>OBWW01001338.1_pt1 | contig 11422 bp, 8 predicted proteins | sample 1538091 | NCBI WGS metagenome assembly OBWW01 (sample SAMEA2580125, study PRJEB22360) | human gut metagenome | biome: human gut; feature: human-associated habitat; material: faeces | place: Denmark | collected 2008/2010 | reverse complement strand
GCTGAGCGTTGGGTTCCCGAAGGCTTATTCCTATAACGATTGGGATGCAAAACAAGCTGTGCTGAAGAACAATCCGGTGGAGGACACCTTTCTGAAAGCCGTGAACGGATTTTCCTATGAAACCGGATCGAAACTACTGGCAAGCAGCAGCGGGAACAGCAACTATTCTCCGTTATCCCTTTATTACGCGTTGGCGATCACTGCCTCCGGTGCGCGGGGAGAAACGGCGGATGAAATGCTTTCCCTGCTGAACATGCCCGACCAGGCGGCGCTTTCCGTGCAGTGCGGAAATCTGTACCGGCAGCTTTACACAGATAACGAGATCGGAAAGCTGAAGATCGCAAACTCCGTCTGGATGAATCAGAGCGTACCCTGGAAACAGGATTTCGTCAAAAATGCCGCCGAGAATTTTTATGCTTCTTCCTTCAGCGTGGATTTTTCCGATCCGAAAACGGCGCAGGCCATGGGCAAGTGGGTGTCTGAGCATACGAACGGTACCTTGGAGCCTCAGTTTGAAATCTCTAAGGATAAGATTCTTTCCATCCTGAATACGGTTTATTTCTATGACGAGTGGACGAACAAGTTCGATTCGGCGAAAACAGCCGCAGATACGTTTCATTCGGCAGACGGCACTACGATCAATACCGATTTTATGAATGGAACGAACTCATCCGGCAGCTTTTATAAAGGGGATGGTTTCATTCGCTCGAGCCTTTCCTTAAAAAATGGCGGGAAGATGATCTTCATTCTTCCAAACAAAGGGATTTCTCCCCGTGAGCTGTTGTCCACCCCCGAGAAAATGCAGAATGCTTTTGAGGGCGGGGAAGATCAGAACGGAGAGGTTGTCTGGAAAATGCCGAAATTCGACTTCGGAGCAAAGATTGAGCCGATCGATGCGTTAAAGGCCTTGGGAATTCATTCCGCTTTTGAACAGAGCGCAGACTTTTCCGGCATTACGGATCAGATGGCGTCTGTTTCAGATATCCGGCAGGAAACTCACATTGCGGTTGATGAAAACGGAGTGGAAGCATCGGCCTTTACCGAGGTTGCGGTTTCGACCTCGGCACCAATAGCACTGGACAAAGCCGAAATGATTTTAGACCGTCCGTTTCTTTACGGGATCGCTGCACCTGACGGTACTCTTCTGTTTGTCGGCGTGTGTGAAAATCCTGCCGCAAAATAACCCCTGCCAAAGGGAAAACACAGGAAATTTTATAGGCAGAGGAGCGGAGATTTCCGTTTCGTCACCATTCTTCAAACAATCTTATCTATGTGTATTGCACGAATGAAAAAGCGGACTGTAAACCGGTTTACAGTCCGCTTTTTTTGACGATGCCTGGGATGATGAACCATTTCCGATATCTGTCGTAAGGAGGAGCGGGCATTCCTTGTCTTGTATCGAAACGATAGATGCAGCTGCGACCATGTTCGACAGATACTATTAAATTTCGACCGCACCAGAATAGTTTTTATAAAAATTAAACAAACGGCGCTTGCCTAATCCTTTCAACATTACCAGTTGACTTTGCAGTTTGATCCTATTATGATAAAGGAAAGATATGGAATCGGTTCCATAATGAAGAGACTTTATTTAGGGTTTGAAGAGTCTGTTTGTTTATGTTTTAACCTTTTTATTGGCAAAATTGATTTGATCATTTCTAAAATATTGATATTTGTTAGACAAAATACATAGAGTTTTATAGTGGGAACGGTTTTATAAATACTGAAATGGAATAAGGTTTTCATTATGCTAACGATCAAAGAAGTGGCTGAATTGGCCGGAGTCTCCAAATCCACAGTGTCCAGAGTGCTCAATAACAATGGCTATGTCAGCAATGAGGCGAGGCAGAAAATTGAGAAGGTGATCAAAGAACACCAATATAAGCCCTCGGCGGCCGCAGTAAGCCTTTCCAAGCAGGAAAGCAGTATTATCGGTGTGGTGATCCCCGAAATTGACAACCCCTTTTTTGCTGAGGTGTTAAAGGGAATTACCGAAATGGCCGATGAAAACGGCTTTTCCCTGATTTTTTGCGACACGCAGAACAGCGGCGAAAAAGAACTAAAAGCACTGGGCATGCTGGAGCAGCAGCGGGTCAGGGGGGTCATCATCACGCCCGCCATGGGCTATGGGCTGGAATCCATTGACAAAATCAAAGCGGCGCTCTCCAAACTGGCGGTTCCCATCGTCGTGGTCGACAGAGATTTTGATTATTCGGAGTGGGATACCGTTTATTTTCAAAACTATGAAAGCGGTTATCTTGCGGCAGAGAGCCTGATTAAGGCGGGGAACGAAAGAATCGGGATCATTCTGGGGGATATGCAGCTGAAAATCGCAAGAGAGCGTTACCGGGGCTTTAAGGACGCGATGGCGTCGTATCACAAGGTAATCTGCGATAAAGATGTATGGAAGGGCGATTTCACCACAGATACGGCTTATGATCTGATGAAGCAGATGATCGCTTCAGGGGACCTGCCGGATGCCATGGTGACCACAAACAACCGCACAAGCATGGGTTTTCTCAAGGCGATGGTAGAGGCCGGAATTACCGTCGGGAAAGACATCGCCGTGGTTGGAATCGATCTTATTCCTACGCTGGATGCGCTGGGGTTTCATTTCAGCTGTGTTTCCCGTGATACGGAGGAAATGGGAAAAATGGCGATGAGATTGCTGATGCGCCGCATGGCGGAACCGGACGGCAACAGAAACATATGGGTGGTGCCCTGCAAATTGGAACTGAAGGGTTCTGAAAGCAAGCGGAGATGATATATTTCCTGCAAATGATGTGGAACCGGTTCCACATCATAGAAATCCTTTATCGTTAACAGAAATTTTTCTGTTATATATTTTTTATATCAAAGAAATGGAGGATGTTTGTATTATGAAAAAGAAGGTCTTGTCAGTGTTCCTGGCGGCTGCAATGGCCGTATCCCTTGGGGCCTGCGGGGGGACGACAACACCCGCGCCGGCGTCATCCGGCGGGTCCGGGGCTTCCAGCGCGGCGAAAGACACCTATAATGTTACCGTGATCATCAAAGCAACCGACTCCTCTTATTGGCAGACGCTTTTGCTGGGGGCGAAGGCCGCGGCAGAGGAAAGCAACGGGAAAATTAAGGTCACAACAGACGGACCTGCTTCGGAAACAGATATTGATAAGCAGGTGACCATTCTGGAAAATGCAATCGCTGCGAAGCCGGACGGCATCGTGCTCGCTTCCATCAGCTCCACCTCCACCGTGCCGGCTGTTGAGCAGGCAAACGCAGCGGGAATTCCCGTGGTAACGGTCGACAACAAGCTGGAAACAGACGCGTACACCCAGCATATCGCAACGGATCACGCGATTGCAGCAGCGACCGCCGCGGCGGATATGGTAGAACAGTGGAAGACAAAGGGCATTGATCCCGCAGGCAAAAAAGTGGCTTTGATCAGCGCGGATTCCGGTTCGGCTGTCAATCAGGCGCGCTGCAAGGGGTTCACGGATGAAATCAAGCGCCTTGTTCCGAGCATCGTTGTTCTCGAAACCCAGTATTGCGACAACGACATTAAGAAAGCGCTCGACGCAGCCGATAACCTGGTTCTGGCCAATCAGGATCTGATCGGGATTTTCGGCGACAACAACCACATGGGCGACGGCATTGCAAAAGCGATGGAGCAGAGCAAAAAGGGCGACAAGATCGTTACCTATGCCTTTGACTCGGACGATACCGAAATTGATGCGATTCAAAACGGCAATCTGACCGGTATCGTCGTTCAGGATCCTTTCGGAATGGGCTACAACGGCGTATTGGCCGCGGTATCGAAGCTCGAAGGCAAGGACCTGGAAAAAGATAAGGTTTCTGAGACCACACTGGTGACGAAAAAGAACATCCAGGAGGATGCGGTGCAGAAGCTGCTGTATCCCGGCAAATAAAGAATCGATACTTTCTAAACGTGTAAAATCAGACTTCCGAAGCCGATGGTTCCGAGCCTGAATGATTGGCGGAAGAAGTCTGATTTTCAGACATGGAGGTTCGTATGCAAACACAAAAACAGCCAATCGTCGCCATAAAAGGACTGGTAAAGGATTTCCCGGGTGTACGCGCTTTGTCCGGAGTGGATTTAGAGGTCTACCCCGGGGAAGTTCACGCCCTGATTGGGGAAAACGGCGCCGGAAAGTCCACCGTCATCAAAATTCTGATGGGCATTTATTCCAAAACGGCGGGCGAAATTTATGTGGAGGGCGAATTAAAAGAAGCCCGGTCCCCCGTTCAGGCCCAATCCTTTGGATTCGGCGCGGTCTATCAGGATGTCAATCTCGCGCAGCACCTGTCTGTTGCCGAAAATTTTTTTATGGGGCAGCTGCCCAAAACGAAGCTCGGTACCGTTGATTTCAAAAAGATCAATCGAGCCACGAAAGAGATTCTGGAATCCATTCACGTGCATGTCGATCCCAAAGCGATTATCCGAACGTTGTCGGTGGCGCAGCAGGAAATGGTCGCAATCGGCAAGACCATATTTCAAAAAGCCAAACTGGTCATTTTTGACGAGCCCACCGCATTGCTGACGAACGATGAAACCCAGCAGCTTTTTCAAATGATCAAGCAGCTAAAGAACAGCGGGGTGGGAATCCTGTACGTTTCACACCGGATGGAAGAGATTTTCTCCATCTGTGACCGGGCCAGCGTGCTGAAGGACGGCGCGTTGGTGGGTACTGTTCCGATCGACCAAACCACACAGGATCAGCTGATCTCCATGATGGTCGGCCGAAATGTGGAAAATATGTACCAAATTCAGCATCAGGCTCCAGGGGAAACGATACTGAAGGTTGACAATATATCCAGGGGAAAGGCCTTTTCCAATATCAGCTTTGAGGTAAGAAAAGGGGAGATCTTCGGCATGTTCGGCCTGGTCGGCTCCGGGCGGACGGAAATTGTCAGAAGTATTTTCGGCGCCGATGTCAAAGACGGCGGTACCGTCACCCTTCACGGAAAACAAGCGGATTATGTCAAGCCGACGCAGGGCATCAAGGCAGGGATCGCTCTGCTTCCCGAAAACAGACGTGCGCAGGGGTTGGCGCTGGGGTTATCCGTTTCAGACAATATCAATATGGTGGCCCAGAATAAAATCAGTCGGTTTGGCGTGGTGAATAATCAGGAAAGCGTTAAAATCGCCAAAAGCTTCTGCGATAAGCTCAGAATCAAAACGCCGTCTGTTTACCAGCGGGTCAAGAATCTTTCGGGCGGGAACCAGCAGAAGGTCGTTATTTCCAAATGGCTGGAGCAGGACAGTGATCTGTTCATTTTTGACGAGCCGACCGTGGGCGTGGATGTCGGCGCCAAGCTGGAGATTTATAAAATCTTTGAAACCTTGATCAAAGAAGGAAAAACGATCATTATGATTTCCTCCTATCTTCCTGAGGTAATGGGGCTGGCCGATCGGATTTTGATCATGTATGAGGGGCAGCAGACCGGGATTTTATCCAGAGACGAATTTCAGGAAGAACGGATTCTTCGCCTGGCCTCCGGGATAAAGGGAAAGGAGTAAACGATGACAGCAGAAAATAAATCATTGAAACAAAGACAATATAACAGCTTTTTGGCACGCTATCAAACAGAGCTGCTTCTGGTTGGCATTCTTGCAGTGCTGTTCCTGTTTTTCGGGAATACATCCCCGGTGTTTTTCCAGTTAGAAACACTGATGAAGCTCCTGAAACAGGCTTCTATCTACGGCATCATTGCAATCGGAATGGTGTTTGTCATCACTTCATCGGGAATCGATATCTCCGTCGGTTCCGTGGTTGGGCTTTCCGGCGTGATTGTCGCTATGGCTATGGTGAACGGCGTGCCCATCCCGATTGCCATCTTGCTGGCGATCGCGTCCAGCGCTTTGGTGGGTCTGTTCAACGGGATTCTGGTGTATGACGCAAACGTCCCGCCTTTCATTGCCACATTGGGCTCCCTGACCATCGTCAGAAATTTTATTTTACTAATTACAGGCGCAAAAACCATATCGGATCTTCCAAAGGTGTTTACCAATTTTGCGGCAGACAGCCTGCTCGGAATTCCCTATCTGTTCCTTTCGTGGGCCGTGTTCGTCTGCATCGGTCTGTTCATCGCGAAAAAGACTACCTTCGGGCGCAACATGTACGCTTACGGCAGCAACAAAGAGGCCGCCAGGCTGAGCGGCATCCGCGTGCGCTCCGTGGTGTACGGCGTATACATATTCTGCTCCAGCGTGTGCGGTGTAGCAGGAATCCTCCTCGCTTCCAGACTCGGCAACGGAGTTCCGAATGCAGGCACGGGGTATGAGTTGGACGCCATCGCGGCCGCGGTGGTCGGCGGAGCCAGCCTGGACGGCGGCGAGGGCTCTGTAATCGGCGCGGTGCTGGGCGCTATGATCATGGCTACCCTGCGGCAGGGCGGAACCCTTTTGGGGATCAATTCTTTTATCATGGAAATCATCATCGGTTCCCTGATTGTAATAGCGGTTGTTCTGGATAAGGTGCGGAAAAAGAGAAATTGAATAATACAATTTTGAGAGCAATGGAGGTACACGGATATGCTTTACAAAAAGGTGAAAATGATAGAGGAAGAAATCTCCATCATTGGTGTGGGCTGTTGGAATTTCGGCGGTGACTGGGATTCGACGGATGATAAGAAATCCATTGATATCATCCACAAAGCGATTGATTTAGGAATCAACTTTTTTGACGTGGCCCCCGTATATGGGTGGGGACATTCGGAAAAGGTTTTGGGAATGGCCCTGAAGAAAGGGCATTTGAGAGATAAGGTTCTGATCGCATCAAAGGGCGGGCTTCTCTGGAACGATGCACACGAAACGACCAACAATCTTTCCAAAGAGAGCTTGATGAAGGAAATCGATCAAACCCTGACCAGGCTGCAGACAGACCATATTGATATCTACCAGATGCATTGGCCGGATCCCAACGTGCCGCTGGAGGAAACCGCCGAAGCGCTGGAGGAGATCAAACGGGCCGGGAAAATCCGTTATGTCGGGCTGAGCAATTTTTCTCAGGCGGATGTGGAAAAAATGATGAAGCTGACACAGGTCCATTGTCAGCAGAGCCTGTATAATATGCTGGAACGGAACACCACCAGCTATCACGGTATTCCGCTGGATTACCGCACGGAAGAGGAAGTGCTGCCCGCCGTCAGAAAACACGGTCAGGCGTTTTTGCCTTACAGCCCACTGTTCCAGGGGCTGCTGGCGGGCAAATTCCATACCGGGATCACTTTTTCCAGGAATGATATCCGAAATGAAAATCCAAAGCTGGTGGGCCCCCAGTTCGAGCAGTATTTTGAGGCAGGGGAAAAGCTGAAGAATCTTGCGGATGAATACGGGAAGCCCATGAACGAGATCGCCTTAAACTGGCTGAGACAAAAGCCGGAGGTCACCTCCATCATCGGGGGCGCTTCCTCGATTCAGCAGCTGGAACAGAACATTCATTGCCTGACCTGGGACATTGACGATGAGATGATGGGAAAAATCAGTGAGATCATTGCTCCGTTTGAGAATCTTTAGTCTTGTAATAAAACAGGAAGGATACTGCCCGCAAAGGGTGGTATCCTTTCGCTTTTTCTATGATACTGAAAAGAGAAGAACGGCGGGCAGTTTCTGTTGTTTTTAGTTCGGAGAAAAACACAATCGCGTGATTTAGCTCTTATACAGATAACTCCGTTTTTAAATTATGAAAGTCATCGTATCGACCTGTGTTTTGTATTCTGCTATTTTATTGAACTCTGCCGGTACGAAAACCCTGGCGATAAATGAGAAGGCAATACCGTGAATGCAGGGAACAATATTGCAATTTACAATAAAAGCCAGTATAGTTAGAAGAGACTAACTTAGAGCTTCAATACAGTTGCGGCCAACGAGTATTGATCACAGCTCATGACATCATCGTATTTTGAGAGGGGACGGGCATATGGTGATCATAGATGAAAGTAGTAAAATGCCGCTGTATACCCAATTGTATGAGGGGATTAAGGCGGATATCGTAAACGGGACACTCAAGCCCGGAACAAAACTTCAGTCGAGCCGGACAATGTCTACAGAACTGCATCTCAGCAGGAATACCGTTGAACTGGCTTACGGTCAGCTATTTGCGGAGGGCTTTATTACAAGCATCCAGCGAAAAGGGTATTATGTGGAAGCTCTGGATATGGAAACATTTCAGCAAGGCGACTCCTGCTCTTGCTGTGACTCCTGCATTTGTCATGATTTCTGCGATTGCCGTATCACCGGCAAATGTTGTGACGCCTGCACTTGCCACCATCAGGACGAATCTGATGAAACACCAAATCAGGATGTTCTCTATGATTTTAAGAGCGGGAAGCTTCTTCATTCCGATCTTCCCTGCAACCTGTGGCAAAGACTGATCGGCAGGTGCTTTCATGACTATAAAGAAGATTTGGCGCTGCAAAAATCGGTTTTCGGTGAAGCAGGACTTCGTTCAGAGATACAAAAACACATCCTGAATTACCGGGACGTCAGCTGCACCGCGGAACAGATCATTGTGACAACGGGCACGCAGTTTTGCCTGGACCTTGCCTGCCAGCTTTTGAAATCGTTCAATAGAGGACTGGATATTGCCATGGAAGAGCCGGGCTACGATCAGTCACGCACCACCTTCCAGAACAATGGCCTGAATATATGTCCGATGGAGCTTGACAAGCATGGAGCGGATGTAAAGGTGCTCTCAGCGACCAATGCGATCGCGGCGTATATCACCCCTTCCCATCAATTCCCCACAGGGATTGTGTCCCGGCGAAATGAGCTTGTGGAGTGGGCCAGGCAAAAGGACAGTTTTATCATCGAAGACGATTATAACTGCCACTTTCAGCATGGCGTCAGGATGCTTCCCTCCGTTCAATCCCTCTGTGCGGACAGGGTTTTCTACATTGGCAGCTTCTCGAATGTGCTATTTCCGTGCCTCAGCGTTTCCTATATGGTGGTTCCGGAAAAGCTGCTGGATCAGCTGCACAGGCGGTTCGACAACTATACTCCGTTTGTTTCGTTCCTGACGCAAAAACCACTGGAGATGTTTATGAAGGAAGGCCTTTGGGAAGGCCACCTGAGAAAAATGAAAAAGGCGCAGCGGATCAAATGCGAGGCGCTGGTCGATGCTCTGAACGATCGATTTGGAGACAGCATACATATTTCGGCATTTCATGCCGGGCTGCATCTGCTGGTTCGGGCCGAGTGGCCGATCACAGAGCAGGAATTGATCAGCCGGGCCCGCAGGGCAGGTGTAGGTGTGTATCCAACCTCTCACTATTGGAGCCGCCCTGAAAAAGGCCAAAGCGCGACGGTGCTTTTGAATTATGGGGGAATCCCGCTGAAAGATATCCCCGACGCGGTCGAGCGCCTTTCTGCGGCATGGCACGATCATGATTCTGGAGCCATGCAAGACGTTGAGTCTGGTTCTTTTGCTTTGCGTTAGACGATTCTAAAATATGTTTATGGGCAGGGTAGGTCTTTTGATATGCTGCTGATTGTCCAAATACATATTCATAAAGGATTGGTCGTGATGCTTTTATCGTTGGCGTCGGTTGGTGAAATGCACCAGGTCAAGGCAATTTGGGTAGAGGACAGAACGAGAGATACTCTGAAAGAAGTTGGAATTACAGAGGATTGTGAAATATTGATCGTATTAAAACAATTTGACGATACCATTATTGTCGGCATTCAGGAGAAGCGCATTGCCATAGGCGGAGAATTGGCCCGCAAAATTATCGTATAAATCGTGGCTGCGGCTGTGAAAAGAATGGTTTTTCACAGCCGCAGCCGTATTTTTTATCCCAAGACTTCTCAGAAACCAATCTGGAGCCATCCGGATTTTCAGAACTGGTTCTTGTACTTTTTGTTAGGGGGAGCTAACTTTATATATGGTGTGTTGTGGTACCGGCAGGGATGTCGGTCATATGCCGCCACTGTGTGTTTATCATTTATGGAAAGGAGGGTGAAAGGTGCGAAAGATATTTGCTGTAATTACACTGATGCTGGTTCTTGTCAGTTCGTTTTCCATAGCGGCGTCCGCTGCCACTGCCCATGAGACGTGGAACGATGTTGTGGACGAAATGGAATCCGTTCTGGATGAGTCTTACGATCTGTATGTATCGGGAGAAGCGAAAGCCGCGAAAGAGAAAGTCGATGTTGCCTACTACTCGTACTATGAAAAGCTGGGCTTTGAAAAAACGGTGATGGCGCATATATCGGGGAACCGTGCAGCAACAGTGGAATATCAGTTCAGTTTTGCGAAAAAGGCCATAAACGCCGGCAGCACAAACGAGGAAGTGAAAGCCTCGCTCGACGAATTGACCAGGCTGCTGCGGGAAGACGCCGACCAGCTCGATGGCAAAAAAGAGAGCGCGCTGGGGGTTTTTCTTGCTTCGCTTCTGATTATAACAAGAGAAGGCTTTGAGGCCATCATCATCGTCGGTGCGATCATCGCCTATCTGGTCAAATCCGGGAACAAGGAAAAAACCGGCGCAGTTTATTGGGGATCGGTCATTGCCCTGGGCGCGAGCGTCATCATGGCGTTTATCCTGAATAGCCTGTCGGGTGCGAGCGGCGCGAATCAGGAAATTACCGAAGGGCTGACAATGCTTCTTGCCGTGGTGGTCCTGTTTTATGTCAGCAACTGGATGGTGTCCAAATCGGAATCCGCCGCTTGGACGAGCTACATAGAGGGCAAGGTTCAAAGCTCTATTACACGGGGGAGCGTATTTTCCCTCGCGTTCGCCGCGTTTCTCGCGGTTTTCAGGGAGGGCGCCGAAACGATCCTGTTCTATCAGGCGTTGCTGGCCGGTACCAAAACGTATCTCAACATGGTCTGGCTTGGCCTTGGCGTAGGCTGTGTGGCGCTTGTGATCATCTATCTTCTGATTCGTTTCATGAGCATCAAGCTGCCGTTGAAGCCGTTTTTCCTCGGCACCAGTATTCTGTTGTTCGTCATGTCCATCTCCTTTGTGGGTTCCGGTGTAAAGGAGCTGCAGGAAGGCAACCTTGTGGGAGTCACGCCGGTGTCCGGTATCACTTCGGTTGATATTCTGGGGATTTACCCCACGCTGGAAACATTGATTCCGCAGGCTGTTTTGCTCGCGCTGACGATCGTAACGTTTGTGGTTCAGATCAGGAAAACGAGAAAAATGAGGGCCATGAGAATGGCCGCCGGGGAGGGATCAGCCGCCCCGCAGTCAGATCATCCGTCCGAGTAATCAGATTTAGAGGTCATTCTTCTACCAGGAGGATGTCACAAAATGAAAAATAAATTTCAGGAGGTATCATCAATGATTCTTAAAAAAGTATCTGTTTTTTCCCTCGCCATGGCGATGGTGATGTCGCTTTCCCTCGCGGGCTGCGCATCGACCGACACAACTTCCACCCCCGCGGCTTCTACCCCTGAGGCCTCCGTCAGGTTCG
>OBWW01001334.1_pt1 | contig 11436 bp, 10 predicted proteins | sample 1538091 | NCBI WGS metagenome assembly OBWW01 (sample SAMEA2580125, study PRJEB22360) | human gut metagenome | biome: human gut; feature: human-associated habitat; material: faeces | place: Denmark | collected 2008/2010 | reverse complement strand
ACCGGCTCTGTGACCAGGTCAATCTTGCCGCCGAAGCCGCCGCCCATCACCGGACTGATAACGCGTATCTTGCTCATGGGCAGCTCGAAAATACGCTGCAGATTGATTCTCTGGCCAAAGGCATCCTGGGTAGGCGTCCACACGGTCAGCTTGCCGTCCGCATCATACTCCGCAATGGAGACATGTGTCTCAAGGGAACAGTGGTTCACGGCCGGCATCTCGTATCTGTGCCGGAAAACATGGTCCGCATCCCTTATGGCGCCGTCCACGTCACCGCCGGAGTTATTGGATTCCATGATGATATTGCCGCCCTGATGAATGGGGTAGGCGTCCTCCTTCATGGCTTCCTCCGGATCCAGATAGAAGGGAAGCTCCTCATATTCCACAGAGATAAGGGAAAGGGCTTTTCTTGCAATCTCCTCTGTGTCGGCCGCCACAGCCGCCACCTTATCCCCCACAAAGCGGACGGTCTGGTCAAACACCAGCTCGGAGGGATTGATGTCCTTATCCTCACCGTTTCCATTGTAACGGTTCTTTGGAGAATCCTTGTAGCAGACAACGGCATGGACCCCCTCCAGAGCCTGGGCCTGGGTGGTGTCAATGGACTTAATCCTGGCATGGGGAACGGGTGAAAATAAAATCTTGGCATACAGCATTCCGGGCAGCTTCATATCGGCCACATACCGCATCTGCCCTGTCACCTTCATGGCGGCATCCCTGACCGGCACGCTTTTTCCTATCATTCCATTCTTGGGTATCTCACATGACATAGCTATCTTCCCTCCTTTCTCATGACCTGGGCCGCACGCTTAACAGCCTCCAGTATTTTCACGTAACCGGTACACCGGCACAGGTTTCCCTTCATGGCTTCCTTGATTTCCTCCTCCGTTGGATCCGGATTCTTATCCAGAAGAGCCTTGGCAGCCATGACCATGCCCGGAGTGCAGAAACCGCACTGCACGGCGCCGCAGTCAATGAATGCCTGCTGGATGGGGTGAAGGCTTACATGGCCGGGTGATATTCCTTCAATGGTTTCAATGGCCTTCCCTCCCATATCCATTGCCCTCACAGAACAGGAGTTGACAGCCTCGCCGTCAATGATGACCTTGCAGGAGCCGCAGTCACCTGTACTGCATCCGCATTTGGTGCCTGTCAGGTCCATAACCTCCCGCAGGGTGTAAAGCAGGGTCCAGTTTTTTTCCACTGCTATATTATAAGTTCTTCCGTTAACGTTTAATGCTACTAATTCCATCTTGACCTCCCTATCAGTTATATTCTGCCTCTATGCCTCTTCCTTTTTTTCGCCGGGAAGAATGATATTCAGTACCAGGGCAGTGATGGCCGTACCGGAAATACCGGTAAACAGCGTAACTACCGTGGAGGGAAGGAACGCAAGGGTTCCTGCGGCCTGGGCAAAGTTGCCGCCGATTCCCACTGCCGCCGCCAGGGCGATGATGGTAAAGTTTCTCTTGTTGTTCTCGTCAAAGCCAATAACCTTGATACCGCTGGCAATGATGTTTCCAAAGGTAACCAGCAGGATGCCGCCTAAAACCGGATTGGGAATCAGGGCCAGCACCTGGGAGAACTTGGGGAATATGGCCATGAGGCCGAAGATAACGCCTGCAATGGCTGTTACAAACCGGGAAGCCACGCCGGACATAACCTCCACGCCGGAGTTCTGGGCCGCCACACACATGGGAAGGGCGTTAAACAGGGTGGAGAACACGCCGCCCAGGGCGTCGCCGCGCACAGATGCCTTTAAGGTTTCCTTGGTGGGAAGGCCCTCGTCCGTGGCGGTGACAACACCGGTGGTGTTGCCGGAGTTCTCCATGATGGTTGCAATATGGATGATAAATACGGTGATTACGGCGCCCAGATTTACGGTCATTCCAAAGTTAAGAGGTCTGGGGACAGCTACCCAGGCCGCGCTTCCCACCTGGGAGAAATCCACCATTCCTGTTACGGAACAGAACACATAACCTGCCACCATGCCGATGAGTACTGCCAATGACTGCACAATTCCCTTTGCAAAATGGTCAATAATGACGCAGATTGCCGCGATGGCAATGCCGATTAAAAACATCTTCATGGCGTCCGGTCCCGTGGGGTTGTAATCCACCATGTCGTTCCATGCATTGAGAATCAGACACATTCCCACTGCCAGAACCACAGAACCGGTTACTGCGGGCGTAAAGTATTTGTACAGTTTGTCAATCACAATGGGTCCCAGCAGGAACAGGAGCAGCGTGCCAAGACAGGCAGCACCAAAGGCTCCCGGAATTCCGATGTTGGGATCATTGGCAAACAGCACCATTGGCGTGATGAGGGTCCAGCTTCCCGCAGATACCAGGGGCAGCCTGGCGCCAATCTGAAACTTGCCGATGCGGATTCCCAGAGACTGAATCAGCGTGGTGATACAGCAGGCAAACAATCCGCACTGTATCAGAAACGCCGTGTCGGCCGAGTTCATTCCGGCACCGCTTGCCAGCATGATGGAGCCTGTCATAGAACCTGTAAAGATAGTAAACACGTATTGAAGGGCCCAAGGTACAGCCTTACCGGCGGGAACCTTGTCGTCAAATCCATATTGCATTTTCATAAAAATATCCCCTTTATAAGTTTTTATACATCAGTTGTCAAGTTACGAAATACTAGAATCTTGCCTCTTTCATGATCCTGGACATTTTAGCCATTTTCCTTCCCAGGATTTCACAGTTTCTGAATCCGTCCGGGTCCTCTATCTCCGTGGATCCGTCCCCGGGATTCCACAGCATGGGGCCGGAATACATCCCTGAGCCGCCTGTACAGACCGTCATTCCCTGTGTCAGGAAAAAGTTGGTGATGGAATTCATGGTGGCCTCCTGGCCGCCGTTTCTGGTGCCGCCCACCGTGATTCCCGCCCCTACCTTGTGGGCGAAGAAATCAGGATCCTCCACTCCCTTAAGCCATGCGGAGCGGAACCGGTCAAAGAAGGTGCACAGCTGGGCCGTTATGTTCATCTCGTAGACCGGTGACGCGATAATCACGCCGTCAGCCTCGTAAAATTTGTCGTACAGCTCCGTCATATCGTCCTTGAACACGGTACAGCGGTCGGATTTATCCCGCAGGCACTTGTTGCAGTGGATGCAGAAATTCATTTTCTTGGCGCGGAGCTCCACCAGCTCCACCTCCACGCCTTCCTCTGCATTCTTAGCCGCTTCAAGGGCTGTCTCCAGCGCCTTGTAGCAGGACTTGCGGCGCGGGCTGCCGCAGATTCCCAGTATCTTTACCATATTCTCTTCCCCTTTCCCGGTGCAGCGCACTGCACCGTATAAAATCTATTTATCTCCCAAGGCTGCCAGGACCCGGTCGGGCCTTGCCGGAAGTTCATTGATTTCCCCGCGGACCGCATTGCAGATGGCATTCACCACAGCGGGAGCCGCAGGAACCACAGGACACTCGCCCAGGGCCTTTGCCCCGTAAGGACCGTCCGGTTCTCCCTGTGGGGTTTCCACGAAATCCATATATAGCTTTGGCATCTGGGAGGCCCGGAGCACCTTGTATTTTTTCAGTGTCTGTACAAGAGGTTTTCCGTCCCCGTCATATGCCATATCCTCGCAAAGACCGTAACCCAGTCCCATCTGTATGGCGCCTGCCAGCTGTCCCTTAAGCATCAGGGGATTGATGGCGCGGCCGATATCGTGGACCGCCGCATATTCCAGGGGCCTTACCTCTCCGGTCAGGGTGTTTACTTCCACCTTGGCGATATGTACCCCGTAGGAAGTGGCTCCCCGTTTTGCCTCGTAAGTCTCGGCCACCATCAGCTCCCTCATGCTCACGGACTGGCAGTGGACCATCACGTCGTGAAGGGAGGCGTTTTTCTCCTCATTCTTCCTGCTCCAGGCCCTGTCGTGGTGAAGCTCGATATCATCCGGCTCTGTCTCTAACAGCTTGGCTGCCTCAACCTGCAATTCCCGTTTCATGGCCTCAGCTGTCTTCTTGGCTGCGCTTCCTGCCACGAACACGCCCCGGCTGGAATAGTCCCCGATATGCCAGTGGACCACATCCGTGTCCGCTGCCAGGCAGTCAATCCGGTCCATGCTGATTCCCAGCACCTCGGATACAATCTGCATCTGCATCCCCAGCGTATCGGTACCCATATCATGAGAGCCGGTGTAATAGATGCAGGATCCGTCCTCATTCATCTTAAGCATGGGGGTTGACACATCCCGGTGGGCGCCTACACAGTTGTTGCCGTGGACTCCCAGAGCCAGGCCCACCCCAATCCGTATATCCTGATTTCTTGTAGCCTCCTGCTCCTTCAGGCAGGCTTCATAGTCAATGAGCTCCAGCGCCCTCTTTAAGCAGTCCTTTGGCCTGGAATTGCCGTGGGGTTTGTGGAAAATAGGGTCGCAGCTGTCCGGGTCCACCATATTCTTCATCTGCAGAGCCGCCATATCCATGTGAAGGAAATCCGCAATCTTCTGCATCTGTCTCTGCCATCCGAAATAGACCTGGGGCGAGCCGTACCCTCTCATGGCTCCTGCTATCTCGGTGTTGGTGTACACGGGCTGGCACTGGAAACGCATGTGGTCAATTTTATATGCCTTAAAGACCTTGTGGGACATGGCGCCGCTTACATTCAGGGCGCTGGAAGCATAGGCTCCCGTGTTGGTGTAGACTTTAAAATCCACTGCCTTTAAGGTTCCGTCTTTCATGAACCCTGTTTTAACATAGTTTACGGAAGCGTGGCGCACACGGGTGGACAAAATGCTTTCCTTTCTGTTGTACTCCACCTTCACAGGCTTTCCCGTCATCTGGGAGAGCACTGCCGCCACAGGCTCCACCGTCACCTCCAGCTTGCCTCCGAAGGCCCCGCCGATGGCCGGCGCCACCATCCGTATCCTGTTATAGGACAGTCCGAAGATACGCGACATGATAACACGGAAGGCAAAGGTGTTCTGGCATGGACTGTATATGGTCAGCTTTCCGTTGGGAGCAAAGTCAGCTATGGCAACATGGGGCTCGATGGCCGCATGGTGGATGGCCTGGGTGGTGTAGCGGTCCTCAAATACATAATCGCACTCCTGAAAGGCCTCATCCACATTGCCTGCCTCTGCCCTGGAGGTCCCCACAATATTTCCTCCCTCATGAATGGGCCAGGCCTCCGGCTTTATGGCTTCCTCCACATCGGTAATCACCGGGAGGGCTTCGTACTCCACCTTAATCAGGTTTACTGCCTTTTTCGCTATGTCCGGGGACTCCGCCGCCACGGCAGCCACCCTGTCTCCCACAAAGCGCACGGTGTCGTCAAAGATGCGTTCCGTGTCCGGAAGCTTGTGCTCAATAAAACGGACCGCGCTGTTGTACCGCACCTGGGGCGTGTTCTTGTAGGTGGCAACCGCCTTTACTCCGGGCAGCGCCTCAGCCGCGGAGGTGTCGATACTCTTTATTCTGGCATGGGGAACCGTGCTTAAGAGCACCTTTGCGTAGAGCATTCCCGGCAGTTCCATATCACCTACATATATCTTCTGTCCCGTCACCTTTAAGGCAGCGTCGCCTATGGGTCTCGGTTTTCCGATTACAGTGTATTCATTGTCCATTCCGGTTTCCTCCCATCCGACTGGCAGCCAGTAAAATGGCCTTAACTATATTGTCATACCCGGTACAGCGGCACAGATTCGGGTCAATGGCCTTTCTGACCGCCTCCTCCCTTGGGTCCGGGTTCTGGTCCAGAAGGGCTTTGGCTGACATAATCATGCCGGGAATGCAGAAACCGCACTGTACGGCTCCGGCATCCACAAAGGCCTGCTGGATTGGGTGGAGATGGATGCCGTCTGAAAGGCCCTCAATGGTCTCAATGGCCTTACCTTCCAGATTGACAGCCTTTACCAGGCAGGAGCGGGTGGCTACGCCGTCTATGATGACCATGCAGGCTCCGCAGTCCCCTGTCTCACAGCCGCATTTTGTTCCTGTGAGCCTGAGTCCGTCCCTCAGCGTCTTTAACAGCGTCCAGTTCTTTCCCACTGCCAGTTCCCGGCAGACCCCGTTGATATTCAGGCTAATTGTCTCCATATTGTATTTCCTTTCAGAACATCATTTAACTTGTTGCTTGAAGAACCGGTATGCATTGTCAAAGAAAATCTTCTGCACGGCCGCTTCCCCGATGCCGTGTTCCACCAGATAGTCCGCAAACTGTCCCACCCCGTAAGGCGTGTTCAGGTCGGGGTCGCAGGTAATCTCGCCGTCCATATCCCCGCCCCAGGCTATCACGTCCTCTCCGCCTAACTCCAGCATGTGGTAGATGTGACGCAGCAGATAGTCCTTGCTGCCATTGTCATCGTCGTCTATGAACCGTGAGAACAGGTTCAGGCCGCACAGGCCTCCACGGCGCACAATTTCCTTAAACTGCGCATCCGTAAGATTCCTGGGATGGCTGCAGCAGGCCCTGACATTGGAATGGGATGCCACAAAGGGACGCTCTGCTATGTTTAACAGGTCCTCAAACCCTGCATCGTTGAGATGGGAGCAGTCCACAATCATGCCCACCTGCTCCATCCTCTTTACTGCTTCCTTTCCAAAGGCAGTGAGCCCGGTATCGTTGTTTGGCCCTGAACCCAACTCATTGGCCCCGTTCCACACCAGTCCCAGCATCTTGAAATTCAGGTCAGCAAAGCGGTTTATGTTGTCCAGATCCCCGTTTAACGCGGCTCCGCTTTCAATGGAGCGGATAAAGGCCCATTTTCCCTCATCCAGTATCCGGTCCAGGTCCGTGATTTTCTCCACCAGTTCAGCCTGGCCTCCCGTCCTTCTCACCTGGTCGTCCATGTACTGGTGGTAATCCAGTACGAACTGCACTGCCTCCTGCCCGCGGATATCATCAGGCACGAAAACAGCCATAACCTGGACAGCCTTCTGGAATTTCTCCCTGTCCCTGAGGGAGAACTGGGTGGTGCAGTTAAGATAATCTTCTCCCCGTTTTTTTAATTCTTCTATGGTGTCGCAGTGTAAATCAAACAGCCTCATAGTATGTATTCCTTTCTCTCTGGATTTGCCTGTGCCGGTTATGTGTCAGAGCCCGGCCATCAGCTCCAGAATGCCAGGGCCTTCTCAAACTGGTCCTGTGGGGTGGTCACATAGCCCACAGGAACCTTGCATCCGGTGGCCTCATACATTTTCTTTGCCAGTTCCTCCCCGAATGCCCCGCAGACCTCAATGGCTCCAAAGCCTTCCTCTCCCAGACGTTTGGCCAGCGCCACAGCCTCTTCGGGATTCCTCACCGTGAGGATGTGTGTCTCAACCTGCTCCAGGTCCAGACGCGCCATGTCCTTTTCCGGGTCATAGCCCGCGTTCATGATTACCATAGCCCACTTCTTCATTGCCATAATCAGTTTCCTCCTCGCTATGTTCTCTGCGTAACCAGTTATACCCCGGCAAACAGGCCAAAGCGTGCGGGGTGAACCGTACACGCTTAAGCCCTGTCTGCCAGGGGACTATCCTTTTAGTGATCCTATTTCAACAGCGCTTTCATGACTCCGTAATAGGATTCCATGACCTTGTTTAACTGGTCTATCTCAATGTATTCGTTGATGGTGTGGGCCAGTGTCTCTAAGGACGGACCTACGCCTACGGAACGGATTCCTGCCTCGCCTGCATAGTGGCTGGCATTGGTGCAGAAATCATAGTTGGTGATGGTTGGATTCAGGCCGATTTCCTTCATTTCCTTATAAATGTTCTGTACCCAGTCCTCGTTCTTGTCGAAGAGCCATCCCGGGAAGAAACGCTCTGCCTCGATGGTCTCGCCGGTCCAGCACTTCTCCTGGCCTACTGCGTAGGAAACCTTTGCCTTTAACTGCGGATCTTCCTTCATCATGCCGTCCAGAAGCTCCTGTAAGGGAGCCAGTACGCTCTCCTTTGTCTCGCCGGTGAGCAGACGTCTGTCATAGGTTGCGCGGCAGTAATCCGGCACAACAGAGGCGCCTGGGTATGGGGAGGATTTCACATCCACCAGCTCCAGGATGCCGTCGCCCAGCACATCGTGGTGAGGAGGTGTCAGCTTGTTGATTTCCTCGATTACCTTGCACATCTTATAGACTGCGTTTACACCCTTGTGGGGGCTGGCGGAATGGGCAGGAACACCGAAGGTTTCCACCACGATCTCAGCACGGCCTCTCTGGCCAATCTTCATGTTCAGCTGGGATGCCTCGCCGATAATAACATAATCCGGCTTCACATAAGCGCTGATTTCCCTTGCAGCCACGCCCTCGAAGCACTCCTCATGGACAACGCCCGCAACGTAGATATCGCCGGGGAAGTCGTAGTCTGCATCCTCTGCATAGTAAAGTGCTGCTGCCAGCATGGCGGACAGGGCGCCCTTCATATCGGAGGTTCCGCGGCCGTACATCCTGCCGTCCACAATCTCAGCGCCAAATGGGTCGTGATCCCATTTTGTCTTATCCGGTACAGGTACCGTATCCATATGGCCGTCAAAGAGGATCTTCGGACCTGGTTTGGATCCCTTTATGTGGCAGATACAGTTGCCGTATCTGTCCACGTGGATATCGGTAAATTTGTGCTCGTCACAGAATTTCTTCATGACGTCCACCACCAGGTTCTCCTGGCCGCTGTAGCTGGGAGCCTGAATCATTTTAGTTGTGAGGGCCAGAAGTTCCTCTGCCCTTTTCTCATTTAACATTGACATTTCTTTTTCTTCCTTTCTATTATATACTGCTACTTAACCAACTCGTAGAAGTCCTTTGACTTCTGTGCCAGTTCCAGATCCTTTTCTGTCTGAGGAGCCAGCTCTGCGGTGAGGGCGCCTGTGGGACATACGTCCAGACAGAGACCGCAGCACCTGCATTTATCCATATCCACTGTCATTTCCGGGAAGGTGAGCTTCCTGGCGTCATAGCAGCAGACGGTCTCGCACTTTTTGCAGCTCACACATTTCTTTGTGGTGCCGTCTTCCTTAAATGGTGTGAAATGGAACTTCAGACCGGAAATATGCTCTTCACTGGGGAAGTTTGGATGGGCTGCCCTGTTTACCTCCTGGATGGAGCTGTATCCCAGCTCTGCCAGGCGCTTTGACAGGTCATAGCACATCTTCTCCACATACTCCACGCCCTTAAGGATACCGGCCGTGCAGACGCCTACACCCATGGCTCCTGCCATCATGTACTCGATGGCGTCATCCGCCTTCATGACTCCGCCGGACGCGTACAGGTTCATAAGCTGGGGATTCTCTTTGGCAATCTGGTAATTGTAGCGCATGGCGATGGGCCTCATAGCAGCGCCTGTCATCCAGCCGAAGCCGTCCCCGCTCATCATCTCAGGAGCAGCCTTCTCAATGTCAATCTTCAGTGTAGGTCCGATGGAATCAATGGCGCAGATTCCGTTGGCGCCGTGCTCCAGGCATCTCCTGGCGGTTGCCGCAGTGTCGGGCCAGTTGCCGGACAGCTTGCAGATAACGGGAATATCCACATGCTCCTTGGTGTAGTCCAGCATGGGAAGCAGTGTGTCCTCTGTATAGGATACCAGCTCAATCATATGGGCTCCGGCACGTTCCACATCCTTTACAATGGCCTGGGCCTCCTTTAAGGTATGGCCCACGGAACCAATGACAACGGCTCCGGCTGCAACGGTTTTCGGTATCTCGTTCTCATACCAGTTCAGTCGGTCGGAATCAGCCCACTTCTCGCAGTTGATCAGGGAATCCTGGTTCACGGTGCCCATGTGGTGTACCGGGTTGATGGCTGCTCCCAGGCGGATGGTCTTTGTCACCACCGCGCCGGCGCCGGCCTCATGGCCCTTAATCATTCCCTCCGCCCCGTAGCATAAGGGTCCTGATGAGAGAATATAGGGGCTCTGCAGATGGCATCCGCAGAAGTCAATGGAGATATCCGCTCCGGTTAATTTTGATTTATCTAACATATTTTACCTCCAGCATTTGTTTACTTCAGTCCGCCTTCCCATACAATGGTCTTATAGCGGTCCGGATCCGTGTCTCCCTCGGTGGAGAACATAAGTACCTTGGAATCCTGATTCAGTCCAAGCTCCAGACGCAGCTCGCGGTAGGATTCATCCTTCATGATGGTGGCCAGGGCGCCGAATGTGGCTGCGCCGGACTCACCTGAAACCACCTGGGGGTCTCCCTTAAAGGGAGCTGCCAGCATGCGCATGCCTCTTCTGGCCACATCGTCGTTCACTGCCAGGAAGGCGGTCACATGGTTCTTTAAGATATCCCAGGAAGTGATATTGGGTTCGCCGCAGCACAGGCCTGCCATGATGGTGGGCATTTCGCCGTCCACAATGCGGATCTCCCCGTCTGCCGCCTCTGCGCCCCTGTAAAGGCAGGCTGCAGGCTCTGCTTCCACCACTACCATAACCGGAGGATTCTTCTTATACTTGTTGGCAAAGTATCCCACCACGCCTCCTGCCAGGCTTCCCACGCCTGCCTGGACAAACACATGGGTGGGACGCTCCTCAAACTGCTCCACTGCCTCGTCAGCCATGGTGGAATAGCCCTGCATAATCCAGGACGGAATCTCCTCATAGCCTTCCCATGCAGTATCCTGGATGACCACGCCGCGCTCCGCGTGTTTGGCCTCCTCGGCCACCATCCTGACACAGTCGTCGTAGTTTACCTTCTCGATGGTGCACTCAGCGCCTTCATCCTCGATGTGGCGGCGCCTGTTCTCAGTGGAGCCCACAGGCATACGGATAACACATTTCTGGCCAAGACGGTTGGCGGCCCAGGCAACGCCCCTGCCGTGGTTTCCGTCTGTTGCAGAGAAAAAGGTGGCCTGGCCGAACTCGTCGCGAAGCTCCTTGGAAGTGAGCACGCTGTAAGGCATCTGGCTGATGTCGCGTTTTGTCTCTTTTGCAATGTATCTGGCGATGGCATAGGAACCGCCTAATACTTTGAATGCATTTAATCCAAACCGGTAGCTCTCATCCTTTACACAGGCCTTTGCCAGGCCCAGATATTCCGCCATATTCTTAAGGTCTGCCAGAGGTGTTACCTGGTACTGGGGAATGCTTTCATGGAAAGCCCTTGCCTTCTTTACCTCCACCACAGACATGATGGGAAGATTTTTGTCTTCTGTCTTAGGCATCTTGTTTAAAGCCCATTTGATTTCACAGCTCATGTTCCAATATCTCCTTGATTTAATATTACAGGCAAACGTCAGACGCGTCCTGCCCCTTATTACCGGTTACAGCTTCTCCATATGGAGCTTCTTAAGCTCCTCTGCCGCCTGGTAGATGGCGTCGGTCAGCTGCTCATACCCTGTACAGCGGCACAGGTTTCCGGATATGGCACGGCGGATTTCCTCCCGTGTGGCATCCGGATTCTCGTCTAAGAGAGCCTTGGCGCTCATGATGAATCCCGGTGTACAGAATCCGCACTGGAGCGCATGGTTCTCAAGAACTGCCTCCTGCACCGGATCCAGCTTCCCG
>OBWW01001329.1_pt1 | contig 11487 bp, 12 predicted proteins | sample 1538091 | NCBI WGS metagenome assembly OBWW01 (sample SAMEA2580125, study PRJEB22360) | human gut metagenome | biome: human gut; feature: human-associated habitat; material: faeces | place: Denmark | collected 2008/2010 | reverse complement strand
CCGATGTTATTAAACGTAAAGTCTGACGTAGTGAATTGTGCTTGGAACTCTTTTTCAACTGGTAAATTAACACCAAAGCCCATTAGGCTATGATTATTTGCCATTTCTAGCGACGTATACGTTGATTCAGCGTAACCGCTTGGACAATCCAAGTTAATCGTGACGTTACTTGACTGCCAAAAGTTCCCATTTTGAGTTGGTGAGATCTGCTGAGATCTGACTTTGTAGCGTAGATACGGAATCTTACTGTCATAAACATAAAAATACTCGTCTGTGTAAAAGATTTTGTGTAGCTCGATTAATTGAAGGCGGTAGTCGTTCATATCCCGCGCGGTAATTACTACCGTTAATGGGATTACTAACTGCGCTGTTTGCGCTCCTGTTAGTTTGGTGCCGTAGTTGCCAATTTGCTGGTAGGTATAGGTCACACTTGCCGTTGGCGGATTGTAAGAAACTACTCGAAAGCCTAATGCGTCCAAGTCATAGATAGTCCCGTCTAAATGTTCGATCATAATTGACGACACTAGAAACCACCTCCTACTGGTAATGCTTGCCCAACTGGCACGGCACCACCCGCACCACGTATCGTAATTTCATGTGCCATTAAGGCCTTGTACTTTGGATAAGTGACACGAGCCATTGTCGTACCGTCAACCACGAAATTCATTGTCAAGTTCCCGTTTAATTGTCCGCCATTCCCTAACGTTGGGACTTCATTAGATGGCGGAGTTGCAGGCTGAATTTGGCGACTTGCCATTTGCTGACGAGTAATGATTTGATTGAGTTGAGCCGCAAAGCCATTAGGCGATTTAGCAGCTCTTTCCCGAATTGCTTCCAAAATATGGCGTTCAGACGTTGGCCGTGAGGGATTAATTGCAATTTCTTTTTGGCCCTTAACCTCACCAAAGATGCTAGGCTTATCTGCCCAACCGCCGTTAGCCCAGCCGTGACCATTACCGACGTTACCCCAACCGCCTTCACCGCCACGTTCCAAGACGTGGATTGCGGCTAAAATTTCGTTGTAGCCATCGCGCCAATCCGTATGACCAGGCAATGCGTCTGCGGCCCAAGTAGAACCGGCAAACTGCAAAAGTCCCCGACCTTCGTTGCCACCTGAGTTTTTGTCATGAATTTGTTGCCAAGCTAATGGATTCCCACCAGATTCTGTCTGAATTTGGCGAAGCAGCTTATTGATCTTAGTTTCGGTGGCATTTACATGAAGCTCCTTAAATGCCTTTTCAATGTACGGACGCCAGCGATCGGCTCCAGATCCGCTTGGATTCGATGGTGTTAAAGCATCTTCCAATTTCTGAAGTTCTTTTTTAAACCATTCGACACCGACTTTAGGCAAGTAGTTAGCGGCTCCTTCACCCACATCGTGCCAGACAGCCGTTGCAGTGTTCTTGCCTTTGTGGAAAAGACCAGCAAGCACGCCTAACGGGTCCTTGAGCGCATCTTCAATCGCTTCAAAAGTATCGCCGGCCCAGTCTTTAACGTTATCCCACGCAGCTGATAGCCAGCCCTTTTTCCCGTTAGCATACCGATTCAAGCCGAACATTTCCGCCGTCTTCTTGGCCGGAATGACTTCATCACCGCGATTCAAGAAAACGAGTTGATTCCGATTCTTTGGAATTTCAACCTTGCCATTAGCTCGAACAATCGCTTCCTTGTAGGTGTCCCCACCTTCATCGTTGACAAGTGCTAGCTCGTCACGATCGTTAGCTGACGTCCCATGTGCCAGCTTTTTAAGTTTTGGCACAGTTTCTTTCTTGCCACCGAAGAAATGGATTACTGAGTTAATACCGTCAACACCGGTGTTGATAAAGCCGATAATGGCGTTCCACCCTGATTTTGCAACGCTCTTAATTCCGTCCCAGATTCCCGAGAAAGCCGAAGCCAACCCGTTCCAAACGTCTGACCATTTCTTGCTAATCGCATCCAGAATGCCGCTCATCCAGTCACGGATACCGCCAAAGACGCTTTTACCTGTCTTGCTCATTCCGTTCCAAACATTGCCGAAGAAACTGCTGATTGTATTCCAAGTGGCATTCCAGACGCTAGAAATCGCCTTAAGAATTGGTTTAATGACTGCTTCGAGTGATCGCATTCCTGTGGTGACGACCTTTTCAATTGTTCTCCACACGATGGAGATGATGTGACCCCAGAAGTTGACCTCGTTTTGCCAAAGGCGAGATATGAGCTTTAACCCTACCTTGATCAAAGACTGAATTAGCTTCAGCCCAGCTTGGATAGGCTTTGAAATTGGCTTCCAAATCGCACTAGCAACTTTAATTAGCCCATTCCATTCGTTTCGCCAAAGCTTTTTGACTTGTGGCCACAATTTTCTGAATGCTGACGTAATGCCTTTGATTAATGGCCGCGTGATCTTAATTCCAATCCCAACTGGAAAAGCAAGGGCATAAACAAATGCCATAATTGCCGCTTTGCCAATCTTTTTAAGGACGCCGCCTAGCTTGCTAAACGTTCTCCCGATCGTACTAATGATTTTAGAAATCTCTTTGCCAATGGCTTTCTCCCAACCTAGTTTGCCAGTAAAGAATTTGCCGACGGTCTTAAAGAAACTACTAATCACAGACAAAGCGACACGGAAGCCGGTCTTAATACCGGAAACGACATCATTAACGCCATCACGAAACTTCTTAGAGTGCTTGTAGGCGGTCATAAAGGCAACAGCAAGAGCCACCACTATACCTACCGCCAATCCGATTGGGTTGGCATCCATCACTGCACTAAGTAGCGCCATTGCTGCTCTTAAACCAGCTATTGCCTTCGTTACGAGGTTAATTGTACCCACAACAGATTTGTAAGCTACAAATCCCGCCAAAATTGAATAAACCGCAGCACCAATAGCTTTTAGAGCTGTCTTATGACTTGCAATACCTTTTAAAGCATTGTTTAAAGGTTTAGCGAAGCCTGAACTATTTTGAAGTGGCTTGATAATTGAATTAATCGCCGATACTACGCTTTGCCTAGCTTCTTTAAAGCCGTTAAAGATCGTACCAATGATGTCGCCGAATGCCTTAAAAGCTGGTGTAAGTGGTTTGAGCCACTTGCCTAACCCCTCAAGAGCTTGTTGGCCAGCTTTGCCGAAATTGCCAAATTGGGAGGTCATTTTGTTGATATTCCCACCAATTGACGAGCCGGTAAGTGTTTTAACCATGTCGTTAAACCCAGTTAACACGTTGGCAAGTGCAATCTTCGTCCGGGTTCCCATGTTTTTAAAAGCAGTTCCGATCCCATCGGTAGCTTGTAAGGCCGTCTTATGGAAACCGTTAGTACCACCATCAAGCTGAATAAACCGATCGTTCAGCTCTTTCATCGTGATCTTGCCACTACTGAGCTGATTGTACAGCTCTTGAGTAGACCCACTTGCAATCCCGAAAGACTTAGCAACCTTTTGAAGTGAAGCCGGCATAGTTTCTTCAATTGACCGCCAGCCCATTAAATCAACCTTGCCGTTAGCGAGCATTTGTTTATACTGCTCAAGTCCACGTGAAGCGTCCGCCGTTGTCGCATTAGAAGCTAAAAAGGCGTCATTTAGGGCGAGAGTAGCTTTTGCCGCGTCATTGGCGTTCTTGGATAATGGCATAAAGACTTGTGTCGTTGTCGCCACTTCGTCGAGGGATGTCGGTAAGCCTTGAATACCATCAGATAACGTCTTGATTGCTTGTTTGGCTTGTGTACTGCTTGCTCCCATTGATTCCATGACCTTTGGGAAGTTGTTCAGGGTGTCAAAACGGCTAACTGCACCGGCGAATTGGTCTGACACGGCGGCGGCAGCTTTTGCGGCTAGTTTGTAAACTCCCATACCGACAGCGGTACCCTTCAAAGCGGCGGTAAAACTTGTAGTCTTGCCTTCTGCTTGCTGTTGAGCGCGGCCAAGTAGGCCAATATGGTTACTTGCTTCTTCGGTGTCGGCTTCAAATTTAGTTTTATGGTCTGTGGGAACTTCTTCAATTCCCTTCTTGATCCGCCTAATTGGCTCGGAAGCATTGTCGTTTAACTTCACTTCGGAGCGCTTTTCCTTAGGAATTTGGTTTAATGCATGCTGAAAATCAACAATGCCCTTGTCTTGAAAGTCGGTTAAAAGTTTGACCCGTTCTTCTTTTGGCAAAAGTTTAAGAAATTTGTCAAATTCTTCAATGCCAGCTTTGTCACCGATCGCCCTAAGCTCTGTACGAGCTTCCTTTGGGAGGTGCCTTACATCATCGGCAATTTGTTTAATCTTTTCTTTGGCGCTTTCATCATCGACACCGAATTTTATTTCATGATCCGACTTGCCAATGTCATTAAGTATGTCTTTGACCTTATCAGCGTCACTTTGCACGCCATCGGTATCAAGATCGACTTCAATTGTAACGTTACCGTCTGCTGCCATGCTTTACCTCCTTTCTACTGTTTGAAAAGGGCGTCTAGCATTGCGTCAGTCCGTTGAGTCTGTGCATCAACTGAAGCCCCGTCCGTCAATCGATAGTATTGTTGTTGTTCCATCAGCGCCGAAAGTTCTTCGCCATCTAAGCCGTCAGTGCTTCGCTGCCTAATTGAAACAATCCGTCTAAACTCTGTATCAGGCCCCAGTCCATCGAGCAAAGCCTTGAACTTATCCCAATGCAACTTGCCCTGCTCTTTGATTAGATCAATCCCGTACTGCTCCATAAACGATGCGTAGATCGCCGGTGCGTCCTGTTGGAAGGAAAAGTATCTAACTGGTGCTTGATCGTCTTGCAAGCTTGCTGTGTCGCCACCATATGGGCTATCACTGACATACTCACCTAATAGCTTAACCACGTTCGTTAGAAATTCCGGATCGTCAGGAACTTCCTCATCGAAAAAGATATGAAACGCTGCAATAATTTTCTCGCTCTCGTCAAAATCAGTATCATCGAGGAGCTGGTAGAACCGTAAGACGTTGTCATAAGAAAGGTCGATAGGATACTCACGGCCGTTATAAGCAATCGACCGTGTTAATTCTTCAGTGAGTGAGAGCATTTAATCACTTCTTCTTGTTGCTGTCGTGTCGTCGACTGTAACGGTTGAGCTTTTGATCTTCCTTACGTTGGTTGGCCTTGTTGACCTCACCATTGACACGTGAGAATACGTTCGCTAATGACACCGTAGACTTACCAAGCCGATTGTACAATTTCACGCCTAAGCCTGGTTCGTCAAACAGCTCATCAAACGCTCCTTCTAGTAGATCACGTGCATCTCCTAAGACGTTCTCCAGGCGTTCCTTTGCCTCTTGGCGTGGGAGCTTAGCTAACTCGTCGTCAGTCAGCTTATCAGCCTCCTTGAGCATCTTGTTAGCGTCAACTGTAAATGCAGACATCTTGCTAGTAGTGTCGTCAGTTAGCTCAACGGATACCTTTTTAAAGCCGAAATCCACTTCAAGTTGTGGTGCTTTGTAATCATTTAGGTTAAGGACTAAAGCCATGTTCTACCTCCTAATAACCGCCCCACGTTGGGTACTGTTTATTTCGTAGGCGATTTAATTCGTGTTATTAGTGACCCAAACCACTAGATACAGAAGATGATGGAGTCGTTGCACCAGTTGTATCGAGCGTAATGCCGTCAATCTTCGGTGAGATCGTGTCGTCTTCATCAGCCACCGTTACCGGAATTGGTGTCTTGAGGTGGAGAAGCTTCCCTTGAATGTTGACGGTAAAGGTCAGAGTAGCACCTGCGTTGGCGTTCCCACCATTAGGCACTAATGCAGAGATAACCGCTACCCCGATCATCTGGTTACCATCAGGGTCAACAACCAAGAACCGAGTTTCAAGATCAGTCCCTAACTTGTTTTGCAGCCCAATTACAAACGCCTGTGCCGGGTCATTAGCCATCTTCACACCCGTAAAGGCGAAAGAGAAACGCTTGCCGACAACGTTAGTAGAGCCAAAGCCCTCATCGTCTAAGTAAGTGTTGTTAATCGTGGTTTCGTTACCGGAGAAAGTTGTACCCGTAAACCCAGAACCCAAACGAGCGAACTTAGCCGTGGTGAGATCAGTTAAATCCGTTCCTCCAGTCGTATCAATGAAATACTTATACCGGCTAGCTAGTACGATGCCGTTAGTTTTTACTGCCATTATTTAATCTTCCTTTCTATCCAAAAGTTTCTACTTGAACCGTGAAATCCAAGATATAGTTAAGCGCACCTTTAAGATCAACTCCCGTCATCGTTGGGAATGACGACACTTTCGCTTGGTCAAAGACAAACGATCCGTCAACACTATCAACGTGGAAATCATCACTGCCAACTAAGTTAGCAATCTTCCACAGTGCATTGTTAATCTGGTCTTCGTCAGTGCCACGCATGACCACCTCGTACAAGAAGTCGACAACCTCGTTACCAACTAAATCCTGTGAAATGACTTGCGAGTTAGGTAAGACAAGTAACCCAATTTCTGGATCCTCTTTACCGGTTACTGCTGCCGCGTAAACCGTTGCAGGCAACTCAAGCAAGTTGATCCGGTCAACTAGCCGATCAGTTAAGTCCATTTGAACCTCCTAACAGGCTTTTCTTGGCAATTTCGGCCCATTGCTGGCCATAGAGCGCCTTCGCTCGTAAATCCCACCGTTTGGACGCCTGTGGGTGTTCTGAACGAGTGTAGTTACGGACTGGTGACCCATTAACGATTCCGTAAAACTGGGCCTTAGCGTAAGGCGTCGTGTAGGTAATCTGTGATCCGTCAGCATTAATGTGAGCCGACTGGCTCAACGTGCCAACTTTGTATGGTACGAATTGATCCATGTCGGCCATCGCTTGGTTAGCCGCTGCATAACGTGCTTTATTGATTTTAGCGTTTGAAAAAAGATCATCTAAGTGAAGGTCTACGTCAATTTTGGCCATTAGATCACTTCCAATTCGTACGAGTAAACCTTGTCCGAGTAAGGTTCACGGTTATCGACAAAGGTCGTAATTGCATAATCGCGGCCCTCAAACGTTAAATGCCATCCCACACAGTCAGGTGTGAGTTTAGGCAATGGATCCGATACTCCGGCAAACAAAAAAACGGTCGCATTAGCCGTAACCGTACGATCGTTGTTTGCCCCAAAGTAGATGGTTTGCGGTTGGACAATAACGTGGTTAATCTCTTGTGACTGTGTTACCGGTTTGCGGTACTTATCCAGCTTTCCAGTTGGAATAATTATCGTGATTGTTTGGTTGCACAGTCGTTTAGGAATCCGTGGAATCATTTTAAACGCCTCGCCAAAGTAGTCCCTGCTTTGCTAAAAGCTGATACGCTTCTTGACAAAGGCCACCATTTGAAGAACTTACCGCCGTTTGATTTGGCGTTAAATTCAAGCGCCCAATGCTAATGCTTTTTAAGTCGTCTTCAGCTTGCTCGTAACTCTTGGAACTCCCAATGAAATTTAGATAGTCTACCTGCTCTGCGACAGCGTGCTTAAAATCGCGAACGCGCCGCGCGTTAAGATCACTATCTAAACTATTAATTTGATAGTAGTCCCTAGTGGCCATATCAATGGTGCTTTCAGCGTCGCCGATTAACCTAGTGAAATCTGTTGCAGTTAGGGTGGTACTAAAGCCGCGATACTCACTAAACGTCAGGTAAGCCATCGACTAGCCCTCCTTAGTGACCGCCTGCCGGCTTGATTTGCACGATCTTAGCGTCGTTCATGATGGCCACACCGTAAATCTTGTCGGCGTTGACCTTAGTCAGCTTGTGGTCGATGTCCCGTTGAGTTTCAAGGTTTACGTCACGCTTGAGGTAGGTCTTCATGGCGCCTGGTAAGACAGCCAGACCGTAGCCAACAGCTAACTTACGAGTGCGAACAATTTGCCAACCAAATAATTCTCCAAAAGTGCCATTGATTAAAACGCTGTCCCCTAATTCAGTATCTCGCGTCCAATTGTTAGCTGCCAACTTACGCAAGGCGTTGGCGTCATTAGGATGAATGAACAGAACACCGGTTTGTGTGTCGTTGTCTTCGTAGTTGAAGTCAGAAGTGTTGTCGATCAATTGGGCGCTAACTTGGTCGATTAAGTCCAAGTCAATGGCGTGCTGAACAACCAGCTTAGCGGTCTTAGCGGTAGCTAAAATGTCATTGTCAACCTTTGAAGCAATTGACATCCCGATTTGCTTAGTTGCTTCACCTACTGGGTCACCATAACCAGATAGCACTGCTTCATCAGTAAGCTTAACCCCGATACCAGCCTTCTTGATGGTGATCTTTTGGGTTGCCGTAGTGAGCTGGTTGTATGAGATGGCCCCACCTTCAGCGACGTCTTCGGCGTCACCGATGTACTTGTAGCGTGGCACCGTAACCGTGTCACCTGCTTGTCCTTGCAAGGTCGTGTCAATTGGTGCAATTGAAGTAAAGCGTACTGCTTGTGGAAGTTGTGCTTGAAGCATTTGCGCCATCACTTCTGGGTCGATCATTTGAGCTAGTTGAGTAGTTAAATCTGCCATTTATATATCCTCCTAATTTTCTTCTGCTGTCATCTTGGAAAAGTCATCCGGGTGTGCGTCCTTGAACGCCTTAATCTCTTGATAGCTTGCATGTGCTAGATCAATCGTCTTTGGCGCTCCTTCTGGGTTTGGTTGCCCACCTGTAATTCGAACCCCGCCTTGCGGTTGAGGTTCGCTTGGTTGCGGATCTTCTTCGAACATGTAGCCATCAGAATCACGCAAAGCCTTTAGCTGGTCATCAAGCCCGGTCAATTGGCCGTCCTTGACTTCCACACTGTCCAGGTCAAGTAGTGAAGACACTGCCTTTGCATTCCGTGCACCGGCACTAGACAAAGCCTTATCAACCAAGAATGACTTCTGTTGGGCGGTCAAATCGGCTTCGTACTTTTCCTTCGCCTCTTTATTGGCCTTTTGAAGTTGATCAATCTCGGCTGTCAATTCATCGCTGTCCTTGACCTTGCCTTTTAGGTCTTTGAGTTGGGTATCGCGATCAGTCAGTTGGGATTGCAGGCCGTCTTTTTCAGTAGTTAGGGAGTTGACCTGTTCCTTCAAACTGTTCACGTCCTTGCCATTCTCAGCCATAATGGCGTCGATCTGTTCGTCCGTTAGTTCCATATTCTTTAAAAATTCACGCTTCATGCTTTATCTCTCCTGACGTTGTTTTACGTGGTCACGTCCCACGCAGATTGATTGCATACAAAAAAAGCCTTTTTACGACGTGCTCGGGTCGAGTTGACTAAACTTTATTAACTATCTTTTCACGTGCGTAATCTCTTACTAACAATGGTGTATCTTTACCGGCGTTAGTCTCTTTGATGAAGTCCCGTAGTTTCGCCTGGCGGGCTTGTAGGAGTGTTTTAGTCTGACTAATCATCTTGTCATCACCTAGCTGTTCAGCCACCGCTAAGCGTTTCTTAGCATCCCTGATAGCTCGCTCTCTGGCTCGCTGTTGCTGTACCAGTTTTCCGTTCTCGATTGCTTCATCGGGGTCGTACTGTGGTTGATGGTTCTCGCTGACGCCCGGCTCATACGGGAACAAGATGTGCCGGCAGTTAATCCCTTGTGTTCCGGCTGGCTCGCCATAGCCATGAGCGTAAATCGTGTCATAGTGCGGATTAAACGTCGGGTCACTAGCTGGCACTAGATTGACCACGTGGCCTTGAATCGGTGCACAAGCCGGCCGACTGTTGGGGTGCGCCGACATCAAGGCTAAGTGCATGTCAAAATCACTCATGCGTTGTAGCCTGACCTCGTTAAAGGTGCGATTGACGGTCGTATTGACCACCATCCGGGTGTAACCTTCAATGCTCCAGTTACGCCCGGCTTTATCAGTTAGATTGGTCGGCAACCCTTTATCAACGATTCGATACATTGCCGACTCAACTGCGTCTTTGTGTGTCATCAAACCAGTCACTGTTGCGGTGGTTGACTCTGTTAGCACTTGACGATACGCCTTTGTCACGGCTGACTGACCGTAGTTGCGACTTACCAGCGACTCATTAACGTTATTCTGCAAGTCTGTCCACGTTTGCTGTGCAATACCGCTGACCAGCATGCTAGCCTCATTTGATACGCCGATATGCTTGCCAGTCAATCGCTCAAGCTGGCTATCAATCTCATCCGTGATCGCCATCCCGTGGAACTTAATCATATCCTCAACTGCCTGCTGGCTAAGCCCGTCCTTTTTGGCTATGATCTTTGCCGTTTCATGGTTGAGCTGGCCAATCTTCTGGAGCTGTTGAGCTTGCCACATCACCACATCGTTTTGATCGACATGCTTGTAATCGCCTTTCTTGAGCGCATTAACAATTATATTGAAGATCTGGCCTTCTAGTGCTTGATAGTAATCGCTAATCTTGCTAGCCGCTTGCTCAAACCGTTCACGTGCTCCCATGATTATTCAGCTCCTACATCATCATCACCATCTGGATTGCCTGTCTCTTCAAACGAGTTACCGTCTTGCTCTGGTTGCTCCTCATTCAGCTCAGCTAACCATTGATCGGCTTGCTCTTCATCAAGACTAAAGTTGCGCATAAGGAAACGTTTCTTAGGCATAACGCCCATTGTAACAGCTTGGCTATCCTGCGTAAATTGCGTTGTCTTATCGGTGAAAACACCATCGGCGAAGTCGATATTAATATCAACGTTTTCGGGATCACCTGACCATCTAGTCTTGCCATCATCAAACAATCCGCCGCACTCCATCAACTCCAGGATTGCGATAACTAAACCTTTAATTTGCTTGCTTACCTGCGTTAGATAACTTGAACGGGTTTGATAGGTCATTGAGTTGTTAGTGACAACTTCTGTCGCTGTCTGAACGCCTGATGGTGTGCTAGTAAACGTCCCCTGTGACAAACCAATTGCATTTTCAAACTCTTCAAGGAAGAAATTCATGGTTGCTTGGTACTGGTCATTGCGGATTGGCGATGTGAGATCAGTAATCTTCATATCTTCATCCCCGTACATTTGTACGAAGACGTTTTCTTCCGGGTCAAAGACTGGCGGGCGAAGGTCGTACCTGGCTTGAGCATTTCAGCCGGTACAGCAACGCGCCGTTGACCCATCTTGACTTCCCAGTAATAAGAGTCGTGCGTCTGATTGATCGCATCGATGATCTTCTTGCTGTTGTCAACCAGGCCTAGACCTAACGGGCTATCTAATTGTTTGTTGTTAGCGCCTGGCGCTTTAAAGTAGGCAAACAAAGGTTTGGTTAAGCCGGTCAGTGTTACCTGAGGTTGAAGGTTCTTGTACTCGTCTAGCGTATTAAGCGGTACTTGAATTCCAACCGTATTGATGTCCTCCGACCGGTACAGTTCGTTAGTGATCTTGTACGTGCCGTCTGGGTTCCACTCGTGAAATTCCAACAGCGTGTAATAAACGTTCATGTTGTTTTCGGTCACGGTGGTTTGACTAGCAATCGCCGCTTCGTCAATCCCGTTCGAATTGGAGTGTAATGGATAGAATTGGCTGGCGTTAACCCACGCTAATTTTATCTTGTCATTGTCCACGTATGGACGAATTGCACCACCACCTAATG
>OBWW01001321.1_pt1 | contig 11523 bp, 10 predicted proteins | sample 1538091 | NCBI WGS metagenome assembly OBWW01 (sample SAMEA2580125, study PRJEB22360) | human gut metagenome | biome: human gut; feature: human-associated habitat; material: faeces | place: Denmark | collected 2008/2010 | reverse complement strand
TCAGCTTAATCTCCCTGCCGGTGGGGGATGCCGGGGGGGAGCCTCATCCATACGTCGGGGTCCAGTTCGATGACGTCCGGCGGCGTGAGATTGTGCGGATCGGACGCCGGCCCGTCGAGGATCTTGATGGCGCCCCACGGTGCCACGCGCACCTCCACGCCTTCGCCCGGCGCCTTCTTTTCCAGCAGGTATAGCGAGTAGCGCACCGCCATCGCCCACAGCTGGCGCGGCAGACGCGGCGAGAAGTTGAGCCGGAAATCGAAAGCGGCGTCGTCATCGGCCGGCAGCTGCTCGCTGAAAATGTTGTGCGCCGCGTCCTGCCACTGTTCGAAGGCGGCGCGTCCTTTGCCCAAGTCTTGTTCTCGTATGACAGCCATACCGGTATTGTGCAGCCCGCAAACGACTATGATGGAACTTTGCAAACGATGTAGTCGTAACTAAATAGGGGTTTGAGGGGCGATTTTCCTGCGATTGTGGTGCCCTCGCTTAATGGGCGCCATACGTTGCGTTTGCAGTTTTTGCAATGTTTTTTGCAAACGAATGCCGGCTTACGATTGCTAGGAATTTCGTCTTTTTATGATTACGTAGTATGCTGTACATGAGAACGTATGCATGATGTTACTTGGTGTTCATGCGGCCGCAAATGCAAGGACGCTGGGGTAAGGCATAATGTTCCTGGAGAATATCCGTCAAAGGGAGTCAATCAATGACTGAAATTACCGCACCGAAGTCCGCGGTCACCGCGGAACAGTTCGCTGACGAAATCCGTGAGCAGCTGAAGTACACCCAGGGCGTCACCGTCGAGCAGGCCAAGCCGGCTGATGTGTACGTCGCCGCGTCCGCCGCAGTGCGTCGCCATCTCGTGGATTCCTGGATGAAGACTCAGGCCGACATGGTCAACGGCAACACCAAGGCCGTCGGCTACCTGTCCGCCGAGTTCCTGATGGGCAAGCAGCTGGAGAACGCGCTGCTCAACGCCGGACTGACCGATCAGTTCGACAAGGCCGTGGAAGCTCTCGGCTTCGATGCGCAGGAAGTCATCGACGCCGAATACGAGCCGGGCCTGGGCAACGGTGGTCTGGGTCGTCTGGCCGCCTGCTTCATCGACTCCCTCGCCTCCCTTGGCGTGCCGGCGTTCGGTTACGGCATCCAGTACAAGTACGGCATCTTCAAGCAGGAATTCGACGAGAACGGCAAGCAGATCGAGACTCCGGATTACTGGCTGGCCAACGAAGAGCCGTGGGGCCACATCGATTACAACCGCGACCAGAAGGTCTCCTTCGGCGGCGAAGTCGTCGAAGAGAACGGCAAGAAGGTTTGGAAGCCGGCTTGGTCCGTGCGCGCCGTCCCGGTCGACTACATGGTTCCGGGCTACGCCTCCGGCCGTGTGAACACCCTGCGTCTGTGGACCGCCAAGAGCTACGACGAGTTCGATCTGCTCACCTTCAACAAGTCCGAGTATCTGGACGCCGTCAAGCCGCAGGTCGAGGCTGAGAACATCTCCAAGATCCTGTATCCGGAAGACTCCACCCCGCAGGGCAAGGCTCTGCGCCTCGAGCAGCAGTACTTCTTCGTGTCCGCCTCCATCCACGACGCCATCCGCGTCTTCTACCCGGGCCAGGACAAGCCGGATCTGACCACCTTCGCGGACAAGATCACCTTCCAGCTCAACGACACCCACCCGGTCATCGGCATCCCGGAGCTCATGCGCGTCCTCATGGACGAGTACGGCTACGATTGGGACACCGCTTGGAAGATCACCAACAAGACCTTCAACTACACCTGCCACACCCTGCTTCCGGAAGCCCTGGAAGTGTGGCCGTCCAAGCTCATCGGCGAACTGCTGCCGCGTCACCTCGAGATCATCGAGAAGATCAACGACCAGTTCGAGGCCGAGCTCAAGGCCAAGGGCGTTGACGAGGCCACCATCAAGGACATGGCCATCTACACCGGCGACTCCGTGCGCATGGCGTTCCTGGCCTCCTACGGCGGCTCCCACGTCAACGGCGTGGCCGAGCTGCACTCCCAGCTGCTCAAGGACGTCACCCTGAAGAACTTCTCCGACGTCTACCCGGACAAGTTCACCAACGTGACCAACGGCGTGACCCCTCGCCGCTTCATCAAGCTGGCCAACCCGCGTCTGTCCGACGTCATCACCGAAGGCCTCGGCACCGACAAGTGGCTGTCCGACCTCGAGCTGCTCAAGGGCCTCATCCCGCTGGCCGACGATGACGAGTTCGTCAAGAAGTTCGCCGCCGTCAAGCAGGCCAACAAGGTCGACTTCTCCAACTTCGCCAAGCGCAAGTACGGCTTCGACATCGACCCGAACACCATGATCAACACCATGGTCAAGCGTCTGCACGAGTACAAGCGCCAGGCCCTGAAGATCCTGTCCGTCATCGCCGACTACGCCGACATCAAGTCCGGCAAGGTCTCCGCCGACGACATCATGCCGCGCACCATCGTGTTCGGCGCCAAGGCCGCTCCGGGCTACTACCTGGCCAAGCAGACCATCCAGCTGATCAACAACGTCGCCCGCGTCATCAACAACGACCCGGACGTCAAGGGCAAGCTGAACGTCTACTTCCCGTGGAACTACAACATCGAGCTGGCCATGAACCTCATCCCGGCCACCGACCTCGACGAGCAGATCTCCCAGGCCGGCAAGGAAGCCTCCGGCACCGGCAACATGAAGTTCGCCCTCAACGGCGCTCTGACCGTCGGCACCCTCGATGGCGCCAACGTCGAGATCCGTGAGCGCGTGGGCGCCGAGAACTTCTTCCTGTTCGGCATGACCGAGCCGGAAGTCTCCGCGCTGTACGCCAAGGGCTACGACACCAAGGGTCTGTCCCGCGAGTACTACGAGAAGGACCCGCAGCTCAAGGCCGCCATCGATATGGTTGCCGACGGCACCTTCTCCGACGGCGACAAGGACACCTACAAGGACCTCGTCAACGATTGGCTGAACAAGGATTACTTCATGACGCTCGCCGACTTCCGCGCGTACATGGACATCCAGGCCCAGATCGAGGAAACCTACCGCGATCCGATGAAGTGGAGCCGCATGGCCGTGCTCAACGTGGCCAACTCCGGCTACTTCAGCTCCGACCGCTCCATCGAGGATTACCTCGAGCGCATCTGGCACACCGGTCCGCTCAAGTGATTATGAAGCGGTCATGAAACGTCGCCGGCATCGCCGACACACGCATGATCGCTTCCGTTCCGTCCGTTTCGCAATGGGCGGATAGTGATGACGACGAAGGCCCTTGGGATTTTCCAAGGGCCTTTTCGTATGTTTTTCGCATGTCCGATTGCGTATGCCGGTAGTGCCCGAATGTACGTGCCGGACGTACGTGGCAATACAGCGACAGTACGACGGAAGGCCGCAAGTCAATCGCAATCGCAAAAGCAAAAGAAAAACCCTGTATCGCAAGATACAGGGCGAAGCAACAAACCCAACGCGGCATAGGTGCGCCGGAAAAGGCGAAATCAGGCGGCTTCCGGCTCAGCGGCAGGAGCGGCGGCAGTGGCGTCGGCCTCCGGCTCGGCGTCCTTGGTCAGGCCCAGGTCGACCGGCGAGGAGCTGTTCTCCCACGGTTCCTCCCACGGGTCATAGTCGGGATTCTGCTGCTTGTAGATGTACAGACCGACGACGCCAGCAAGCAAAGCTCCGAAGAGCAGTGCGAAGAACTTCCAACCGTTAGAAGACTTGTTCTCCATGACGGCTCCTTTCAAGGTTTCCAAACACTGGCTGACCTGCTCGTTCAAGCCAGCTCTGTTCCCTATCTTAATTCGTGGAATGTGTCGATTGGGTGGATTTACGCGCCGGAAAATACCGCATGTGCCGGTAGTGTTGAGCTATGGCATACCAACGATTCAGTCTGTTTCCCGATTCCCCATCGTTCAAGGATCTGTTCTCCGCCCGATCGCTGCGATACCGGTGGCGCAACGGCGACCCGGTCATCACCACCGCCATCATGGCGATCTGCATTGTGGTGTGGACCATCGAAGCGGTTCTCTTCCTCGTCTGGCCCGAAGGCGGCAACGCGTTCGTGAACGCCGGCATGCTGCTGCCCGCCACGGCCGTCCGGCACCCGTGGACCTTCATCACCTCGATGTTCCTGCACCAGCCGACCTCGCTGTGGCACATCCTGTTCAACATGCTTACTTTGTGGTGCGTGGGGCCCGTGCTGGAACGCATGATGGGGCATTGGCCGTATCTTGCGCTGTACCTGCTGTCCGGATTGGGCGGCGGCGCCGGACTGATGGTGTGGGCCGTGTGCTCGCCGTCGGGATGGATGACCGCCGCATATGGCGCGTCCGGCGCGCTGTTCGGCCTGTTCGCCGCGATTCTGGTGGTGTACAGGAGAATAGGCATCGATATTCGTTCGATGCTGATTTGGATGCTGATCAACTTCCTGATGCCGGTGATCACGCCGGGCATTGCATGGCAGGCGCATGTCGGCGGATTCATCGTCGGCGGCGTGCTTGCGTGGCTGCTGGTCACCGGCCTGCATGCGTTCCGCGGCAAAAGCCTGACGTGGCGCACCACGGTGTACGGCATCACGGTGTTCGTGGTGGTCGTGGCGATCATCGTGGGATGCAACGCCGGCAATCCGCTGATGCATATGTCACTTCTGTACCAGTAATGCGGGAACTACACACATGTAGTTTTCCACATCCGTGGATAACTTTGTGGATAAGTGAGGTCAAACCTGTGGGTAAGTCGGGGATAACGTGGCGGATTATCCACAAGGATATTCACAAAATGGCGGAACATAAGGAATTTCCTATGTGAAAATTGTGGATAACCGATATCCACACCCCACAAAAATGGGGAAAATCGCCGCCGATATTTCGTGGTGCGACGTTGACTCAGGCACAAAATATGGGCGTTATCCACATTCATCCACATTTGTCCACTTGTTATCCACAGGAAAGATAAGATGACGAAGGCAATCGACAAGGACGCAATACCGATGCGCCACGGACGCAGGATACGCGTGCGACGATATGCGTGCGACATGGCAGATACTTGCGAAGAAGGGGAGAGGAACCATGAGTGACGGACCACTGCTCAACGACGTGACGCGCGCCTTCGCCGAGGCGCATCGCAATGAAGACGTGCGTGACCTGGCGCTCAAAACCAAACGGACGGCGGACCTCGACCTGCCGGCCGCGCTCGACCAGATCGCGGGCTGGCAAATCGCCCGCAACAAACTGCCGCAATGGGCCGCCTGCGCGGATATCGTCTATCCCGCGCATATTTCCATGGAACAGTGCTCATCGCAGTTCACAGCGCAATACAAGGCCGAAATCGCCCGGCGTCTGTTGCGATCTCTGCCGCAATCGGCGGGACAGACGGCCAACGACGCGACCATGACGGACCTGACAGGCGGATTCGGCGTCGATTTCTCATATCTCGCCCGCGGATTCGGTCACGCCACGTACGTGGAACGCCAATCGCATCTATGCGAACTGGCCGCGCACAATATGGCGGCGCTGGGCCTCACGCAAGCACAGGTGGTGTGCGGCGACGGCGTCGAATACCTACGTGCGATGGAGCCGGCGCAGCTGATCTACATCGACCCGGCTCGCCGCGACGAGCACGGCGCCCGCACCTACGCGATCGAGGACTGCACGCCCGACGTGCTGGCGCTGCGCGATCTGCTGCTGGCTAAGGCGCGATATGTGATGATCAAACTGTCGCCGATGCTCGACTGGCGCAAGGCGGTCGACGATTTCGCGGGCACTGTGGCCGAAGTGCACATCGTCTCCACCGGCAACGAATGCAAGGAACTGCTGCTGGTGCTGGACGGCAAGGCTGCCGGGGCAACGTCCGATGCCGCAGCGGCAGACACGCGTGCGCCGCACGTGTACTGCGTGAACGACGATCAGCGGCTCGGCCACCAAGCGGGCGCCCCTCACCGGACAGCTACGATGCGGCCGCCTATACGCGCGGCCTGCGCATCGGGGACGCGCCGCTGCCGCACGAGCTGCGCTACCTGTACGAGCCGAACGCGTCGATCATGAAGGCCGGCTGCTTCGACGTGGTGGAAGCGCGATTCGGGGCGGTGCAGATCGGCCCGAGCAGCCACCTGTTCGTATCGGACGAGCCGGTCGATGGCTTTCCGGGGCGCGGTTTTGCGATCGAAACGATCGGCGGTATGGGTAAGAAGGAGCTGAAGCGATTGCTGTCCGGCTTGGACCGTGCCAACATCGCCGTGCGTAATTTCCCACTCACCGCGCCACAATTGCGCAAGAAACTCAAGCTCGCCGACGGCGGCGACGCCTACCTGTTCGGCACCACCATGCAAGGCGGCGACCACGTGCTGATTCGGACGGCGAAAATCAGCAGATAATCGGCGGGTAAGCGGCGGCTTTCCACTCGACAGGAAACCGCTTTTCCTAAAGCTGAAGCGGGGCGATGCAGACGCGGTGAGTAAAGTGGTTGAAGCGGATAAAAGAGACGCCGGATCGCAAAGAACCCGGCGTCTTTTGAATAAGCCTCGATGGAATAGGCGAAACGGAGAAAACCGACTCAGCGCCACCACATGGTCATAATGAAACCGACCATGATGATTGCGAACGCGATGGCCAGGTTCCAAGCGCCGATGTGCGGAATCGGATAATCGGTGGTCAGGTAGTAGACCACGGCCCACACCAGACCGATGATCATCAGCGCGCAGAACAGCGGCACGAACCAGCGCGGGTTGGACTTGGTGCCCTTGATGCTTTCCTCCACACGGCGGGTGTTCTCCGCCTGACGGTTCATCATGCGTTGCATCTGCGGTGACAGCGAATCCTTATCAACGGTGGCGTTCAGCACCGCTTCGACACGGTCCATAGGAATATCGAGATCGTCATCGTCGGACTGGTCCTCGTCAACGGAAGTCTTGTCGACGACATCTTCGGTGATTTCCTCGACGGCAGCGGTGTCGTCGGCGGACTGCAGATCCTTCTGGTCATCCGCGGTGGTTTCGTGCAGCTCTTCGTCAGCCATCAGCATAGTCTCCTTTAATAGGCTAAAAGTCATAATAGTGGGTAGACTCGAAAGCGGCGAACTCACGGCGTAAAACTGTTCAAAATCAGGACAATTGTTCAGTGAAACCCGGCGGATTCAGGCAGGTTTGGAAAGGCGCGTATGGCGAAGCATACCGGAAAGCACAGCGCGAAACGGTCGAAGGCGGCCGGCGTCGCGGCGTTCCTCGTGCTGCTGTTCTCCGGATTCCTGCTGTCCACCAACCTGCGCGTCAACCGTTCCGTGGTGGTGAGCAACGATACCGCCGAACTCGTGGAACAGCGCGTGAAAAAAGTGAACTCGCTACGGTCCGAAATCGATGCGCTGAGCACCAGAGTCAACGATCTGAGCAAAACACTCGACAGCCAGAACGTCGACGGATCGCAAGACAGCGAAAGCGCCGGCAACGGCACCATGCTCCCCGCCGTGGAAGGCCCGGGACTGGTGGTGACGCTCGACGATTCGCCGCTATGGGAGAACATGGTCGACGCCAACGGATCCAGCGCCAACATCAACGATTACGTGGTGCACCAGCAGGACATCGAAGCCGTGGTCAACGCGCTGTGGGCGGGAGGCGCCGAATCCATGCAGATCATGGACCAGCGCGTATTGTTCAACTCCGCCGTACGCTGCTCCGGCAACGTGCTGCTGCTGCAAGGCAAGAAGTATTCGCCGCCGTTCAAAATCTCGGCGATCGGACCAGTGGAGGGCATGAGAAAAGCGCTCGACGATTCCGAGGAAGTGTCCATCTACAAGCAGTACGTGAGCGCGTTCGGCCTGGGATGGCAGGTCGACGAGAAAACGAAACTGCATTTCGACGCGACCGACGCGTTGCAGCAGCCGTTGCAGTATGCGAAAGCGCTCGAAAACGACAAGAACGGCGAATCGCAAGAGGGGAAATAACAGTCGATGAAACATGTGACAAGCCGTGGCGGACGCACCAAAAGCGCGCTGTGGACGATACTCGGCATCCTCGCCGAACTCATGCTGACCGCCGCCGCCATCTGCGCGCTGTACATCGCATGGCAGATGTGGTGGACGGGCGTGCAGTCGGAGCATAACCAGATCGAAACCCGCCAATCCGTATCCTGGTCTGATCCAGGAAAGTCCGGCAACGTCACCGTGGCGAAGGCACAGCAGGGTGACCCGCCTGTACAGCCGCAAAGCGCCACGGAAGGCGAACTCATCGCCCAAATCTACATACCGCGATTCGGCAGCAGCACGGTTATCGTCCACCAATTCTCCATCCCGCGATTCGGCAGCCAATGGCAGCGCAACCTGGTGGAAGGCACGGACCTGACACAGCTCAACAAGCACGGATTGGGCCATTACACGGATTCGCAGATGCCCGGACAAATCGGCAACTTCGCCTTCGCCGGCCATCGCAACGGCTACGGGCAGCCGCTCGGCGACGTTGACAAACTGCAGGAAGGCGACCCGATTATCGTCCGCACGCAGGACTACTGGTACGTGTACCACTACACCAGCTACAAAATCGTGCTGCCGACACAGACCGAAGTGGTGGCGGCCAACCCCGAAAACCCCGGCGCAGCACCGACCAAACGCATGCTGACCATGACCACCTGCGAACCGAAATACTCCACGCCGACGCACCGCTGGATCAGCTACGCCGAATTCTCCTACTGGGCGAAGATCGCCGACGGCATCCCACAGGAACTGGCCTCCCAAAACGCCAACGGCACAGTCAAATTCGTCAACAACGAACAGTCGTCGTTCCTGTCGTCGATCGATACGCTGAAACCGTGGATCTTCGGCGCGCTCGCCGCATACGTGATCATATTTATTTCCGCCGCCGTCGCCTGGCGATGGCCGTATCTCGCCGACGTGCGCGCAGGAAGACGAAAGAAGGCCGATTTCAGCCTGTACGGCAGCCTGGTGCGACTGCAGCCGGGCGTGCTGCCGATCCGTCTGCTGCTGGTGCTGCTGCTGGTTTTCGCAGCGGCCGCATCGTGCTTCGAATGGCTGTTCCCGTGGGCCGCGTCGACTATTCCGATGTTGCAGGAGATGTCGAACTACACGGCCATCTAAAGGCTGCCGCTGCGTGAGACGCGGACGTTGCTGCGGCACGGAACGCACGTACACTGCTGTTCAAACGTTGATTGGAGCATGATGACCGATTCCGCACGTATTCTGGTCGTGGACAACTACGATTCGTTCGTTTACACGATTGTCGGCTATGTGAAGACGCTTGGTGCCACAGTGACCGTGGTACGTAACGATGCGATCGACCCGTCCACCCCGGGCGTGATCGACGAATACGACGGCGTGCTGATTTCTCCTGGCCCTGGCGCTCCGGCCGAATCCGGCGCCAGCGAGGACATGATCCGCCTGTGCGCGAAGCTCGACAAGCCGATGTTCGGCGTATGCCTCGGCATGCAGGCGCTCGCCGAAGTGTTCGGTGCCACCGTGAGCCACGCGTCGACCATCATGCATGGCAAAACCAGCCAGGTTGAGCATATCGACGATGAGATCTTCGACGGCGTGGCCAATCCGATGACCGCCACGCGCTACCATTCCCTGGCGGTGGAACCGGAGTCCGTGCCGGACGATCTGGTGGTGACTGCGTGGACGCAGGGCGACCACATCGTGCAGGGCATCAAGCATCGCAGCAAGCCGATGTACGCGGTGCAGTTCCATCCGGAGTCCGTGATGACGCAGGACGGCTACCGTCTGCTGGCCAACTGGCTGAAGGTGTGCGGGCAGGATTCCGCGGTTGAGAAGTCGATTGGATTGCAGCCTAAGGTGAGCGAGTAGTTTTCTTTTTTTGAGCTTGCTGAATTGCGATTTTTTGCGATGAATGAGTGATGGGTGATGGCTGCTGTTTGGCTCGCAGTGTTGCTTGCTTGCGGCGCCGCTTTGCTTCCCGCAGGTCCTGTTCACGACACACTCAAGGCCGTTCGGCCAAGCTTACGGTCGTGAACAGGACCTGCGGGAAGCAAAGCTCCTTTGGCTTTATGGAGCTGCCTTCGGCTGCTTTTGTTTTTTGAGGGAAAGAGAAAGGGGAGGGATCGGCTTCGAGCCGCTCCCTCCCCTGATTTTGTTAGTTGCCTTGCTGGTTGTTGGTGTTGCCGTTGTTGTTCGTGTCGGTGTTGTTCGTGTCGCTGGACGATTTCTTGGTGGTCAGCGTGATGGTCGATCCGCTGTCGGCCTGGCTGCCGCCATTCGGCGACATCGACACGACGGTCGCGTCATCATCCTGTGGCCCGTTGACACTTACCTGGAATCCGGCAGCCTCCAAAATGCTCTTTGCTTCGGCAAGTGTGGAGTTGGCAACAAACGGCACGCTCACCTGCTGCTTGCCGGTGGACACCCAAATGGTCACCGCGGTGCCCATTTCGACGGTGCTGCCGGAACCCGGATCGATGCGGGTGACTGCACCGGACTGCACCGAATCGGAATACTCGCTTTCGATGGTGATCTGCGTCAGACCAGCCTGCTTGAGCTGCGCGATGACCGAATCCTTGGCCTGGCCTACTAGACCATCCGGAATCTTGGTCATACCGGACGAAATATACAGCGTGATGATGGTGCCCTTGGTCTGCTTCGAATGCGCGGCCGGATTGGTGTTCACCACCTTGTCTTTCTCGATGGAGGCACTGTCCACGGTCATGACATTGCCGATCTTGAAGCCTGCCGCCTCAAGAATGCCCTTCGCTTCCTCCTGCGTCTTGCCGGACACGTCAGGCACGCTGACCGCCTGCGGGCCGGTGGAGAACCATACGGAGACGGTGGAGCCCTTCGCCACCTTCTTGCCGCCCTTCGGGTTCTGTTTGGTGATGGTGCCCTTCGGTTGGCTGGACGTGGAATCGTCACGGGCGTCAAGCTTCAGACCAAGGGCCTTAAGCTGTTCTTCCACACGCGCCTGGGAAATGTTCGACGTGTCGGTGAAGTCCGGCACGGACACCAGATCCGCAGTGTTCTTATGCCCGTTCAACGCGAAGAAAATACCGATGACGGCCAGCAAAACAACGATGCTGCCGATTACGGAAGCGATGATGATCTGCTTCTTCTTGCGCTCCTGCGCGGCCTTGGCACGCTGTTCCGCACGGGTCTTCGTTTCGACTCCGCCATTCGGATTCGGCACGGCCTCGAACTGGCCGGTGACCGGGTTGAACGCCTGCGTCGGCGCATCCGTCGCCGGCGCCATGGGCACGGTGGCGGCATCCATTTCGGCCTGCTTGCGGGCCTTCATGTTGGTCAGGTCGGTCAACGGGTTGAACGCGGCAGCCATCGGCACACCGCCGTTCATGAACGTCAGCAGATCGTTCTTGAACTCGGAAGCGGTGGCGTACCGGTTCTGCCGATCCTTGGCCATCGCCTTCGCGCAGATCGAATCCCACATCTTCGGCAGGCCCGGCACGATCGTGCTTGGGGGAGTGGCGACTTCCGACACATGCTGGTAGGCGATCGCCACCGCCGAATCACCGGTGAACGGCGGCCGGCCGGGGAGCACTTCCGACAGCCACCCGCCTCGAATACTC
>OBWW01001318.1_pt1 | contig 11538 bp, 9 predicted proteins | sample 1538091 | NCBI WGS metagenome assembly OBWW01 (sample SAMEA2580125, study PRJEB22360) | human gut metagenome | biome: human gut; feature: human-associated habitat; material: faeces | place: Denmark | collected 2008/2010 | reverse complement strand
GGTTCTTTCTGATGGGGGGGGGCGGCGCGCCGCCGGCCGCTTCCGGTGGGTCTGCCGATGCTGTCGCGGCTTCGGCTGCGGAGGAATCCGCTTTTTCCGAGACCGATGCGGAAACGGAGGAGATAACCGAAGCTTCAGAGGCTCTTTCCGAGAGCGAAGAGAGCACGGAAAACGCCGTATCATTGTCGAAAAACAAAAAATCAAAAACGCTTGTCACGGTAATATGCTTGGTATCGGCATTTATCGTTTTGGCAGGCGGAGTATGCTTTATTGTGTTTTATGTAAAGAAACGCCGCAAAAACGGCGAAAAAGAAAAATCTGTTAAGGAGAGCTCTTCCCAAAAATGACAAAACGTGTTATTTCGGTGTTTTTATGCGTCCTGTGTGTTATATCCTCAATTTCTTTCATCGTATCGGCAAAAGAGAATAAGGAGTATACGTCCGACAATTTCCTCAGCGTCGCGGACGGTATTATCGCATGGAAAAAAGCCGATAACGGCTCGGAACCCGACGGATATTTGATTAACGATAAATATTTGGAAAATGCGGGTACTACTCCGGGGGATTGGTATCCCATAGCTCTCGGCAGACTCGGAATACAGGATAACAACGAGGGCTACCTTGCGGTCATAAAAGACAGGGTAGAGGAGCGTTATCGCGAAAGCGGAAGGCTCAGTGCCGCAAAGGCAACCGAGTGGCACAGAATAGCACTCGCCGTTCTCGCTATGGGCGGCGACCCGACAAATTTCGGAACCGACGAAAACGGCGCGCCGATAAATCTGATAGCGGACGGAACCTATGACCGCGGCAAGACAACGCCGCTCGGAAGACAGGGCATAAACGGCTGGATATGGGGGCTTATAACTCTTGACAGTATGCGCTATGCCGTGCCTGACGGAGCGTACAACACCCGCGACGATATAATCGTTGAAATAATTTCAAAGCAGCTTTCCGACGGCGGATTTGCCCTGAACTCGGATGATGCAGACCCCGATATTACCGCTATGGCGATAACGGCACTCGCACCATATTATAATTCCGAAAAAATATATTCTTATCACAGAAAAGCGTTGTCCGCCGATGAGAGCAAAACGGTGCACGAGGTTGTTGATGAAGCGGTTTTGTGCCTTTCACGTCTGCAACTCGACACGGGCGACTACAAAAGCTGGGGAACTCAGAATGTAGAGAGTACCGATTGGGTGGCGGTGGCGCTGTGCAGTCTTAATATCGACCCTCTCTCGGACAGCCGTTTCATAAAAAACGGCAACACCCTTTTTGACGGTATAATGCGTTACAGAATGACGGACGGCGGATTTGTCCATTCGTTTACTTACGACCCCGACAATCCCACATCTTTGCCCGATAAATCAAATACCATGGCGTCGGAGCAGACCCTTTATACCATGGCATCTCTTTGGCGGCAAAAAAACGGTATGAGAACTCTTTTCGATTTCAGAAAAGAGCAGAGCTCCGCGCTTAAATCGCGAATAAACGACCTTACTTCCGACATTTCAAAAATCGGCAATAAGACCGATAAACAAACGCTTCGCGAGCTTCTTGCGGTTTTTTATTCGTTGCCCGAAACAGAGCGGTGCTACGTGAGCAATTATTGGACTTTGTCCGATGAAGCCAAAAAACGCGGAATAGACGTTTCGGAAATAGCGGGTGAAACCGCGGTGATTGCGTTTTCGGATGATGACGCAAACGACGACGCCATTTTGTATTTTACCGATTCCGACCGTGCAATGGTTGACTCTCTGCCCGAAAAACTCACTACGGAGCAGTATGTTTTGGTTGTAACATTGCTTGATAAGCTCGAAAGGAGTGAAGATTTTGACGGTAAAGACGCATATCTCCGAAAGCTTGTTTCGGCAAAGGAGCAAATTGCCGCGGTTCAGGCGGAAATAGATTCGCTGAACGACGACATTAAAGCCGAGCTTTATCCGTTTGATAAAATCACGCTCAAGGATAGGGGCAAGGTGAATAAAATCGTTAAACGCTATAACGCGCTCAGCGAATATGACAGAGCAAAAATCGAGCGTTGGGAGGATGTCGTCAAGACAAAGACAAAGCTTGACAATATCGTTCGCGCCATAGTAATATCTGTTGTACTGTTTGTTTTAGCGGTAGGACTTACCGTGTTTATAATTATAAGAATCAGACGCCGTAAGATGAAAAAAACTCTCGAAATGGAGGAACTTGCGGCAATGTATAAGGATGAAGACGACGAAATGCGGTAATTTTTTCTCGTGGAAGGGGAGTCATAATTGAAAAAAGATATTTTGGCGCTCCTGTCGTTGGCGCTGATAATAGCCGTATTGATTCACGGCACAAACATTCAGTCTGTTGACGAGTACTACCTTACTCATATTGACGATATAACCCCGCAGAGCGAGACGGTTTTTATCAGTATTCGCTGTGATACCGTGCTTCAAAATTACGACGAGCTTGACAAAGCCCTGCAATCCGATAAATACGTGCCGCAAAACGGCGTTATATTGCCGGAAACCGAATATGTGTTAAGACCCGGCGACACCGTTTTTGATATACTTGACAGGGCGGTAAGGTATAATAAAATACAGATGGAGTATCAGGGTGCCGATAAAAACAGCTATGGCAGCGTATACGTTCAGGGTATAAATTATCTGTACGAATTTTCCTGCGGACCGCTTTCGGGTTGGATGTATCAGGTGAACGGCGAATTTCCGAATTACGGATGCTCAAAATACAAACTGAAGGACGGCGACCGAATAGCATGGGTCTATACCTGCGATCTCGGCAAGGACGTCGGCTGTATATGGATGGGAGATGAAACGGGATGAAAGCTTTCGGCGGATATCATCCGGCTGTTACTTTTACATATTTTATATCTGTGCTGTTAACGGCTATGTTTGTATGGAATCCCGTAATACAGCTCACAGCACTCCTCGGCGGCATTATGTTTTCGCTTATGCTCGTGAGGAAAAAGGCTATTTTAAGCGATATGGGCTTTTATCTTCCGCTTTTTCTGCTTGTGGCTGTTACAAATCCTCTGTTTTCACATAACGGCGTTACTCCGCTTTTCTTTTTGAACGGTAACCCTGTAACGCTTGAAGCGGTTGTTTACGGCATTTTTATCTCGGTGATGGTTGTCGGAGTGCTGTTTTGGTGTAAGTGCTATAATGAAATTATGACCGAGGATAAATTCTTGTATCTGTTCGGCAGAATTATCCCGAAAATGTCGCTTGTGCTTTCCATGGCTCTCAGATTTGTTCCGATGTTTAAAAGACAGATGAAAAATGTGAGCAGAGCGCAAAAGGCAATGGGGCTTTATTCGCAAAAAAGCTATGTTGACAGATTGCGCGGCGGAATACGTGTTTTTACGGCGATGATTTCGTGGTCGCTTGAAAATTCCATGGAGCTGTCATCGTCTATGAGAGCGCGCGGATACGGTCTGCACGGCAGAACAAACTTTTCGCTGTTTAAATTCGGGGCGAGAGACGCGGCGGTTTTATTGTCGGGATTATTGCTTTTTGCTGCCGTACTTATAGGCGTCGGCAGCGGAAGCATCGATTTTACATTTTATCCGGAGCTCGGCAAAATCAGCCTTTCGTTAAAATCGTTAATTACTTACATTTCGTTTTTTATATTATCGTTTCTTCCGTTTTTTATTGAGGTAAAGGAGAATTTAAAGTGGAAATATTACATATCGAAAATTTGAATTTCCGTTACCCCAAGGCGGAAAAAGACACTCTTCACAATATTTCTCTTAATATCGGGCAGGGTGATTTTACTGTAATATGCGGAGCAACGGGCTGCGGAAAGACCACCCTTTTAAAGCTGATTAAAAACGAGCTTGCTCCCGCAGGTGAAAAGAGCGGCGAGATACTCTATAACGGGAAAAGCATCGATTCCCTCAGCCTTCGCGAGAGTGCATGTGCCATAGGGTTTGTCGGGCAAAACCCCGATAATCAGATAGTTACGGACAAGGTTTGGCACGAGCTGTCGTTCGGTCTTGAAAATCTCGGTGTGCCGCAAAACGTAATTCGCCGCAGAGTGGGTGAGATGGCGAGCTATTTCGGCATACAGGATTGGTTCCGCAAAAAAACCGACGAGCTTTCGGGCGGTCAGAAGCAGCTTTTAAATCTTGCGTCGGTTATGGTAATGCAGCCCAAGGTGCTTATCTTAGATGAGCCTACAAGTCAGCTTGACCCCATAGCCGCGACTGATTTTATAGCGACGCTTAAGAAGCTGAATACCGAATTCGGCATTACCGTGCTTTTGGTAGAGCACCGTCTTGAGGATGTTTTCCCGATAGCCGACAACGTTTTGCTTATGGAAAACGGCTGCGTGCTTTTATATGATTCACCGCGTGCCGTCGGCAAAAATCTTAAAAAAATAAATCCCGAGCACCCTATGCTCAAGGGCCTTCCGAGTGCCGTAAGGCTTTACAATCTGCTTTCGTCGGACGAAGTCTGCCCGCTTACGGTTAAAGAGGGGCAGGAGTTTTTCAGACGTAATTTCAAAAGGAATATAGACTTTTCCAACGGTGATAAATCAGAATATTCCGATAAAACCGATACGGCAATCGAGCTTAAAAATGTTTGGTTCAGATATGAAAGAGATTTGCCCGACATTCTGCGCGGCGTAAATCTTAAAGCAGTCCGCGGCGAGACAATTTGTATTCTCGGCGGCAACGGCACGGGAAAAACGACAATGCTGAATGTTATTTCGGGTCTTAATAAGCCGTACCGCGGCAAAATAAAGATAGACGGCAAAAAAATCAAGGATTATAAGGGTAATTTGCTGTACCGAAAGAAGCTTGCATATCTGCCGCAAAATCCGCAGACGGTATTTTTAAAGGATACCGTTTCGGGCGATCTCGAAGAAATGCTCAAGGCGATGGAGTATAAAAAAGAAGAGCGCGAAGAAAAAATACGCGATATTTCCGAAAAACTCGGTATAACGGATTTGCTTACGAAGCATCCTTATGACCTCAGCGGCGGTGAACAGCAAAAATGCGCCCTTGCGAAAATGTTGCTTTCAGAGCCTACAATACTGCTTTTGGACGAACCGACAAAGGGACTTGACGCCTTTTCAAAGTCCTCGCTTTTGAATGTATTGAAGAAGCTTAAATCGGACGGAATAACGGTTGTTATGGTAACTCATGATGTTGAGTTTGCCGCTGTCGGTGCCGATAGGTGCGCGCTGTTCTTTGACGGCGAAATCGTTTCTTCCGATGCGCCGAATTCGTTTTTCGCAGAAAATAATTTTTATACGACGGCGGCGAACCGCATAGCCCGTCCGCTTTGTCCCACAGCGATAACGAGTGAAGAGGCGGCTGAGTGCTGTCGCGGAAACGGAGAAGATAATGGTTAAAAAATGGCTTTCGTATATTTTTCCGTGCATTTTGGTGCCTGCGGCGGTTTTGCTCGGTGCCACAGTGTTTAAAGATAAACAGTATGCGTGGATATCGCTTTGCGTTGCAGTGCTTTCGTGCGTTCCGTTTTTTCTCGCCTTTGAAAAGGGAAAAAGCGGTACAAAGGAAATGATTTTAATAGCTGTTATGGTCGCGTTGTCGGCAGTCGGCAGACTTGTTTTTGCGTGGGCACCCAGCGTAAAACCGGTGACGGCACTCGTTATAATAACAGCGATGTATTTCGGCCCACAGGCAGGCTTTATGACGGGTGCGCTGACCGCCGTAATATCGAATTTTTATTTTGGGCAGGGTCCATGGACACCGTTCCAGATGTTTTCGTGGGGTATAGTCGGGCTTATAGCCGGAGTTTTCGCTCCGCAGCTTAAAAAGAGTCTTGTGTTCAGAATAATTTACAGTGCCGTTTCGGGAGTGCTGTATTCTTTGCTTATGGATATTTATACAACCCTTTGGTATGACGGCACGTTTAATCTGACGCGGTATATTGCCGCTGTTACGTCGGCTGTGCCCGTTACACTTACCTATGTAGTTTCCAATGTTGCATTTATAATAGTGCTTGCAAAGCCTATAGGCTCGGTTCTTGATCGAATTAAGACAAAATACGGAATGCAATAATGCATTCGTATAAAATCATTCACCTTTACTTTTACCGTGCCGATAGAAGACTTTTTTATCTGAAATGATGCCGTAATCGCCGTTTTTGCGCAAACATTGACGGATTTTACCATGCAAATCCGTTTTGCGTAGGCACAAAACCCTTATTGATTGCAATAAATTAAAATATTTGAATAAATCATTTGACAAAGGTATGTACGTTTGGTAAAATATATAAGCTCTTTGTTGAGCTCAATAAATCGAATACGGAGAGTTATCGAAGTGGTCATAACGGGCCTGACTCGAAATCAGGTAATCCCTAACGGGACCGAGGGTTCGAATCCCTCACTCTCCGCCATCAAGAGGCTACAAAAAAGATATAGCCCAAGGGAACCCCGATTTTATCGGGGTTTTCGTCATTTATATAGCAAAATTTCACTAAACAATTTCGTAGATATAAAACCGCTGTTTTCCATTTGTGTATGGATTTGAACTCTAACATAACACCTCGTAATTATTATATAAACGCACAGATATTAAATTCTGTGCGTTTTTTCATATCTATTTTGGTAAAGGAGAATATATGTTACAGAAAGAATTAGCCAAACGGCTCAAGGCTCGGTATGACACCAAGATGGACGGCAACGGATGGTTGGAAGTGTCCTCGGACGTTATCCCCCTCTGCCGGATAAAATACAACGGTCAATTTCTAAGCAACGCTGACCAAAACCTCTCGGATGAATACCGCAGTAAAATTGCAGGCATTCAGGATGAGATCTCTACGGTACGAGAATATGTCGGACTCTACGAACACGCACCGCAGATGAAAGCTGCTGATGTCTCCGATTACAGACAGCTTGCCGCCTTCGGAGATACCGTGTTGGCGGCGACCTACAGTGAAAAGAACGGCTTTATGTTTTGTACCTGGAAACAGAATGAAAGTGGCGACTCGGTGTTCTGGGGAGATTACTCGCCGAACTATGAATATGTCAAGGAAGCCTTTGCCGTGCGCTCCGGTCTCGTCAGCAAAGACCGACTTTTCAGTGAGAATGAATCGGCAGACCTCTATCGCTGTGTGGACTTCGCCAAAGGCAACTGCGAAACGCTGACCTATGAACAGGAACGGCTGCTGGATAAGCTCCAAGAAAAACTCACGGACGGATACCCCTCTCTTGAAGCCGAGCCGCCGACCTTTGAACAGGAATCAGCACCACAACAGAATATGTAATACTATCAATCGTCCTTCGGTTACACAAAAACCGGATGGCTTTTTCTATTTCACAAGGAGAACCGACATGACCGTATTTCCAAATAACCCATATGACAGACGCATGGAACGGCTGATGATGACCGTTCCGAATTTTGCACCGAGAGGCGTGGGCTTCCGTTTTACCGAAGCACAGCTATTCATCACAACAGCCGCTGCAACACCCACGGAAATACTTGCGGAAACCATGCGGCAGATACGCTGTCCTCCCTTCCGCAAGAGATTCAATGAATATATAGAAAGCGAGGACAAACCAATGACATATATAAATGAAAAGCATCGGGCAAGATTTACGCTTGCCGCCAAGAATGTACACCGAGAAAACTACGCATTGCTGTCAGCCTTGTACCTGCTCACTGCCGACCAAAGGCTGTGGAGCTGCTGCAAGCACCATATAATTAACGGCTGTGTGTTCTTTGAAAACATCAAGCTCAATAACTGCACCGAACGAGCCTACACCCTCTACTGTGCGGCAAAGGATTTGACGCTCGGCACAAAGCATCTTACCGTGTCGGATCTGTCGGACGCCGACCTCGTCTGTGGGGTACGAAAAAGATGCTTTTGCAATTTTGGTGTATGGAGTTGAACTTTTGCGCGGATAAATCAATGTGAAAAAATAGACTAATGAGGTCATAAGACCATTCATTATGCGAAAGCAAACTATATTGTGCTCAAATGATTTCCCTCATCATACTTTTCCAGTAAGTTGAAAGTCATCTTATAAACACCAATGCTTTCATTACCATCATTCATATTGCGTGCGTTAGTCATCTAGATTCCATGATGTTTTAAGATAGATAGTGCTGTTGTACATTACAATAATAAAATATTGAATTATCGTTCATATTTGTCAACTCCTTATTCTTTATCCATCATGGCTTATATATTTTTCTGCATTTATCCTCTCAGACACTGCATTTGTCAAAAAATGTTGAAATGTTTACTTCCTTGATGTATATAGATTTTGTATTCAAAGCAAATCAATGTTTTGTATATTATTAAAAGGAAGATAAATTCATCTTGTTTCTTGGATGCTTTGACTCTAATATCTCACGTGTTTTGCTCGTGCTGATGTGTGTATATATTTGCGTTGTGGCTATGGAACTGTGTCCGAGGAACTGTTGAATGTACCGTATATCAACATCTTCATTGTGAAGCTCGGTTGCGAAAGTATGTCTGAACATATGCGGTGTAATGTGCAATGGTGCGCCAACAGCATTTGCATAATCATTCACCATATATCGTATGGACTGCTCAGATAAGCGGTTGCCTAACCTGTTTACCAATAGGTAATCCGTTTTACGAGAACGTACGGTTAGGTAATTGCTTATCGTCTTGCTCAAATTATCGTTAATACACATAATGCGTTCTTTTGAGCCTTTACCGAATATGCAGATTGTATTATCTCCGAAGTTGATAGCAGAGATTTTTAAATTCGATATCTCAGAAACTCTCATACCGGTGGAAAACAACAATTCAAGTACAACAATATTGCGTAACGTTACTTCTTTTTGATACTTAGTACAGGCGATAAAATGTTGTTTGTAGGTGTAAGCTAGCATATCTTGAATACAGTTCAGTGGTATTGTGCGTGGAAGTTTGATAGGCTCTTTGTATTTGATAATGATTTTGTGAAACGGATTGGAAGCAATAATATCTTCGATTTCCATATACCGATAAAAGGCTTTGATACAGGCAATCTTGCGTTTGGCACTTTTGGGCTTGTACAGGCTGTGAAGCATATTGATATATGAATTGATCTCGTTCTTATCAAAACAATCACGCCCACGCATAAAGTCGCAAAACTGTTTTAAATCAATTTGGTAAGCCTTGAGAGTTAAGTTGCTTAATCCCTTCAACGACTTGCAAGCAGTTAAATATTTGTCTTTTTCTTCGATTAAATTAAACATAAAAAATCCTCCGTAAAATGATAACACCATTATATGGAAGATGTATACAAAGGTCGATTGAAAATGACAGAGATTTCTAAAAAAATTGCATTTATACCTTAAAAACGTGCATTTAGGCATTTGTTATTGATTTTTTGAGTGCTTTGTGCTATTTAAAAATGGAGAAATTATATTTTAAGTAAAGGATAACTAATAATTATACTAAGGAATGAGTAAAATGATTAATCGTAACGATTTCATAAAAAAGTTTTCAAATATTTGCAAAGATAATAATGCAGCTATATTTTTAGGTGCTGGTATGAGTATAAATGCCGGCCTGCCATCATGGAAAGCATTATTTGCACCATTAGCTGATGAATTAGGTGTTGATATTGAAAAAACGACATATCAAATTTATGATATTGCTCAATTCTATGCAAATAGATTTGGTAAAAACGAACTGTATAAAAAAGTAGGAAAAGAAATCAATAGAATTTTAAATTCCTCAAAGGCACTGGAAGAATTATGTTCTATGCAATGTAATTCGATATGGACAACTAATTTTGATCAAGTTTTAGAAAATAATTTAAATAGATTAGGAAAAATAACAAATGTAATAAGTAAGCAGTCAGACTTGATTAGTAATGATCTCAATAAGAATATTAATATATTCAAATTAAACGGTGATATTAGAGATATACAAAATGCTGTAATTACAAAAAGTGATCTTGAAAAATATGGAGACGATCATGATTATTTTTTAGCTTTTTTTAAACGAGAACTTATAACAAAAACGTTTCTGTTTTTAGGATATAGTTTTACTGATTCTCTTGTTTTGCCTTGCATATCAGAATTGGGACGCGCTTTTAAGAACAATCAGCCTCATCACTATACTATTATAAAAAAATCAAACTGTAGTGATTTTCAAAGTTTTATTAAAGATTTAGAAGAAAGATATCAAATAGAGGTGTTGTTAGTAGATGAATACGATGAAATTTCTGACATTTTAAAAGAAATAAATTATTTTACTAACCAAAAAAATGTTTTTATATCAGGTTCTTATAAACATTATGATGAAGATAAACTGGTTGAAATTGATAATCTTTGTAAAAAATTAACTCAAAGTCTTTACAAAAATGGATTCACTATAATAAATGGTTATGGGTATAAGGTGGGTTATTACATAGCTGCGGAAGCAACTAAACTAATGATTGAAGAAAATGTTATAGATTTTAAAAAGCATATAATGATGTTCCCATTTGACGAACATTTATCAGATTTAGACAAAAAGAAACATCGAGAATTTATGATTTCAAAGGCAAATGTTTCAATTTTTATGTATGGTTCTGGAAATGAAGACAGCGGAATGATTGAAGAATATGAAATTTCAAAACTTGACAAAAACCGAATTATAATTCCTATTGGTAGTACTGGCGGCTCGGCAAAATTAATATCTGAAGATATTAAGAAAAATATTATATTATATCCCTATTTAGAAAAATATATTGAGACTCTTGACAATGAAACAGATCCCAATATTCTATCAAAAACAATTATGACAATTATAAACGAAAATTTACGAGATAGCTTTGATTAATAACAACAATGAAAGTTCTGCGATAATTAGCTCTTTATGATTATACATTATATTCAAGTTTGTGAATTTGAATAAATAATTCAGTATAGCAATTAAGTATCTGTTTTCATTATCAATTATATAGTTTGTTTCAATATATTTAGTTAAACAAAATAGAATACTAATACGAGCGTTGAAATTTTCTTCGTCAATTTGGCGATAATTACTGAGAATCCTTGATAAATATAAATCCTGTATATTATCCATATTCATGTTTTTTATGGTTGGCGTTAAATCATATGGAGAATTAGTGATTTTATCAATTAGAATTTTTGTTATTATCTGATTTATAGAATTAATACTGCCTGTAGCATCATCGATTTCGTTATAAATTAAGTTTTCTAATTTATTTTGATATATCTTCGGTAACTCTTCAAATTTCATATTATAAAGCAATGGGAATATCACTACATTTCTAGTTTTAACTTGTTCAAAAATCAATTTTTCTTCTTCAACAGCACATGGACTATTAAATAAGTTTTTACTATATATTACAATAAAATATTTGTTGCTTTTTATTGCATTTTCAAAGTTCTTTTCTCTTTTTTTATCGCCTAAAATCAATTCATGATAATCATACCATACTGTAAATCCGTAATTTCTTAAATGGTATAAACAGGATTTAACAACAGTATACCTATCTGCACTTGAAAAACAAATAAACATAATTTTTTAACCTTTGATAATTATTAGTTATCCTTTACTTAAAATATAATTTCTCCATTTTTAAATAGCAC
>OBWW01001301.1_pt1 | contig 11694 bp, 8 predicted proteins | sample 1538091 | NCBI WGS metagenome assembly OBWW01 (sample SAMEA2580125, study PRJEB22360) | human gut metagenome | biome: human gut; feature: human-associated habitat; material: faeces | place: Denmark | collected 2008/2010 | reverse complement strand
AGAGGACTGTCCTCCTGGGAGCCACCCATGTGGCCCCCCAGACGCAGCCACAGAGGAGAGAAGCCGTGCCTGAACTCCACCTCAATGTGTTCGTTTCCTCCGGCCAGTTCCCCCAGAAGCCATTCACGCTCACAGATGGACATCACCCGTTTTCTGTCCGCCTGGTCCACATCGGACAGGATATAGCTGCAAAGCTCTGTGGAGTAGCACCCGTTCCTCGGCAGCACCGCCCCACCGCGCGCCTCCGGCAGCCTAACCGCATAATAGCTGTCCTCCGGCAGGTTCACATAGAAAATACTCATATACACGCCATTGATGGCCTGAAGCGCTGACTGGCTCATATACAGCCGCTCGCTGTTCTCTGACAGTTTTGATTTCATGGAATGGATATTGTGGAGCGCGCCCACCACCCGGCTGGGCTTCCCATTCTCCATCATCAGCCTGCTGTTGACCCTGTGCCATATATAGGTTCCGGGCTCACCGCCGGGAACGGACACGCGGACTTCAAATACCTCAGATCGGCCGTTGCATATATTGTCAATGACTGTGGGCACATCATCCGGGTGCACCACCTGCCGTTTTAGCAGCGTCCTGGAGTAATCCCTCAGTTCGTTACGTAGCACACCCTGTCCTGTCTTTGGCTCATAGCTGATAAATACATCCTCGTCCATCCGGTACTCAAACATGACGGCTGAACTGACCTCCATGGAAACCCGGTACATCTCCTGCTCCCGCTCCAGCTGTTCCTGAAGAATCTTGCGCTGGGTGATATCCACAGCCGTGCGCTGTAAAATATCCTCACCCTGGGGAGTTACCCCCACCACCATGCTGGTCCCCTCCAGCCAGTGGATACTTCCGTCCTTCCACCTGACCCTGTATTCCTGGTCCTGCCGGTCACCAATCTCCCTCAGTTTGCGGTACGCCTCCTGCAGAATCAGGCGGTCCTCCTCCAGCACAGCTCCCAGGACGCCGTCGTGCCAGTCGTTTAAACCCTCCTCCATATCCTTGTAGCCCATCAGATTCAGGACGGCCCTGTTGATGGAAACAAGACGGTATCCGCCCTCTATGTCCCTGACAAAACGGATGATGCCGCATGGAACCGTATCGTAAATACTGGTCAGCAGCTGGGTCTGCTCCCTCAGGCGCTGGGCGTCCTCCTCTGACCGGGTCACATCCAGGTACAGGCTGTTGACCATCCAGTTCCCGTCTGCGTCCTGGGCTTTTTTTCCGCTGTCAATGATCCATTTCAGGCTTCCGTCCTTACAGCGCACCCTGTAACGGGTGGAATATGTAAGATTTCCGTCCCTGAACGCCTCGGCACAGTCAGCCAGGGCGCCGGGAAGGTCCGGAGGATATACGTTGCCCACATCTGTCCCCCCGGTTACCTCCATGAATTCCTCCACGGTATAGCCGAACAGGGCTGCCGCCTCCTTGCTGACAAATGCAAAGGAGTAGGTTTCATCGTCATTGCTTATCTTTAATCCGCCCGCAATGGAGGACATGATGACCTCCAGCTGGCGGTTCTGCTGTTTTGTCTCCTCCTCCAGAGCATTTAAACGCTCCTGGACATACTCATAGGACTGCCTGCCGATTTTCTCCGGAAAGCTTTCCCCATCCAGCATTTCCTGATAAGGATTGGAGCAGTGGATATGGGAGCATGTAAGCCCGTCCTCCGTATCCCGAAATACAAAGGTCACCCTCTGATGTACTTTCAGTTACATCGGGGTTCCGGGATCCGTGGCTATCCACATCCTTCCCATAACAACATACACGTTTTCCATGGGACAGACCACATCGTACTCCTCATCCCATATATTACAGTCAGGTATGCTCTCCCTGAATTTGCGGAAGTGGTCTGCGCAGGCCTTCCGGCCTGACAAATACTCCTGCTCCCCAGCCCCCATCCAGGAAAACTGTTCTGAAAAGCAGGAGGTGATTCCCTCTATATCATGCTCGCAATAGTGCATGTGCATCATACGGCTGGCCAGATTCTTCACATCCTCCAGCCGCTGATGCTGCCCTGTATCTGATTCTGTCTTCACGCCCATAAAACCTGCTTTCCTCTGGATTATCTGTCGTCAATCTGAAGCCTCAGCACATCCGGACGGGAATAGTGGCCGCAGACATCAAATTCCATCCGGCTGGCGCTTACCCTGTCCATCTCCAGATCCGCATAGATAACGGCTTCCTTATCCCACACCGGCTCTGTCACGTAGTGCCCGTATGGGTCCACAATGCAGCTGCCTCCCCGGCACACCGTATCCGGCAGCCCGTCAATCTCATCCCGGCAGCACAGGTTTTCAGGATACATGTCTCTTGTAATATACATGTTACAGTTGATGAAATAGCACCTTCCCTCCAGAGCAATGTGCTGTACCGTGGACTGCCATTCCGGATTGTCATTTGTATTAGGGGAAATATACAGGGCCACTCCCTTTTCATACAGGGCCGCCCTGGCCAGGGGCATATAGCTTTCCCAGCAGATCAGGCTTCCCATCACCCCCCAGGGCGTATCCTCAACCGGAAAATATCCCCGGTCGGCGTCCCCCCATACCACCCGCTCAGCCCCTGTGGGCTTTAACTTCCTGTGTACACAAACCAGGCTTCCCCGGGGTGAGAAAAACAGATTTGTATTGTAAAGCGTTCCTGTCACCCCATCCCGTTCGGAAACACCGATGCTGACGTAAGCCCCTGCTTCCCGCGCAGCCATGCCTATTTTTTCTGTCTCTTTCCCGGGAACCAGAATGGAGTTATCCAGATACAGCTTCCAGTCCTGCCTTCCCTCCCCGCTGCGGCTGCCCACCCGGAACCCGAATGTCATGCCGTAAGGGTAGCCCGGTATGAACAGTTCCGGAAACACCATAAGCTGGGCTCCCCTCCGGGATGCCTCCTGAATCAAATCCACGGCCTTCTGTGTGCAGGCATCCTTGTCAAACATGACAGGCGCGGCCTGGATGACAGCTATTTTGCATATTTTCTTTACATCCTTCATTTGGCCTCTCCTTTGTGCAAACCAGTCTTTTCTCATTTTACCATGCGGTTCTGATCTCCACAATGGCAGGATTCATCTTTCTTCTGATCTTTCTTATAATCTTTCATGCAAAAAACGCTTATAGGTCAGGTCAATCAAAAAAGCTCCCAAAGGTGCGGTAATCAATATGGCCAGCACAGCCACTGTCAGCACGATATCTCCGCAGGCCAGACCCAGGGCCAGAGGTCCCCCGCCTATGGCGGCCTGTACCGTAGCTTTTGGCATATAACCTATCATGCAGAATACCCGCTCCTTCATATTAAGCCTGGTCCCGGCCAGGCAGCAGAACACGCCTGCCATCCTGAAAACCAGCACGCCGAATATCAGTATAACCGCCCACACGCCTGCGCTCAATGCATAATGGATGTTTACAGTTGCCCCTACCAGGACAAAGAGCATGATTTCGGCACAGACCCACACCTTATTGAACTTAACGGAAAGACGGCGGGCTGCCTCCTCCCGTTTCTTCTGAAGGGCGATTCCGATTCCCATGACTGAAATCAGGGAGGAAAAGGGCACAATATCCGAATATCTGTCCTCTAACGTCACCAGGATAAAAGACACACACAGCAGAATGATGACCTTGACCGTATCCCGAATATGGACTCTCTTAAAATATACGGCCAGCCCCCAGCCGGCCGCCAGTCCGATAAAACTTCCAATCAGAATGGAAACAGGTATCTTAACAAAGCTTATGGGTGATACGCTCCCGCCCTGGGCCAGGCCCGTAAACGCCGTGAACATCACAATCACAAACACATCGTCCACGGATGCCCCTGCCAAAAGCAGCTGCGGAATCCCCTTATCCGTGCCGTACCCGTCTTCAATCAGCTTTAACATCTTGGGAACTATGACAGCCGGGGACACCGCTCCCACCACAGCCCCCATGATGGCGGCGTCGAGAACCGAAATCCCCAGCAATCGGGGCGCCAGAAGGACCATTCCCAATATCTCAAAGCAGGCCGGAAGAAAGCACATGAGCACGGCCGGGCGCCCCACCTTTTTAAGGTCATTTAAATCCAGGGAAAGCCCTGCCCTCATCAATATAATAATAAGGGCAATCCGTCTCAGCTCTGAAGAAATATTCAATATAGACCCATCAATCAGATTCAGGGCATAGGGACCCAGAAGAACCCCGGTAAAAATCATCCCCATAAGGCCGGGCAGGCGCAGCTTCCTGCACACCCACCCCAGAAACATTCCCAACATCAACATAAAAGCAATACTAATCAGCATATCCTTTTCCTCCTTATAAACGCAGAAAAAGCCGATCATTTCTGCGTTAATACATAATGCAGAAGTCATCAGCTTTATAAGCGGTTCTAGTCAGACTAAGGGAGAACTTCATTCCCGGTACTTATTTTATAACTAAAATTACAGGATGTCAATGATTTCCTTTTTCATTTGGTTTTCACTTGTTTTTTCATATGATGCAAATATGATGCATCTTTGATGCCATTTTGATGCCTGGCCATTGTAATCTGGATTATAAGAAAACCCCAAACAAAAACAAACGAGGTGCAAACAATGAAACGGAAGAAAACCTGGCTTTATGTATGTCTGACACTGCTTATTCTGGCCCTGACCCCTGCTGCGGTCTACGGTGAGGAACCGGACGGGGATACGGCGGACAAGACCCTTGCCCCCTATTTCTTTGTACAGGACGCTGCACAGGCGGCAGACCAGTTCCCCCTGAAGGACACAAGTGTGTCCTCCACAATAAACGGCGTCATTGCCGAAACCTATGTCACCCAGACCTATGCCAACGAAGGGACAATACCCATCAATGCCAGCTACGTGTTCCCGGCATCTGCCAGGGTTACGGTACATGGAATGAAAATGGAAATCGGGAACGAGGTAATCACGGCAAAAATAAAGGAAAGGGAAGAGGCCAAAACAGAATTCGAGGAAGCTAAAAGCGAAGGAAAAAGCGCCTCTCTGCTGGAGCAGCAGCGTCCCAATGTATTTACCATGAATGTGGCCAATGTAATGCCCGGGGATACGGTGCGAATTGAACTGCACTACACCGAACTGATATCCCCCAGGGACGGGGTTTACCAGTTTGTGTTCCCCACCGTGACCGGCCCACGGTATGCCGGCTCTGCCCCGGAAACAGGCGGGGGAGATGAGTGGACGGCAAGTCCTTACCTGGAGGAAGGGACCGCCCCGCAGGGAACCTATGAAATTGCCGTCAGCCTCTCCGCAGGCGTCCCCATTTCCAGCCTGACCAGCAGTTCCCATAAAATCAAGGTAGAAAAGGAAAGCGAATCCATTGCCCATGTAACCCTCTCTGATTCCGGGGAGTTTGCAGGGGACCGGGACTTCATCCTGGATTACAGACTTACCGGGCAGGAGATAAACTGCGGACTCATGCTGAACACCGGGGAAAAAGAAAATTTCTTCATGCTGATGGTACAGCCCCCGGAGCGTGTCAGGGCGGAAGAGATTCCGCCCCGTGAATACATATTTGTGCTGGATGTGTCAGGCTCCATGTTCGGGTATCCCCTTGACACTGCAAAGGAGCTCATAGGAGACCTGGTGGGCAATCTCAGGGATTCTGACCAGTTTAACCTGATCCTGTTCTCAGATACAGCCGTTTCCATGGCGCCAAAATCCGTACCTGCCACCGCAGAAAACATCCGGCAGGCCATTGACCTGATTGAGCGCCAGGACGGAGGCGGCGGCACGGAGCTGGCCCCGGCCCTTGAACAGGCAGTCTCCCTTCCAAGGGACCCTCAGATGGCCAGAAGCATTGTCACTATCACAGACGGCTATATGTCCGATGAATCGTCCATATTCAGCCTCATAAACAGGAATCTTAAGACAGCAGATTTCTTCTCCTTTGGAATCGGCACCTCCGTCAACCGCTATTTAATCGACGGAATCGCAAAAGCCGGTTCCGGCGAAGCCTTTGTTGTAACAGAACCGTCACAGGCATCAGACACAGCCCGTGATTTCAGCACCTATATCCAGTCCCCTGTCATAACCGGCATAAATGTTTCCTTTGACGGTTTTGATGTTTACGATGTAGAGCCGGACATCCTTCCCACCCTGTTTGCCCAAAGACCCATTGTCCTGTTTGGAAAATGGCGGGGCCAGCCTTCCGGCACCATTCGTATAACCGGAAAAACCGGAAACCAGGATTATATGCAGGAAATACCGGGGGGCCGGGCAGAGGCCCCGGCAGACAATACGGCCATCCCCTATCTGTGGGCCAGGACAAAGGTGGAACGTCTGACAGATTACGGCACACGGGAGGATGTCCAGGATGCAGTCAGACAGGCCATGATCAAAAAAACAGTCACACAGCTGGGACTGGACTACAGCATGATGACGCCCTACACGTCCTTTATTGCCGTGACTGAAACAGTCCGCAGCCAGGATGGTTCTGCCGCGGATGTGAAACAGCCCCTTCCGCTGCCGCAGCACGTATCAAATTTTGCCGTGGGAGCCGGATATACCATTGGCTCAGAACCAGGAACCCTGATACTGCTGTGTGCCGCAGGAGTCATAATGGCAGCAGGCTGTATCCGCCGAAGCCGGGCTGACAGAAAAAAGAGAAAAACAGAGGAGGCTTAATCAATGGACATTCCCAGCGCTAAATCTTTGATCCGCCGGAACATCCCCTTCTATCTGGCAGGAGCCCTCCTGCTGCTGGGAATGAAATATTATTACAGCCGCGGGGGCCCGGACGGCCTCTCATGGATTCTGGCCCCCACCGCCCGGTGGGTCAGCGCCCTTAGCGGAATTCCCTTCATAAAGGTCCCTCAGACAGGTTATGTCAGCCACTCCTGCCGCTTCATCATAGCTGCCTCCTGCTCCGGTCTCCAGTTCCTGATGATTTCCATGACAGCCCTGGTCTTTTCCTATATTCACCGGATGAGAACCATAAAGGGAAAAATAGGATGGATGGCCCTAAGCGCCCTGGCTTCCTATCTGCTGACCATCTTTGTCAACGGCTTTCGTATCCTGTTCTCCATTTTCATTCCCATATATCTGGGAATGTCAGGCACGGCATGGACAGACGTATCCGGCTCTGCATGGGCAGAAACGGCCGGAGCATCCGGCCCAGCACCGTCCCGGGCCTGGAGCATATGGCTCACGCCAAAACAGCTTCATACCATCATCGGAACGGCTGTTTACTTTACCGCCCTGTTTGCCGTCTGCCAGCTGGGAGAATACGTCTCCCGGAAATGCTCTGCTGCTCCCGGAACATCCCACCGGGGAAACAGCCGGGCCCGGGCCGGATTTTACCCCATAAGGGCCCTGGGAAGATGGGCTGCCCCTGCTTTCTGGTATTTCTCCATTGTTTTGGGGATACCATTTCTTAACAGGGCATACAGAAACCGTCCCCAATCCTTCACAGACTATGCCCTCCTGCTGACAGCCGTCTGCCTTACCGTCATAACCTTTTACTGTATCTGTTCCGAACTTCACCGACGCATCAGCCGGCTGACATCAGGACGGTACCGCAAAAATCATAAAAATATGGAATGACATAGTTTTAAACTATATCATTTCGTGCTAAAATACCTCCATGCATTAAATGCAATGGAGGTATTAGTCATGACCCTGCAGCAACTGCGCTATATTGTAACCATCGTAAACTGCGGCTCTATTTCCGAGGCAGCCAAACATCTTTTCATAACCCAGCCCAGTCTTTCCAATTCAGTAAGGGAGCTGGAAAAGGAAATGGGCATATCCATCTTCAACCGCAGCTCCAAGGGAATCGCCCTGTCTTCCCAGGGAATGGAGTTCCTGTCCTATGCCAGACAGGTGCTGGAGCAGGCCGAGCTGTTGGAGCAGCACTACACAAACAAAAAACCGGTGAAGCGTATCTGCTCCATATCCACCCAGCACTATGCCTTTGCCGTCAATGCGTTCGCCAACCTGGTATCCTGCCAGAACACGGACGAATATGAATTCACCCTGAGGGAGACCCGCACCTATGAGATTATCGACGATGTAAAGAATTACAGGAGTGAGCTGGGCATCCTCTACATCAATGATTTTAACCGGAAGGTGCTGGAAAAGCTGTTCAAGGAAAGCGGCCTTTTATTCCATCCGCTGTTTAAGGCCAGCCCCCATGTATTCATCAGCGTAACCCACCCCCTGTCTGCCAGAGACAGCGTTGCCATTGAGGATTTGGAGGATTACCCCTTCCTGGCCTTTGAGCAGGGCGAAAAAAATTCCTTTTACTTCTCAGAGGAAATTCTCAGCACCATTCCCAGAAAAAAAGTAATCTATGTCAGCGACAGGGCCACCCTGTTCAATCTTCTCATCGGACTAAACGGATATACCATATGCAGCGGCATTTTAAACCGCAACCTGAACGGCGACTCCATCATGGCAGTTCCCCTGGAAACAGAGGAAAACATGGTCATCGGATGGATTGGGGACCCCAGAATCCATCTCAGCGAATTTGCCGGGAAATATCTGGAGGAATTACACCGGCTGATCAGCAGTCAGTCTTAGGGCAGAACCTACCCTAAGACGCCATCAGCCGGAATACGGATTCGTAAATCCGGTTGGCAATATAAGGATTATTCATGGTATACAGGTGGATGCCGTCCACGCCGCCGGCTGCCAGGTCCACAATCTGGTCTACCGCGTAGGCGATTCCCGCGTCCCGCATGGCAATGGGGTTATCCCCGTACCGCTCCATCATGGAGATGAATTTTTTCGGCAGCTTTACGCCGCACAGGGATACCATGCGCTCAATCTGCTTTTTGTTGACCACCGGCATGATTCCGGCCTCCACCGGAACATGGATTCCAACCAAATCCATCCGTTCCCTGAAGCGGTAAAAATACTCGTTGTCAAAGAAAAGCTGGGTGATAAGCTGGCTGACACCGGCGTCCACCTTATCTTTTAAGTGTTTCATATCCCTTACCAGGCCGCCGGATTCCTGATGGCCTTCCGGGTAACAGGCGCCTATTATATTAAAATCCCCATGGTTCTTTATAAACTCCGCCGCGTACCGGAAATCCCCAGCCGGCTCCCTGTCCGCGGTGCGGTCCCCCCGCAGGGCCAGTATATTCTCTATTTTCTGTTCCTTCAGCTGTTCCAGAATCAGCAGGACATCGTCCCTTGTCAGGTTCAGGCACGGAATATGGGCCACGCTCTCTATGCCGTATTTATGCTTAATAGCAGACGCAATCTTAAGCGTTGTCTGACTGTTCTCGCTGCCACCCGCCCCATATGTGACGCTGATGAAATCAGGGGTGATTCCCTTAAGCTCATCCAGCGTGTTATAGATCGTGTCAACGGGCGCTGTCCTTTTGGGAGGAAAAACCTCCAGGGACAGTACTGTTTTATGGTTGAACAATGATGATGTCTTCATGTATGTTTGTTCCCTTCCTTCAATAAGTCTTGGCCATGATTTCCGGCTGCTCATGTTTTCTGATTGCAGTAATCATAGCACAAAACAAAAGGAAGGGATAATTTGTAAATTTTATGGGCAGCTATAGTTTAAAACTATATCTTACTTCCGGTCATAGGCCTGGATGTACACAAAATTATCATTCTTTCGTTCCATTCTGTATTCCGGATCCAATATGGCGTCAATGAACTCCCTGCCTCCTGATTCCACTGCCACCACCTTCATCCCCAGCTCCCGCTCCACATCCCGGACCGTCAGATCATCTAAAAATACCTGCTCACCCACCCGCAGCATATTGGAGGGAATCTGCAGTACTTCTCCCAAATCCTCCCCCGCTGCCTGCCGTTCCTTTAACTGTCCTATCAGGTCCTGTCCCGTTATAAGGCCGGATACCGTAATGGTCTCCCCAAAGAAATCATTCCTTATAGCGTACACATGAACCGTGAGATGGGGAAACGCATCCATCAGCTTTCCTGCGAAGCCGCAGATGGTGGGATACGTCAGCTTTCCCGTTGCAATGGTCAGGGTCCTTGAAACGGTCCCGGCCAGCTCTTCATACTCCTTTTTGCTGATCACATCCTCCAGGGCCTCGTTAAATTCATTGATGAACATACGCATCATACCCACGCCGTTCTCCAGCTGGATATAGCCGTCGTAACGCTCTTCCTCAGGGAAATCCCTGCCTGCAATAATGTACCACTCATCACTGGCATGAATGAAATGAAGGCCGTATTGCTCATAAAACTCCTGCTGGCGGCTTTCCACCATGTCGATGACAGCGCCTGCCTCTTCCTTGGTATATAACTCAATGGGAAACAATCCCTCCCTGAATTTTGTAATTCCGGCAGGTACCACGGAAACGCTTCTCAGGAAAGGCAGGTATCGGGATAAATCCCGGATGGTCCTCTCTAACTCCGCTCCGTCATTGACGTTCTTGCAGCAGACCACCTGGCCGTTCATCTCCACATGGCCGTCATAGAGCATCTGCAGATACTTAAGCTTATCTCCCGCAAAACGGTTATTGAGCATCTTACAGCGCAGCTGCGGGTTGGTAGTCTGCACCGATATGTTGATGGGGGCCAGCTGCATACGGATGATTCTCTCTATGTCCCTCTCCTTCATATTGGTCAGGGTAATGTAATTTCCCTGCAGGAAAGAAAGCCTGGAATCGTCGTCCTTAAAATACAGGGTCTCCCGCATTCCCGGCGGCATCTGGTCAATAAAGCAGAATATGCATTTGTTGCTGCACGAACGGTAATCGCTCATCAGGCCGTTTTCAAACTCCACACCCAGGTCATCGTCATACTCCTTGTCGATTTCCAGCAGCCACTCTTCCCCGTCCGGTTTTCTTATGACCACCTCAATGTACTCATCCTTAATCAGATACCGGTAGTCAAATACATCCTCAATCACTTCATGATTGATTGAAAGCAGTATATCGCCCGGTTCTATTTCCATCTCCTGCGCAATAGAGCCGGGATATACCTCTTTTATCACATGTTCATTCTTTTTTGTCTTCAATCTATTTTCCTCAATATTATAGTTTTTTCCATAATCCCTGTTTTTATGCTTTTGCTTCCCGGTAACACGTCCACACGCAGCCTCCGGTAAACGCTGCCGCAAACAAGACCGCGGATGCCATGGAGGGCCAGCTGACACTGCCGCCAAACGAAATTTCCCGTATAAGCCGGGTGGTATGGGTCAGCGGCATCATATTCACCACCCACTTAAGCGCTTCCGGTATGCCGTCCAGGGAAAAGAAGGTGCCGCACAGAAACGACATGGGCGTTATGACAATATTAGTAAAATTGTTCATGTCGTAATGGCTCTCCATCATCATGGCTGCCAGAAAGCCAAGGGCGGAAAAGATCAGCGAATTCAGGATAACCGCGGTCAAAAGCCACCCGTTCATGGCCAGCCTGGCCCCCGACACGATTCCCAACAGTACGATAAACACACCGGAATACATACCGCGGAGGGCTCCCGCAAGGATATGGCCCATAGCCAGCAGATGCATCCTGGTGGGTGAATACAGATAACACTCAAAGCTCTTTTCATGAAGGCGCATGACGCTGATGCGGGTGGAAACCGATGTGTAGCTGTTGCGCATGGTGGTCATGGCTAAGAGGCCCGGTATCAGGTAGTAGAGATAGGGCCTTCCATCCATCTCCATCACTCTTCCCAGGCCCATCCCAAAGGTAATAAAATACAAAAGCGGCGATACCATCTGTGAAAATGTAACTCTCCAGAACCTCCGTTTGAGGAACAGCCATTCCCGCCA
>OBWW01001275.1_pt1 | contig 11988 bp, 6 predicted proteins | sample 1538091 | NCBI WGS metagenome assembly OBWW01 (sample SAMEA2580125, study PRJEB22360) | human gut metagenome | biome: human gut; feature: human-associated habitat; material: faeces | place: Denmark | collected 2008/2010 | reverse complement strand
ACACCACTGTAAGGAGTCTGGTAGAATTTTCCCGGGCCGCTTAAGTTAGGCGCGGCACCCCCGCCTCTGACCCAGGCAATGGCGGCAGGGGCCCGAAAGCGCAGCAAATCAGCAAAGATGTCAGCAGGAGTGACGGATTGGTTGGCCATAATGGTCTCCTGTAAAAATGATTTCTTTATAGCATATGCGCATAAAAAAATAAGTTTACCTGAATCGGTAAACTTATCTTTCATTTGGAGGGGACCGGCAGAAGGGGAGCTGCCGGTCATAGGTATGAAAAAGTGTTTTCCTGTATAGTAAAAGGTCTATCGCCTTACAAGTATTACTATACAGGGAAAATGTGGCCAAAGTTTGAGCACACGCTAAAGAATCAATAAAGAAACTAAAGGGAAAATAAATAATTTATAAAAGCAGGAGACAGATTATGGTAAGACGATTCGGCAGGAGGCAGGCAGACATGAAGCAAGCGGAGAAACCTGGTATGAAGAAACCTGGTATGAAGAAACTCGGTATGAAGAAATCTGGTATGATGGAATCCGGTATGAAGAAACCGGGCATAAAGCACTCAAATATAGGCCGGTCAATGATACGGCTGCTGGCAGCGGCATCCGCAGCAGCCTTTTTATTAACCACCCCTGTGTATGCGGGAGCCTGGTCCCAGGCGGACGGATCATGGAGATACCAGAAGGACGACGGTTCCTATGCCAGGGGATGGATGCAGAGCACGGATGGAAAATGGTATTATTTTGACGCAAACGGCAGGATGCTGACGGACACAGTCACACCGGACGGGTACCAGGTGGGACCGGACGGAGCGTGGACAGTTGGAGGATGGGAAGCGTCCTATGATGCCAATTACCCTCTGAAGGACTACCTGGACCAGGCCGGGCTTCAATATGTGGACGTTATCATGGGATGGAATGCAAAGGGTGAGCCTGTGATGGAAAGGCGCCTGCGCCAGGATTATAATTATGGGCTGTACAATTATTTTGGGCTTTCCGATGATTTGTGCAAGGCATTGTACGGGGAAAGCGACCAGATAGGAACAGGGGAAATGGCTGTGGACGGCGACAGCCTTCTGGTGCTGGGCCAGGTGGCCCTGTATCAGGAAAATGTGGGAAGCGATATCTATAAACAGCGGCGCAATGCACTGGCCCTGGTGATCCGTGATTATCTGAACAGCTACCGGTGGAGAGATGTCAGTGAACTGGAACGGGCAAAGCATGCGGCTCTTTACATTGCCTCGGGCTGCACCTATGATACAGGATTGTATAACCGGTTTGTGAACGGGGAGGACACTTCCGGAGACCTGTCCTTCACAGCCTACGGCTGCCTGGTGAATCATAAAGCTGTCTGCGAAGGCATTTCCGTGGCATACCAGATGCTTGCCAGGTCCATGGGCCTTAACTGCTTCTGTGCGCCGGACGATAATGATAAGGACCACATGTTTGTTTACGTGGAAGCAGGAGGCAGCTGGTATAAGGTGGACTTGTCCGTGACAGGGCTGATGCCCCAGACGATGGTGGACCGGTGTTTTAAGACCACGGCAAACCAGGATGTGGAGCGCATTTTTGCCGCTTATTATAATAAGGCCAATCCATATATTGCCCATGTGGATTATGGAAACCTGGCTCCCGGAAATGTGTATGACTTAAGCGCCGGCGGACAGCTCCGGAAATATCCGTAGCCCAAAGGCATGGCTTAACAGCATGGCGGAGAGAGAATTTTTAAAAATGATTCCGGCGGTACCGGAAAAGAAAGGACTTAGAATAATAGGATGTATGATAATCTGACAGCCAATGACATAAAGAAAATGCAGGAAGAAATAGAATACCGCAAATTAGTGGTCCGCAGGGAAGCCCTGGAAGCAGTGAAGGAAGCCAGGGCCCATGGGGATTTAAGTGAGAATTTTGAATATAAGGCAGCCAAGCAGGATAAGAACAGGAATGAGAGCAGGATTCGCTATCTGGAGAAAATGATAAAAACCGCCAGAATTATATCCGATAATTCCAGGGAAGGCGAAGTGGGCCTGGGAGATACAGTGGAGGTCTATATTCCTGATGATGATGAGACGGAACGTTATAAACTTGTAACTACTGTCAGAGGTAATTCCCTTCAGGGATTAATCAGTATTGATTCGCCCCTGGGCAAGGCCATAAGAGGCCGCAAGATGGGGGATAAGGTTTATGTGAAGGTAGACGATCATTTTGGATATGATGTGGAGATTCGCTCCATTGATAAGACCACGGAAGATGATGAAGATAAGCTGCGCAGTTATTAACAGAATATCATTATCGATCCATTCTTTATAGATTCAGGCCCGGCAGAAGGTTGAAAAGATTCAGAAGGTCTTGCCGGGCCTTTTGGGCGGTAAGTGTATTTACATAAAATGAGTGTCAGAAGGAGTACCATATGGCGGCAGTTAACATGACAGAAGGCAGCATTACGAAACATCTGGTGGACTATTCCATTCCCCTGATTCTGGGAAATATGTTTCAGCTCACCTACAATGCAGTGGACTCCATCATCGCCGGCAGATTCATAGGAAAGGAAGCGCTGGCAGCGGAAGGTACGGCCAGTCCGGTGATGAATATTGTCATACTCGGCATATCGGGTATCTGTATGGGCGCGTCTGTGCTGATGAGTGAGTTCTATGGAGCAGGACAGAAAGAAAAGCTAAAACGGGAAATGTCTACAACAGTCATATTCGGCTGCTATTTTTCGGTGATAATAGCCATACTTGGAGGATTTTTCTCAGAATCTCTGCTGGGAGCACTGGGAGTGCCGGATGAGATACTGGGCAAGGCGGCTTCTTACCTGTCTGTTATTTTTCTTGGAGCGCCGTTTACTTACTTTTATAACGCGGTATCGGCTGCTCTTAAAAGTGTGGGTGATTCCACTTAAGTTTTTAGCTTTTTCTTCTATATTAAACGCGGTTTTAGATTTGATTTTTATTGGGGGGCTGGGATTTGGCATTGTATGCTCTGCTGTTACCACGGTAGCAGCGGAGGCGGCCTCAGCTGTTCTCTGTATAACATATGTATACAGAAAAATTCCCATGCTGCAGTTGAGACGGGGAGAGTTCACCATGGACAGGCAGCTTCTCAGGCAGACACTGCGTTACGGCAGCATTACAGCCTTGCAGCAATCCTGCCAGCCCATCGGAAAGCTGTTGATTCAGGGTGCTGTCAATCCCCTGGGCGTGGATATGATTGCGGCCTTCAACGCGGTCAATCGTATTGATGACTATGCCTTTACCCCTGAGCAGAGCATTTCACATGGAATTACCACATTTGTGGCGCAGAACAGAGGGGCGGGCAGGAAGGAACGCATCCGGAAGGGATTCAGGAGAGGCCTTATGCTGGAAGCATGTTACTGGGTGTTTATCTGCATAGCCATCACATTGTTCAGAAGGCCGCTTATGGGGCTGTTTGTAACGGCGGGAAATGAAGGAATTGTGGCATTGGGCAGCAGTTACCTGGGACTGATGGCGTTATTTTATGTGTTTCCTGCATTTACCAATGGGATTCAGGGATTTTTCAGGGGAATGGGAAACATGAGCGTGACACTGTTGGGAACCTTTGTTCAGACCAGCCTGCGAGTGGTATTTGTATACCTGCTGACGCCCGGAATCGGACTAATGGGGGTTGCATATGCCTGCGCCATAGGCTGGAGCGTCATGCTTTTGGTTGAGGTTCCTTACTATTTTTGGTTTATGAAGGATAAATAATGGAAAAATAAAGAGATCTGTAGTAAAATGTGTTATATGTTAAATAACGCTTTGCTACAAGGGGGATACAAATGAAGGAGGAAGGTACATATTATCCGGCCAGAGACGGGGAAGGCCTGACCGTCTTTATGATGGGAAGCATCATGCTGGAATATAACAGAAAGCCCCTGCAGATTCCCGGAGGACCTTCGGGAAAGGTACTGCAGCTGGTACTTATATTGCTTTATTCGGGTGAGGAGGGCGTACACCGGGAGGAGCTTCTGGATATGCTCTACGGAAATGGTGAATGCTCCAATCCTTCGGGGAGTTTACGGGCTACGGTATTCCGGCTCCGCAAACTTTTGGAGGGAAGTGAGCTGCCGCCACGGGAATATATCCGCACAGACGGAGGAATCTACAGATGGGACGGCGGGGAACTGCCGGTGTACATTGATGCCAGGGATTTTGAGAATACGGCCAAGGAGGCCCTGCGCACCCATGACGAAGCACTCTTAAAACGGGCCTGCAGTCTGTATCAGGGAGAATTTTTAGCCCAGCTTGCAGGTGAGAAATGGGTATCAGTGGTGGGAGTCCGCTATCAGGAGCTGTATTTCAGCTGTCTGCGGGCTGCCAGCAGTCTCATGAAAAAAAACCGGGAATACAACGGACTTCTGGAGATTTGTAATTATGCCTGCGAGCTGTATCCGTATGAGGAATGCCAGATTATGAAAATAGACTGCCTCATTGCCATGAAGCGGTTCAAGGAGGCCATGCAGGTATATGACACAGCTGTTTCCCAGTATTTTGAGGAACAGGGACTGCCTCCTTCCGAGAAAATGCTGGAACGGTTCCGCATCATGAGCGGACAGATTCGTTATACATCCGACACGCTTAAGGATATAAGGGACAGCCTTCATGAGAGGGACCGGATTAACGGGCCTTACTACTGTGCATACCCGGCCTTTATCGACTGTTACCGGCTTTTGGCCCGTATGGCGGAGCGGGTGGATTTTTCCAGTGTACTTCTGTGCTGCACTTTGCTGGATTCCAAGGGAAAGCCTCTGGATACAGGAGGAGAGCTTTTAAAAACCGCGTCAGAGAAGCTCCACGATGCCATCGGAAAGTCCCTCAGGAAAGGGGATTTATTTACCTGCTATAATCCCAGCCAATATCTGGTTATGCTAAACGGCACGTCCAATGAGTATTGCCTGCGGATTTATGAGCGGATTGACAGGAACCTGCATCTCTGGGATGGGGGCAGGAAGGTGAAGCTTAATTACCAGGTGATGCCGGAGAGCCTGATATAAAGGAATGAGGAGAAGTTTATAAGAGAAGCCTATTATAGAATGTTTGCAGAGAAAGATTACAATAGAAGAGATAAGCTTGTATTAAATATGCCGTCGCAGAAATGAATCTGCGGCGGCTTTCTTTATGATACAAAAGGCATATGGTATCCGTACATTGGGACGATATAATCAATCCGCTAGGCATGTATATTGGGCATGGCCCCGTAACGACCTTCCAGATACTGCTTGCCGTAGGCTTCATCATTACGCGGGATGAGGCCGTTTTCTTTTTTGTAACTGGACAGAGGGTATAATTCCGTATCCTGCCCCTCCTGGCGGCAGCAAAGCCAGATTTCATCCCTGCGCATCTGTGCTGGCTGAAGAATGGCAGTATTGTGGGCGGTGAATAGCAACTGCGCATTATGAGGATTTCTCTCACGATTGGCATAGAGGGCAATCAGGTAACGGAGCGCGTGAGGATGCAGAATACAGTCCAGGTCATCTGCCATCATCAGGCTGCCGTCATCCAGGCTGGTCAGAATTGAGGGCAGCAGTGAGAGCAGTTTTTTAGTGCCCATGGATTCCTCTTCCCATGGAAGTTCATAGGTACAGCCTTCATAAGGACTGTGAACCAGGAATGCAGCAGGAGATTTGTGGTCAGAGTCCGGTATGATGCTGTAATCTGCTATATCAAGTCCCAAATCCTGCAGAATACCGCACAGCCTCCGGCGTGTATCGGCATCGGAAGGCAGTTCTCTGGGACTGCTGCCCTGTATTCTGCTGAACCAGGAATAGGCGGCTTTGGCGTGCATGGAGTCCGTATAGGCATTGAGCCATGACAGCAAAGTTACTGATGGAGGTACGGCCTTAAGGGGGAAGGAGATGAGTTCACGCCCGGGATGGATGACGGATTCCTTCCTATTAAAAAGAATACCCGTATCACTTCCGCCCAGACTTCCATAGAACAGATTCTCCTCAGCAATGTTTCCCTTTAAGAACTGGAGCTGATAGCGGAACAGAAATCCCTGGCTGCGGAATAACACGTCAAACTGGGTGGGGATGTCTTTGCAGTCTGATGAAAACAGACAATGGACATCTTTAATTCTGGTTGGTACGGTTACAGATGCTGTGACCAGGGATGAGAGACAGGATAAAGCGTTGAGGACCGTGGACTTGCCTCCGCTGTTGGGACCATAGATTCCGATAAGGGGAAGGATGCATTCTCCGTCAGCCGGGTCCTTCAGAAGCGTGTTTTTATGTTCATTAATGGAGGCAGGTAGGAAATCCAACAAAACTTCCTCCTTGAATACTTTGAAATTTTTAAAACTGAACTGGATTAGCATGATAGCACCTCAATTTGTGAGAAAAAAACTCAAAAATATGTGTCGTTTGTATCTAAAACCATTTTACCATAACATTGGTGATATTACAATTAGAAATGAGGTTTTTTCTCATTGATTGAGGTTGCCTTCAACGTTTTGTAATTGGAAAAGTATGGATATAAGTGGATGGAAAAGTTGTAAAAAACAGATAGAATTTCAATGATATAAATAAAAAGTAACGAAAAAACAGGGGTAAATAACGCTTTGTATAACGCCCTCTTTGCTATGATTATAGCGAGGGAATCTATAATTACATAATTAATTTAAGAAAAATTTTAAACTTTCTTAAATTGTAACCAGATTGTAACTGCGATTTGCTATACTAGTTTCAGACAGTTGGATTTATCTGGAATCATGTAGAAAGAAAAAGTATGAGAGGAGTGTAAGTATGGAAGGACGAAAAAGGTCTGGCATGTTAAAGAAATCAGTTTATAACATGCGGAAACGTCTGGTGGCCTTCGCGTTAGCGGCAGCCATGGTATGCACCAATGTAGGTGCGGACCTGAACGCAGCTTATGCGGCTACATCGTCGTCAGAGTCTGTCACATTCGAAATGACTGGTTCCCAATTGGTGACAGCGATCGAAGAAGCAATCGAAAACGGCAATGTAATATCACCGGGCGATCTCGACTTTACCAATGGAGACATTGCTAAATTTGAGAGTTTGTTCTACGGAGAGGGGAAAGTATTAGAAGTATTCCCTGACCCGGACGGCGGCAGTATGGATGCGGAACTGAGAGTATTCGTACGTTTGCCGGAAGATGCCGATGACATGTATATGGTGACCGGCGATGAGGAGATTATCTTCTTATATGTGAATAACGGGGAAGATACGGTTAGCTTTTCTACCACGATTTACGATGATGAGGGTGGAAAGCTGAAGTCAACAAAAGCTATCAGAGTTAAAAGTTTTGAGGATGCTTTTGGTGAAGAAGAAATCAATTATATCTCCAAGCCAACGGAAACCACCGCTCCAGCGGAAGACAATGGACCGGCAATGGAGGAGTCTACAGCTCCCACAGAATCTGAAACGGCTGCACCAGAAGAAGGAACTACAGCAGCACCGGAAGAAGGAACCACTGTAGCGCCAGAGGAAGGAACCACTGTAGCGCCGGAAGAGACTCCGACCGCAGCAGAGGAGAGCAGTTCAGAGGCTCCTTCAGAAAGCGAAACAGATTCTGCAACAGAAGCTGAGCAGACTGAGCCTGAAACGACAGAAGCACCGGAAACCACTGAGGAAAAAGCTCAGGAACCGGAAACCCCTGAAGCTGAGGTGGCTGAGCCTGAGAACACAACCGGAGAACCAGTTGCTTCCATTACTCGTCATTATGCACCCATTGTAGCTGATAACGAGGAAGGCGCAGTACCGGAACAGCCAAAGGCAGATGCAGCAGAAGAACATGTTGAGGAACCCAAGGAAACAACTGAGGCTGAAGTAGAAACAGAAGAAAAAGAGCCTGAAACAACTGAGAAGGCTACAGAGGCTACAGAACCCACAGAGGTTACAGATTCTGCGGAATCAACCGATGCTACCGAAGAAACGTCTGCTGCAGTTCCGGATGCAACAACAGAGGCAGGCGGCGAAGATGTAAATCCCGGTGAAAGTACACCTGCTGAAGAAACCACAACAGCTCCGGAAGAGGTTGATGAGACCACGACGGCAGTTGAGACACCTGCGGTAACAGAGCCGGTTCAGACGGGTACTCCATCTGAGGTGACTAAGCCTGAGGAAGTGAAACCGGAAGAAAATGTTAGTAAGGCTGAAACAAATGATATAGTTGGTATGGGGTATTGCAGTACGGCGAAAGCCTATGTTACCAGATTAAAAGAACTTAAGGTCTTGAAGGGACAGATTGAGCTTTCAGCTACCGTAGATGGTGCTGAAAATGTTAATGTAACATTGACAGCAAATCCTGGTGTGGTACCACAGGGAAGTTATATCGAGGCGACAGCGATTAGTGATGACAGCGAGCTTGAGTTGATGAAGCAAGCTGCTAATGAAAAGCTGAACAGACAGAATTTGGCAGCGGTAGATATATTCGCGGCGGACGTTAAACTTTTCGATACTGATGGAAATGAGATACAGCCTAATGGCAGCGTTAAGGTTACGTTTAAGGGAACTGAGATAGACAGCAGCGAGTCAGTTGTATATCATATGGACGACGAAAACAGTGGAATAAGCACTCTAAGTCTGGATACGGCTGAGCCTAATCCATATACGGCGGAAACAGTAACAAACATAGATGCTGGTGACGATGAGGCTGTATTTGTTACAAATCATTTTTCTATATACGCGGAGATTGAGACTGAGGAAAGATATTATTATGAAGTTAATTTCTGGTATGCGGAAGATGGTCAGAACGATGTACTGATTTCAGGACCACAATATGTGGAAGAAGGGCATGACGCAATATTGCCTGCTGCACCGGAAGTTGAAGGGTATGTTTTTGTCGGCTGGAATCCCAGTCCTCAGAACATTTTAGCGGATTCCAATATATATGCCCAGTATTCTAAGACGGCTGATTTAATTCGACTTACAGTAAACTATATATATTCCGATGGAACCGCGGCAGCCCAGCCATGGGTGGCAGAAGTCCAGGCGGGTGTTAAATGTAATTATGATATTACATCGCCAGAGATAGCAGGTTTTATAGCGGATCAAACTGAGGTTAGCTTTAAGGATGTATATAGCGAAGATCAAACAGTTACCGTTACTTATAAAGGTGGAGAGGCCAACTATCAGGTTAAACACTATCTGTTGAACCCGGATGGAAGCCAGCCAACTGTACCGGTAGATACTGAAACTCTGGCAGGAGAGGTTGGGTTAAATACCCAGGCTGTTGCGAAAGAGTATGAAGGCTTTACGCCGAAGCCCATTGCCCAGGTTGCGATTGGGTCGGATGGTGAAACTGTTGTCGAAGTACATTATGAACGTAATCTATATACTTTGACTTGGGATACGGGAGAGGGTGGAAGTTATATCGCTCCCACGGAAGTTGTATATGGCGCAGCAGTCGACAAACCCATAGAAGAACCTACCAGGTTAGGGTATGAATTCCTTGGTTGGGGAACGATACCAACAACAATGCCGGCGCAGGATACTGTAGTTACGGCAAAGTGGAAAGGAGCAACATATGCCGCTTACAAAGTGGTATATTGGCAGGAAACACTTACTGTCGGTCAATATGCTGTTCATGAAGTGGAAAGCGGTTATGGTTCGGTGGGAAGGGAAATATCGGCTAGGAGCAAGAATTACGAGGGATTTAAGCTCAGTGATAAACAGCTTTCTGATGATATAAAGATTACTGCTGATGGATTAGCAGTGAAAAATGTATATTATGATAGAGAGCAATATACCATTAAATTTAATAAGAAAGTTGGCAGGACCTGGCAAGAAGATATATCTTTAAGAATAACGGCACGTTATGGTGAAAATGTTTCGGAAAAATGGATTGCTGCGAATTCAGATGGAAAGTGGAGTGAGAAAAAGGATTATAGTAATGGCCCATGGTATACATTGATGTCTAGTATGCCAGCGAAGAATTTGGTACTTTATGGCCCTAAGTCAGTTTCTGGATATCATATTATCTACTATATTGAAGATTTAGATGGTAGATTTGTTGAATTTCAGACCCTTCCTAGAACTTCAGCTACTTCTACATTAGGTGAGGAAGATCAAATGCCGATTGAAGGATTTAAGTATTGGGATTGGAAGCAGTCTGGTGGTTATCAAGATCTATGGCTAAAGTATACTCGTAAAGAGTTTAATATTAATTTCTTCAATTGTGCAGATATGAGCACTAAAGCGGTAAAATTTGAAGCCCCATTAATAAAAGGTATGCCAACACATGACCCGGAAAGACCAGCAGGGGTTGATAAGGATTATGAATTTGCAGGTTGGTATTTAGATCCTGGATTTTCAGTGGAAGTAGATTGGGAAAATACTACAATGCCAGCTGATGGTATTTCAGTCTATGCTAAATGGGTAGCGCCTCAGTATGAATTATCATTTGAAACAAATGGTGGGGATTTTATTGATTCCATTTCTGTTACTAAAGGTGATGTAATAAAAGAACTTCCTGTTCCAGTGAAAGATGGGGATGTTTTCCTTGGATGGTATACAGATCCTCAGATGACGAAAAAATATATTGCTGAATCTAAGATTGTAAAAGATACAATTTTATATGCAAGATGGGAAAGCTCTGACACTGTAGATTATATAGTGAAGTATGTCTCATCAGTAGATGGAAGCGATATAGCACTTGAAGAAAAACGAAATGCTGAATTAGGTTCTACTGTTAGTGAAGTAGCAAAATCGATTGATAATTATTATCCTAAGGCTACAGTATTGACTGTTAAAATAACAGAGCGTAATCAAGAAATTGTCTTTGAATACACTCCAGTAGAAAAATGGACTTATACTGTAAACTATTTGTTGGAGGGAACACAAGATGCAGTGCCGGGAAGCAGTTCTTTACAAGATGAAACAAGTGATCATGAATTAGCGGTTAACTTTAAATCTTTTGAAGGATACACATTGGTATCTGCTCCGGTAGTTAGTGTGACAAAAGATAAGCCTGAAGCGGTATTCTTATACCGGGAGAAGAAAGCTATATATCATACACAACATTGGTTTGAAAGAGTGAGTTATGTTGGTGAAACTAATCGGTTTGGCTTACATGATATCACAACGACCACAAGTGTTGAATCGGGTATACCAGTTTCAGCTCAAGCTTTGGATCCTGTGCCGGAAGGTTTTACTCTAGATACGAGTATTGCGGGAACAATCGCAAGTGGAACAACGGATATTCAAAATATACTGACTATGAAGTTGTTCTATGTGAGAAGTAGCTACGATGTAAAATATGTAATTGATGGGCCGCAGCCTGAAGGCGTTAATATTCCTACTGGTGGAAGTTATAAGTATAAGGAAACAGTAACACTTGAACCTCCAATAAGTGTTCCAGGATATACCTTTAGTGGTTGGGATACTGATGATGTAGCATTATCCAATGGTAAGTTTATGATGCCTACTCATGATGTTACATTAAAAGGAACGTTCGAAATCAACAAGTACCAGGTGAAGGTAAACCACATAGATGAGGACACGGGAAAGGCCATTGAAGGCCAGGAGCCGGATGAGCTGAACAACGTGGATTACGGAACCACAATAAACGGTGAGACTTATAAGAGGAACATCGAGAAGTACGCATACACGAAGGCGGAGAGCAAGAGTGTAACGGCGGACGGAGTGGAAGTCAACGTGTACTACAGCGTGGACGACAACGAGACCGGAACGCCGGATAAGTACGAGGTAGAGGTAACGTACCGTGCAGAAAACGGCGAGATTGACCCCGACCATGCAGGGAAGACATTCTACGTGGTGCTGTTCGGCACAGATAATAAGTGGGCGACGGCAGAAGACGGAGGAGTCGGAAGGCTGGGAGCGGATCAGGTAGCTACGGCAACCGGAAACACAGGCTACCACCTGAGCGGCTGGACACCGGGAGAGCCAAAGGAAGGCTATGAGCTGACCGTGAACACGGAGTTTGTGGCAACGTTCGAAATCAACAAGTACCAGGTGAAGGTAAACCACATAGATGAGGACACG
>OBWW01001271.1_pt1 | contig 12024 bp, 9 predicted proteins | sample 1538091 | NCBI WGS metagenome assembly OBWW01 (sample SAMEA2580125, study PRJEB22360) | human gut metagenome | biome: human gut; feature: human-associated habitat; material: faeces | place: Denmark | collected 2008/2010 | reverse complement strand
GGGCTGGCCGCCGGTGTGCTGATTGGAGCTGTCACGGAATACTATACGTCTGATACGTATAATCCCACCAGAAAGCTGGCAGCGTCCAGCCGGACAGGAGGGGCCACAGTCATCATCAGCGGTCTTTCCCTGGGCATGCTGTCCACGGTGGCTCCTGTGGTTATTGTGGGCGTATCGGTCCTGATTAGCTATTACTGCTCAGGCGGCAGTGCTGATTTCAATGCAGGGCTTTACGGTGTGGGCGTGTCCGCAGTGGGCATGCTGTCCACCCTGGGCATTACCCTGGCAACCGATGCTTACGGACCGGTTGCCGATAATGCGGGCGGTATTGCAGAGATGACGCACATGCCGGAGGAGGTGCGTCAGAGAACCGATGCACTGGATTCCCTGGGTAACACCACGGCTGCCACAGGCAAGGGATTTGCCATTGGTTCCGCCGCGCTTACGGCCCTGGCCCTGATAGCGTCCTATATTGATAAGGTGAAGCAGATTGACCCGTCCCTGAGCATGGACCTGTCCATCACCAATCCCACGGTGCTCATTGGCCTTTTTATCGGAGGCATGCTGCCGTTCCTGTTTGCGGCCCTTACCATGGAGGCGGTGGGCGAGGCGGCCCAGTCCATAGTGGTGGAGGTGCGCAGGCAGTTCAGGGAAATAAAGGGACTGATGGAGGGAAAGGCAGAGCCGGACTATGGGGCCTGCGTGGATATGTGTACCATTTCGGCCCAGAGGCTGATGGTTGCCCCGGCCATGGTGGCGGTCATCATACCTGTGGCGGTGGGGCTTCTTCTGGGGCCGGAGGGTGTATCCGGACTGCAGGCAATACGGTTACAGGGTTTGTGCTGGCTGTTATGATGGCAAATGCCGGAGGAGCCTGGGATAACGCAAAAAAATACATAGAGAGCGGGCAGCTGGGAGGAAAGGGCAGTGAGGAACACAAGGCGGCTGTCATAGGCGATACCGTAGGAGACCCGTTTAAGGACACCTCGGGTCCGTCCATCAACATCCTCATAAAGCTGACCAGTATGGTATCCATTGTGTTTGCCGGGCTTATTGTGGCAGTGCATCTACTGTAAAACCGTGAGACGGCGCATGGACATTCTATGAGAAAAAGTCCGCCATAGAAAAACAAATGTCTCCTGTACGCAAATTTTTTCCTTTAAAAGTATTGACATACATAACAAAGTAAGGTATTATTTGCACTTGTAACGCTATACATATAAAGTGGCATTTATTTTATGAAATACGCTCCATATCCGGCGCATAGAAAGAAACAAGGGAGACAGACAAGATGAAAAAAGTGGTGAAGTTCGGCGGAAGTTCATTGGCCAGTGCAAGACAGTTCAAGAAAGTAGCAGATATCATTAAATCTGATAAGTCCAGAAGATACGTGGTCCCTTCCGCACCAGGCAGGCGAAGCGACAAGGATGAGAAGGTGACAGACCTGCTCTATGCCTGTTACGACGCAGTGGCAGAAGGAAGGTCCTATAAGAAAATCCTGGAAAAGATTAAGAGCAGATATATGGATATCATCGACGGCCTGGATTTGAACCTGAACCTGGACCACGAATTTGACAGGATAGAGGAGAATTTTCTGGCAAAGGCAGGACGGGATTACGCTGCTTCCCGCGGGGAATACCTAAACGGCATCGTGGCAGCCAACTTCCTGGGATTTGAGTTTGTGGATGCGGCGGAGGTCATTTTCTTTGATGAAAACGGAAATTTTGAGTCCGAGCACACCAACCGGGAGCTGTCCGAGCGTCTGGAGCATGTGGAGAAGGCTGTTATCCCTGGTTTTTACGGTTCCAAGCCGGATGGAACCATCAAAACATTTTCCAGAGGCGGTTCCGATGTCACGGGCTCTATCGTGGCCAAGGCCATCCACGCGGATATGTACGAGAACTGGACGGATGTGTCCGGCGTTCTGGTGACAGACCCCAGAATCGTGGAGAATCCGGAAGTTATCGAGACCATTACATACAAGGAACTGAGGGAGCTTTCCTACATGGGAGCCAGCGTCCTTCATGAGGATGCCATTTTCCCGGTGCGCAAGGAGGGCATTCCCATCAATATCAGGAACACCAATCGTCCTGAGGACAAGGGCACTCTTATTGTGGAGAGCACCTGCCGCAAGCCGCGTTACACCATCACCGGAATTGCCGGCAAGAAGGGATTCTGCTCCATCAACATAGAGAAGGCCATGATGAATGCCGAGGTTGGGTTTGGGAGAAAGGTGCTCAGCGTGTTTGAACAGTACGGCATCTCCTTTGAGCACATGCCCTCAGGCATTGATACCATGACTGTCTACGTGCACCAGTCGGAATTTGAGGAGTTTGAGCAGTCTGTCATAGCCGGAATCCACAGGGCTGTGGAGCCGGACACCGTGGAACTGGAGTCGGACCTGGCACTGATTGCAGTGGTGGGACGGGGCATGCGCTCCACCAGAGGAACAGCCGGCCGCATCTTTTCCGCCCTGGCCCATGCAAGGGTCAATGTGAAGATGATCGATCAGGGATCCAGTGAGTGGAACATCATCATCGGTGTGGAGAACGATGATTTTGAGACGGCAATCAGGGCCATCTATGATATATTCGTGATCACGGAACTGTAGGCAGTCTGCTTATGGCATAGTACACAGGAAGCTTCGCGGGGTATGATAGCCCTGCGGGGCTTTTTCTGAGGTGAGCCGGAGCATGCCGCTTCTGCCAGGGCTGCCCCCTGTCCCGGCTGCCCCTGCCCAATTTTTCATTTTATTATAGTTGAAAGTGTGATATACTGGATAAAATAGTAAACAGGAAGAGAAGGAGGGGTCCAAATGCTTGAAAAGATTGATTTAAGTAAAAAAGTTGACAAGAAGACTTACCGCAGGGTCATGGACGAGGCGGAAGAGAAGCTGGGGCTTTTGCAGAGGGAGTGTAAGGATGCAGGCATTCCGGTCATTCTGGTGTTTGAGGGAATGGGAGCCGCCGGCAAGGGAGTACAGATTAACCGGCTCATACAGGCCCTGGATCCCAGGGGCTTTGACGTTTATGCCTGCGACCGCCCCACGGAGGACGAGCAGATGCGGCCCTTCCTGTGGCGCTATTGGACAAAGACGCCTGCAAAGGGCAGGATCGCTGTCTTTGACCGCTCCTGGTACCGCAGTGTCCAGGTGGACCGTTTTGACGGTCTTACGCGGGAGGACAAGCTTGGGGATGCGTACCAGGATATTCTGTCCTTTGAAAAACAGCTGTGTGATGACGGTACTGTCATCATGAAGTTTTTCCTGTATATCGACAAGGATGAGCAGAAGAAACGTTTTAAGAAGCTGGAGGGGTCCAAGGAGACCTCCTGGCGGGTGACGGAGGAGGACTGGAACAGGAATAAGGACTTTGACCGTTATCTGAAGATGAATGAGGAGATGCTGGAGAAAACGGATACAGACTATGCTCCCTGGGTCATCATAGAAGCAGTGGACAAGGATTATGCTGCCCTTAAAATCGTCAGCACGGTTATGGACCGCCTGGAGTATGAGTTGGAGCACCGCAGGCCGGAAGACGAAAAAACGGCGCAAAGGCAGGAATCCAAGACCAGGGAGCGGTTTAAAAACGGCGTGCTGTCCGGAATCGACCTCTCAAAGAGCCTTACGGAGGAGGTGTATAAGACCCGGCTGAAAAAGCTTCAGAAGCGACTGGCAGAGCTTCACAGCGAACTTTACCGCCTCAGAATTCCGGTTGTCATCGGTTTTGAGGGATGGGATGCCGGAGGCAAGGGCGGAGCCATCAAACGTCTGACCAGCAATCTGGATCCCAGGGGCTACAGGGTGAATCCAACAGCGGCTCCCAATGACATTGAGAAGGTCCACCACTATCTGTGGCGGTTCTGGAACAGTGTGCCAAAGGCAGGCCATATCGCCATCTTTGACCGCACCTGGTATGGAAGGGTCATGGTGGAGCGGATTGAAGGATTCTGTTCGGAGGCCGAGTGGAGACGGGCCTACCAGGAAATCAACGAGATGGAATCCCATATGGCCAATGCCGGAGCAGTGGTTCTTAAATTCTGGCTCCACATTGACAAGGATGAGCAGGAGCGCAGATTCAGGGAGCGTCAGGCCAATCCTGCCAAGCAGTGGAAGATTACGGATGAGGACTGGCGCAACCGTGAGAAATGGGACCAGTATGAGGAAGCGGTCAACGAGATGCTCATACGTACTTCCACCACCTACGCCCCATGGATTGTGGTGGAGGGCAATGACAAACGATATGCCAGGGTAAAGGTCCTCCAGACTGTGGTGGATGCCCTGGAAAAGAAAGTAAAGGAAGTAAAGACAGACAAATGAGTGAGACGAACCATGTAATTGTAATTGGCGCAGGGGCGGCCGGTATGCTGGCCGCCATAGCTGCCGCCAGGGAAGGCGCTGCCGTGGAGCTGTGGGAGCAGAACGAAAAGCCGGGCAAAAAGCTGTTTATCACAGGCAAAGGCCGGTGCAATGTGACCAATGCCTGCGATATGGAGGAGCTGCTGGGCTCCGTGGTGAGCAATTCCAAATTCCTGTACAGCAGTTTTTACGGTTTTACAAACCAGGACATGATGGATTTGCTGGAACAGGCAGGGCTTCGCCTGAAGGTGTTCCGATCTAACCGGGTATTTCCCCAGTCCGACAAGTCGTCAGACGTCATCAGCGCCCTGTCCGCCCTTTTAAGGCAGGCAGGAGTCAGGGTGTGCCTGAATCAGAAGGCGGAGGGACTGGCGGTGGAGGAGGGCGTGTGCAAGGGTGTACGGTGCGGCGGCAGGATACAGACAGCCGACCGTGTTATCGTAGCTACCGGAGGTCTGTCCTATCCCACCACCGGCTCCACCGGGGACGGGCTTAAATGGGCTGCGGACAGCGGCCACAGACTTACGGAGCTTTCACCGGCCCTGGTTCCCTTTGAGGTGAAGGAGACAGAGACGGTCAAGGAGCTGCAGGGCCTTTCCCTTAAAAATATAGAGGAGCTGTACCGGGAGTTTGGGGAAATGCTGTTCACCCATTTCGGGGTCAGCGGCCCTGTGCTCTTAAGCGCCAGCTCCTTCTGCGCCAAGGCCATAAGGAAGAGGCCTCTGCGCCTGGTGATTGACCTGAAGCCGGCCTTGTCATGGGAGCAGCTGGACGAGCGCATCCTCAGGGATTTTTCCGACAGCAGGAACAAGCAGTTTAAGAATGCCCTGAACCACCTCTATCCGTCAAAGCTGATTCCGGTTATCATTGACCGCAGCAGCGTGGACCCGGATAAGAAGGTGAATGAGATCACCAGGGAGGAACGGCGCGGACTGGCAGAGGCAACCAAGGCCCTGGAGTTTACCCTGACCGGCCTCAGAGGCTATAAGGAAGCTATCATAACCCAGGGCGGCATATCGGTAAAGGACGTAAATCCATCCACCATGGAGTCCAAGAAGATTCAGGGCCTGTATTTTGCAGGGGAGATACTGGATTTGGACGCGGTGACCGGCGGCTTTAACCTTCAGATTGCCTGGTCTACGGGCTGGGCGGCCGGAAAGGCTGCGTCGTCATAGCGCCGGGAACAGCGGAGGCTGCCCGCAGGGCGGAATACATGAGTACCATATAGTTACATGAGTTTAATAAAATCATATGAGTACAATCAATTCACATGAAAACAGGACAGGAGAGAATGCAACACATGGAGTATTTCAATATTGCCATTGATGGTCCGGCCGGCGCCGGCAAAAGCACCATCGCAAAGCTGGCTGCCAAAAGGCTGGGGTTTGTATATGTGGATACGGGAGCCATGTACCGTTCCATGGCCCTGTATTTTATCAGGCAGGGTATATCGCCGGAGGATGAGGAGGCCATAGCCGGGGCCTGCGGCCAGGTGGAGGTTACCATCCGCTATGCGGACGGAGTCCAGCAGGTTATTTTAAACGGAGAGGATGTATCGGGACTGATCCGGTCAGAGGAGGTGGGGCGCATGGCTTCCGCCACCTCTGTGTACAGGCCGGTCAGGGAGAAACTGGTCCAGCTCCAGAAGCAGCTGGCCAGGGAGGCAGATGTAATCATGGACGGCCGGGATATCGGCACCTGCGTGCTGCCGGACGCGCCGGCTAAGATTTATCTGACTGCTTCCGTGGAAATCCGCGCCAGACGCCGGTTCAGGGAACTGGAGGAAAAGGGAACAGCCTGCGATATCAGGGAGATTGAGAAGGACATAGAGGAGAGGGATTACCGGGACATGCACCGGGAGAACTCGCCTTTAAGGCAGGCAGAGGACGCTGTGCTCCTGGATTCCTCCCACATGACCATCGAACAGGTGGTGGACTCCATCATACGCATAGCCAGGGAGCGGGGGTATGAGGGATAACCATGGACAGGAAAGTTACAGTTGCAAAGAGCGCCGGCTTCTGTTTTGGCGTGGAACGGGCAGTGGACCAGGTCTATGAACAGATAGAAGCCGTGAAGAATAAAAAGGCATCCGGCCCCATCTACACCTACGGTCCCATTATCCACAATGAGGAAGTGGTCAGGGATTTGTCGGATAAGGGGGTCATGGTCCTGGAGACAGAGGAGGAGCTGAGGGCCCTTCCAAGAAACCAGGGAACGGTCATCATCCGCTCCCACGGCGTCAGCAGGCATGTTTATGAGATATTGAAGGAGAGGAATGTGGCTGTGGTGGATGCCACCTGTCCCTTTGTGAAGAAAATCCACCGCATTGTTGCGGAGCACAGCGCGGCCGGGGAGGCGGTGGTAATCATCGGAAGCCCGGACCATCCGGAGGTGGAAGGAATTAAGGGATGGGGGAACGAACATACTACGGTTATAATGGATGGGGAGGGGGTAGATAACTACCGTCTGCCCGAGGGCCGAAAGTTATGTATCGTGTCCCAAACGACATTTAATTACAACAAATTTAAAGAATTAGTTGAAAAATTTTTAAAAAAGGGTTATGATAGTAGTGTTTTAAATACGATTTGCAATGCAACACAGGAAAGACAAGTGGAGGCAGCAAGAATTGCTTCGCAGGTGGACGCTATGATTGTGATTGGCGGCAGGCATTCTTCCAACACCCAGAAGCTTTACGAGATATGCCTCAAGGAGTGTAAAGACACCTTTTACATTCAGACACTCGGCGATTTAGATCCTGACAGTGTATCTTCTGTGCGCAGCGTAGGTATTACAGCTGGGGCATCCACCCCAAGAAAAATTATTGAGGAGGTTCATACCAGAATGGCAGAGCAGAGTTTTGCAGAGTTATTAAAGGAAGAGGAAGAATCAACCAAACCAATACGTACAGGAGAGATAGTCACCGGTCAGGTCATCGAAGTCAGCAAAGATGAGATAATACTGAGTATTGCAGGTAATAAGTCCGAGGGAGTTATCACCCGTGACGAATACAGCAACGACAGCAACGTGGATTTGACCACAAAAGTACAGATTGGTGAAGAGATGGAGGCCAAGGTCATTAAGCTTAATGACGGCGTAGGCATGGTTTCCTTATCCTATAAGCGTATGGCAGCTGACAGAGGCAATAAGCGTCTGGAAGAGGCATTTGAGAACCAGGAGGTTCTGACAGCAAAGGTAGCACAGGTATTAGACGGCGGCTTAAGCGTTGAGGTTGAGGGCGCAAGGGTATTTATCCCGGCCAGCCTTGTATCTGACAGCTATGAGAAGGACCTGTCCAAGTATGCAGGACAGGATATTGATTTTGTTATCACAGAATTCAATCCTAAGAGAAGAAGAATCATCGGCGACAGGAAACAGCTTCTGGTTGCACAGAAGGCGAAGCTGAAAGAAGAACTGTTCGCAAGAATCCAGCCGGGCGATACCGTTGACGGAACCGTTAAGAACGTAACCGACTTCGGCGCATTCATTGATTTGGGCGGTGCAGACGGACTTCTTCATATTTCCGAGATGAGCTGGGGCCGTGTTGAGAATCCTAAGAAGGTATTCAAGGCAGGGGACCAGGTAAGGGTACTGATTAAGGATATCCAGGGAGAGAAAATTGCCCTGAGCCTTAAGTTCCCGGAGGCTAATCCATGGGTCAACGCAGCTGACAAGTATGCGGTTGGCAACGTGGTATACGGCCGTGTGGCACGTATGACTGATTTCGGCGCGTTTGTTGAGCTGGAGCCAGGTGTGGACGCACTGCTTCATGTTTCCCAGATTTCCAGGGAGCATGTTGAAAAGCCTGCTGATGTTTTAAGAATTGGCCAGGAGATTGAGGCAAGAGTGGTAGACTTTAACGAGGCTGACCACAAGATCAGCTTAAGCATCAAGGCTATGCTGGCACCTGCTGCACAGGATGCGGATGTGGCTGACGTGGACATTGATGCCATGTCACAGTACACAGAAGAATAAGATTTGAATTCATGAGGACTGGTTATGGGCTTTGGCCCATAACCGGTTTTTTTGCTTAAATGCTGTTTGTCTCCAGAACGGCTTGTGAGGATGCATGGTTCCGTGCTATACTGGAACAAAAAAGAAAAGCGCTGGTCTGGCAGGCCGGAGCGTCTATTTCATGGCTGGGTTCAGAAGCAGGGATGCCTCGAATATTCCGTTGCTGTAATCGAATTTCAGTATGCCGTGATACCGTTCCACCAGATAACGCACAGAGGTAGTACCGGTGCCCATGTCCTCCCGTTTGGATGAAAGAAAACGTCCGTCCTTCATACGTATGAGATGGGAATAGGTGTTCTGTATGGACAGGGCAATCATGGATTCGCCGGCCTGTCCGATGTTGATGGTGATGGAGGGCGTTCCCTGGGTCTGCCTTTGGCATGCCTCCACTGCATTGGAGAGAAGGTTGCCCAGGATAGTGCAGAAGTCTATCTCCGGCACAGGAAGGCTCTGAGGCAGGCAAATGGAGGAGTTTACTGCGATACCCTGGGACTGGGCTGTTTGTATGTAGTAATTGAGCAGCGCGTTGGAGGAAGGATTCTGACAGTACTGGGTGGTGTCCAGGGTTGCATAGGTGCCCAGATAGTCATTTATGTATTCCAGGGCAAACTCTGTCTCCTTCTGCTCCAAAAGCCCCTTGAGCGTGATGAGATGATGGCGGTAATCGTGGCGCGCTTTTTTGAATTGTTCCAGATTATACTGGAGCGTAGCCATCTGGGATTTCTGGACACTGGCCAGCAGCCGGGTAGTCCGATACTGCTCCTTGGCCGCATAGCTTTCAGACAGCCGGGACAGAATCCTCAGACTCACATAGTGGACCGTGTAGATACAGGCAAACCAGCAGACAGCAAAAAAAATCATGTCAGGATGATGCTGAAGCATACGTGCGGGTGCCAGGGAACGGGATGCCAGGCGGAACATGATGAAAAAGAGCACCGGGATGGCGGCCAGATATTTCCAGACCGGAAGAAGCCGTGTGTATTCCACTGCTTTGGTCAGATATTTGTGCAGGATGTAATAGGCCACCCAGACCATGAGAAACAGAAAAATAAGATTGCTTAATAATTTGTCTCCTGTGATAAGGGAACTGCTCTTATTAAGGGAAGCAGAGGCATTGGACAGGTCCGCGCAGTATCCGGCGGTATCCGTGAAGTTCTTAAAAAGGAAAAGGGAATAGATGTTCACAGGCCAGTCTGTGCGCACCATCCATTTACAGACAAGTATGTTGGTGGTCATGGTGGTGCAGGACCACGCCAGCTCCAGCCAGGGCCGGGACAGGAAAGGGCTGAAGCATGTAAGGCCTAAAAAGTATACAAAAAACAGGTATCCCATAAGAATACCTGTAGTTTTTGACATAGAGTACCGCCATTCCCTTCGGAATACCGCCAAAAAGGGAACGATAATGAATATGATTTCGGCCAAAATCACACTTATCAGCTGTATCTGTGCAAAGCTCATCCGATGCCTCCGTTTAACTTGGAGAACTGGTAATCTGCATACTGCTGGTGAATCTGCGACCGCATGGTCCTGGTAATAGGCAGATGCTCTCCGGTTGTCAAAATGAACTCTGATTTCTCCATAGAAAAAACCTTGTCCATATTGATGATGCAATTCCGGTAGCAGCATATGAACTGGGAGTATATAAGGAGCATACCGGAAAAATCTTCAAACCGCATGTAAGTGCGGACCGTCTTATCTGGAAGATGGATTTGTATGTAGTGGTTTGAATAATCGGTGTAAAGGATAGAGTCAATGGGAATCTTCTGCATGATGCGGCTTTCCTTTACCTCTATATAATGACTCTGCTTCCTGCGGGATACAGACAAAAAATACTCCATGGTCTGGCTGAACTTGTCGTAGCGGATAGGCTTTACCATGTAATCCAGAGCACGGACCTCATATCCCTTCAGGGCAAAATCGGTGCTGCTGGTGGTGAACACGATGGTACAGGAATCATCATCCCTGCGGACCCTTTCAGCGATTCTGATACCGGAGGTCTCATTCCGGAGAAAAATATCTATGAATATAAGGTCAAAGCTGCCTCTTTGCCAGCAGCGAAGGAAGTCGGCGGCGGTATTGAAGATGGTCGTCTGCTGGCAGGTATGTGTGTCGGAGCAATAGGTGGATATAAAGCCGGCTAACTGACGGGCCTCATCTATCGAGTCGTCGATGACTGCAATGTTCACGGTGCCCTTCCTTTCTTTATGTATGGTTACAGGGTAACAAAAGGTTTATAAATTATCCTGTAACGGTACGTTATGAAACAATCCATATAGGTTCAGTATAATATACAACAAATTAAATTGCAAGGGCAATTGGAATAAGTTGTAAGCGCGGTATAGGCAGGCCCCTGCCTGGGTATAATCCATTTGTACTTAATTTGTATCAGCAAGAAAGGAGCAAGAACCTACATGGGAAAGTCTAAGAAGAATGAGGCATTTGATCCTCATAATCTGAGTGCGCAGGACCAGCTTAAATTTGAGATTGCCCAGGAACTGGGGTTGGACGCAAAGGTCATAGAGGGAGGATGGAGGAGCCTGACAGCCAAGGAAAGCGGCAAGATAGGAGGCCTTATCACAAAGCGCAAACGGGAACTTAAGAAAGAGGCATTGCAGCAGGAATAATTTTCCGATATACTGTTTTATATCTGTAATCAGGAATAATACAAAGGAGACGGGAATGAAGATAGGTATGATTTGTTTTACGGCAAGAGGCACTGCAATATGCCGCCTTCTGTGCCGCCGGTTCAGGGATACAGGGACAGAGTGCACAGGGTATGTGCCGCAGCGCTTCTGGAAGCCGGAATGGGAGGCGGAGGGAATCAAGCCTCAGGACAAGTCCCTTTCGGAATGGACCGGATCCATGTTTGGACAGAAGAGGGCGCTGGTGTTTATCGGGGCGGCCGGCATTGCAGTCAGGGCCATTGCGCCCTTTGTCCGGGATAAGATGACAGATCCCCCTGTGGTGGCGGTTGACGAAGCCGGGCATTTCTGCATCCCCCTGCTGTCAGGACATGTGGGAGGTGCAAATGAGCTGGCTGAAAGAATGGCGTGCTGGCTTCAGGGAATACCGGTCATAACCACTGCCACGGATATCAATGGCATCTTTGCGGTGGATGTCTTTGCGGCCCGAAGGGGCCTTTGTATAACAGACAGAAAAAAGGCCAAAGAAATTTCTGCCTGGCTGCTGGATGGCGGGAAGGTGGGATTTTTCTGCGATTCGGAGTGCCGCAGGGCGGAGGGAGCGTTTGGAGCCGGAACCACAAAAAACGGGAGTTCAGGCAGAGGAGCAGAGAACGTTGGGGATGGTACTGAGGGCATATGCAGGCATAATATATGTATGAACAGCGTGTGCAGGCATAACATATGGATCACATTCCGAAACAGTGAAAGGCCCTCCCTTTCTCCGGACAGGGAAGCGGTCTTTCTCCGCCTGGTTCCAAAGGTGGCAGTGGTAGGGGTGGGATGCAGGAAGGGAACCCCGCCGGATATCCTGGAAGGCTGTGTCCTGGAAGCGCTGGAAAGAGGAGGCATTGACCCGGCGGCGGTAAAGGCATTATCCACCATAGACATAAAGGCAGGGGAAGAGGCGGTAACCAGGCTGGCCCGCAGGTACGGGGGGGAGCTGCGTACCTTTAGATCCAGGGTGCTGTCCAA
>OBWW01001269.1_pt1 | contig 12028 bp, 8 predicted proteins | sample 1538091 | NCBI WGS metagenome assembly OBWW01 (sample SAMEA2580125, study PRJEB22360) | human gut metagenome | biome: human gut; feature: human-associated habitat; material: faeces | place: Denmark | collected 2008/2010 | reverse complement strand
TTTTTCAATGAGGGGTGTATGGGGAAACAAGAGCGGCGGCTGCCGGCAAGGGCAGCAGCGGCCGGTGCTTTTGAATAAAACGTTGACGGACCTGCAAAGGCGGGAAACCGTGGGGCGTAATATAAGAGGAGGAACAAAAATATGAAATCAGATATTGAGATTGCGCAGGAGGCCGTGATGCAGCCCATTAAAGAAGTGGCTGCTGCTTACGGAATCGGGGAGGATGACCTGGAGCTTTACGGTAAATACAAAGCAAAGCTGACAGATGAACTCTGGGAGCAGGTAAAGGACCGTCCCAACGGAAAGCTGGTGCTGGTAACAGCCATCAATCCAACACCGGCAGGAGAAGGAAAGACCACCACCACGGTTGGTCTGGGCGAGGCATTTGGAAAGATGGGAAAGAAGGCCATCATAGCCCTCAGAGAGCCTTCCCTGGGCCCCTGCTTCGGCGTTAAGGGAGGAGCAGCCGGCGGCGGTTATGCCCAGGTTGTGCCCATGGAGGATTTAAACCTGCATTTTACAGGTGATTTCCATGCCATTACCTCCGCCAATAACCTGTTGGCAGCTCTCTTAGACAACCATATCCAGCAGGGCAATGCCCTGGGGATTGACCCAAGGCAGATCCAGTGGAAGCGCTGTGTGGACATGAATGACCGCGTTCTGCGCAACATCGTGGTGGGCCTGGGAGCAAAGGGAGACGGCATGGTCAGGGAGGATCACTTTGTCATTACAGTGGCTTCTGAAATCATGGCGATCCTGTGCCTGGCAGACAACATGGAGGATTTAAAGAACCGTCTGGGCAAGATTATTGTGGCCTATAATTTTGCAGGAGAGCCTGTGACCGCAGAGCAGCTCCATGCAGTGGGCTCCATGGCAGCCCTCCTTAAGGAAGCGTTAAAGCCCAACCTGATCCAGACCCTGGAGCACACAGGCGCCCTGGTACACGGCGGCCCATTTGCCAACATCGCCCACGGATGCAACAGCGTGAGAGCCACGAAGACAGCCCTGAAGCTGGCAGACGTGGTAGTGACAGAGGCCGGCTTCGGTGCTGACCTGGGAGCTGAGAAGTTCCTTGACATCAAGTGCCGCAAGGCAGGGCTTAAGCCGGACGCAGTGGTTCTGGTGGCTACGGTCAGGGCCCTTAAGTACAACGGCGGCGTGCCCAAGGACCAGCTGTCAGCTGAGAATCTGGAAGCCCTTGAAAAGGGCATTGTCAATCTGGAGAAGCACATTGAGAACCTCCAGAAGTTCGGCGTGCCTGTGGTGGTTACTCTCAATTCCTTCATATCCGATACCGAGGCAGAATATGCTTATATCAAGAAGTTCTGCGAAGACAGGGGATGCGAGTTCGCTCTGTCCGAGGTATGGGCAAAGGGTGGCGAGGGCGGCATTGCCCTGGCTGAAAAGGTAATGGAGACACTGGAGAACAAGCCAACCCAGTACCATGTACTCTATCCGGATGAGATGAGCCTTAAGGATAAGATTAACACCATTGCAAAAGAGATTTACGGAGCAGACGGCGCTTCCTTTGCACCGGCCGCTGCCAAGGCGTTAAAGCGCATTGAGGATATGGGCTTTGGAAACCTGCCGGTGTGTATGGCCAAGACCCAGTATTCCCTGTCGGATGACCAGACCAAGTTAGGGCGGCCCGCGGGCTTTACCATCAATGTAAGGGATGCCTATGTATCAGCAGGAGCAGGCTTCGTGGTGGCGCTTACAGGTTCCATCATGACCATGCCGGGACTTCCGAAGAAACCGGCAGCAGACAGCATTGATGTGGATGAGAACGGTAAGATTACCGGACTTTTCTAGGAAATGGGCCTGGCCCGGCGCATCCGAAAAAGGAGCGCCGGGCCAGGATATATTTTGGCATAATATAAGTTGCACGAAAAAGAAATGAGGTATTGATATGATACTTAGAACCTGGTTGAATGAGCTGGATTATGAACTTGTCAGAGGAAGCCTGGATGTGGAGGTCACAGAGGTGGTCTACGACTCCAGAAAGGCAGTGCCCGGTGCTGTGTTTGTGTGTATGGCGGGGACCCGGGTGGATTCCCACCGGTTTGTACCGGATGTGCTGCGCGCTGGCGTCCGCGTCCTTGTGACGGAGCGGGACATTGAGGAGGAATTGGCTGCCTCAGGACTTACGGAGCATGAGATGGGACGGGTGACAATACTTAAGACAGCAGAGGCCAGGAGAAGCCTGGCTCTTCTCTCGGCAGCCAGGTTCGGTTATCCTGCGTCCAAAATGATTACCATTGGCGTGACGGGAACAAAGGGAAAGACCACCACCACCCATATGATAAAAGCCATTCTTGAAGCGGCAGGAAAAAAGGTGGGGATGATAGGCACCACAGGCACGGTGATCAATGGACAGGTGACCCCTACTATGAACACCACGCCGGAATCCTATGAACTGCACCAGTCCTTTGCGAAAATGGCGGAGGCAGGCTGCCAGTATATGATTATGGAGGTGTCCTCCCAGGGAATCAAGATGCACCGGGTGGACGGCCTCGCCTTTGATTACGGCATTTTCACCAATATATCCCCGGACCACATCGGGCCGGATGAGCACGCTGATTTTGCGGAATATCTCTGCTGCAAATCACGTCTTTTGAGCATGTGCAGGATAGGGCTGGTAAACTTAAACGACGGGCATTTTAAAGAAATCGTAAAGGACGCGTCCTGCCGGCTTTATACGTACCGCGTAAAGGAGGACGGGGAGACGAAGGCAGACTTTGAAGCCTCAAACGTCCGGTATGTGTCCCGGCCGGATTTTGTGGGCACGGAGTTTGATGTCACAGGGAACCTGGACATGGATGTCCGTCTGGGAATTCCCGGCCTGTTCAACGTGGACAATGCCCTGGCAGCCCTGTGCGTATGCTCCTTCCTGGGACTTCCAAAAGATAGGATTGTCCACGCCCTGGAGCACATACGTGTCAATGGACGTATGGAAATCGTCCACACCTCATCCAGGTGTACGGTCCTGGTGGACTACGCCCACAATGCGGTAAGCATGGAGAGCCTTCTTACCACCCTGCGCCAGTATCATCCCAGGCGGCTGGTGGTGGTATTTGGATGCGGCGGCAACCGTTCCAAGGACAGACGCTACTCCATGGGCGAGATTGGAGGAAGGCTGGCCGATTTAAGCATCATCACGGCAGACAACTCCAGGTATGAAAAGGTGGAGGACATCATGGCGGATATCCGGGGAAGCATAGAAAAAACAGGAGGGGACTTTGTTGAAATTCCTGACAGAAGGGACGCAATCCGCAGCAGCATCCTTCATGCGCAGCCGGGGGATATGATAGCTGTCATCGGCAAAGGACATGAGGACTATCAGGAGATCAACGGCGTGCGCCATCATTTCCTGGACAGGGAAGTCATTGAAGAAACCATAAAAGAGTTGGGAGACGAGACACAGTATGACAGGAATAACGGTTAAGGAACTGCTTGAAGCCACAGGAGGAAACCTGCTGCATGGCCAGGAGGATCAGCATGTTAAACACATCAGCCTGGATTCCAGAACAATGGAGGGGGATGACCTGTTTGTGCCCATAGTGGGTGAGCGGGTGGACGCCCACCGCTTTCTCTGCCAGGCAATTGCCAGCGGGGCGGCCGTGGTATTTACCAGCGAACATCACTGCGGGGAGGATGTTAAAGCCTGTGTCCGGCAGCAGTGCGGGGAAAACAGGGAGCAGGAGAGGAAAGCACTTCAGGCAGCATGGATTGAGGTGTCTGACACGAAGAAGGCCCTTCAGGACCTGGGGAGTTTTTGCAGGAAACGCTTGAGTCTGCCCCTGGTGGGAATCACGGGAAGCGTGGGAAAGACCACTACCAGGGAAATGATAGCGGAGGCCCTGAGCGCCGGATTCAAGGTCTATAAGACACCAGGCAACAGCAACAGCCAGGTGGGAGTGCCCATTACCATTGCGGAGATCCCGCAGTCTGCTGAGATTGGCGTTATTGAGCTGGGGATGAGCGAACCCGGGGAGATGGAGCGTATTGCCAGGGTGGCCAGGGTGGACTGTGCCGTCATGACCAACATAGGAATAGCCCACATCGAACAGCTGGGATCACAGGAATGCATTCTGGAGGAAAAGCTCCATATCCAGGAGGGAATGCCGCCAGAGGGCATATTGTTCTTAAACGGCGACGACCCTCTTCTGGCCTCAGTGGTTCCTAAGGAGGGCAGGAAGAAGGTGCTGTACGGACTGGGCAGGGACTGTGACTACAGGGCAGAGGACCTGCACCTGGAAGAGGGGTATCCCGTGTTCACGGCGGTTCACGGTGACTGCAGGGTCCGGGTGCGCCTTAAGGTTATGGGAAGCCACATGGTGAGCAATGCCATGGCGGCCCTGGCAGTGGCGGATACATACGGGCTTTCCATGGAGAAGGCGGCCCTGGCCCTGGGACAGTTTAAGGGCTACAAGGGACGCCAGCAGATATTTGAATGGGGCGGCGTCACTGTCATTGACGACAGCTACAATGCCAGCCCGGTGTCCATGAAGGCCGGACTGGAGGTGCTGGACAGCGTGAAGGGAGAACGAAAGATTGCGGTCTTGGCCGACATGAAGGAGCTGGGCCCGGATACGGAAAGGTTCCATGCCGAAATAGGCGCCTACATAGGAGAACATCCACTGGACATGGTTCTTTTGCTTGGAGAGCTGGCAGCCTGCATCGGCAGCGGAATGGATGAAGCCCGCGCAGCGACGCCCCATATTGAAATAGACAGTCTGGCCCAGGCAGAAAAGTGGCTGGACGAAAACATCAGGGAGGGCGACTGCATTCTTTTTAAAGGCTCCAACAGCATGAAGCTGTCCGAGGCAGTAAAGCATCTGAAGGAAACCAGGTCATGATTCTATCTGAGTGCTTATATCTTTCCCTCATTTTGGGAAGAATGTACGATATGGACAGAAATGTCACAGAAAGTACATTCTGAATGAGATAAGGAGAAACATTGTGATGCAGCAGAAAGATGATAAAAAGATTCTCTGGCATACCCTGGCTTTTATGGCTTTTTCAACGGTCTGGGGATTTGGGAATGTGATAAACGGATTTTCGGAATACGGCGGATTAAAGGCCATTGTATCCTGGATTCTTATATTTGCCATTTATTTTGTGCCCTATGCCCTGATGGTGGGAGAGCTGGGATCCACCTTCAAGCATGCCGGAGGCGGGGTCAGCTCCTGGATTCATGAGACCATAGGGCCCAAGATGGCTTACTACGCAGGCTGGACCTACTGGGTGGTCCACATGCCCTATATATCCCAGAAGCCGAATTCCACTGTGATTGCAGCCAGCTGGGCCCTGTTCCAGGACAAGAGGGCCAGCGGCATGAACACCACGGTGATGCAGATTCTGTGCCTGGTCATTTTCCTGTTTGCCATGTATCTGTCCGGCAAGGGGATGGGGGTGCTAAAGAGGCTTGCCACATTGGCAGGTTCCGCCATGTTCATCATGTCCATGCTGTTCATTGTCATGATGGTGGCTGCTCCGGCCCTGACAGACGGTGCCTTCTTGGCCATTGACTGGTCCCCTTCGTCCTTTATACCGGATTTTAACGCCAATTTTTTTCTGAGCCTTTCCATCCTGGTTTTTGCGGTGGGAGGATGTGAGAAGATTTCCCCCTATGTAAATAAGATGAAGGATCCTTCCAGGGATTTTGCAAAGGGCATGGTAGCCCTGGCAGCCATGGTGGCCGTGACCGCCATCCTGGGCACCATTGCCCTGGGCATGATGTTTGACTCCAATCATATTCCCCAGGACCTGATGACCAACGGAGCCTACTACGCGTTCCAGAAGCTGGGTGAATATTACCATGCGGGGAATTTCTTTGTGGTGGTATACGCGCTGACCAATCTGATTGGACAGTTTTCCGTTATGGTCCTGTCCGTGGACGCGCCCCTCAGAATGCTTTTGGACAGTGCGGATTCCCGCTTTATCCCCGGCAAGATGTTTGAGAAAAATGAACACGGCACCTATGTGAACGGACACAGGCTGGGGACGCTCATTGTCTGTGTGCTGATTGTGGTCCCTGCCTTTGGCATCAGGAACGTGGACGCTCTGGTGCGCTGGCTGGTCAAGGTAAACTCGGTGTGCATGCCCCTGCGATATCTGTGGGTCTTTGTGGCATACATTGCCTTAAAAAAGGCCGGGGATGCGTTCTGCGGCGAGTACAGGTTTGTGAAGGGGAAAACAGCAGGCATCCTGGTGGGCGGCTGGTGCTTTCTATTCACGGCCTTTGCATGCCTGACAGGTATTTACTCAGAGGATCCCTTCCAGCTGGCTCTGAATATCGTGACTCCCTTTGTGCTGGTAGGACTTGGGTTCATTATGCCATGGATGGCAGCAAAGGAGAAAAAAAGTTAAGCTTCCCGCATTGCCGTGGCGATGTCTTTATGGTACAGTAGAGGAGAAATAAGAGACAAAGGAGATATCATATGAATATAGACAGAGAAGACTGCTTAAGCACAGCCAAAGAACTCATCGGTTTTCTTGAAAAAAGCCCCACCTGCTTCCACGCGGTGAAGTCCATTGCGGACTGTCTTGAGGAGGCGGGCTTCACACAGCTTCATGAGGGAGAAAAGTGGGAACTCACAGAGGGCGGCTCCTACTATGTGACCAGGAACGGTTCATCCATTGTGTCCTTTAAGGTGCCGGGAAAGGCATTTTCCGGTTTCCAGATCATGGCCAGCCACAGTGATTCCCCCTCCTTTAAAATCAAGGAAAATCCGGAGATGGAGGCAGAGAACCACTATGTGAAGCTGAACGTGGAGAAATACGGCGGTATGCTGTGCGCTCCCTGGTTTGACCGTCCCCTTTCCGTGGCAGGCCGTCTGGCAGTGAAGGAGGGAAACCGCATTGCCACAAAGCTGGTAAAGGTGGACCGAGATCTGCTTATGATACCAAACCTGGCCATTCATTTTAACCGTGAGGTCAATGAGGGCTATCAGTATAATGCCCAGATAGACATGCTGCCCTTATACGGCGGTGCGGACGCAAAGGGAACCTTTATGGAGACTGTGGCTGAGAGCGCAGGGGTCAAAAAGGAGGATATCCTGGGACACGATCTCTATCTCTACAACCGTGTGCCCGGAAGTATCTGGGGGGCCGGCGGGGAGTTCTTATCCTGCGGCCATTTAGACGACCTGCAGTGCGCATTTTCCACCTTGAAGGGATTCTTGGAGGGCGGCCATCCGGAGTGTGTAAGTGTTCACGCGGTATTTGACAATGAGGAGATAGGCAGCCTGACCAAGCAGGGAGCTGACTCCACCTTCCTGGAGGATGTGCTGAGGCGGATTAACAGCGCCATGGGAAGAAGCGAGGAGGAGTATTTGATGGCCATTGCCTCCAGCTTCATGGTCTCCGCTGACAATGCCCACGCAGTCCACCCCAACCATGGAGACAAATCAGATCCCGTAAACCGTCCCTATATGAATGAGGGAATCGTCATCAAATACAGCACAAAGTACGCCACAGACGGACTTTCAGCTGCCGTGTTCAGGGCACTGTGCCAGGAAGAGGGAGTACCCTGCCAGGCATTTACCAACCGTTCCGACAAGGCAGGAGGCTCCACTCTGGGAAATATTTCCAACAGTCATGTGGCTGTGAACACAGTAGACATCGGACTGCCTCAGCTGTCCATGCATTCCCCCTACGAGACAGTGGGAATCAAGGATACCTGTTATCTGATTCGGGCCGCAAGGAGGTTCTACAGCACCTCTATGAAGGCCATGGGTTCCGGGAGCTACGAAGTGCGGTAATGAATGCAGAAAAACAATAAAGGGCAGGCCCTGGCCTGTCCCACGGATACCCAGCCACAGACCTGAGAGGAAAAAGCGCCTCCGGGTATTATGGCTGGGTATTTGCTGGAACTATGAGAGAAAGAGGAACGTAAGATATGTTTTCCAGAAAACAAATGATAAAACTTCTGGCCCCCCTTATTGTGGAACAAATCATGGCAGTGCTGGTGGGAATGGTGGACGTGGTGATGGTGGCCGCAGCAGGGGAATCCGCGGTCTCCGGCGTTTCCCTGGTGGATTCCATCAGCGTCTTAATCATACAAATCATGGGAGCCCTGGCTACCGGAGGCGCCGTTATTTCGGCCCAGTACCTGGGCAAGGAGCAGCCCAGGGATGCCAGAAAGGCAGCCGGGCAGCTGGTCCTGGTGACCTTGCTTCTCTCAGTCATCATTGCCGGGACAGCTCTTGCAGGGGGACGCCACCTGCTGGGAGGTATATTTGGAAAAGTGGAACAGGATGTAATGGACAACGCCCAGACCTATTTCTGGATCACAGCCCTGTCATATCCATTTATCGGACTCTACAATGCCTGCGCAGCCCTGTTCCGTTCCATGGGCAACTCAAAGGTATCCATGATGACTTCCTTTGTCATGAATATGATTAACATTATAGGAAATGCAATCTGCGTGTTCGGCCTTAAGATGGGTGTGGCCGGAGTGGCCTGGCCCACCCTCATAAGCCGTGTGACAGCAGCCTTTATGATGTTTGTCCTTATACAGAACCGGAACAATACCATTCGTCTCAACAGCTGGAAGTTCCTGATTCCGGACCGCCATATGATAAAGAATATCCTGTCCATCGGAATTCCCAACGGGCTGGAAAACGGCATGTTCCAGTTTGGCAAGATATTCCTTCAGAGCCTTGTCTCCTCCCTGGGCACAGTATCCATAGCCAGCTTTGCCGTGGCCAGTAACCTGGTGACCGTGCTCTATCTTCCGGGAAATGCCATCGGTTTAGGACTGGTGACCATAGTGGGCCAATGCGTTGGCGCAGGCCGTCTGAAGGAAGCCAAGAGCGACACCAAATCCCTTATTATGGTGGTCTATGGAATCCTGGCCGTATTCAGCACAGCCATGGTCATCTGGTCCGGTCCGCTGGTGGGAATCTATCATCTGTCCCCCCAGGCAGCCCTTATGGCCCGTGAGCTGATCCTGATCCACAGCATAGCCATGGTTATATGGCCCCTGGCCTTCACCATTCCCCATGCCCTGAGGGCCTCCTGGGACGCCAAATTCACCATGGCAGTGTCCGTATTCTCCATGTGGGTATTCCGTATCGGGTTTGCATACCTCTTTGTATACATATTCGACCTGGGACTTTCCGGGGTATGGTACGGCATGTTCATTGACTGGATATTCAGGGCATTGATGTTTTCGGGAAGGTTTAAGGGGTTTGAGAGGAGAGCGGGGGTTGTGGAGTGAGAGGATTGGGAGTGGGAGGCTGCGGGAGGCGGTGGAATCGCGTCCGTGGAAGCAAGGGGGAAGGACCCTGGGGATACGGCTTCCTTCCCCCTTGCTCCCACCCACTACGTATAATAGGTCTCCCGGTACTTCACTGCACAATCAGAGAAATGGGTGTACCTTCCTCTGGGTATTTCCTGATGCTGTTTAAAATAGAAAATGATTGTTTTGCTGGTGGGTGCGGTTAATTCCATTGCGGATGGATGAACCGCACTTTTTAGTGAGGAAGGGGGAGTGTAAATTATAAAATATTAAATAAATTATAAAATATTGAATAGGGCTTGACAGTTGTTGATTGTTATGTAACAATGGTTGTATAACATTTGTTACATAACGTTTTGGCACAAATTTTGTAACATATCGGATGTGGTGCAACTGATGGGATGCATGTGATGGTACATGTGTAAAGCTGCTGATATAATATGACAATGAGCGAGGTAAGCCGATGCCGCCTAAAGCGAAGATTACGAAAGAGATGATTCTGAATACGGTTCTGGAGATTACAAGAGAGGCAGGATTTGAGTCTGTTAATGCCAGAAGTATTTCAGGCAGATTACAATGTTCCACGCGGCCTATTTTTACATGTTATGAGAACATGGAGGAATTAAGAAAGGAATTTCTTGACTTTGCATATGAGTTTTACAGTCAGTATGTGGAGAGTTACAGCAGTTCGGAACACATAAATCCATGTCTGGTTCTGCCGCTTTCGTACATTGAGTTTGCGAGAGAGGAGACGAATTTGTTCAGGCTGTTGTTTATAAACCATATGGATTTGAGTATGGCGGAGCCAAAGGATTTTTATATGGAGGCAGGCAACGGGGAGAGGGAAAGGGTATTTTCTGATACCATTGGAATCGAGCCGGAGCGGGCAAAGGCAATCTTTATAGATTTATTTCTTTATTCCCACGGCATAGCGGTTTTAGCAGCGGCGCAAAAAATAACACTGGACAGAAGCCATATAGAAAAAATGGCTGCAAACATGCTGACAGCTCTCATAAGACAGGAAAAACCGGACTGGACCTTATCCGTTAGCGGTATAACCGAATCAATATAACATAGGGGTGCGATATGAAGACAAATCCATACATCATTGATTATTATAATAACTATGACGAGGACAGCCGGCTGAGCCCAAGGCATGGGACCGTGGAATTTCTTACAACCATGCGCTACATAGAAAAATACATAAAACCCGGCAGCCGTGTTCTTGAAATCGGAGCAGGAACCGGCCGGTATTCCCATGCGCTGGCGCGTCTGGGATATACGGTTGACGCAGTAGAACTGGTCCCCCATAACATAGAAGTATTTTGCAGTCATATGCTGCCGGCAGAACATATAACAATTACCCAGGGCAATGCGCTGGACTTATCAGCCTTTTCGGACAACCAATACGACATCACACTGCTGTTAGGGCCCTTATACCATCTATACACAAAAAAAGACAAGCGCCAGGCGCTGGGCGAGGCCATCCGCGTCACAAAACAGGGCGGCATCATCTTTGCAGCATACGTCATATCCGACGGCTGTCTTCTGGACGAAGGATTCAACCGCGGCAATATCAATGCAGCCGAATACATAAAAAACGGCCTGCTGGACCCCGAAACATTCGCCGCCAAATCCGAGCCCAAAGATCTGTTTGAACTTGTGCGTAAAGAAGACATCGACGATTTGATGTCCATATTCCCGACAACACGCCTGCATTACGCAGCATCAGACGGCTGTGCGCTGCTCATCCGGGAAGCAATCGACAAAATGGATGATGAAACATTCCAATTATACTTAAAATACCACTATGCCACCTGCGAACGCAAAGACCTGACAGGCATCACCAGCCATGCAATTGACATATTCCAAAAACAAACCACTCACCCCAAAACAAGCCAATCCCAATAAAGAATACTCCCAGCGAGCAGTATCTTTCACTCCCTTGGCGGGGAAGAACCAGCAAACGTCAAAAGAGCAGTGGGTGAGAGGGAGTCGGACGGGGGCGGGAGTGAATTTGGAGCGGTTCGCAGGGATTTAGGCGGCGGGGCGGGCCAGAGGGGAGGTTGCGCAGGGCGCTCAACGCCCGGAGCAAAGTGAACACGGAGCAGAACTCATCAAGAGTTCTGCGCAGTTTTCGCGATCCTCCCCTCTGGCCCGCCCCGGCGTCTTAGTCCCTGCCGCCGCGAAAACCATCACTCCCGCCCCCGTCCGTCTCCCTCTCACGGACGCGATCCCCCATCCCCGTTTGCGTCCCCTTCCCCCATTTGCATTTTATTCAATTCTCATGTATAATAACCAAGTACAAAATAACAAGACAGACAGGTGACGTAAGTGGCGCATAGATATGCCAGTATTATCATAGATATTTCCCATGAAAATGTGGACAGGACATTCCAGTACAGGATACCGGAGGAGCTTCAGGGAAAGATTCAGGTGGGGCAGCAGGTCCGCATACCCTTTGGGCAGGGAAACAGACAGCGTAAGGGGTATGTGGTGGATCTGACTGACCAGGCTCAGATAGATGTCCATAAACTAAAAGATGTGGCTGGGATTGTGCAGGGAAGCGTGGCTGCGGAGTCCCAGCTTATTTGGCTGGCCTGGTGGATGAAGGAGCGGTATGGCTCCACCATGAATCAGGCGTTAAAAACAGTCCTGCCTGTAAAACAAAAGGTCAGGGAGGCTCCCAAGCGGAGAATCCGTACCCTGGTGGACAGGGGTGTGCTTGAAGAACTGGCGGAGGAAGCCGGGAGAAAGAAGCATAAGGCAAAAAACGAATTC
>OBWW01001263.1_pt1 | contig 12099 bp, 8 predicted proteins | sample 1538091 | NCBI WGS metagenome assembly OBWW01 (sample SAMEA2580125, study PRJEB22360) | human gut metagenome | biome: human gut; feature: human-associated habitat; material: faeces | place: Denmark | collected 2008/2010 | reverse complement strand
TTCATTACCGTCCCCCTGAGCCTGGTGTTCGCCGTGTGCATGATGCGGGGGTACAAGGAGAAGATGGCCGTCTACCTGCGCTCGGGCAACGAGATGAACGCCGCCCTGGTGGAGTATGTGGGCGGCATCCAGGTCATCAAGGCGTTCGGGCAGGGGAGCAAGAGCTTCGGGGAGTTCTCCCGGTCGGTCAACTTTTTCCACGACAGCACCCTGGCCTGGTGGCGGCAGAGCTGGTTTTGGATGGCGGGCTTCAAGGCAGTGCTCCCCTCCACTTTACTGGGCACGCTGCCCGTGGGGGCGTGGCTCTATATGCAGGGCACGCTGGAGCTGCCCCTGTTCCTGGCCTGCATCATCATCCCCTTCGGTTTTATGGCCGGGCTCATCAAATTCGGTTTTGCCCTGGGCCAGCTCTCCTACATGGCTCCCAACCTGGACCCCATTCAGGACTTTCTCGCCACGCCGGAGCAGCGCCGGCCTGAAAAGCCGGTGAAGCTGGGAGAGCGTTCCTTCCGTTTTGACCGGGTGTGCTTCTCCTATGATGGGAAGAAGGAGGTCCTCCACGATGTGAGCTTTCCCGCCCGCCCCGGGCAGATCACCGCCATTGTGGGGCCCTCCGGCTCCGGAAAATCCACCATTGCCAAGCTGATGGCCGGCTTCTGGGACGCCACAGGCGGGACGGTCTCCTTCGGCGGGCAGGACATCCAAAATATTCCCTTTGACCAGCTCATGGGGGAGATCAGCTATGTGGCCCAGGACAACTTCCTCTTTGACAGGTCCATCCGGGAGAATATCCGCATGGGTGATCCCAGTGCCACCGACGCGGAGGTGGAAGCTGCGGCCAGGGCCGCCAACTGCCATGACTTTATCATGAATCTGGAGCAGGGGTACGATACCCTGGCCGGAGACGCCGGGGACCGGCTCTCCGGCGGAGAGCGCCAGCGCATTACCATCGCCCGGGCCATGCTCAAAAAGGCGTCCGTCATCATCCTGGACGAGGCAACCGCCTTCGCTGACCCCGAGAGCGAGGCGCAGATCCAACAGGCCATCTCCCGCCTGGTGCGGGGCAAGACCCTGATCGTGGTGGCCCACCGGCTGAACACCATCCAGAACGCGGATCAAATTCTGGTGATCGACCAGGGGCGGCTTGCCGCCTGCGGCCGGCAGGAGGAGCTGCTTAACACCTGCCCCCTGTACCGGACCATGTGGGAGCAGTATCAAAGCACGGCGGCTTTTGCCGGAAAGGAGGTCAACTGAATGTTCCATACCATCAAACGGATTCTGGATATTGCCGGAGACCAGAAAAAATACATCTATGCGGGCATTGTCTGCAACATCCTGAAAACCTTTTCCATGGCCATGATGCTCATGGCGGTCTATGTGGTGATCTCCCATCTGGACAGCCTCACCGCCGAGGTGATCGGACAGGGCCTCGGCATCCTGATCGCCAGCGTGTTCGGCCGTTTCCTGTTCCAGTGGCTGGAGGACATCTCCATGAGCGCCAAGGGCTTCGACATCTTCCGGGACTACCGGCTGGCTATCGGCGAGAAGATGAAAAGCGCCCCCCTGGGCTACCTCTCCGACCAGCGCCTGGGCACCATCCAGACCACCCTCACCTCCACAGTGGTGGAGCTGGAGCAGTATTCCATGCTGTTTATCACGGACATCACCGGCGGCGTGTCCATGTCGGTCATCATCATTGTAATGATGCTGTTTTTCAGCCCCTGGTTCTCCCTGCTGTCCCTGGCGGGCCTGCTGGTGGGCCTCTATGTGCTGGGAATGGTGCAGAAAGCCGCAGCGGAGCACACCCCAAAGGTGCAGGAGGCGCAGGAGGAGCTGGTCACCCAGTCGCTGGAGTACATCCGGGGCATCGCGGTGCTGCGCTCCTTCTCCCAGACGGTAGGGCAGGACGGCGCAGCGTATCAGTCCTTCCGCCGGCGGCAGAAGGCGGCGCTGGATCAGGAGAAGGCAGCCCTGCCCGCCCTGCGGCTCTATATTCTGGTGTTCAAGCTCACCGGCTGCGCCCTCATGTTCCTGTCCACCTTCCTCTACCTGCAGGGGGCCATCTCCCTGACCTATTGCTTTTTGTTCCTGGTGGCGTCCTTTATCCTCTACTCCGAGATGGAGGTCATGGGGGACGGCTCCTTCCTGGACAAGAAGATCGCCACCGAGCTGGACCGGCTGGAGGCGGTGACCAACATCCCCTCCCTGGACCGGACGGACAAGGCCCTCGCTCCCGGCCGCTTCGACATCGAGCTGAAGGATGTATCCTTCTCCTATGGAGGAGGCCGGAAGGTCATCGACCATGTTTCTCTCAAAATCCCCCAGGGGACTACCTGCGCCGTGGTGGGACCGTCCGGCTCTGGAAAGACCACCTTATGCAGCCTGATCGCCCGTTTTTGGGATGTGCAGGAGGGAAGTGTCTGCGTGGGCGGCACGGATGTGAAGGACTGCACCGCCGACAGCCTGCTGAAAAACCTCTCCATGGTCTTCCAAAATGTGTATCTCTTCCACGACTCCATTGAGAACAACATCAAATTCGGCAATCCCAACGCCACTCACGAGCAGGTGGTGGAGGCGGCCAGGCGCGCCCAATGCCACGACTTCATCATGGCGCTGCCCGACGGCTATCATACGATGGTGGGAGAGGGCGGCTCCACCCTCTCCGGCGGCGAGAAGCAGCGGGTCTCCATTGCCCGCGCCATTCTGAAGGACGCCCCCATCGTGATTCTGGATGAGGCGACTTCCAGTGTGGACCCGGAGAACGAGCATCTGCTTTTGGCCGCCATCCGGGAGCTGACGGCGGGCAAAACGCTCATTTCCATCGCCCACCGGCTCTCCACCGTCCGGGACGCGGATCAGATCGTGGTGGTGGACCAGGGACGGATCGTTCAGCAGGGGACTCACGATGCGCTGATGGCTCAGGACGGCCTCTACCGCCGGTTTGTTCAGGTCCGGGAGCAGGCCGAGGGCTGGCGGCTGGAATAACCGGTTTTTTAGGCGTCGTTCTGGAAGGTTGCAGAAAGGCCAGAGGCCGCCGGCATGATGCCGGCGGCCTCTGGCCGCTTACCGCCTGCCAGGTCTGCTGCTTGGACATATTGACAATCAGCCATTCAGGAGGAACCCAGCCTATAATTCACCAGAATAAACTGTACCTGATATTTCGGCTATTTTCAAGTTTATATCATCCTGAATGAGAATATATTACTTGTCCGTAAGCGCCTGATATAGTATATTGTGGTTAGCATACGCAAACTGATGGCATGGAGGAACGCGCAATGGAAATGAAACAACTGGAGAGCTTTGTGACCGCCTGCGAACGCGGAAGCATTTCACAAGCTGCGGCTTGCATGTATACCACGCAGCCAAACGTCAGCAAAACCATCCGTACATTGGAGCATGAACTGGGACGGCCCCTTCTGGTCCGGAGCGGGAAGGGCGTACAGCCTACGGTTTATGGGAAGACCGTACTGGAGTATGCGAAGCTGATTCTGAGGGCAACGGCTACGATCTCCTCTTTAGCCGTGCCGGATGAGCAGGACGGTCTGCGGCTGTCCACATATCCTAGCAACATGGTGTCACGCCTGTTGGTAGACTTCTACAAAACCTGGGGACCTCGAATCCATATTGAGCACCATGAGGGCACCGTGGAGGAGATCACCAACCATGTCCACCAGGGGATCTCCGAAGTCGGGATCGTATATGTGGCGCAAAAGCAGACTCCTACATTCCAACACATTCTTTTCCACAAGAAATTGGAATTTGTTCCTCAGAGTGAAAAGAGCATCTGCGTCTATGTAGGACCTCAGCACCCACTGTATCATGCGGAGAGTGTGGACTTTTCAGAACTGCCAAATCTGAAATTCATGCGGGGAGTACGGGATTTCTTTTCCATGGAACATCATCTTGAAACGGTGAGCATGGGAGTCATTGACCAAAGCGTTATGAAGCACGTGATATACAGCGACAGTGACCACTCGATCATCAATTTTCTGCTCCACACGGATGTTTGCAGTCTAGGCCTGAATTTTATGCACCGCCCCTATGAACAATATGATATCAAACCGTTGTCCATCAACGGATGCGAGCCGTTTCTCCAAATCGGCTATGTGCTGGACCCAGAGCGCCCGCTCTCGCCGCAGGCCTCCTGGCTGATAGAGCGGTTCAGGGAAATGCTGTAAGGGCATAACAAATAGTTATGGAATTCCATGAAAAACTGGCCTCTGGTAAGTCTTGACTAACTGCTGTAAAATTACAGACCGTAGTACAAGACTACAATATTTAAGACTGGAGGCATTTATGAAAAGAAGGATTTTTTCTGTGCTGTTGAGCAGCGCTCTGTTGCTGACGGCGCTCGCCGGCTGCGGGCAAGGGGGCGAAGCAGATCCAAGCGGAAGCCCGTCCGACGCAGAGAGTGAAACCGCTACGCGGGACGAGCTGATATTTGTCAACTATCGGGATATCCGGGACCTGAACCCCCACCTGTACGCCGGTGAGATGTACGCCCAGAGTATCCTTTACGATACACTGGTGAGCAATACGGAAGATGGTTATGTGGGTTGTCTGGCAGAGGACTGGACCATCAGCGATGATGGCCGGATCTATACCTTCAATATCCGGGACGGCGTAACCTTCTCCGACGGAACACCCTGCGACGCCAACGCCATTCTGGCCAACTTCAACGCGATTCTGGAAAACCGGGAGCGGCACACCTGGCTGGAGATGATGAACCTGCTGGTGAGCGTTTCGGCGCCGGACAGCGATACTTTTGTCATTGAGATGAGCGAGCCGTACTACCCCATGCTCACCGAGCTGGCTTGCATCCGCCCGTTCGCAATGATTTCCCCTAACTGCATGATCGACGGCAGCACGATGAACGGCGTCAACGGCTATATCGGGACAGGTCCTTATGTACTCACAGACTTTGTTACCGATGAGTATGCTGTTTTTGAGCGCAATGAGAATTATTGGGGTGAGGCGCCCGCAATTCAGAAGATCACTGTCAAGGTCATCCCCGACAACCAGACACGCATTATGGCCCTGGAGAATGAGGAGATCGACCTGATTTTCGGCAAGAACATGCTGGACGCTGATGCCATCAGCCAGTATGTGGACAGTGACCGGTTCACCGTAAGCTTGTCTGACCCCACCTCCACCCGGCATATTGTGCTGAACACCACCCACGATATTTTGGGAGACGTGGCGGTGCGAAAGGCGCTCCAGCACGCCACAAACCGGCAGGCCATCTCCGAGGGCATTTTCTACGGCCTGGAGCCGGCAGCGGATACCCTTTATTCCCCAACCGTCCCCTACTGTGACGTGGATTTGGAGCCTTATGCTTACGACACCGATGAGGCGGCCCGCCTTCTGGACGAGGCCGGCTGGGTTATGGGAAGCGACGGGGTCCGCGCCAAGAATGGACAGAAACTGGAACTGGACCTCCTCTACAACAGCGACAGCGTTACTGAGAAGACCATTTCCGAGTATCTTCAGAGCGAGTATCTGAAATTGGGCATCTCCCTGAACATCCACGGTGAGGAAGAACAGTCTTATCGTGATAACATGAAAGCCGGTAATTTCGATATGGTGTTCAACATCTGCTGGGGTATGCCTTATGATCCCCAGTCCTCTCTGGCTGCTATGCGGGCCCCGGTGTATGGCGACTACGCTGCACAGCAGGGACTGGAGGACAAGGCGGAGATCGATCAGGCCATCACGGATATCCTCACCTCCACCGATGAGACAGAGCGTCAGGAACTATATGACTTTGTTCTGACCCGGCTCCATGAGGACGCCGTCTACATCCCCTTGACCTATGAAACCAACAAGGCCCTTTATACCTCGGAACTGAAGGGGGTCCACTTCGGCACCGACCAGTATGATGTGGATTTCGCAAGCATGTACTTCGAGTAATCGTCGATGGCATAAGGGCCGCTTCTTTTGAAGCGGCCCTTATGATGAATTGCTTTCGCTCGCGGGATTTGCTCACGTTTTCCCCAGGCGTGAAGCACACAAGAAACACGTTTGCGAGGCTTCCACAGAAGAAAATCACAATTTTGCAAATATGTAAAAAAGAAAGGGGCATCTATGAAGCGCTATGTGATCCGCCGGCTGCTGATGGCAATCCCCCTGCTGCTGGCGATTTCCTTTGTCTGTTTTGTATTCATCAATATGATCCCCTCAAATCCGGCGGAGGTCGTCCTCCGAATTCAGCAGACGCCCATTATCACAGAGGAGGCGATTGCGGAGATGGAGGAGGCGCTGGGCCTGAACAAACCGTTTCTGGTGCGGTATTTTGACTGGGTCCTGGGCTGTCTTCAGGGAGATTTCGGTATCAGTTATGTCAATCCCGCCCGCACAGTAGCCGGAGAACTGGCCCGCTGCCTGCCAGCCACACTGCAGTTGGCGGCGGCCTCGTTTGTGATCGTGCTGGTGCTGAGCATCCCTATCGGCTTCCTCTGCGCTGTGTATAAGGACGGCTGGTTCGATAAGATTATGCGGGGGTTGGTCTTCATCTCCACCGCCATGCCTGCCTATTGGGTCGGGTTACTCCTGATGTGGGGGATCAGTGTCAAAATGGGGCTTCTACCGACCAACGGAAACGGTACTTGGCAACATATGATACTGCCCGCCTTTACCGTGGCGCTCAGCTACATCTCTACCTATATCCGGCTCATCCGCAACAATATGCTGGAGAATATGAAGCAGGATTATGTACTCTATGCCAATGTCCGGGGATTGCCTCAGCGGTCTATCCTGGTCAAGCATATCCTGAAAAATTCCATGCACACCTGCATTGTCGCCATGGGCATGAGCATCCCTCAGATGATTGCCGGCACCATCGTGGTGGAAAACGTGTTTTCCTGGCCGGGGCTGGGAACGCTGTGCATCAGTTCTATCTTTAATCGTGATTTGCCGGTCATCCAGACTTATGTGCTGTTCATCGGTGTATTGTTCGTGGTATTTAATCTAGTGTTCGACATCCTTCAGACTGTATCCGATCCCAGGCTGAGAAAGGAGAGCTGAGCTATGGGAAAACGCTTTCTGCACAACCGTGCCGCTGTGGTAACGGTGGCTTTTGTCCTCCTGATCGCGCTGATCGGCATTCTTGCCCCGCTCCTGGCGCCGCACGATCCCTATGTTACGGACATCCTCGACAAATTCGCGCCGTACAGCCTGGAATATCCGCTGGGGACTGATCACCTGGGGCGGTGTGTGCTCTCCCGCCTGATTTATGGTATCCGTCCAACACTGGGACTTGCCCTTCTGACCATGCTGGGGACCATCGCGCTGGGCGCGCTGCTGGGCGTTATGGCCGGCTACTTCCGGGGCGTGGTGGAAGAAATCATCATGCGGGTGGTGGACGTGATGCTCTCCTTCCCCAGTCAGATCATGGTGTTCGCCGTGGTGGGCCTTCTGGGGATCAATGTCCAAAATGTCATCATTGCCAATGTGTTCATCAAATGGGCCTGGTATGCCCGTATGATCCGAACCGGCGTTATGCAGTACCGGGACCGGAACTTTGTCCAGTTCTCCCGGTGCGTGGGGATGCCGGAGCGGTTCATCCTGTTCCGCCACCTTTTGCCATCCATCACCTCTGATCTTGCGGTGCTGGCTTCTCTGGATGTGGGCTGGGCCATTATCAATATCTCTACCCTGTCCTTCCTGGGACTCGGCGTGCAGGCCCCCACCCCGGAATGGGGAGCCATGCTCAACGAGGCGAAGGATGTACTCACCAGTAATCCCACCCAGATGATCGCGCCTGGTATTGCTATCGTGGTTCTGGTGTGCTGCTTTAATCTGATGGGTGACGCCCTGCGGGACGTGCTGGACCCCAAGGAGGTGGAGAAATGACCCCGGTTCTGGAATTACAAGATCTCCATGTCCTGCTCTGCGCACGTCGGCATCAGGGGGTGGAGTTGGTGAAGGGAGTTTCCTTCTCGGTATATCCTGGAGAGTGTCTTGGAATCCTTGGGGAGTCCGGAAGTGGAAAATCCATGTCTATGAAAGCGGCGATGGGCCTTTTGGATCATGGATTCCACGTGCTTGGAAGCGCCAAATTCCAGGGAGAAGAACTGCTGGGGAAAAGTGATGAAGAGCTGCGCCGTCTGAGGGGCGGCCAGGTAGGCATCATTCTCCAAAACCCGATGACCTGTTTTGACCCCCTCTACCGGATCGGAGCCCAGATTGCCGAAACCTTTGCGGCCCACAATAACTGGAGCAAGGAGGATATCCTCCAGCGATCTCTGGAGATGCTGGGGAAAATGCGGATTCGTAATCCGGAAGAGGTGTTGGAGAAGTACCCGCATCAGCTCTCCGGCGGAATGCTTCAACGGATCATGATTGGTATCGCAACCGCTATGGAGCCGGCCCTCCTGATCGCGGACGAACCCACCACAGCCATTGACGCCATCACTCAATTTGAGATTCTGGACGAATTGCTGCGGATCAAGCAGGAACACCAGACGGCAATGGTCTTTATCTCTCATGACTTGAACGCTATTTCCCGGGTGGCAGACCGGATCGTAGTCCTCAATCAGGGGCTTGTGGTGGATCAAGGGGATTTCCATCATATTCTCCATCACGCGACCGATTCCTATACCAAGCTGCTGGTGGAGAAGCGGACGGATGTGATGCGCCGGTACAGCCAGGTACTGGGAGGAAAGGAGTGCGCCTATGCTTGAACTGAAAAATATCTGCGTCAGTTTCCGAAGTGAGCGTCAGGACAAGGTGTTCGGACATACCCGTCAGCAGGTGCTCTTTGATGTGTCCCTGAACGTAAAAAGAGGGACTTGCCTCGGTATTTTGGGAGAGTCCGGCAGCGGAAAATCCACTATGGGCCGGGTGCTGTGTGGGCTCCTGAAGCCAGACAGCGGGGAGGCGATTCTGGACGGTGTGTCGGTCTACGCCTCCCGGGCGGGCCGGAGGAACCTGCAAAACAAGCTCAGTGTGGTGTTTCAAGACTACACAACCTCTGCTAATCCCCGCTTCCGTGTCAAAGACATCATTGGCGAGGGCCTGACCGTTCGGGAACGCCGGGAGAGGGGACGGCTGGAGCGAAACAAAGAAACAGCCGCCCTTCTGGAGCTGGTGGGACTTCCTGCTGATTTTGCGGACAGATTTCCCCACGAACTCTCCGGTGGCCAGCTTCAGCGGGTGTGCATCGCCAGGGCGGTGGCCTGTAAGCCAGAGGTCATCCTCTTTGATGAGGCGATCTCCTCCTTGGATGCGCATACCCAGGTCCAGGTGATGGATCTGCTGCAGGACCTGAAGGAAAAACTGGGACTGACCTATGTATTTATCACCCACGACCTGACCTCTATCACTTATCTCTGTGACGATGTGCTGTTCCTTTATCAGGGCCGTGTAACTGAATATCTGCCCGTCAGCCGCATCAGCGAGACCAAGGATGAGTACGCCCGGCGGCTGCTGGAGTCCATTGTGGTATTTGACACCGAGACTTCGGAGGTGGCCGTATGATTTTTTGTGGGACAACACTTTTGCCGGGTGAGCGGAAAAACGTACCGCTCCCGGTACCGGATGCTCCGCCTCTGAATGCAATCTGCCTGTGCGGCGCCGCACGGGGCAGAACACTGGTTGTCACAGGCGGGGTCCATGGGTGCGAATATGTGGGGCCCCAGGCACTGCGCCGCCTGGCTGGAGAACTGGACCCGGCGAGACTGTCGGGGAACGTCATCCTCCTGCCGCTGGCAAATCCCAGCGCCTTCTATGCCGGAGCCAAACAGGTGGTGCCAGAGGACGGCGTCAATTTGAACCGAGCCTTCCCCGGCGATTCTGCGGGCAGCCTTTCCGCTCGATTGGCCTTTGCTCTGGAAACGGCTTTGTACCCGGAAGCCGATTTGCTGGCTGATCTCCACAGCGGAGACTGCAACGAGGCGCTTCATCCATTGGTGTTCTTCCCCACAGCGGGGGAGGAAATGGTCAACCAAGTCTCCCTGGCCGCCGCCAAGGTCCTGACTGTACCCTACCGGGTACGTTCCACTGCGAAGAACGGACTTTACAGTTGGGCGGTGCAGAGGGGCGTTCCCGCCCTGCTGATTGAGCGGGGCGGTCAGGGGCTGTGGTCTGAACAGGAGGTGGACGCCTGCTGTGAGGATGTCCGCTCCCTGCTGCGACATCTGGAGATTATGCCCGGAGGGAACCCGCCGCGGGATCAGCTGGAAATCACAGAAACCTTCTATGCGGAAGCTGAGTCGGAGGGATTTTGGTACCCGGCAGTAGGTTTAGACCAACAGGTCCGAAGGGGAGAACTGCTCGGACATCTGGAGACGCTGTCCGGCCACCGCTTACAAGAGGTTCGGGCCGAGTTTGACGGCATTGTCCTTTACTACACAATCGCCCTGGGCGTCCGGGCGGGAGATCCGCTGATCGCATATGGCCATCCGTAAGGAATTCTGGCGGCCTGGCCCGCCGCGGCAGAGGGACTGTTGCTGATGCTGCTCACCGCCGCCGACCTGCTGATGGTTTCCTCTCTGGGAAACACAGCGGTGGCGGCGGTCAGTATTTTTTCCCAACCCCGTATGGTGATCCTCTGCGTAACCCGCTCCTACTCTGTTGCACTGAGCGCCTATGTTGCCCGCCGGCGCGGCGAGGATCCGGATGAGTCCCTGACCGCCTGTTCCCGCGCTTCGCTCATGCTGGGGTGCGGTCTCTCGATACTGCTCCTGGTCGGGACCTGGATTGGAGCCGGCCCGCTTCTACAACTGGCCGGTGCACAGGATGACTATATCAGCTTGGCGTTGCGGTATGCCTTTCCCGCCCTGGTGAGTCTGGCATTCTCCGGGCCGGCTATTGTCCTTCACGGCATCTTGGCGGGGCTTGGCGATACCAAAAGCGTGCTTGTGTCCAATGTGCTGGGCAACGGAGTCAATGTCGTCTTCAATGCGCTGCTGATCTACGGCCTTGGTCCATTCCCCAAATTGGGAGTTTTTGGCGCCGGGCTTGGAACCGCTATCGGTGCTGGCGCTACGCTGGCCTATACGCTGGCGCTTTTCTTACGGCGGCGGCATCCGGCCACTCTGCGGGGCAGAGGGGACTGGCTGCCGGGACGGGAATACCTCCGCTCCCTGGCTCCCCTTGCCGCGGGCACGTTCCTGGAGCAGGCGGCGGAACGGTTCGGGATGTTCACATTCTCCCGCCTGGTGGCGGATCTGGGCACAGTGGCGCTAAGCGTCCACAACATCTGCGGGAGCCTGTGCGACATTTACTATAGCTTCTCCCAGGGGCTTGGGAAGGCCAGCTTGGTTCAGGCAGGCCAGGCGTTGGGCTCTGGACGGACGTGCAATCTGAAACGGATCGGGGCGGTGTCCCGCCGGGCGGCGCTGTGGACTGGGGGTGCGGCCACGCTGATCTATTTGCTGCTCCGGTCGCCCTTGCTTCGGTTCTACCACTTGGAGGGCAATGACCTGGCTCTGGGCTGTGAGATCATGATCTTTGTGGCTGCTGTCAACATTCCGGAGGCATGGGCTATGGTCCATGCGGGGCTGCTCCGTGGCTTGGGGCATACCAGTTTTGTGGCCCTCTATTCTCTCATCAGTATCGCGGTGGTGCGGCCGATCCTTACCTTCTTTCTGGTTTATGAACTTGGTCTGGGATTATACGGAGCATGGATTGCCCTTACTCTCGATCAAGCAACAAGAGCGGTATGTTCCATGCTGGGAGCGCAGCAGACGATTCGTACCAAGATGAAGGATGGCTCAAATTCATAATCTCCTTGATACTATTGTAGCGTCCTCATATAGATTTTTCTATTACCATAGATATCGGGCGCAATGAGATTGCAAATCATTCACCGGTTCCTTCAGGCTTAGGAGCAAGCCGAGAGCTGGCGGCTGTCTTTCTTCCTGCCTCCTGGCTTTTTCGGTCCGGCGTGTTCTCTCACTCTGCTTCCCGTGGGTGGGAGAACGCCCGGAACGCTGCCGGGCTCTGCCCGGTGCTGCGGCGGAAGAGCTGCGCGAAACGGCTGGGATTCTGATAGCCCACAATTTGAGCGATCTGGCCCACGGGCAGGTCGGTATTTGCCAGCAGCTGCTCCGCACGCTCCATCCGCTGCCCCTGAATATACTGAGTGATGGTGCAGCC
>OBWW01001253.1_pt1 | contig 12177 bp, 12 predicted proteins | sample 1538091 | NCBI WGS metagenome assembly OBWW01 (sample SAMEA2580125, study PRJEB22360) | human gut metagenome | biome: human gut; feature: human-associated habitat; material: faeces | place: Denmark | collected 2008/2010 | reverse complement strand
CGACTCATAAATCTACCCTTAATCGTGTATTGGATGATAGTTGCGGATTTTAGGTTATATATGCTATTTCTTTCTTGTCGGATTCAGCGTATGTTTTCCTCCGAACTCATTCACATCTTCCTCTACAAGTTTTTGGAACCACGATGGTTCGTAATCGAGCGGTCCAATCTCTGCATCTCTCGTATCGCAAACTTCATTCTCATATTGCAAATGAACCTTTACCACGAAATCATCCATGCGAAGAATGTCGGGCAGGCTATAGTCTTGATGCGTATGCAGAGCATGCATGGCATAACAAACGCAAATATCAGCAAACTCGGGTTTATGAAGGCTACACTCATCCCAGGAATCTCCATCGTCCAACATGTTGTTTATCTGCTTATACCCATCCTCGGTAGCCCCATCAAATGTGCCAAAGACTCCATTCAAAATTGTATCCATCTTACAGCGTCCTGCACTCATCAGTTCATCTAACAGATGAATCATATATTGAAAATCAGATCCGTAATAATCATCGTTCTCCATCTTTACTACAGCATCGTCATCTCCATACTCGAAACGCAACACTCCTTCCACCTCATAACGATAGCGATCATCCACCTTATAAGGCGTATGAAACAAAGTGCGCCACATGTTTCTGCACTGGGCATAACATTCCTGAGTCAATTTGAAGAGTTTATCATTCTGATAGCGAAATCTCTCCACTTCGGCAGGAGTCGGATGAAGCATCATCTCATTCAATACAACATATCTTACTCCCATCAAGTCTTCGATGACATCATGCTCGCTTTCACTCATGTGACGTAGGAACCATGCCTTTGCAAAATCATAGTTCACGATTTTCTTCACACGTTGCTCCACATTTTGTAGCACCTCACGTTTCTCATCAACAGTAGCCACCTCTCGGATATATTCTAGAATCTCTGAATAAGCATCATCGTCGTCAAATCCCTTATCCTCAATTCTGTCCAAGCATTTTTTCCAATCACAATTTTCCTTCATCTTCACCTACGATTTCACCATTACTAACTTCTATTATCTTATCATCGCCAAAGCTTCCTCCCCGTATCTTGTAGGGAGAGTTTCGCTTCAACGTCTTCTCCAAATACTCCAGGTCCTTGGGACGGAGATGAGTGAGAGCGAAATCCACCTCATTCAGCTGCGACTGATTGCTCAAGGCAAGATGCTGGAGATTGTGACACATGAAGATGTCCAAGCGACGCAACTTGTCGTTCTTACTCAAATTCAAAGACACCAAATCTTCGGATCCATCAATATGCAACTCCTCCAAGAGAGGATTGGCAGAGAAATCCAACTTCTCGTTTCTTGTCGCGCTGAAGTCTATGAACTCCAACAAAGGATTTTTGCTTACGTCGAGCAATTGCCCACCATATCCCGAATATCCCAGGATACGCAAGCTAGGACATTCCGTGAGAATCACATCAAAGGTTTTCACCTCGAACATGCCACAGCCATCAAATCCGATAATGGCATCTTCCTCTTCCGAGCAGATGGTAATGGTATAGTTCACGCCCTTCTCAGGATAGGAATGACCAGCCTCAACCCAAGTCAACTTCTCAGAATTCTGTTCCTGTTTGCCTGTCACGACCTGTACCCTTCCATCACCCCATGCAATCCCTGCCTTGCTGTCTTTCTTCAACATCAAGTGCAAGCCTACGGTCTCCCCCATTGTCCAGTCCAAAGTCTGGATATTGATTGTAATCTGTGCCATAATTCCTTGTTTTATGTTTACAGCTGCAAAGATAATGGTATGGTGTGTCAAATCGTGACACAAGCGAGAAAATTATCTCAAAAATCTTTGTATCACCTTGTACCAATAGTCCCAGGAATAGCCTACGGAAGGATGATTCACCGCCATCACTTTCACCTGCTTGCCATTACTCAGAAGGTAAGCACCTGTAGCAACAGGATAACCATCCACTACGATGTCGTCGCCATCCTGCCAGCGCACATTAGGAAGATTATCCCAAAGCCTCTTACCCCATACGATGACATACTCAGGCTGGTACTTTTCGAAGACCTCGAAGAATGCCTTGCCAGCCTGGTGATATTGTTCGGCTGCGCCAGCCTCGCGAGGACCACCCATCGCCACTTGCAGATAGTTGAAGAAGATGACCGAGTTCCAAATCTTCAGCCTCATCGCCAGATCTGTCTCCTCACCTACCAACGAACGCTCAAACTTCAGGAAAGTCCGCATCCAGTTTTGCCGTTCCTTATTCTCATTGAGATAATCCCCAAGCACCTGCTGCGTAAAGTTCATACACTCCCGATGCAGACGGCAGTCGCCACAATCCGTACAACTCTCATCACAATAATGGCTCTCGCCCAATATCATGATTCGCTTGCCGAATATCCCTCCGTTGGCATAATCCTTGCCAACGAAGGGCTGAAAGAAAATGTTGCTATTCATATTTTAAAATAATGAAACTATCCAATCATAAGCCATGGTTCCCAAGCGAATGGCCCACGAAATCACCACATAAATCAACCAGCAAAGCACGACGATGAACACAGCCGTCCAGAATGCCTTCTTGTTCACCTTGTTGATAATCTCCTTATCATCCTCGATATACCCGGTAACCAATCTCAGGTTCTCTACATACGAACGCTTGAATACATCCAGCACATCACCTATATAGAAAGGTATGGCACCAATCAGCACATCCATCAAGATATTATAGATGACAGCCAAAGTCAGCGGAATAGACTTAACCACGCAAAGACTGTAATAGATAAATGGGAATGCAAACACGCTCGTCAAAGCATCACCGATACCGGCTGGAAGAATGAAGCCAAGAATAGGATCCAAGAACCACTTGTCCATATACTTCGCCGCACCTACCATCAGACGATATGATGGCATGTTCATCATCTTCTCACGCTTTGCAGCTTTTTTATTAACCATACTGTTCATCGTATTTATATTTATATTTATTTATTCTTTATCACTACCTACAAATACCGATGCCTTCATAAAAGAGAAGGTTGCATCAACGAGCCAACCGATGCACGAACCTACTGTAGCTATCCACCAGGCAACATGATAACCTGTAGTACAATTGGTAGCCTTGAAAAGGACATCGCCGTCAAAGAGATGCCTCACCAGATTAGGCAGGAAAAACAATCCATGCGCCAATCCAGCTTGCCATCCATACAATTCCGTACCATTGATGTTGACAAACAATACTGCCGCCACTATTGCAACGATTGGTCGCCAGGGTAGGAACATGAAAACCATTACAAGAAGCCCTATAATTTTATTCATTTTTCGTTACGCTTTATTTATGCTATGATTTCATTTATATGAACAATTACCTTTTAGATACATCTTGTTGTTCCGAATCTCAGTTGGAGTAAGTTTCTCTTTACGATAATCCTTCAAGGAATCCTTCTGCACCTGAAATCTACTCGTTTCCACAAAGATCAGGCTCTTGTGAATCCTCGTCTTGGCACGCTCCTCCATCCATTCTCTGCCTTTAGCGAGAGAAGACATATACCAATATCTCGTCTCAGCCCAAGCATTCCTTGTAGGTTGCGCTGTGCCATGAATGAAGTCACGATAAACAGGAAGCGAGAGACCGGTTAGCCAACAAACCAGGGCCGAATCCCCCTTAGCCATTAGCGTCATGTCCGACAACATCTGTTGCATGGTCATCTTCTCCGACTTCCGCCAAAGCATCCTCTTATCCATATATTCATTCTTCTCTGCCTTCTTCTTTTGCCAATAGCCATGAGAGGTCAAGAAGGACCAATAGCCAAATAATACTACCAGCACGGCACTCAATACCGCAGCCAACCAACATACTCTTTTCTTGTTGTTCTTTTCCATTGTTACATTACCTTAATATAGTTATACATTTGATTTCGGCTGCGAAATAACTATATAGATATGTCAAATGGTGACAGAACATCAAGAAAAAAGTATTAAACACATAGATTACTGCTATTCATTCTATTTTTCCAATATCTTTCGTCCTTTTTCTGTTAGCATATACTTCTGCTTTGGGTGCTTTGGATTATCAGGATATTTCATGGAAACCAATCCTTCTTCCAATGCTGGTGTTAAGTATTTATACAAGAAATTCACCCTATCCTTCAACATTAAAAAAGACATGATTTCTCTAACAGAATACTCTCCATCCTTCAATATTCCGACAAGTTCCAATACTTGTTGGGTACTTGTTGGGTACTTGTTGGGTACTTGTTGGGTACTTGTTGGATTGCTATTTACCAACTGTAGGTTAACACCATCACAGTTATATTTAAAGACTACAGTCACGAAATTACCATCTGTTTTGAATTCTGGCGCAGGTAATCCAACACGTTTACATTCATCTACCATCGTACCAATACCACGCCCCCAACTTTCAAGAATCTTGCTCTTATAAAGCACATTGGCAATGATTGGATTTTGAGGTTTGGAATCATGCTCTTGCATCAATCGCTCAACTGACAAATCTGCCGGAAATGTTCCTGTATTGGTAACCTCTACCCTATCATCATAAATAGCTATGCTGACAGAACTACCAGGATGATGGTACGAACGATGGCAAAGTGAATTGATACAACATTCACGCAAAGCCTTGTAAGGAATACTCAATTCTTCTTCTCGATAAAGTCCATTTATCTTCCCAGACAAAGAAAGATGCTTAAAGAAAAAAGCCATTGCTGCATCAAGCAAGATATAAATATTACCTTGCGCTCTTTGGTTATCAATAAACTCTTCTTTGGTAGTTCCCTTAAAACGTGCCATTCGCAAAAGACATTGCGGATAGTCATAGAAATCCACGCCAAACAACACAGCTGCCGCATTATTCAAATTCCCATCACGAAGCAAACCAAACTTCCTGAGAATCGTAGGTATTTCTTCCCGAATAGTCACTTCTGGAAGACGACCATTTCTTATACCCTCACGTACTGCACCAAGAATGGCATTCTCATCAAGGTCCGATATTTTCAAATCGGGATTGACCATTGCTTCCCAACCATATTTTCCACCACGTTGCATCAACAAATGGTTATATTGCTCTTGCGGCATTACTGTAGTAGTACTTTCTATACGAAGATAAGCCCTACCTTTGTAAGCGAAAGGACGCATAAAACGTTGTTTTTCCGCATTGACAATTATAACAAACTTATCGGAATTTGGAATCCGAACATAGTTTATTTCCAAAGACACAAAAGGTTCGATACGATTAATAGCCTCAGCAATAGCACGTTTTGTACTATCAGAAACTTCTTGACCTACAACATTTCCATTGTCCTTTACTCCATAAAGTACAATACCACCATCGCCATTAAGAAAGGCACATAAAGTTTCCATCGAACGGTCCAATTGACCTGTCGATTCTTTAAACTCCAAATTTTTACTTTCTTTTAAGGCTATAAGTGCCTCTATTTCTTGATATTCCATTCTTTTTTTATTTAACTAAGGAAATACCCAACTCACGATATGATGAGGTGGAGTATCCTTCTGCAAATGTAGTAATTATCAAGATAACCACCAAATTTTCCGGAACTTTTTTAACTGCAAAGACCAAAATATGACAGAAAATTAAATAATACTACCAGCACGGCACTCAATACCGTAGCCAACCTACATACTCTTTTTCTGATGTTCTTTCCATTGTTACATTACCTTAATATAGTTATACATTTGATTTCGGCTGCAAAATAACTATATAGATATGTCAAATAGTGGCATAACATCAAGAAAAATGAGAGAGCTCATTTTTCTTGATGCTATGTGATTGATAAAAGGTTGAGAGACTGTTTTCCATATATGGGAAAGCAAGCATCCCTTTATTCTACAGAAATAGTTACACGACGATAGTCACTCTTATTAGAATATTTAAACTCACCGAAGCGAGACTTTCCATACCATTTCATCTCTATATTTTGCTCTGGTATACCTGCACCTATCAAGATGTTTTTAACTACTTCTGCACGTGCTTCTGAAAGTTTGTTGTTAAGAGTTTCACCTCCCAAATCACAAGTAAAGCCTTCTACAAGCAGCTTTGCCTTTTTATTAGTTTTAGCAAATGTTGCAGCAAACTCTTTAACCAACGCTTCGCCATCGCCTACGAAATAGTTTGTGTTAATTCCAAAAAGAGGACTGACAGATGGTATAACCAACTTTCCTGACTTATCCTTTCTTGACGTTTCTATGTTCTGAGACAAAACATGCTTGAAACTGCTTAGATTTGAAATAGGAGCCTGTGCCGAAACCGTATTGCTTGCAGCAGTTTTTGACGCAAGGTTAATTTCTACATTATTAGAATCAACAGACAATTCCATTGAATCCTTAATCTCGCCAATACCATTAAAGCCTGCACCAGTCTTTGACTGCTTATTGGTCAACAAGAACACAGCAGCAATAGCCACTACAGCAAAACCACACAAGCCACCTAAAACCAATGTACGTTTCTTTTTCTTAAGACAATCATTACAGATAAAACCACTAGGTTTTGTTACTCCCTCTGTAGACGCCACTTTCTTGTGACATTTTGAACACTCCACTAACTGAATGTCACTTTTAGATTTGTTTTCTTCCATTGAAAAATTTATTTTAATATTAAAACCATGATTTTGATTTAACGACACACTCTTTGAAACGCAATCCAGTATAAGAATTTATTTCTACAAAATCCTTAAACTCTTGACTGCAGAAAAACACAGAAGACATATCCTCCACTTTAAATAATATCGGATAGTCCCCAGGGAGAAATGCAGGATTGGTTATCTCCATAATATCACCATTGGAGAACTTCACAACTTTAGATTTCTTTAAATTTATACAGTTCTGCAATGTCTGGATATTAATAAAAGCAGCATAATCCATATCACCAACCTTCAAATCATGAAACTTGAAAGACTGTGACAGTTCTTCTACTTTGCTTTTCAATCCTGTCTTACATCCTAATAGTTCAGACATGATAACAACGAAATCTGGTATTAATTCAGAATCCGTAGTCACCCAATCGTATTTAAATTTATCTATCAGTTCTGGTCTTTCTTGAGAGAACTCCATAGAGTCTGCGCCATCAACAGATGCCCTGATATCTGCCAACGCAAACGTATAGTCAAAATCAATTTGATAAATATTCATAACTATTTAATTTTATCAATTTTAGTTGTTATACTACGAGCTGCATTAGAAATAACATCTGATGCTGCCTTATCCTTAAAGATACTCCATGCTGTATGTACTTCATGAGAACCATTTCCAATAGCGATTTTTCCTTTATATATCTGCGATTTTATATTGTCAACAGTTTCAGCTAAAACCTGCCGCATCTTATCTGGATCTTTTGCATATTGTTTCTTATACTTTTTAAACGTATTCACCAAAGCTATAGCCACCTTTTGTTCATATTCTTTAGAATTTGGACTATGATTAGAGCCTTTCGCTAATCCAAGATACGCCCCTCTACGTCGTCCCAACCAAATTCCATTACATGGATGGTCTACACTGTCAAAATATTTAACCCAAATTTTCCTTGCATTTCTGCCCATCTCCGTAGTTGGATTGGAAGGTATTATATGGTGTGGTTCTATGTGTAATTTTTTCAATTTTAGCCATTTCTTATAACGCACATTTTTACTAAACCATTTAGCTGTACCACATAGATTCATATTATGTTTCAAATTTGAAGAAGACCCTTGCGCAGACATTTTTAGTTTATCTTTCAAGGCTGGATTGGCCTTCAGTTGTTTTAAAAACGAAGAATAAGATACAGTTTGATCCTTTAGACGTGTAAGCAAGCGCCCCAAAGCATTCATAGGCTTCTTTGTTACCTTTCCTGTGACAAGTTTTTCTTCTATGCAACGATTGCCTTTTTTAGAAGAAACTTCCAAGCGGAAAACCTTGCCCATTACTTTGCCTCGAACAAATTTCAGAGAAGACTTTTTGAGAAGGAGCGCTCCCGGTTTCTTTAGCAATTGTATTGCAGCTGAACTTCTCTTTATATTTTTCAATCCCGTTTTCAAAGGCTTTAATGCGACCTTTGTAACTTTTGGTACCAATATAAAAGCAGCATTTAATGCTAATTCTTTCCCTAACTTTTCAACTGCTTCATCATTACTCTCACCCAAATAATCATTTTCAGCAACGTCTATAGATGCAGACGCTATTGCCATACCTGCATCTGCTGCATTGATAGCCATATTGACGCCCTGTGCCATCGCCGCTACTGGTGCACCAACGACAGTTGATGCAGTTGCCACTTCTACTGCTGTAACAACTGCACTAGCACCTGTTAAACACCAATTGATGGTTTCTCTGTGTTTTTTATATAGTTCATTAGCTTGATGAGCGAACGACTTTTCTACTTTTTTCAGCTTAGCCTGACGCTCCTTGCCTGATGTCCATGTACCTTTATCTGTGGGCATACCATTTTGTAAAGGTCCTTCATACAAGTCTCCATTAGCAAATAATATGCTTACCACCTTAGGAAAGCTTCCATCGGCAGACCAAAACCCAGTAATAGCTACAGTTCCCTTCTTGCTGAAAAGATACATCGTACCATCGCCATATATCTTGCCATTTACGAATCCACCTTCATATCTATCACCATTCTTAAATTGGAATACACCTAAACCATTTATCTTGCCATTAACAAATTCACCCTCATATCGGTTTCCATTTGCATAAGTATAACACCCGATGCCATCTAACAGATTGTTGTGCAGCGTTCCCTCGTATTTATCACCATTCTTAAAATACAAATGACCATCTCCATCCATCCAACCTTGATCCCATTGACCATTATATACAAAGTTTAAATCTTTGTAATAACCATTGCCATGCTGTAATCCTTTAGACCATTCGCCTTTATATACAGCATGCTCCTTGGCGTATTTGTATGTACCTGTGCCTTGAAACGTATTATTGCTCCACTCACCAAAATAAGAATCGCCATTAGAAAACACCATCTCTCCATAACCATTTCTTTTTCCATCAAGCCAGCAACCAGAATAATACGAGCCATCAGACAAAGCCAAAATTCCCTCGCCAACAGGAACATTATCAACAAAAGAACCCTCAAAAAATAATTGCGGAGTACGATAAATAACATCGCCACAAATTTTTCCTAACTTCCACTCACCATATATAGAATCTGCGCCATGCACATACAAGCCTTGTCCGTGCCATTTTCCTGCATGCCATTTTCCTACATAAAGAGACGAATTGGCATAGTTCATCTTGCCTAAACCATCAGGCTTGCCGTTTCTAACATAACCATAATAATGCCCTTCTGGGAGATTTTTGTCTACTAAAGTTTGTATAAGTGTTCCGTTGTTCCATTCACCACTTTTAATAGACCCATCTTCTTTGTAAAGAGTACCCTCTCCCCAAAAAGCACCATCTTTCCAATTGCCATCATAAAAAAGTTTACCTTTTTTATAATATTTCAAATATCCGTTTGGCTTGCTTTCATGAAAGGAACCGATATATAATTCCGTTCCTTTATCAAGTACGCCAAAGCCTTCCATTTTATCATCTTCGATACCACCAACAAAACGGCTGCCATCATCCATAGAAACGATATCTTCAATAGATGACGCTCCATAAAACATATTAAATTGTTGGCTTTGAGAGTTTCCCTCTGAATCAACACGAAGCAAAGTTCCCTTGCCATTTGCAACACTATCAAAGTTCTCTCCATTCCAAGAAAAAGACATAGTCGTGTCAACAGACGATGCCCAAAATAGGGTTCCGTCTGTTGTTCGTACCCACTGAGAACCGAGGGAATCCGAACAAGCACTTACCGTAATCATAACAACAACTATTGTTATGATGTTATATAGGAAAAGTCTTAATTGCTTCATTTGTATTTTTATAATCTAAAAAACATCAACCATTTGTGCCTTTAGAAGCTTCTTGAAATGCTTTATCCAAAGCTGCTTTTAAGTGTCCATTATCTTCAAAACCTCCATATGAGGGATGGTAAGAGTTTACAAATTGTATTCCTTTATTTACCCAATTATAGCCATAAAATTTAGCTTCTTTTTTAAATTTTTGCTTCTCCAATTCACCGCCTAAAGCACATCCCCAAACAATTACTATGTCTGGTTTCAAAACTTCAAGATACTTTTTGAAAGCTTCAAAGTCACTTTTCTTAAACTTATTTCCGGTTGAAGCCGGCTGAAAGTTTTGAGCATAATTGACGAAAGCTATATGACTCCAAAAATTATTTTTGGAGTCAATTTTATTCGTCAATTCCTTGTAAAAATAACGAGTACAAAAATCTGTAAACCTTGTATATGATACATTATTTTCGTAATTTGGATCTAAGAAATTACATATTTCACCTAAGGTTGTACTATTCAACTTTTCAGAAATCATATTGCTATCGCCTATTTTTTCCCCAATAACTCCACATAAATTCTTATGTTCGTCACTATAATAATTATTCATCCAAATACATTCTTCATTGTAGTCTTTAGTTTTTCCACCAGTACAATCTTGAAAATGAGTACATCCTAATTTACATTTATTCTTATCATAAAAATTCGAACAATTTAAATCTTTATCATGACGAATACAAATGTTTGAATGATTACAATAATGCGACGCACCTACCACCAAAACATTCTTTCCTTTCAATTCCTTTTTATAATAGTTCTTACCAATCCAAGGAATAAAAAAGAAGCCATCTTCGCTATTATCTTTTATAGCATTCACTATTGCGTCTATGTTTGCAATTTTATTTATTTTTTCCATGTTTATTATCTAAAATGTTTCATTAATATTTATCAACATACACTTCAGTATCTCCAAAAAATCATTCGGATTACACATAGATGCGCATGTAGGCTTCTTGCACCTCCTTGGCTCCATTGTAAAAAGGGGTGGCGGTGTGCTGCATGGTTGTTACTGTCACTACCATATCGGGAGTGAGGACAGCACCGTTAGAGCGTTTAAGGCGCTTAGGCTTGACTTGAAATACCTTGCTCATAAGCATTCTGTTTTTAAGTTCATTATATATAACTGCTCCTGCTTTTCTGCCGAAACAGCGAATCATTTACTTTCAAGGGGCAAAGATTATGCAAACGAGCGCAATAAAAGCTTGCTTTCAAATTGCCGAGTGCAGCTAATCTTCTGCAAAGATTATGCAAACCGAAAGCAGAATCATCAAGCTTGCTTGAATGTTATGCTGAGGTGCAGCTAATCTTCTGCAAAGTTAGGAAAAATCTGCGAACCAAACAAGTCCATAATGGTTCATAAGCGAAAAAAGATGGTGCGAACCCCTACTTTCTTCACTTTCTTGTAAGTTAGGCTCTGGTAAAACCCGTAGAAAAGAAAATGCGAAAGAGGAATCCACACCATATGACGGTGTAGACTCGCTCAAACAAATTCTCGTTCTTTCTACGTTTCAATTTACCAGATTTCAACCTACAGAACTGAATAGCTTGCTCGTGTCCACAAGATAATCTTGTTTCTCTGCATCATAGCGACTTCAAGCGAGAACTTTACCCTGCCCTGTCACTAATCCAATGGCAAATTTAGTAAAAATCTGATGAACCACCAAACTTTTAACAAGAAATCTTATGGATTCCTCTTATATTTTAGTTTTCAGGGACTCCTAACCCCTCTTCTTTCTGCATTCATACCTTATTATATAGAGTTATTGTCAATTCTGCCGCAAAAGTACAATCCGGATGCGTCAAAAACTGACATAGGGAGAAGAAAAATGAAGAGGGAAGATTAAATTGCAGATGAAATACAATATGCATACTGCCCGGAAAGGTTAACGTTGCATTCCAATTCAATTGCGCACACAGTGTATTCGCATTTTGAACCCCAAAAATCCTTAATGACCGAAAATGACCGTGACCTTAATGACCGGATTTTAGGTAGAAACAAAAAAAGACCGCTCTCCTCGTATTGAGGTGAGCGGTCGATTTATTTATGGATGAGTCTGCTTATTATAATAAGGTAGACTCCATGTTTTTTATCCCATGCAGCTCGTTACTCCGAGCGTAGTAGCGATAGCGGTCAGTATGCTGATGGCTATCTGCAGAATTGTTTTCCAAGTGTTCGCTTTCATTTTTTTTGAATGTTGAGTGTTGAGTGTTGAATGTTGACTTTTTGTGGGCGGATAGGCTTGGCTAGGGGGTAGGCCCCTTACCAGTCTTTCCCTCGAGTTCAAC
>OBWW01001249.1_pt1 | contig 12221 bp, 9 predicted proteins | sample 1538091 | NCBI WGS metagenome assembly OBWW01 (sample SAMEA2580125, study PRJEB22360) | human gut metagenome | biome: human gut; feature: human-associated habitat; material: faeces | place: Denmark | collected 2008/2010 | reverse complement strand
AATCTCCAGCCGTACGGTCTCGTAGGCCAGCTCCTCGTAATTGTTCTCCTTGCTGAGATGTCCCAAAAGAATTTTTTTCAGTCTGTCGTGAAGGACGCAGTTTAAAAGCCTGCCCGCATTTTCATTGGACAGATGGCCGTGGTCCCCTAAGATCCTTCGTTTCAGGTAATAGGGATAAGGTCCTGTCTCCAGCATCCTGACATCGTGGTTGGATTCCAGGAGCAGGGCGTCCAGCCCCTGAAGATGGTCTATGATATACTGGTCAAAATGTCCCATATCCGTGGCCACAGCCACGGACTTCTCCCCGTTTTGTACGCGGTATGCCACCGGATTCGCTGCGTCGTGGTCAATCTTAAAGGGCTTCACGGTCAAATCGCCTACCATGAAATCCAAATCCGGGCATACCGGAGTCAGAAGCCCTTTATCAAATTTGCCCAGGCTGCCTGCGGCCGCAATCTCATCCAGGGTTTCCCGGGTCCCGTAAATGGGAATCTCATACTTGCGCGACAGCACTCCCAGTCCCTTGATGTGGTCCGAATGCTCATGGGTAATGAGAATCCCGTTTACATCGTTTCCCGTAAGTCCTATCTCATTTAACCCCTGCTGAATCCGCTTGTTGCTGATCCCCGCATCCACCAGCAGGTGGGTGCTGTCAGAACCTATGTAAATACAGTTGCCGCTGCTTCCGCTGGCAATACTTACCATTCTCATGTTTTACAGTCCTTTTGTCTTATTTATTGCATTCTGATTTTGTTCTTCAGGAGTCTGCGGATCTGTTTTCTTGTGTCCTCCACAGAGCCGTTGTTGTCGATAACCGCATCAGAAAACTCCCTGAATCCGGCCTCCGGCGCCTGGCTGTCCATAATGCTTTCCGTTTTCTCCTGTGTGTAACCGCGGCTCTCTCTGAGACGCTCCATGCGGTTCTCCCTCGATGTATAAACATACCACATTTCCCCGCAGTTGTCACGGAATTCTTTTGAGGGAATGGCCGCCTCTATGACCACCAGAGGTTCAGGGCAGGCAAGCGCCTCCCCAAAGGCCGTATTCCATACCAGGGGATGAGTCAGGCGGTCCACCTGGACGCGTTTATCAGGGCAGCCAAAGATTACCTGGGCCATGGCAGGACGGTTGATGGTTCCGTCCTCATTCAGTATGGACGGCCCCAGGAAGTCCACCACAGCCCGGTAGCTCTCCTGCCCTGGCTGCATCAAATCCTTTGCCACCTGATCCGCCTGGATGACACGGAAGCCATACTCCTCCTTCAGTATCTCCAGCACCCGGCTCTTGCCGGACCCCACGCCGCCTGTGATTCCCAATATGAACTTACCGCCTGCGGGGAATGCATTTCTTATATCTTCCATATCCTGCCGCTGCCCCTTTTGATGTCTTTATTTTCCGTGCTTTGTGCTTTGATCTCTTCCTAACTTTCCTACTTGGCGTCAAACCAGGATTTTCCCACTTCCGCCTCCACTTCCAGTGAAACCCTTAAATCCGCGGCATGCTTCATCTTGTCGGTCAGAATCTCCTTAACCGCCTCAATCTCATCCCGGGCCGTCTCAATCAGAAGCTCATCGTGAATCTGAAGGACGATTCTGGATTTCAGGCCGCGCTTTTTCAGCTCCCTGTCCACTGCAATCATGGCTATCTTCATGACGTCTGCTGCGGTTCCCTGAATCGGTGAGTTCATGGCCACGCGCTCTCCGAACTGACGCTGCATAAAGTTGGCGGACTTAAGCTCAGGAATGGGCCGCCTCCTGCCGTACAGGGTCGTCACGTAGCCCTGTTCCTTGCCCTGCTTGACCAGTCCGTCCAGGAATGTCTTAACCCCCGGATAGGTCTCAAAATATTTGTCAATATACTCCACCGCCTCCTTGCGGGAGATGCTGAGTCCCTCGCTGAGTCCAAAGGCGCTGATGCCGTATACAATTCCAAAGTTCACCGCCTTTGCGTTGCGGCGCTGGAGGGGAGTCACTTCATCAAGGGGTACATGGAATACCTGGGAAGCGGTGATGGCATGGATGTCCTGGGCGGAACGATATGCTTCGATCAGCCTCTCATCCCCTGACATGTGCGCCAGGATGCGCAGTTCAATCTGGGAATAATCCGCGTCCACGAACACACAGCCTTCCTTTGGAACAAATACCTTGCGTATTTCCCTGCCCAGGGCCATGCGCACAGGGATATTCTGAAGGTTTGGCTCCGTGCTGCTGATGCGCCCCGTGGCCGTGATGGTCTGGTTGAATTTGCCGTGAATCCTTCCGTCCTCACCGATGTAGGCTGCCAGGCCTTCCGCATAGGTGGAATTCAGCTTTGTCAGCTGGCGGTAGTCCAGGATTTTCTGGACCACCGGATAATCAGGCGCCAGCTTTTCCAGTACATCCGCTGCCGTGGAATAACCGGTCTTTGTCTTTTTGCCTCCCGGAAGCTCCATCTGTTCAAAGAGAATCTCCCCCAGCTGCTTGGGGGAATTGATATTGAATTCATGCCCTGTCTCCTGGTAAATTTCCTGTTCCAGCTTGGCGATTCCCACCTTAAGCCTGTCCCCATATTCCTTTAGCTCAGCCCGTTCCACCTTCACGCCCTCCTGCTCCATATGGAAAAGGCTGTAAATCAGGGGCATCTCTATATCTGTATACAGGCTGTACATTCCCGTATCCTTTAACTGGCCTGCCAGGGGTGCAGCGGCCTTCCACGCGGTATATCCCATGTAGCATACACAGTCAACGGCATTCTTCTCTCCCCTCCACAGGGCATCTCCCAGATCCTCCTTGGCCAGCAGGTCCGCCCTGGAGGGCACGGTAAGCCCCAGATAATCCCTGGCCAGATCGTCGTAGGCATAGGTATCCTTAAGAGGATTCAAAAGATATCCGGCCACTCCCGCGTCATACACAGGATCCGTGTCCTTAAGTTCCAGGTACGCAAGCATGGATTTTAAATCCAGGGCCCAGAGCTCTCTGACGCCTGGGTTATCCTGTCCCTGGCTATTCTGTGCCTGGTTATCCTGTTCCTGATTTCTCCCGCACAGCGCCCTGAGCTGTTCCAGAAGATACTCGCCGGTAATCTGCTCTCCTGCCGCCAGACAGTAAATATCCTCCTCGCCCAGGCACAGGGCCAGGCCTGTCACGGGATTCAGCCCGGATCTGGCCTTTTTTCCTGCTTTTACTTCCCCGTTCTCGTCAAAGCTGAAGGACAGCTGCTCTGCTGTCTCCTTCAAAGCCCCGTCCCTGCCAAGTATGAGCTGGAAGCCAGCCAGCCCAGCCTCTGCTGCCCTGCCGAATATCTTATCCGCTGTCTTTATATCCTTCACAAGGGTAAAATGGGTTTTTATATCAGGCGCGGCTGCTTCCTGGGCAGCGGTTTTATCAAAACGGGCCAGGATGGACTTGAATTCCAGACGCTTCATATACTGGTAAGCCTCCGGGGTATACAGGTCCTCAATCCGGGCGTCCTCATAATTAAATTCCACAGGACAGTCCGTACAGATGGCCGCCAGCTTCCTGCTCATCTGAGCCATGTCATAATGCTCCTCCAGAGCCTTCTTAGCCCTGGGGGGCCTAATCTCCTCCAGATGGGCATAGGCGTTCTCTATGGATTTGTACTGGGCGATGATGCTGGTTGCTGTCTTTTCCCCGATGGAAGGCACCCCCGGTATATTGTCGGAGGCATCCCCCATAAGGGCCTTCACATCAATGAATTCCTCCGGCGTCACCTGATACTCCCGCAGCACATCCTCCGGGAAATAGTCCTTGATCTCGGTCACACCCCTGCTGGTCCTGGGAATCCGTATCTTGATGTGCTCATCAGCCAGCTGCAGAAGGTCCCTGTCACCCGATACCACGGATACCTGGATACCCTGGGCCTGACACCGCTTTGCCACGGTTCCCAGTATATCATCCGCCTCAAACCCCTTAAGGGTCATGATAGGAATTCCCATGGCCTTCAGCACATCCTTCATCACAGGAACCTGCTCATGAAGCTCCTGGGGCATGGGCTTTCTCGTCCCCTTATAGGCGTCATACATCTCATGCCGGAAGGTAGGCTCCTTTAAATCAAAGGCAACGGCTGCGTGGTCCGCCTTTTCCTCCTCCAATATCTTCAGCATGATATTTAAAAAACCGTACACTGCGTTGGTATGCAGACCTTCCGAATTCGTAAGGTCCGGTACCCCGTAAAATGCCCGGTTCATAATACTGTGTCCATCAATCAAAACCAATTTGTCCATTAATATGAGTTCCTTTCTGTCTCTGTCACCACATCCTGAACTGAAGCACCAGCACGGCCAGCACGGCCCAGAAGCACAGAGTGTTCACCGCATAGCGGGCTGTTTCCAGGATTCCCAGGGTATGCACCCTCTGCCGGGACAGCTCCAGAGCTGTCTCAAGGGCTCCCTTGATGTTATAGGTGCCTGTTTCCTGGTCCAGCTGGCGGATACCCACGTCCACTGTGAAGTAAATCTCCAGCTCTTCCCGGCATTCCTCGCAGGTCTCGATGTGTTTTAAGAATTCTTTCAGTTCCTCGTCCGTAATGCTGCCGTTGATATACGGCATCACCAGACGCTCCGCTTCCCTGCAGGTCACAGCCAGCACCTCCTGTCTATCATTTTAATCCAATTCTTCTTACATCATACAATAAATCAGCTTACTTTTCAATGAAAGATTAGGACTCCCATCCCCCCATCCTCCGGTTCCGGACAGACTACCCCTTCCTGTATTCCCTGGGAGATACGCCTGTCAGCCGCCGGAACACATCCCCGAAATAATTGCCGTCCGAGAACCCGCAGGCCATGGCCACACCGGTCACAGAAAGGTCTGTATTGCGCAGCATATCAGATGCTTTCTGCACGCGGATGTAGTTCAGATACTCCTTGAAGCAAAGGCCGGTGGAGCTTTTGAATTTCTTAGAAAAGTAGGTAGGGCTCATATTGGCAAATGCAGCCACCTGCCCCAGCGTCACCCCTTCCTGGTAATGCTGGTTCATATATCTGGCCGCACGCACCATGGCCTCCTCTGCCTCCTCCAGCGCGTGTCCTTCCCTCCGGGCCTCCTGGCAGCGGCCCAATACCACCAGAATCTGGTGCAGGAGGCTGCAAAGCTGTATCTGGCAGTAGCTGTCGCCCTGCTTTTCCTCATCCTGCATCTGAGCCAGCAGTTCCTCTATCTTAGGGCGGAATTCTGAAGGAATGGTGCGTTTGGGCTGTGAAAAGATATGGCCAAAGGCCTCCCTCCCGCAAAGGCTTAAAAAGGAGGTGACCGTGTCCCTGGAGAAATAGATTCCGAAGCGCTCAGCCTCCCAGCTTGGCTCATACAGGGCCTTGTGGACCTCAAGAGGCGGAATGATGGTCATGTCACCCGGTTCCAGGTAATAGATGTCCTGGTTGATGAACATTTTACACTTTCCTGATAACAGATAATAAATCTCATAGTAAGAATGATAATGAGGCCGCTTCATCACAAATCTGGAGGACCTTCTGATACGGCTGACCTGAACGCTTTTATCCTTTAGAATCATGGTATTGCTCATATGCGGTCTTTCTCCTTCCATTTCTCTTTCATAGCCGGACCGTTATGGCAAAAAAACTGTAATTTTTAGAAAAAATCCCATAAAATCCGTATTATTCCATCTGTTTTTGTTATACCATAAAGCCAACCAAAGGTAAACAAGGAATCAGACAAGGAAATGGAGGAATGACCATGGCTGAAATGACCATGATATCCATGGCTGTAATGGCTGCCACACAAAAAAGCCGCTCCTTTTTGGAAGCAGCCGCCGGGCGTAAGGACCTGTATCTGGAGGAAGGCCCTCTGGAGGAAGGAACTTTGGAGATAGGAACTCTGGGGATAGGCACTCTGGAGAAAGCAGACGTCATATATCTTCCGGATTACAGCAGTCTGGATTTCCGGCAGGTGCGCAAACTTCTGAAGGCAGGAAAACACGTTCTGTTCGGAACCATGGGAGCTGCAGATGCCGGCAGCCTGAAGGCGCTGGGACAGACAGCCGATGAACATGGCGCAGTGCTGTTGGATCACATCCACCTTGCATTTAATCCATGTATGGCATCATTAAAGACAGCGCTGACATGCCTGGGGCCCATTGGGCGGATTCGTCTCCATTCCTGTGAGTATGCCTTCTGCTGTGAGGGGTTACGCATTTCTCCTGTCCGTCCCCCCGCCTGCGTTCCGCCGGGAGGCGCATTGTTTCAGAGGGGCGCCGACTGCCTCTATCCCCTTGTGCATCTCTTCGGCATACCGGAACAGATGGATGCCCAGATGGTGCTCACGGAACATGGAATGGACGCAGCCGGCACTGTCAGGGGATATCTGGGCACCGCCCGAGTGGAGATAGTCTATTCCAAGATATCAGGAAGCCATGTACCAAGTCTGATAGAGGGAGAAAGGGGGAGCCTGTTAATACGTGATTTACGGAATTTAAAGGAAGTGACATATAAAAACCGGTCCGGAGATAAAGATCAACTGGTTTCCTTTTCCGATGAAGCCTGCCGCGCCAGGGAACTGGACCGCTGTATGGCGTTCATAAAGGGAAAATGCAGCTGGCAGCGTCAGCTTGCATCCTCCATACAGACACTTCAGATGATGGATGAAATCAGGGGACATCGGAATTTGTCTGCGGAATATACCGTTTCCTCCCATGGCACCTATGCCTCCGCCATTTAAACAAGCCTCCGCCTTTGTCTGTCAGAAAAAGGCCGGACGCAAAAGACCCACACAGAATCACTTCTGCATGGGTCTTTTTTTGTCTCATGTGCCGTCAATCTGACACGTATAGATGCCGGCAGCGGGACTTGAACCCGCACGCGGTTACCCGCAACAGATTTTGAGTCTGCATCGTCTGCCATTCCGACACGCCGGCTTACAACGCTGATTATTTTATCACAGGATACATATTTTGGCAAGTGTTTTTTCAAAACCTTTGCCATTTTTCCATTCCGGTACTATAATAAAGCAGATAATGAAATAAAGAAATAGATTAACAGAAAAGGCAGGGTACTCTTTCATGGCTGTGAACTACTTCAAAAAAATCGGGGCGCGCCGGCTGCTCATCATGATTATGGGAAATGTATTTCTTGGAATGGGAATCAGTATATTCAAGCTGTCCGGCCTGGGCAACGACCCTTTCAGCGGTATGGTCATGGCCCTGGCCAATATACTGGGCTTCAGCTACGCCTCTTTTTTGCTGGTCATTAACGGCGGACTCTTTATCTTTGAACTGGCCGCAGGCCGCAGACTCATAGGAATAGGCACCCTGGTAAATGCATTTCTTCTGGGATATATCGTCACCTTTTTTAATGGTTTATGGCCCCTGCTGTTTCCTGTGCCGGACACCATGCTCCTGCGCGTGGTCACCGTGCTTGTCGGCGTCATTGTCACCAGTTTCGGCGTGTCCCTGTACCAGACCCCCAATGCAGGGGTTGCGCCTTATGACAGTATTTCCCTGATTACTGCAAAGAGCCGCCCTCTTATCCCCTACTTCTGGCACCGGATAGCCACGGATGCAGTTTGCGCCGTCATATGCTTCCTGGCAGGAGGAATCATTGGCCTGGGCACCCTGGTGTCAGCCTTCGGCCTGGGCCCCATTGTCCATTTCTTCAATGTCCAAGTGGCCGGACGGCTGATAAAAGACTGTTAAGGCAGGTATCTGCCCGCCCAAAACAGTCCCTCCGGCCCTTCCCTTACCTGATTGCCTGCTGGCCGCTGGCCTTATATATTTCATACCATTCATAGTGCTCCAGACGGATGTCCAGGGCCTTAATGGCCGTATCCAGCCTGTCCAGCCTGTTGCTTCCTGAAATAGGAACTGCCCCTGCCGGATGATACATAATCCATGCGTATATGATGGCAGACGGGTCTGCGTCATGCTTCTTGGCAATCCTTTTTATGGTTTTCATAGCCGCAGCGCACAGGCTGTCGTTGGGATCAAACATTCTCCCCCCTGCCAGAGGCGACCATATCATGGGATGGATTCCGGACGCAGTCAGGTCATCCATCATTCCGGAATTAAAATGTTCAAAGCACACAGGGTTCCACTCAATCTGGTTCGTTACCAGCTGTCCGTTGACAGCTCTGTTAAGACCCTTGAATTTATGAGGGTCAAAGTTGGAGACGCCCATCTCCCCTATTTTTCCTTCCTTCTTAAGCTCTGTCAGTGCCTTTGCAGTTGATTCAAAATCAATGCAGGGATCCTCACGGTGAATCAGATACAGGTCCAGATGGTCTGTATGTAGCCGCTTCAGGCTCTCCTCACAGGACTGTTTTACCCTGTCGTATCTTGTGTCATAATATCCAAATCCGCCCTCTTTGAAAATACCGGTTTTCGATACCAGCTGGATTTTGTTTCGAATGGCGCGATCCTGTTCAAAGGCCTGCCCCATCAGCGTCTCACAGAGCGTGCCTCCGTAGATTTCCGCCGTGTCAAAGGTGGTGACTCCCCTATCAATACATTCATTCATGAATCGGGCCAGTTCTTCTGCAGACCATTTCCAGCTGTCCAGCCTCCAGAATCCCTGAACCACGGCTGACAATGACAGCCCTTCCGACAATTTAACTTTTTTCACGTTAATCCTCCCTAATTAAGAATTTTTTCTCATATCCAGAGCCACTGCACTGCATATGATAAGTCCCTTTACAATCAGCTGCCAGTTGGAATTAACTCCTATGTAGGCAAGTCCATAGCTGATAAAAGTAAATATCAGCACACCGATGATGACGCCGGATACCTTTCCCACTCCTCCGCTCAGAGATACGCCTCCCACCACACAGGAGGATATGGCATCAAATTCATATGCGTTTCCATAGGCCGAGTTGGCGCCTCCGGTCCTGGCCACTTCCAGGATACCTGCCAGCCCTACAAACATGGATTCGATGATAAATACAGTGATGATCACCTTGCTGACATTTATACCGGATACCTTGGCCGCTTCCGGATTGCCGCCCACGATATAAATGTTCTTCCCAAACACAGTCTTGTTGAGCAGAAACCAAACTCCGACAATGGCAATGACGGCGATGACCACTAAAAAGGAAATCTGGCCAAATACCTTAAAGCTGCTGAGTACAGTCAAGTCATTCCTTATGCCTCCGATGGGCTGGGAATTGTTCGGCTTCTTTGCAAAGTACAGACAGTTAATGCCGTAGACAATGGTGCTCATGCCGAATGTGGCGATAAAAGGCGCCATCTTTAGCTTTGCAATCATAAAGCCGTTGACAGCTCCTATCACAGCAACCAGAGCCAGGGTCATGATGACGGGAATGATAATGGGAAGTTCAGGCAGGCCAGGCCAGAACTTGTTGGAATAGTCCGCCATCTGGGACAGGGATGCCACCATAACGGCTGCCAGGCCCACCTGGCGGCCGCCGGAAAGGTCTGTTCCTCCTAAGAGCAGAGCGAACATCAGCCCCAATGCACATATCATTTTAACGGCAGACTGGGTCAGTATGTCTGTCAATACTCTTATTTGCAGAAAAGAAGGTTCGATTATGATAATTCCTATAATCATGAATACCAGCACGATGATAAGAGCTTTATCCATCATGATATTCTTTATGTCTTTTGCTGTCAACTCCTTTATTTTCATACTGACACTCCTTCTTTCGTTTTATCTTCAAATTGGGTGGCGTACTTCATCACCTCAACCTGGGTAGCCTCCGTTTTGCCAAGGATACCTGTCTGCTTTCCGGCGCACATAATCATGATACGATCCGACATTCCCAACAACTCCGGCATCTCAGAGGAAACCATAATGATCGCCTTTCCCTTTTTCACTAAATCCTGCATGATTCGGTATATCTCATATTTAGCGCCCACATCCACTCCCCTGGTGGGTTCGTCCAGCATAATGACATCACAGTTTGCCAGCAGCCATCTGCCAATCAGCACCTTCTGCTGATTCCCTCCCGACAGGTTCTTGATAAGCGTTTTTGTCCCGGCCATGCGGACATCCAAATCCGTGCACACCTTGTCAACGCTGGGGGACAGTTTTTTCGTATGGATGTATCCGAAAACATTGCCTGTCAGTTTCTTATAGGCTACCGTCAGGGCGTTGTCCCAGACTGACAGCATGGGAATGATTCCCGTTGCCCTGCGCTCTTCTGTCAGAAGGGCGAAGCCGTTGCGTATGGCATCCTGGGGTGAATGGTTGACCACTGTTTTTCCGTTGACAGTCAGTTCCCCGCTTACAATTCTTCGCAGGCCGAATATGGCTTCTATGAGCTCTGTCCTCTGTGCCCCCACCAGTCCGCCTATGCCCAGTATCTCCCCCTTATGAAGGTCGAAGGACACGTTTTTAAAGGATCGCGGGTCTGCACTGGTAAAGTTCTTTACCTGCAGCATCACCTCATCTGTTCTTGCGTCCTCGCACAAAGGAAATCGCTCGTTCATCTTTCTTCCCACCATTTGGCCTATCAGCTGGTCTATGGTAATGTCCTTTATATCCCATGTGCCTATGTACTGGCCGTCCCGCATCACTGTTATCTCGTCCGCTATCTCAAATATCTCCTCCAGCTTGTGGGATATATAGATAATAGAGCGCCCTTCCTTTCTAAGCTTGTCAATGATTTTAAAAAGATGCTGTGTCTCTGCCACAGTCAGTGAGGAGGTCGGCTCGTCCATAATGATAATTTTTGCATTATATGAGACAGCCTTTGCTATCTCAATTGCCTGCATCTGTGAAACGGAGAGGTTCTTTGCAAAGGTTGTCACGTCTATATCAAAATCCAAATCCCGAAGCAGGTTCCTGGTCTTTTCCATCATCTGGTTTTCATCCACCACAATGCCTTTTGTCTGGAACCTGCCCGCCCATATATTGTCCACCACATTCCTGTAAGGAACCGGATTCAGCTCCTGGTGAATCATGGAAATGCCGTTTTTCAGCGCATCATTGGGATCTTTGATATCCATGACCCGGCCATCAATCTCAATGGTACCGCTGTCCGGATGATACAGGCCGAACAGACACTTCATCAAAGTGGATTTGCCGGCCCCGTTCTCGCCGATTAATGCATGTACACTTCCAGGCTTCACCGCAAGCTTAATATTGTCAAGGGCTTTTACTCCGGGGAAGGATTTAGACATATTTGCTATCTTCAGTCTGTATTCTTCCATCTGCATCCTCCAGATTCCTTATTCGGATTGGGCCACTGCCAGCATGTCCTCCAGGGTTGCGCTTAAATTGCTTTCATCAACAATCACATACGGTACCCATACATATTTTCCGTCAACCGTACAGTTCACGCCTACCACGTCCTCTGTGATTTCCGTTCCTGCATGTACTGCCTTTATCACATTGATGATGGCGTCAGACTGGCTCTTCCTGTCATTCAGCACAGTGCCCAGAAGGGAACCTGCCTTCATTGCCTCCAGGGCGTCGATATTAGCATCAATTCCCACGATGGGAACAAACTTCTCAGCATCCCCTGAGTTATAGCCATTGTTGATGCAGGCCTGCACCGCGCCCATAGCCATGGAGTCGTTGTTGCAGAGGACACCTTCAATCCCGTCGATTCCGTAAGCGGTAATCCACGCATTCATTTTATCCAGTGCCTGGGCCTGGTCCCAGTTGGCGGTATCGCAGGCAAGAATCTCATATTCGATTCCGTTCTTTTCCAGGGTCTCTTTATACGCATCTGTGCGAAGTGTCACATCCTGCTGGCCGATTTCTCCCTGAAGAATGACCAGAGAAAGTTTGCCGTCCCCGTTTTTATCTGCAATATCTTTATTGTCATTCCAGTAGTTAATCAGCGCCTGGGCGCACATTTCGCCTGACTGTTTGGCCTGGGCGCCTACATACCAGATGTTTTCGTAGCGGTTCATGGTATCTTCCATCGGCTCCATATTAAAGAATACAGCCGGCACGCCGTCAGCATCGCATTTCTTCATCATGTTCTCAATGCTCTCCCTGTCAGGCGCGCATATGGCAACCACATCCGTCTTTTTGCTCAGGGCCACCTCTAATTTGGAATTGGCCGTGGATACGTCATTTGCCGCGTCCTGCATATCCAGGGTGATACCGCCCGACTTTTCAGCCTCGTTCTGCATAATGATGCGGAATCCGCTCTGAAACTGGTCGTCAAAGGCCCTCCAGATAACAGTGGCCTTCATCTCTGCCTGGGCCTCTCCCTGCTGGGCGGCACTCTCTGAATTTCCGGCTGATTCACTGCCTGCCGGAGCTGCCGGCTTGGTCTCCCCCTGACCGCCGGAGCAGGCTGTTA
>OBWW01001243.1_pt1 | contig 12271 bp, 9 predicted proteins | sample 1538091 | NCBI WGS metagenome assembly OBWW01 (sample SAMEA2580125, study PRJEB22360) | human gut metagenome | biome: human gut; feature: human-associated habitat; material: faeces | place: Denmark | collected 2008/2010 | reverse complement strand
CCGCGGTCGTGTAGGCGCTATTTGTTAAGTGCGTGCGTTCGAGCTCGCGTGCTACAGCGAGTCGATAAAGCGCTGCTGGGCGGCGCGTCCTGCCTCGTCCCACTTAAAGACGCCGGCGTTGTCGAGCACGTGGCCAAACACCACGCCGACCTCTTCGTGCAGGATGTCGATGGCGTTGTCGGCCGTAAGCTCGTCGGCGCGGCGGGCAAAGACGTCCTCAGCCCATGCGGCGTGGCTGCGGCAAAGGTCGTCGCCCTCGAGCGCGCCGGCAAGGTCGTAGCTGGCATCTGCCTTGGCCGCCAGCAGGTGCTCGCGGACAGCGCCGAGCTCGGGAACCAAGCGCGGCGGCAAAATGGCCAGGCCCATGACCTCGATCAGGCCGATGTTCTCCTTTTTGATGTGGTGGTACTCAGCATGCGGATGGAATACGCCCAGCGGATGCTCGTCGGTCGTGATGTTGCAGCGAAGCGCCAGGTAGGCCTCGTAGATTTCGCCGCCGGCGTTGCCGCGGGAGTCCACGCGGCGAATGACGGGCGTCACGGTGTTGTGGGCCACGCCGTCGGCCGTGTGTGCGATGACGCCAACCGACTCATCGGTCCACTCGCGCCAGGCAAGGATAATCTTCTCGGCGGCGTCGAGCAGCTGGGCGCGGTCGTGCGATCGTAGTCGCAGCACCGAAAGCGGCCACTGTAACACGGTACCGATGACCTGGTCAAAGCCCGGCACGCTAAACTGCGAGACCTCGGCGGCGTGCATCATGGGGAACTCGTGCGCGCCGCCCTGGAAGTGGTCGTGCGACAGAATCGAGCCGCCCACGATGGGCAGGTCGGCGTTGGAGCCAATGAAGTAGTGCGGGAACAGGTCGACAAAGTCGAGCAGGCAGGTCAGCCCCTTGCGGTCGACGTGCATCGGACGATGCTCGGAGCTCATGGCAATGCAGTGCTCGTTAAAGTACGCGTACGGGCTGTATTGGAAGCCCCAGCGCTCGCCGTCGAGCTTAATGGGGATAACGCGCAGATTCTGGCGGGCGGGATGGGCGCCGCCGTCGGCTGCAGCGGAGCGTCCGGGATAGCCTTCGTTTTCGATGCAGAGCTGGCAGGCGGGATACTTCTCGCCCGTGTTTTTGGCGGCGCCGGCCGCGGCAATATCGCGCGGGTCCTTTTCGGGCTTTGACAGGTTGATGGTAATCTCGAGGTCGCCCCAGTTGGTGGGGGTGCTCCATTTGATGTTGCGCGCGATGGCGGCACGGCGCACGTAGCCGGCGTCGCAGCACAGGCCGTAGAACCAGTCGGTCGCGGCGCGGGGCTCGTTGACGCCCACGCGTCCGTTGAACTCCTCGTTTACAACCGAAGGCCTTGGCATGAGCGCGCCCATGATGCGCATGGCGATGCGGTCGCGGCCCGATGCCGTGTCCTCGGCGGCGCCGTTGGCAACAGCCGCCTCGGCAAGCGCGGCAAGTGTGCCTTCAAGGTCAAAGTTGGGCAGGGTGTCGGGGTGCAAGAGCGAGAGTTTTTCGACCTGGAGCGCCCAGGCCATGTCGAGCGCCGGGCCCGTAGCACCGATGCACTCGAGAATGGTGTTATACGCCCAGATGCGATCGTCCTGGCCGATCATCGATCGGTGGATAGCGTACTCGATCAGGTTCTGCGCGGCCTCGCGCACGTCAGTCATTACAGCCATGCCGCGTAAGCCCCCTTGTCAGAAATTGCGTAGTGGCGGGCAGAGCCCTCGCCCAGCCAGCCGTTCATCTTGGTGATAAAGGTGTCGACCAGGTCGAGCGGCACGAAGGCCTGGATGGTGCCACCAAAGCCGCCACCGTGGATACGGACGGCGCCACGGCCGTCGAGCACGTGCTCGGCCAGTGCCAGGGCATACATCGAGGGCTGCTCGGAGCCCAGCTTGGCAACGACATTCTGTAGGTACATGGCAGAGCTGGCGCCGGACTCGCGCGTCAGGACCAGGAACTGATCGATGTCGCCGGCGTTCAGGGCAGCCCAGCGCTTATCGACCAGGCCGTTTTCGTACCAGTAGTGAACGGCGCGCAGGCAGGCGCGGTCGCCCAGCTTGGCGCGCAGCTCGGGGAGCTTGGCGTCAAAGTCCGCCACGTTTACCTCGCACAGGCGTGCCTTGCCAAACTCGGCAGCGACGTCCTGCATCTCGCGCGGAACGGCGGCGTAGTCGTCGGTGGCGGCCACGTGGTCGGCACCGACCTTAACGAGCACGAGCGCATAACCGTGATCCTCAAAGTTGAGCTCGAGCTTCTGAGTTTTAGGCTGAGCCTGATCCTCAAAGTCCATGTAGGCGAGGCCGCCCAAGCAAACGGCGGCCTGGTCCATCAGACCGCAGGGCTTGCCGTAATAGTTGTTCTCGGTGCGCTGGCTCATCTGGGCGAGCGCGACGGGCTCGATGGCGGGTGCGTCCCAGAGCGTCTCCATGGCGCGACCGTATGCCGCCTCGACAGCAGCAGAGCTCGAAAGGCCGCCGCCCGAGGGGACAGAGCAGGTGAAGGCGAAGTCGAAGCCGTGGGGCTCAACGCCAAGAGCTGCAATCTCGTGGGCCATACCGCGGACGAGACTTGCGGAGGTGCCCTTCTCGGACTCCTGAACATCCAGCGTGTCGAGCGCGATTTCAAACGTGGGATAGCCCTCGTCGGCTACGCGAACCTTGTTGGAATCGGTTGCCACGGCGATGCCGTCGACGGCGACATCGAGCGAGCCGGCGATAACGTGGCCACCCTCGTGGTCAGTGTGGTTGCCGCTGATCTCGGAGCGGCCGGGCGCGTGCACGTAGAGCACCTGGCGGTCGCCGATGGGGCCAAACTCCTCCTCGAACAGCTTGGTGAGCGTGGCGAGTGTCTTTTTGTCGGGGGTGGTCATGGGAGTCCTTTCCTTGGCGCGCCCGGGTGGGTTTTGCGTCGTTATGAGTACGTTAACAACTTAAAGCGGCATGAACCAAGTGTTCACGATACCGCACGTTACGGGCTATGTTAACGTACTCATAACACATCGCTTGTCACTTTTTGAGAATCTGGTAATCGGTAGAAATTCAGCCGTGAACGGTACTGCCGTATGGACTTATAAAGCAGAAGAGATGCAGATAGAAAAAGTAGAGTACGTTAACATGCGTCCGACGATAGCGGGCCTCGGCGCGGGATGTATTTCTGCCCGGGCCGGCATTCACGCTATTCAGATCTCGCAAGGGTGAAGGTGATCCTGTGGCAAGGCGCCCGTCCAACGATACCAGTTCGCGTCCGGTCTCCATGGCCGACGTCGCCCGCGCTGCCGGCGTTTCGCAGCAGACGGTTTCGCGCGTCGCCAACGGCTTGCCTAACGTTAACGAGCAGACGCGCCAGCGCGTACAGGCCGCTATGCAAAAGCTCGGCTTTCGTCCGAGTTATGCCGGTCGCTCGCTGCGCGACGGCCGTTATCATTCGGTCGGCCTGTGCGTCAACGATGTCACCAAGTTCGGCAACCTCTCAATGATCGACGGCATCGCCAGCGCTGCTCGCGAGCATAATTGCGCCATCACGCTGGTCGAGATGTCCAAGACCGAGGAGTTTTCGCTTGCCGAGGCCACGCGTCGTATGGCCGCATTGCCGGTGGACGGCATCATCATCGGCATGAGTCGCATGGCGCCCGATTTTGAGACGTTTGATCCACTGCCGGGCATTGGCACGGTCATCGTTACCATGTACGCGCACCCGCGGGTGACCACGGTCGATTCCGACCATTACGGCTGCTCGCTATTGCTTATGGATCACCTGTTTGAGCTAGGGCACGAGCAGATTCGCTATATTGGCGGCCCGTCATTCTCGGTCGACGAGCAATTTCGTCGCGCCGGTTGGCAGGATGCACTCGAGCGTAAACACATCGAGCCGGCAGAGCCGCTCGAGGGCGACTGGTCTGCCAACAGCGGCTACGAGGCCGGCAGGTACCTGGCCGAGCACGATCGCACCATGACGGCGATTTACGCGGCAAACGACCAGATGGCAAATGGCGCGATTGCAGCGCTGCGCGATAGCGGTCTGCGCGTGCCCGAGGACGTGAGCGTGGTGGGCGTCGACGATTCGCTCGATGATTTTGTGGCACACAACGAGCTCACGACCGTTCGATTCGATTTGCATCAGCGTGGACGCGAGGTGTTCGAGCACGCGGTTCCCAAGGCGGGGGCAACGGACAAAACCGTTGCCATTCGTATTCCCGGCCAGCTCATCGTTCGACATACCACGGCAGCTCCGCGCACATAGTTTTTGCAGGTCAATGGCGATATATTCCGCCTCAATAACAATCGATAAGGATGCTGGCAGATAGCCGTGGCTATGAAGACGAGTGCTATGATAGACGGGCTCTTTTGTCTATCTAGGAGGCTTTGCCTGATGGAGATCACCAAGGATATCCGCTACATTGGCGTTAACGATCACGACATTGACCTGTTCGAGGGCCAGTACGATGTGTCCGAGAACGGCATGGCATACAACAGCTACGTTATCTTGGGCGAAAAGATCGCTGTCGCCGATTCGGTCGACGGTGGTTTTGTCGACGAGTGGCTCGGCAACCTCGAGGCCGCGCTCGATGGCCGTACGCCCGATTACCTGGTTGTACATCACATGGAGCCCGATCACTCCGCCGGCATCGCTGCCTTTATGGAGCGCTATCCCCAGGCGCAGATCGTGGCAAGCATGGGCGCCTTCCGCATGATGGTCAACTACTTTGGAACCGACTTCCCCGAGCGCAAGATGGTCGTCAAAGATGGCGACGTGCTCGACCTGGGCGGCCACAGCCTAACCTTTGTCGGTGCCCCCAATGTTCACTGGCCCGAGGTGCTCTTCTCCTACGAGTCCACCGACAAGGTGCTCTTTAGTGCCGACGGTTTTGGCAAGTTTGGCGCCAACGACATCGAGGATCCCGAGGGCTGGGCTTGCGAAGCGCGCCGTTACTACTTTGGCATCGTCGGTAAGTTCGGCAAGTTTGTGCAGGCCGTCCTCAAGAAGGCCGCCGACCTGGACATCCAGATTATCTGCCCGCTCCACGGCCCCGTGCTGACTGAGAACCTGGGCTACTACCTCGACACCTATAACACCTGGTCGAGCTATCAGCCCGAGGACGAGGGTATCACGATTGCCTATGCGAGCGTGTACGGGCATCTGAAGGCTGCCGTTGAGGAGCTCGCATCTGCGCTCGAGGCCCGCGGCCAGAAGGTCTCCGTCTTTGACTTGGCTCGTGACGATATGGCCGAGGCCGTTGAGGACGCGTTCCGCTACGACCGTCTGGTGCTCGCCTCCATTACCTATCAGGGCGAGATCTTCCCGTTCATGAGCACCTTTATCCATACGCTCGCCGAGCATGCCTACCAGAACCGCACCGTGGCGCTCGTCGAGGCCGGCTCTTGGGCGCCCGCTGCTGCCAAGGTTATGACCAAGGAGCTCGAGGGCATGAAGGACATCACCCTGGCGCAGAACAAGGTGACCGTGCTGGGCTCGCTCAACGACGCCTCGCGCGCTCAGATCGAGGCCCTCGCCGACGAGCTGTCCAAGTAGTGACACGTTCACTTTTGACGCTCAACCATCACAACCACCACAAAGGGGACAGGCACCTTTGTGGTGGTTTTTATTTAGTTGGCGGCGATGATGAGGGCTGGACGTGCGCCGTCGGCGGTCTTGGCGATTGAGGTGGCGACGGCGCCTTCGGGGTCTCGGTCCATCACGATGGCGTCGACATCGGTCAGTTCGGCAAAGCGGTACATGCCGCGTCCGTTAACCTTGCTAGCGTCCATGAGGGCGACGCTTTGATGGGCTCCGGCGATCATAGCTGTTTTGGTCTCGGCCATCTGGGGAAAGTCGGTCGTAAAGCCGCAGCCGGGAACAAAAGCGCCAGGGCACATGACGGCAAGATCGGCGTGGACCATTTGGAGAGCCTGCATGGTAAGTGGGCCGTACAGATAGCGATGACCTTTGCGCAGTGCCCCGCCCAGCATGACGACATCGACCGAGGGCATGCTCTCGTCAATATAATCGGCGATGGTAATGTCGGCCGTGATAACGGTGATGCCGTCGCGCTGATCAAGGAGCCGGACGAACTCGAGCGCCGTGGTGCCCGAGTCGACGAGCAGCGTGTCGCCGTCATTGACAAGCCCGATGGCGCTTTGCGCGATGGCTTGCTTGGCGGCGACGTTGACATTGATGCGGCGATCCTGCGTGGAGACGGTCAGGCGTTTGTGGAGCGAGACGGCACCGCCGTGCGTGCGGCGCAGCTTGCCTGCTTCGGCGAGCGCGTCCAGGTCGGCGCGGGCGGTGACGGAGGACACGCCAAAGGTCTGGGCGATTTCTGCTACCTGCACCGAGGCATTATGATCGAGCATTTCCAAAATGGCGGTACGGCGTTCGTCGGCAAAGGCACGGTTGGTGGCTTGGGCCATGCTTGCTCCATTCTCGGCTAAATTTGCAGGAATTGTGTTGACTCTATTTTCGTTCATTTTCTTTTTGAGTAAGAAAACACCTTTCGATTACTTATCTTTTCTATAAAAGAAAGACGCTGAACGCCCAAAATTCAATATCGAACATGTTCACTCGGCTCAAATTTCTTCCGTTTGCTTTTCAAAAATGACTGTATTGACCTGCATGGGCTCAATATCTCGCACGTGCAAAGCTGCTGAATTTCATACAATGAGCGCAGCAAAACGCAAGGTAAAACGCCTTGTGAACAACTACGCCCGATGTCCAGATGCGGGCGAGGGAGAGGAGCAAACGCTCATGGCACTTGTTACCACCGAAAAGATGCTCAAGGACGCTCAGGCCGGCCACTACGCCGTCGGCGCATTCAACGTCGAGAACCTCGAGTTTGTTATGGCCGTTCTGGCCGCTGCCGAGGAGACCAAGTCCCCCGTCATCATGCAGACCACCCCGGGCACCATCAAGACCGCTGGTCTGGACTACTTCTACGGCATGGTCAAGGCTGCCGCCGAGCGCGCTTCCGTGCCCGTCGCTCTGCACCTCGATCACGGCGATGGCTATGACCGCTGCATGCAGGCTTTCCGCACGGGCTACACCTCTGTCATGATCGACGGCTCGCACGAGTCCTTCGAGGACAACATCGCTCTGACCAAGTCCGTCGCCGACGCTGGCCGCGCCATGGGCGTGCCCGTCGAGGCCGAGCTCGGCAAGGTTGGCGGCAAGGAGGACGACGGTCCCGCGGTTGAGGGCGAGAGCCCCTACACCGATCCTGCTGAGGCCAAGGAGTTCGTCGAGCGTACCGGCTGCACCTCGCTGGCCATTGGCGTTGGCACCAGCCACGGTGTGTACACGAGCGATCCGCACATCGAGCAGTCCGTGGTCAAGGCCATCCGCGACGCCGTCGACGTGCCGCTGGTCCTGCACGGCACCTCTGGTGTGCCCGATGAGCAGGTTGCCGAGGCTGTGAAGAACGGCATCTGCAAGGTTAACTACGCCACTGAGCTGCGTCAGGCCTACACCAAGGGCTTCATGGCCTACATGGCCGAGAACCCCGCCTGCTTCGATCCCAAGAAGCCGGCCAAGGAGGGTATGCGCGAGATCACCGAGCTGGTTAAGATCCGCATGACCAACCTCAACTCTGTGGGCAAAGCAGAGTAACAGCAAGGGTACTCCGACTCGCTACATATCCCGGGGAGGGACGAGGGTTTAGTTCCCCAATCGTCCTCGGGCATGCAAAAAGCCTCGCTGCGCACTTCGTGCGGCGAGGCTTTTTGCCCCCTGCGGAAAGATTGGGGAACTAAGCCCTCGTCCCTCCCAGGTTGACCTACTCGAGGTCGTCGCCCTTGTGGCGTTGGGGCGGAAATGGGTGGGGCGTCAGGGCTTCTTTGTTGATGAGGGGTTAGTATGCCCGGGCTTGGTTGGGGAAGGTTTTGTCTAGGGATGCTTGGAGCTTATCGAAGGATGCTCGCAGGTTGAGGCTTTGGTTGGTTGAGCGTTTGGCTTTTGGGGTTGGGGAGTCGAGGAGGCCGTTTCTCTGTGTCGGGGGGAAGGAGAAAAGGTCTGCATGTTTTAGGGATGGCTGCTGTGCTGCGTCATTGGAAGAATGCATGCTTATGCGGCCTCCTCGATGTCCACCAAAAGATTGCGCTCGGGGTGTGCTGCTAGGTCCCGTGCGTTGGCAGTATTATGCCGCGGCTTCTGCAAAGAAGCGCTAAAGAAAGGCTTAACCTGGTTTGGTGTTACGATGAAACTGCAGGTCAGAGGTATCGAATAACACTTTTGAAAGGTTTTGGGCTTAAGGGCTTTCTAAGGTTTGTGGCGCGGATGTGGCTCGCCTGTGTGGGGCGTGTGGATGGCTCGTTCCTAGCGCTGCGGCTCTGCGGCGCGCACCTGCTCGACGACCTTTTCCATCGTGGCGTCGATGCGGTCTTTCTTGAGCTCACATTCCCAGATGGTTATGGGTGTCCAGCCCATTTGAGTGAGTGCTGCCACGGCAGCGCGGTCGCGTTCGACGTTGCGACGGAACTTTGCCTCCCAAAACTCAACGTTGCGCTTGGGCTGGCTAGGGTTGCACTTGGGGCAGCGATGCCAAAAGCAACCGTTGACGAAGATGGCGATCTTGCGTCCGGGAAAGGCGATGTCGGGCTTGCCTGGTACCTTCCATTCCAAACGATAGCCCGTAAGGCCCGCGGCCCGTAGGCGCTGGCGAACGAGCAGCTCGGGTTTGGTGTTCGCACGCTTGTTGCCCTTCATGGACTTTTTTATAGCGGCGCGACGGCGCACCAGTTCACGCTCGTCGGCGGAAAGGTCCGAGGTATCGATGCCGTCGAGCAGACCGGGCTTGGGACGCTTTTTGCTGCGGCGCTTAGATGCGCGCTTGGGCTTGGTAACGGGCTCGTCGGCTGTGGTGGACTCGGTGCGGTTGGCGGCGTTGGCCTCAAGCCGGTCCTCCTTCAGCTCAATCAGGGCATCAATGAGCCCCTTGTCGGCGGGCATCCATTCCACCGTGGCAAGCGAGGTGCGCGGAATCCAGCGGATATCGAGTTGGCGGTCGTGCTTCTGCGGCTCATCGGATTCATCGGCGAGCGAGCAGTAGTAGCACTCCATGGAGAGATGGAAATCGGGGTAGTCGTACTCAACGGTGTAAAAATCGTGCAGGTTGGTGACTTTGACCCGTAGCTCTTCCATGAGCTCGCGGCGTACAGCGTCCTCGGGCGTCTCGCCGCGCATGAGCTTGCCACCGGGGAACTCCCAAAGTCCCTGCATGTCGCCATAGCCGCGCTGCACGGCAAGCAGCTCATCGGATCCTTCCTTGCGAATGATCCCAGCGGCAACATGAACAGTCTTCAACAGGAGTCCTCCCTCAACATCAACAAGTGGCAGGGTAGTCTTTTTGGGACGGGGCTTTTTTAGCTGCCCTATGTCAAATGCGGCCTCATGCTTCGAAGGCTTCGAATGGGGTAGCTAAAAAAGCCCCGTCCCAAAAAGACTACCCGTACCTTACACAACGGTAAGGCAAGCGTAAGCCATATCGATGGTAGCTGACTCGTCTTCTTGCGACTATAGATGCCGTAGACTAATCGCAAGAAAGGACTCGGTATGCAAACCACGCACATGGCGACCCCGGTACTGGAGGTCGCGCATCTCGAAAAGGTATATGGAGCGCTGGGCAACGTGACCCGCGCGCTCAACGACGTCAGCTTTACCGTCAACCGCGGCGAATTTGTTGGCATCATGGGCGCTTCGGGCTCGGGCAAGTCGACGTTGCTCAACTGCGTTTCGACCATCGATAGCGCCACGAGCGGCACCATCCGCATCAACGGGCAGGACGTTACGCGCATGAAGCAGGCTAAGCTTTCGCAGTTCCGCCGCGAGGAGCTCGGCTTTATCTTCCAGGACTCCAACCTGCTCGATACGCTCACGGCACGCGAGAACATCGCCCTGCCGCTCACCATCGCCCGCACAAACGCGGCAGAGATCTCGACCCGCGTGCAGGATGTGGCTGCGCGTCTGTCTATCAGTCAGGTGCTCGACAAGTATCCCTACCAGATGTCCGGCGGTCAGCAGCAGCGCGTTGCCGCGGCTCGCGCGCTCGTCACCGACCCCACCATGATCATGGCCGACGAGCCCACCGGCGCCCTCGATTCCAAGAGCGCCCGCCTGCTGCTCGAGAGCCTGGAGTCCCTCAATCGCCGCCTGCGCGCCACCGTGCTCATGGTCACGCATGACAGCTTTGCTGCCAGCTACACGAGCCGCGTGCTGTTTATCCGCGACGGCAAGATCTTCACCGAGCTGCGCCGCGGCGACACCGACCGCCGAGAGTTCTTCGACCGCATTATGGAGGTCGTTGCCATGATGGGCGGTGAGGGCTCCGATGCTCTGTAAACTCGCTTGGGGCAACGTCCGCCGCGCCGGCCGCGACTACCTCGTCTACCTTTTGACGCTCACCCTGGGCGTCACGGTCTTCTATGCCTTTAACACCATCTCGATGCAGGTCGACATCGCCGGCATCGATGAAAAGGGCTTGGCGCAGGTAATGGGCAGCATGCTCGGCAACCTGACGTACTTTTTGGCCGGTGTCATGGCCTTTTTGATGGTGTATGCCAATAACTTCATCATGAAACGCCGCAAGAAGGAGTTTGGCCTGTACCAGGTGCTCGGCATGGGGCGCGGGCGCGTCGCCACGGTTATGGCGCTCGAGACGGTGATCGTTTCGGTCGTGGCCTTTGTCGCCGGCATTGTGCTGGGTGTGGGACTCTCCCAGCTCATGACGTTCTTTACGGCCTCGCTCTTTAAGACACAGATCGCCAATTTCCACTTCTTTTTCTCGGTGCATGCGTTCAATCTGACCCTTGCCTGCATGCTCGTAATGTTTGTGCTCACGCTACTGCTGAACCTTCGCGCCGTGCGTCGTACCAAACTCATCGAGCTTATGGGTGCCGAGCGTCGCAACGAGAGCATCAAGACACGCAACCCCTGGATCGCGATTGCCATCTTTGCCGTGGGCGTGGTGCTTGTGGGCGTGGCCTATTACCGTCTGCTACGTGATGGGTTCCCGCTAACCGCGACGGACAGCAAGCTGCAAGAGGCCATGAACCAGTTTGGTATTACGACCGCTATGGTTACCGTGGGCACCTTTGCCCTGTTCTGGGGACTCTCGGGCATGCTCATCAAGCTGCTGCAGAGCCTGCGCGGCGTGTATTGGCGCGGCCTCAATATGTTTACCGTGCGCCAGCTTGCGGCCAAGGTCAACACGGTGTGCTTTTCGATGGGCGTCATCGCGATGCTCCTGTTTTTGGCCATCACCTCGGTGACGTGCGGTATGTCGATTGCCAACGTGATGAATGAAAACCTGGAGCGCTATAATCCGGCCGACATGTCGCAGACGTATATCTATTACACGCCCGAAACGCTCGACTACTACAAGGAGTATGTCAATCCGTCTGAGGCCGATCGCATGGTGCTGGCCGATAGTACGGTCGATTTGTACTCCGCATGGCACGGCAATCCATGGCACGGCGATCGTAAGGGCAAGTCGGCGGACAACAACGACGAGACCGGCAAGAAGGTCAGTATCGCCGATGTTGCCGGTGAGCATGTGCAGATCGATTCGTATCTGAGTTACCCGCTTGGCGGCTCGGATCCTTCGGTGACTCCAAGTGAGATGTGCAAGACCATGGGCGAAAAGCTTCCCAAGGCGTTCGGGGGTAGCAATGCCGATACGATGGGTCTGTTTGTGACGCCGGCGAGCCAGTACAACAAACTGCGTCAGATGATGGGCGAGGAGCCGGTGCACATCGGTCACGACCAGTATCTGCTCACGTGTGATATGGGCGGCGAGCTGGTCGACCTGTACACCAAGTATATGGCTGGCGGCCATGCCCTTACCTTGGGCGGGCATACGCTCAAGCCCGCAACCGATAAGTCGGACGAAGATACGGCGGCCATCGCCAACTCGGCGATGGGCAGTAATCCGGGTACCGTCGTCGTTGCCGACGAGCTGTTGTCCCAACTTAATCTGCAGCCGTATTCCAGTAGCCTGCTCGTTAACTACAAACAGGGGATGGATACGACCGAGGCAGACGAGAGCATTAAATACACTGTGCTCGACAATCTGCTCGTTGACGGCAAGGAGTCGGGGTCGTGGGGAACCTTCATCACACGCTCCGAGATGTACACGCAAGCAGCGCAAATGAATGGTCTTATTAGCTACCTAGCCATCTACATCGGCTTTGTATTGGTCGTTGCATGCGCGGCGATTCTGTCGATCCAGCAACTTTCCAACGTGGCCGACGGCAGCCGCAGCTATCGGGGCTTGTACCA
>OBWW01001240.1_pt1 | contig 12294 bp, 25 predicted proteins | sample 1538091 | NCBI WGS metagenome assembly OBWW01 (sample SAMEA2580125, study PRJEB22360) | human gut metagenome | biome: human gut; feature: human-associated habitat; material: faeces | place: Denmark | collected 2008/2010 | reverse complement strand
GTCAGGGGGCTGAACTCCACCAGCTCCGCCCCCAGCTCCTCCAGCAGTTCTAGGTTATCCTCGTAATAAAAGGAGAAAGCCCGGTCCCGTGCTACGGCGATGGGTATCCCGCCGCCGCTCCGGGGCCTCGCTGTCTCCAGCGATGCAGTCAAAGGGGGGGCTGAAGCCGCAATGGCGAACAGGGTGTCCAGGTCCACGCTCTCCTCCATCTGGCCGGCCAGACGCAGGATCTTCTCCTGAAGCCCCTCTACCTCGGCCGCCGTGATGAGGCCCAGGTGGCGGCTGGCCAGCGCACAGTCCGGCATCCGCGGGATATGCCCCAAAACCTGCAGGCCGGTCTCCCTCTCCAAAATGGGTGTGAGATGGCGGCAGAGCTTCGGGGAGCACTGATTCAGGATGACGCCCTGTATCATGTCGGGCGCCCGGAATGCCCGCAGCCCCTGCAAAACAGCAGCCAATGTGAGGGAGGTGCCCCCTGGAACGACGGTGAGAACGACCGGCGTATCCGTAGCCCTGGCCAGGTGCCAGCTGCTGGCCCGTTCCGTTCCGGCGATCCCGTCATAAAAGCCCATGCAGCCCTCCAGAACGGCCAGGCCATGGCCCGCACCGGCACGGGCCATCAGCCCCCGCACCGTGGGCTCGTCCGAAAAAAACAAGTCGAGATTGCGGCTGGGCAGACTCAGCACCTCCCGGTGGAAGAGAGGGTCAATATAGTCCGGGCCGCATTTGAAGGCACAGGGGTCCACTCCCCGGTTCAGGGCGGCCTGGAGCAGCGCGCAGGTCAGAGATGTCTTCCCGCTGGAGCTGGCAGGGGCCGCCACCATCACTCTGGGGAGCGATACGGTCTGATGTTCCATGGATCAAGTTCCTCCCAGTGGGTTCCTCGGATTCTCATTATAGCGGCTCTCCAGACAAAATGCAATCTGAGAATCCAGACATTCCTGCCCTTTCCAGGCCCGATCCAGAAAGCTCCTCGAAAAAAAGAGGGCGATCCGCCGCGGACATGCTCTGGGACGCCTGTGTCCCGCCGGGGCCGCCGCTCTCCCCACGGCATAGGATGGTGCGGAGGAGCAATCCTCCAATCCACACAAGGAGGAATCCTGCATTGAACAAAGAAACTTGCAGCGCGGCCGGATCGGCCAGCTGCCCGGACTATTTCGGCACACTCCCCTCTTGTGCCGGGCTGGCTGTCCCCTATGTCCCCTTTCAGCAGAATGGGTCTCAAAAATATTCTCAGGGGGATGCCCTGAGTAACGGTACGCTGTTTCCCGGTCTGAATCTGCCCTTCCATCTGAAAGTGGAAGGCAGCACCCTTCCCTCCAATCCGCTGGTAGAGCTCCAGGCACTGGAGTTCGTGGTGCTCGAGCTGGGCATCTATCTGGATACCCATCCGGATGACATGGAGGCATTCCAGCTGTTCCAGCAGTATGCTGCCATGGAAAAGTCCGCCAAGGCGGCCTATGAAAAGCGGTTCGGGCCGCTGATGAAAAGCACGGCGGCCACGGAGGACACCTACCGTTGGCTCCAGGACCCATGGCCCTGGAACTACCAGCAGAATGAGGTGAAGTGACATGTTTATTTATGAAAAAAAGCTCCAGTTCCCGGTAAAGATCGCCACGCCTAATCCCAAACTCGCCGCTTTTATTATCAGTCAGTACGGCGGACCAGACAACAATAGCCTATAAAAAATAATGCCGCAGTCAGATGTTGACTGCGGCATTACCTATTCAATGTTCAGACATAAGCCTGCTTTTCATAGAACTTGGCTTTCCCCTGGAACAGATTATTCAGATATGTGGTCTTGAGCCAGGTGGCGACCTGAGACTTCTGCTCGGCGTTCAGCTCGTCGGTGCTCACCAGCTTGTCGCCGATGTGGACGAACGACACCGTCTTGATTTTCTTCTCTGCCACCTGAATCACCACCCATTACACTCTATTCGGAAAGGCCCGTTTCATTTCATATTTCCATAATGCTATTTTATATTACCGATCGGTAATTTGCAAGTAAAAAATAGGAGGGGCAGAAAATCCCCCTCCTCTCAACTAGTCATGCTTTCAACCTTGACGATCCCATACCGCTCCGGGAAACCCGGGTCCTGCTCCGCCATCCATAGCAACCTGAGCGAAGGCCCGTTTGGGATGTTCTGTCCAGACTCCCATGCCTCTACAGTCTTTTTCGATACGCCCATGAACAGAGCGAATACCGCCTGGGTCATATTCAGTCGGTTGCGTATTCCCTTGATTTCTTCTGCACTGTACTCTTGGAGCGGGGCTGTGTCAAATCGCTTCATGTTGCTCTCCTCTTCAGATATCCTTGGGTCATGCAGGAACACCCTTGCTGTAAAGTTCAGCAGGGTCGATGTCAATATCACCATCGTTCCATACGGTCACACCATAGTCGATATAAACCCCGTCGAATACCGCTCTGTCGGTCAGAGGGGCAAACGCTGGGAAAGAAAACAGGGGCGAAAAATCGAAGATCTTCGCCTCGCCTGTGTTGAAACGCACCCAGAGTTTATGCCCATCAATCGGCCTGACGCCGCACACACGGATGGCGGGAGTGGTTTCCCCGGCATATGCAATACCATCTTTGATATACATTTCTTCTCCTCCTTATCTTAGCGGCTCAATCTTCCCAAACGGGATGTTTCTGACCGCATTGTTCCAAGCCTTGTAAAGCTCATCCTCATGGATAGCCGCCCATGCTTGGACTAGCTTCAGCTGTTTTACCGGCAAGCTACCTGCCAGCAGTTCTCCGTCTACGCCTACGGATGCTTCGTATTCGGCAAAGTACACGTGGAAATGCGGCTTGTTGTGTTGTCCGTTGTCGCTGTAAATCATTTTGATGATGATGTTGTAGAACCGGCAAAGTTCAGGCATTTTAGTTCCTCCTGTCTTGTTCTTCATACTTATCTTACCCTATTAAATAGGGTTTGTCAATAGTGATTTCACTCTAGGCAGAAAAATGGGCCGGGGAACCCCCCGGCCCGGCAGTCTCACTCTTCGGTTTTCAAGGTGCCACACCGCTTCTTCATATCGTTGGCAGCATAGATGGCATCGACGACCCGGCAGTCTCCAGAAAGCAGATCCAGTTCGTCGGCCACCTCACGGATTTCGTCCCAGAGGACGTAGAACGCATATGTCCCCCTGTTCAGCCTCTCTTGTTCCTCCGGCATAACCTCGAAGTCGAGGTAGAGCTGTTCGATGGAGTGCATCAGGGCGTCAACCTTCCCGATGCCGAAAATCGCCTTATCAAGATGTTTGTTCATTGCCTTTTCGTCCTTTCGGTTAGATGTTATAGACACCCAACCACCGGAGTAAAAGGCCTCATAAATCAGGCAATGAAGGGTGGGGAGCTTTACGGTCCCGTGTGGGCATCTGGGCATCAGCCCTTGTGCTTCCCGCCACCATATTTTACAACTTTTTTCCATATCGTCAAAGGTATAACACCTTTCTGAATCTGACTGCAATCGACTCTGCTCTGTCCCACTCTTCGCTCATGCAAAGCTCCAGAACATATAGGCTGTCCCTGGGGGTGAAGCTTCTGCGAGGAGTTGTGTCATCGTGGATCATCGTGAGTAGCAGTTCTTCCACATCATACTTCGATGCGCCTACCGCTACCGCCGCTTTTCGGATGGAAGATACAAGCTCCCGGTCAATAGCCGGAATCGCTTCTCCGCAATTCAGCATGACATAGAACTCTAGGAGGAGGACCTTCAGTTCATCGGCATGACGGCCCTCCAGATTCAGGATCTCGGACATTTGCCGGAGATCCCGCATATATTCGACCATCAATCCCGCCCGCAAATGCCTTGCACTTGCCTTGGACAGTTCTGCGAAATCTCTGGTGCTCCCCTTCCCCGTCATGACTGCTCCCCTCTTCTAATCTTCGTCTCCGGCCTTGAAGTTATATACCGGCTTGATGATGCTTTCAACTTCCGCTGTCGGACCGATATTCTCCAGAATATCAGCCATGCCCTTATAGGCCATCGGGCACTCATCCAAGGTGGCCTTGCTGACCGACGTGGTATAGATGCCGTCCATCTGCTTCTTGAATTCGGAGACCGTGAAGGATTCCTTCGCCTGTGCCCGACTCATCAGCCGGCCGGCACCGTGCGGAGCGGACCGGTTCCAATCATCATTTCCCTTCCCTATGCAGACGAGGCTGCCATCCCTCATGTTGATCGGGATAAGCAGCTTCTCTCCCGCTTCAGCGGATACGGCGCCTTTCCGCAGGATCATGGCATCTGTATCAATGTAGTTGTGGATGGTCGTGAACTGCTCCTCTGAGTGGAGCTTCATGGCTTTCAGGACCTCATCCATCATTGCTTGCCGATTCAGCTCGGCGAACTTCTGGACCAGCTTCATGTCGTGGATATAGTCATCAAACAGGTTACCCTCGACATAGGCGAGTGCCCGAGGAACCGTAGTTCGCACGGTCGCCTTCAGGCGTTTCAGCTCTTTCTGGATCTCCTTCTGGCGGCCTGCTGCTTTCATCTCCGTAATGAACCGGTCGATAGAGGCGTCGTCAGTCTTGTTGAGGGCCTTGTACCCGGCCTCTTGGTAATACTTCGCCACCTCCAGGCCGAGGTGGCGGCTACCGGAATGTACCACGATATAAAGCCGCCCCTGGTCATCCTGGTCAACCTCAATGAAATGATTGCCGCCTCCCAGGGTCCCAACGCTCTTCTCCGCCCGCAGCAGGTCAACATATTTGGCGCACCGCAGTTCCCCCAGATCAATCCGGTCGGCATACCGGTGGGCATCTTTCCTGATTTCAAAGCCGGACGGTATCCGCTCATGGATCACCTTGTCCAGCTTTTGCATTTCCATGTGGTCCTCCCGGACCCGCACAGTTTCCATTCCGCACCCGATGTCAACGCCGACAAGGTTCGGAACGACCTTGTCGGTGATCGTCATGGTGGTTCCGATGGTGCATCCGGCGCCGGCGTGGATGTCAGGCATCATCCTGATCCGGCTCCCGGCGGTGAACTCCTGATTCAGCAGTTCTATCACCTGGGATATGGCAGACTGGTCTACAACATCCGTGAACACCTTTGCTGTATTGTACTTTCCGTTCAGTTCTATCATATCATCACCTGCGTTTCATTATATCAGTTGTCCTCGCTTTCGCAAGCCTTTCTTAAATCGCATGGCCGCTTGGAGGAACGGGTTTCCGTCTCTCCTGGTGTTGTGGGATGGTCTATCGTTCTAGGCTCTTGTGCGGCCTCTGAGCGGCTTTCCTGGGGTAACTCTGGGGCGAATCTCAGCGTGGCCGTTCTCGGGCTTCCAAAGCAAATTTCAAGGCTGCCGATCCCAGGCCAGTTGAAATCAAGGTAATCCTTGCGGTCACTCATCCCCAGCCTCGAAGTAGTCCCGGACGAAATCTCCGGCGCCAAAGTCCTTCAGCTCTTCGTAGGTGAAGATCTCCGCCAGGGCATCAATGATGTCGGCGTCGTTATGGCAATCCTCCAAACCGAGCTTGATGTATGCGTCAATGAGCCGGCTCACCTTATCGCGCAAGCAGGTGCCCGCCTTTTCTTCGCTTGTCTTCCTCCCATCCATTACCGCTCGAACATCATCCTGGAACCTGACCCATTCCTCGCCGTAGTCAGCAAGCCCATGTTTTCCCCTTTCAAGCCATTCCGAGATGTCCCGGTCGAAGCACCACAGGGTCTTGTCGCTGCAATTTTTCAGCATGGGCCGGATCACGTCCATGACTAGGCCGGGCATATAGGACATACGGCCAAGGGCGTACCGAACGGCGCAGTTCAGAACAGCGCCTCCGAAATCGTCTTCTCTCTCAATCTTCATATTTGCTCTCCCTCTTTTTGTACTGCTTCGGCGCAGTCATCACAAATAAATTGATTTTTCGCCCCTTTGATTAGTGCCAGGTTTGGGAAATAGTCATCATCAAATTTCTTTCCGCAAACAAAGCATCTGTCCAGTCCGCTATTTTTAAGCCCTTTCCGCTCTCGCGCCGAGATGGTATCTCTTACGGTCATGCCCCATTTTGCACAATCGTAAATAAGGTATTGCTACGATCCGCTAGAATCGCTGGATTCGGGTGCTTCCGGCTTTGCACCGTCGAACGCCTCTGCCAGCTCCCGATACTCCTCCAACGAGATATACCCACGCTTTCGCTGCTGCTTCCAGTAGTTCATTATCCTGTCGTACTGCTCTTTCAGGGCAATATACTTGGCGAAAACGGGGTTTAGCTCCCGGCAGACATCGTCGAGAGCCTTCTGTTTCTCTTCAAAATTTGAGAGCAATTCAAAGCTCGGTGCCCTGCCGATGTTCTTGGAGCCGCAGGCACAGCAGAACTTCGGCGTTTTCCCCTGGACACTGAAATCGCTCTTGCAGTCCTTGCAGATCCATTTCTGCTGTCTGCCCCTCGCCATTTACACCGCCTCCCTTCTATTTCTTTTTGGCGTTATCTTCAAACCATCTGCACTTGAGGCAGTGACACCCTGGGGTTCCCTTTATGGTCATTTTCCCGAGGCAGATACCCGGGCGATATGCCTCATAGCAATCAGGTTTCTTCTTGCGGGTTTTCTCTTTCATGCTCCATCACCCTTACCTCCGATGATCTCGTCAAGGTTGACAGTTTCGCCGGGGCGCAGGGAGGGGAAAAGGTCAGCACTCATCGTGGCGACCAGATGAGTTCCATCCACAGCTTTGATATGTAGATCGCATTTCTCAAGCTTGTCCACACCACCCCACAATACCCTGACTGTCTTCGCCCTCTCCACCTCCTGCTCCGTCCAGCGGGGCTTGCGGATGATGCGGTCTGGGTGGTTGATAAGTGTAGGAACGCACATTTTAAAATTCCCATCAGCGCATTTCAAAAAACCGCCATCGGTTACTTGAAAAGATGTACTCATTCCGGGGTATGTGAACCACTCTCCCACCTCAACCCCCAGCACCTGCGCAATTCTTGGTTTATCCATGTCGGCCTCCTCCTTATGTTTTGCCGTCTCCGGCATATCATCCTCCACCACATAGCCGAGCCATAGTTCACTGCTCATGGCCGTCCTCCTTCCTTTCCCACTCCCCACACCGCTGATCCGGGTCTGTGAAGTCGGCGCGGTGCGGGGAATCGCCATTGAAACACACGCCCTGGAAGTCCTCGTACCATGCGCAGGTGGCGCATTCCTCAGCTTTCCAGTTGGCACAGGTGTCATTTCCATGTGTTAAAAACACCCCGTTGTCAGGGCAATCACAAAAGCGATCTCCGTCCCACCATTGGCAGGTAGCGCAGCACTTAGTCATGGTTGTCATCCTTTCGCTGGCCGTAGGAGCAAAAGAAATCGTCTGGAACCGGCTTTTGAACCAAAACCTGTTTCATGTTTCTGTCAAACTGAACGAGAACTAAAGGACAAATGTTTTTATCTTTCTTGGAACATTCCCTGCACCTGACCACAGGCACGGCGGAGATGGTAGGTAGTGCGTCAAGCACAGATTTCCCCTCTGCATCAACCAGCCTCATTGCTTGGCCTCCTTTCCCATGCGAGCGCCGCACCACGGGCAAGTAGTAGCGCCCTTGTCTCCATCGTCGCTGTACTCTTTGCACTCCGAACAATACGGGATTTTTCCAGGATCAAAAATCCATCTTCCGTGCCGCACCTCCGCAACGTCGGCGGCGGGCATATAGTGGACTTCCGTCATAATTTCAATGGCGTCGTGGCCGAAGGCTTTATTTTTATCTGGATTGTTTAGACCATCCTCGATAAATTTCTCAACAGCCACCCTCTCTATGTACTCCTTCATGATCAATGCTCCTTCAAATAAAGTGCAATTTGAATAAGTCCGATCCCAAAAATTAAAACAGCTACTGACCAGTTAAGCGCGGTATTCCCATCCCCTTTTAGACCGAAATAAACATTCAGTGCCGCCAGGAAGAAATTCACACCAGCGTAAAATATCATTCTGAGTCTCCTCCTTTTTCATCCTGCTCCCTCCGTAGTGCGGCCTGGGCCTCCTCGCTGGTCAAAATCTCAAATGACCACAGAGCGCAGTAATCATCTGTTCCCGCGTGACCACACCTGTACATCCAGTCAGGCTTTTCGCCAAGGAGATGGAGTTCTGCCGTTCTAACCTCCCAGGCATCGCCAAAGCGGTCATAAATTGTATCGCCTATGGTGTACTTCGGGATTTTCCCCTCCTGGTCCGCCTGGGCCAGTTCGCGGAGGCGGTCAAGCCCCGTTGCCCCAATCTGGCGGATCATTTCTGTCAGATCTTCTCTGGCTCGTTCCGCCTGCTCCAGAGCGTGGGCCATGGCGGAATAGTCGCAAGGCTCCAGGCCCGTGTCCTCGTAGGCGGCGAGGCGGTCAACATCGTCACCCCGGAATTTCTCTGGAGTTCCCTCATCACTGTAAATGCCATCCCCAACAAGATAATAGCCGCGTTCATCTTTCTGTGTTGCGCGTTCCATGTCAGACCTCCTCGTGCCAATTTTGTAATGCATGTTTTAGGGTCTCATTCTCCCGCTTCACCTGCTCCAGCTCGGCCTGCGTAGCATGGCAAACCGCCTTTTCTTTCTGATACATTTCCCGCAACCTCTCGTTTTCGTCCTGGAGCATGGAGAGGGCGGTGGCGGCATATCCACAAAGGTTTTGGCATTCTTCTTCGCCATATTCTAATTCGCATTTATTACACGCCTTTGAGTTATCATCGGCACAACATTTTAGGCAACGCTTAAGTTTCTCAATGTCCATTAGGTTTCCTCCTCTCCCTCCGGCTAAAAATATAGCTTTACTCCTTGCGGCAACTCCGGCATATCTCTCCAAAAAAGAGCCTTAAATCCGTGAAGTGGCATAAATTCCGGTTCATAAACTCCGAACGGGCGTTTCCAAACCGCGCTTGAAATTTTTCCATACATTCCCATTATCAGGCACATGGCCCCTTCTTTTGGGGGTTCATTTTTGACATCATGCCAACCGTCCTCCGGTATCGGCATCCACCATTTCACATCCTCGTTCGGCTTATATGCGTCCGGGGAAAACAATACCGGGCAGATTTTTTGCCGCCCGGTCGGGAGATAGGTTCTAAGTGCCGAGTCCTGCAAAGCTCCAAACTTTGTGATGATTAAAACCTTTTCCCCTTCATCTGGCAGGAATTCTTTTGTTGATACCCACCACGGCTTATTTTGCTCCATCGCCCTCTCCCTCCGGCGGGCGGCGGTAAAAGTACCCAAAAAGGTTTTCCACTTTATGTGGCTCGCTTCCAAACACCAAAACTGACCCTCTACGTACCAATACCCAACACGGAATATAATCCCACCAGACGGGGGTTGACTGCTCCATCTCTCGCAGTTCCTCCAGCGTCAGCGGCTCGTTCGGCGGGGTGAGGGTAGTATCTCCCTCCAATGCAGAGATCAGCATATCAATGATTTGAGCCGCTTGATGATATGTGTCAGTGGTCCTCCATGCATCAGCAGCTTTCTTTGCCAGCCGAATAGTTTCATTGTTCCGGTCCATCTTTTAGCGCCTCCTTCTCTCCACTTTAACTCCATACTCTTTTTCACCGGCTCTGATGTGCATGGGGCAGTTTGGATTTACCTTACAATTAAGGCATCGTCCTGTTTCCTCATACATTTCCAGGCGGGTAAATGCCTCGTCATAATCACACATCTTTGTCATATAATGCCTCCAATCTCTTCATCTCCATCTCCTCCGCGCTCAGAATCGGCGCATGGGTGTGTCTACATCTTGCCGCTTCCAAACATTTTTCGCATTTCTGATACTCCCCAGGGAGCCATTCATCAAATAGGGTGCATTTCGGAACCCGCCGCTCCACCGGAGCTTTCTTTCCGTGGGTTCGATCTCGGTGGGTGTGGTACTTGCAAACATCCTTTCCCCAGAAATCTCCGGGGTAAAGGCACTCCCCTTCCATCCCCTTTTCGCACGGGACCTCATGCTCGACGAGTATCTTCATTGCCTATCACCTTCCTCATTTCTCTGTTGCCTATCAAGTCCCAATAAAAATACCAGAGTAGACCGGCCCTTCGATAAAATAGTGGCAGAACTCAAGCTCCTTCGGGACGCCCTCCCTGTCCAGCTTTGTCGGTCTGAGGACAAGAACGTGGTTATCGACCATGATTTGGTACTTCCCGTCGGGGATGAGCCTCTTTGCTTCGCTGCTCACTGGCGTAGTAACTCTGCGCTCTGTGATGTAGTTGCACAGGCATTCAGCTGGTATTCCCTGTTCCGGAAGCAAGTCGAAGATGGAAATTTGACCTATCATCTCGGCCCCTCCTTCTTTCTGACCTGCCCACGAGCCACCTGTACTGCTCCATACAGCCATCCCTCAATATACTCTCTGGTCCCTCTCTGGCCCTGTTTCTCTGGCTCCGTCCCGCCGTAATAGGCGGCATAATCATCCCGGCCAACCTTCAGGATCACTACCGGCTGATAGTGGAGCACAAACGCCTGGTAGTTCCTGAACTCGTTTGCAATGTCCTTCATCTTGCACCCCCTCAGTTGTCGATGAACTCGCAGAGATAGAACTGGACTGTATTGCCGTTTACCTCATGCTGGCAGCATCTCCATCGCCCCTGGAACAGGAACCATACGGTTCCATCGAAGGTGTTGAGGTAATCGTACCCGTGCTCCTGAAGAAAACTCCGCAACAGGTCATTTGTGGATTTCCGCTCGTCGTTCCATTCAGCTTTGAAGAAGGGAATCCGGCCGATTACTTCTCCTCTTGGATGGCGCTTGTCAAAGTCTTTGCAGAACTGGTCGAAATTCACTCCTGCTGCCTCCCCTCCAGAGCCTTCTGGATGATTACTTCCATGTTCTTCTCCAGCAGGAACATCATGTCCTGCCGCTGCTGGGACAAGATCTGATTCAATTCCGCATGGACTGTTGCCCGGTTCACGACTCTGCACTGGTGTACGGCCAGAATCAGGTCATCGAAGGTAATCCCGTCGAGAATGTTGTCCTCCGGATACAGGTCCTCGCCAAGTTTCCATTCACGCTCCATCTTCACCTCTCCAATCTCCCAATCTTTCTTCCGGTCAGCTCCTCGTAGAACCAAGCCCGCTCCACGCAGGTCATTGTCCCGTCGGTGATATTCCGCAGGACGATGTAGTGGCAACCGGTTCCGCCGGAACCGACCCCAGCGTCCAACAGGTCAATGCCAACGAACTCATATTCGTATTTATCTCCCAGCTTCGACTTTGCGGTAAATCTGTCTCCAGTTTTCAAAACGTCCATTTCCGAAACCTCATATTCTAATTCCAAGCGGTAATTTTGGTGTAACTTTACGATACAATACCTACCGCCTAAGTCAATAGATTCAGCGAAATTTGTTGAAAATATTTAATTTTGTTGATTTCAGAAGTCGAAACCGCACATGGCCTCCACCGCCATCAGGTCTTCCGACCGAATCTCGTAACTGATCCACCGTTTCCCACAGTCGGTGTGCCTCTCGGTCTGACAGGCGAGCCACACGGTTTTCCCCAAGAAGCTCAACTTGGCGACCTTCTCGACGGGGCCCCGTTCCACCTTGGCGTAGAGCCAAGTGTCGTTCTCACCAGTGAACCCGACTTCATCAGCGGATTTCAGCAGCCATTCCTTCCACCCATAGTAATCGCGCAGGCGGAGCTTCATAGCCTGTTCGCCAGCCATAGCCCCGATGGCCTCCCAACTGAACGGGGCAATCTTTTCCGCTACGGTGTCAGAGTATCCCGGGGCTTTGACGATGGATTCCCGGAACAGCGGAGAGCCATCCTTGCCTACGATATGGAGCTCCAGGCCCTCCCGCATAGGGCAACTGGCCTCGTAGCCGCCGATCCATTTGTTGGAGGTGAGCCAGCGCACATATTCCTCGTCGCACTCCTGCCGGATATATACTTTCCCGGTTTCCTTACAGCGGTACAGGTCTTCTCCAACACCTCTCTGGTCGGCCATGAACACCACAGTTCTGATGCTATCCATCTCTTCTCCGCCTCCTTAGTACCAGACCAGGTTGATACCGCCAATGGCAGCCACCCGATTCTGCATCTTATTTACATCGGCGCCTTTCTTTGGGAGCCTATCATCTCCGTTCCAGGCCAGGATCATCCACTCAAGCTCCGGGTCCTTTTTCGGGACACAGAAAGTACCAGCGAAGTTGTAGACCGGCCCATCCGTGACCTCCTCAAAGATGCTTTCCTCGCCAGCTAGAATTCGCGCTCTCTTTTCTCCATAGTAGTTCACGTCCACCAGATATACAATTCCGTAGATCTGCCTCATGGCGGCGATCTCTTCCCCGTTTAGGTCGGTGTTGACCGCATCGGCTTTGAAGCGCATG
>OBWW01001239.1_pt1 | contig 12302 bp, 12 predicted proteins | sample 1538091 | NCBI WGS metagenome assembly OBWW01 (sample SAMEA2580125, study PRJEB22360) | human gut metagenome | biome: human gut; feature: human-associated habitat; material: faeces | place: Denmark | collected 2008/2010 | reverse complement strand
TGCTCGCCCTTGGGTTTATGGAGAAGTACTCGCCGCAGGCAAGACCGGCTGCCAGGCCGCAGACGAGGTGCACCACTGCGAGCGGGGAGCGCGCCAGGCGCAGGGCCTCGGAGAGCAGGGCCCGCGGGAGGGTCATGCGCGGCGTCGGGTCGGAGAGTCGTGTCACGGCCATCACCTCTCCTCGGAGCGTGCGAACCAGGCCGCGCCCGCCGCCGTGAGCGCGGCGAACGCGAGCGCGCAGACCGCAAGGCCCGCCAGTGTGAGCATGCCGTCCGCCGTGAGCGCCCCGCCGAGCGCCATGTCCGCCGCGAGTGGCTCCCCCCCCGGCATCACCGGGGGGGGGGCCGTGGGGCTCGTGGGCTCGCCGCTCGGCAGCACGGGGATGAAGCTCGTGGGGATGACCATGCTCGCCGACGGCGGAAAGAGCTGCGGCAGCGGCATCAGCGACCAGGCGAACCCACCCACGAGCTGTGCGGCGAGCGGGCAGAAGATGCCCGCGAGCATGCCGAGCCGCGCCGTGAGGAAGAGCCCTGCGGGGATCATCCACGCCGCGGTCACCGTGTTGGCGAGCGCGCAGAGGAGCATCGTGAGCGTGCCCGCGGCCGTGAGGCCCTGCGAGGAGAACGCCGATCCCGCGAGGTAGATGCCGAAGACCACGAGGTTCGAGAGCGTGCAGAGTGCGAGGCACCAGAGCGCCTTGGCCCACCAGGCGCGCCCGAGCGGGAAGCCCAGGCCCAGAAGCCCCCGCATCCGCGTGCGAGCGTCCGCCCGCGCGACGCACGCCACCACGAGTGAGAGAGACACGGGCAGGAAGAGCGCGTACCAGTAGTTCCACGCGCTGAAGATCTGCACGCCCCGGTAGGGCATCGCGCCGAGCAGCGGCATCGGCAGCGCCATGAGCACGGCCAGGCGAACCGGTGCCGCGTGGCGCGACTTCAGGGCCTCGGCGCGCAGGCCCGCGAGCAGGCCGCCTTTCTCGCCCGTCATGCCGCCACCTCCCCGCGCGCTCGTCGCCCCTCCCGGCAGAAGCTCATGAAGAGTTCCTCGAGGTCCTGCCCGGGCCGAAGCGCATCCTCGTAGGCGAGGCGCCCCCCGCAGATGATGCCGATGGTGTCCGCCATCTGCTGCACCTCGGAGAGGATGTGGCTCGAGACGATCACCGTCGTGCCCGCCGCCGCGAAGCCGCGGATCTGGTCGCGCAGCTCCTCGATGCCGATGGGGTCGAGGCCGTTGGTGGGCTCGTCGAGCACGAGCAGGCGTGGCCGGGCGATCAGCGCCAGCGCGAGCCCCAGGCGCTGCCGCATGCCCATCGAGAAGCGCCCGGCGCGCTTCTTCCCGGTGTCCGCGAGGTCCACGGCGGCGAGCACCTCATCTACGCGGCTCTCGGGAAGGCCCAGCAGCGTGGTGCGCACGCGCAGGTTCTCGCGCGCGGTGAGGTTGGGGTAGAGCGGCGCCTCCTCGATGAGGCTGCCGATTGCGTAGAGGTCCTCGCGGCGCCAGGCGTGCCCGGCAAAGAGGATCTCCCCGGCCGTCGGCCGCAGCATCCCGCAGATCATCTTGAGCGTCGTCGACTTGCCGGCGCCGTTGGGGCCGAGCAGCCCGTACACCTCGCCCTCGCGGATATGAAGGCTCACGTCGGCCACGGCGTCCTGCGCCTGGTCGCCGCGGCCGAAGCGCTTGGTGAGCCCGCGCGTCTCGAGCATGTAACCCATGGGTTCGTCCTTTCTCTTCCGGGCGCGCGGGCCGAGTCGCCGTGCCCGCGCGCCTTACCTTTCGGGTTCAACATCCATGGTGGGGCGCGTTTCTAACGAAGCCGTAACGGCCGTTGGGCTCTTTTGGCGCCAGCCAATCTCGACCCGCACGCCACTCATGGTATGTTTATCGCGATAACAAGGACGGAGGTGCTCGTGGCACGCAATAAGTACCCGGAGGAGACGGTCGAGAAGATTCTCGACGTTGCCGAGCGGCTCCTCGTGGAGCGCGGCTACGAGCACACCACGATGATCTGAAGAGCAATACGCTAAATCGAAAAAGGTAATCGAAGCCGCGCCTGTGGACTTATCGAGGGTCGAGATTCCCGCCCCATCCATCGGCACCCAGCAGAAGGTCGTCGACATCCTCGACCGCTTCGGCACCCTAACCAAATCGCTCACCGACGGTAGGATAAACCCCCATGAATATATGAATTGACCTGCTGACTCCAATGAAGATTGGAGGGTAACTGCCAGGGGTGACGGCCCAGCGAGTGTTATTTTGCGAGCTATGCGCATTGAAAGCGACCTTTCGTGGTATAAACTACTTGCCGGAAGCCGCGGCTTTCAGAGTACGGCTTACGTGTACGTTTAACCTCCGTGGGCGACGGGGTGCCGCAAGGCGTAGAATATCGCCCACCTGTAGGGGCCTGCAGCGATGCGGGCCCCGCTTCGTATGAAGGGGGCGTAACCGATGAAGATCGTATCCATCTCCCAGGACTTCTTCGACCTCGTCGATGGCGACCGCGAGCTCATGCTTAAGCACAATCGCCCCTGCATCGTGGTGGTGAGGCTGCGTTTCCGCGGGAAGCGCAGGGACTTCGCCGTGCCGCTGCGTTCCAACATCGCCCCTAACGTGCCCAAAGACCAGTACTTTGCGTTGCCACCCCGCCCCACGACGCGCCCCGGCTGCCGCCACGGCATCCACTACATCAAGATGTTCCCCATAACCAAGGCCTACCAGCGCCGCTTCAGGACCGAGGGCTCGGCCTACTACGAGACGCTCCAGCGCATCACCCGATGGCAACACCAAGCGCATTGTCTCCGAGTGCCAGGCATACCTCGACCGCTACGAGCGCGAGGGAAGGCCTCGCTTTGCCGTCGACATCGACCGCATCGTGGGACTGCTGGAGGGCGAGAAGTAGGGCATCTCGGCTCAGTCTCGAGCCATGCGGAGTCGCTCCGCATTTTTGAACGCCGCGTGTGCGTCCCAAATACTTGAGAAACAAGCTGTGAAGTGCGGTGGCGCGCCCGTGCCCGTGCATAGCCGTCACCATCAGCGTCTACGCGGCGTCGGCTTCAAGTGGAACTGGCGCCGCTGCTGTATATGGTTTGCCTTGCTGCAAATAGCGATCAATGCCCGCGATGTTTCTGCTTGCGCTTCAGTTTTCTCTGTTCGTAGCGCGCATCAGCCTTTTCCACACGGCGTCGGCTTCTTGCTTGAGCCGACTCCCGCTTCATCGCTTCCCGCTGTGCCGCGAGCGCCTGTTGTGCCTTGGTGCTCACCGCGGGCCGTTTAAGGGCTTTCGCTGCCTCGCGAGCGCGCCGCTTGGGGTTCTTCGCGGGCTTGCTTGTTTCAGTGGCCTTGTCGCCGAAGAACGAGAACTTTTCCCATTCGCTTGTAACGAATCGCAGAATCTCCTCATCGGACGGCTCCGCGCCGAAGACGATGCGGGCGACGCCATACCTTCCGCCCTCGACGTGCTCCGCCAGCCCGACCCAGAATTGACCGTCGTGATATGACGATGAGCAGCAAGTCGCTGATAGCCGCCCTGCGAAGCTAGTTGCCTTGTTCGCAGCCGGGCCGCAGGCCGCACCTACGCTCGAGCTCTGCCACGAGGGCATCGTTGTCGGTCACCGAGACGATGGCGTCGCCGTCGTAGGGCGCCTCGATATAGACGCGGTCGAGCGAGTTGGCCGTCCCCGCCCAGAGCGTCCTGGTGCGCCGGACGCCCCGCACGTGGGCGTAGGGTATCACCGAACGCATCCTAGCGTACACGACGACGAGGCGGTCGCCGCAGAGCTCGAGACGGTTGCTGCGGACGGGAAGGGCGGCCAGGGCCACGAGGGCCGGGACGGGCAGCAGCGCGAACCAGCCCCATAGGAGCGCGGGACTCGAGCTCAGGAAACACGCGATACACGCCGCGGATAAACCGCCCGCCACAATCACCATGGCCGCTATGAACCACGGGTCTGTCCTGCCGGGGAACACCCGCTCCGGCCGCTCGTCCTTCTCACCCATTACGGCCTCCCTCCCGACGCCCTCCCTAGCGGAGCGTGGGGCCGGAGAGTGCCTTGAACCCGTCGCCGACCATCTCGCCCCCCGTTCCGTGGGCCTTCTGTAGTGGTGTGTACCCCCGACTGTTCGACGGATGTCGTACGATTGAACGTTTTTCGAACTTTTTTAAGATGGGTGCGGCAGGATCGAGCAGATTGTTCGCGCGAGAGGCTCCCCGCCGCCGCGCCCGGTCTCGGGTTCGATGCATCGACATCCGTCTCAGGTGGTGTCTCCGCTGCGCGACATTGCAGGGGGCAAAGCCGAGATGCCATGGGGCGCGCCGAGGCTTTGCCCGCGGGGCGAAGATTCTAGGGGTCCGACGTGGCCTGGAGGGGAGACGGACATGCAAGCGCTTATGACTGAGGAGCTGGCCGAGTGCCTGCCGCCGCTGTACGCGACCGAGGGAGGGGCACTCGCCCTCGACCTCACAAACCCGGAAGGCGAGGACCACCTTGACCTCTGGTGCTCGCTTACCATCAACCTTTCGGGTGACCCCTTCGCCTCCACGTGGCGCATTCACACTTGTGCCCGGCATCATGGACATGGGCGTCGCCAAGTCGGCCGACGGGGCGCAAGCCCCTGTTGACTCAACGTTCGACGAGATAAACCGCATGTTCTCAAAGCTCGGCTTTATCGATTACAATTCACGCCTCGCGCAAGGGCCGTTCTACTCCCCAAACCTAATCTGCCTGTCGCACGCATCGAGGCGACGGGGCGACGCCTTCTCGCGTGAGTCAATTCCTGTTTTACTGGTGCGGATCCCAACATGCCCTTATGCATGGTGCCCTGCCGCTTTCGAAACTTCAAAACCATTCGATTTTCGAAACTGAGTGGGAATAAGTTATCGGTACGCTTTTTTATAAAATGTAAAAAAGCACCCCCATAACTGATGAAATGGACGCTGAGAAAAAAGGGGGCGCATCTTGCGTATATACCGACGTGAAGATCTACCTCTATCTTGCATCGCGCGGGTATGAGCTTTCTGTGGGCCGTATTGGGAAGCTCGAGTGTGACTTCATCGCTCGTAGGCGCAATGCTTACGCCTACATCCAGGTCTCTATGTCGATTGCCGACAGAGGCGTCGAGGAGCGCGAGTACAGGCCGTTCGGCCACATCAGGGATGGTTATCCGCGCTACTTGTTCACGCTTGATCCTCTATTGCAGGAGAGGGATGGCATCAGGCACCTTAACATGGCGTCGTTTATGCAAGATGGCGGTGATCTTATTTGAGCGGCGGCCAGATTCCTTTGCTCCCTAGTGCGCAAACAGCGCGGGTATCAAATGAGGACCATTGCCTCACGTAGAATCGATAGATTGAAAACTTGTTTTGATGTTGACAGGCTTTTGGCCAGTGGCTCCTATTGTCGAGTGGGAGTAGCTGAAACGAGGCGATTGAATAACTCCATACGTTTTGGTTAAAACAAAAAATATGCCGCGCGCCTGCGGCATGAGGGAGGGAGATTTCTATGAATATCGTTGTATTGAGCGGCAGTCCGCGTAAGGGCGCCAATACCGACACCATGGTTGAGGCGTTTGCCGAGACCGCGCGCGAGGCCGGCCATACGGTCGAGGTCATCCGCGTTGCCGGCAAAAAGATCGCTGGTTGCTTGGGGTGCCAGTATTGCTTCGCCCATGAGGGCACTTGCGTGCAGAAGGATGACATGGCCGACGTGATCGAGCCGCTGAAAGGCGCCGACATGGTTGTCTTCGCTTCGCCTATCTACTGGTTTGATATCACTGCGCAGGAGAAGGCCGCCATCGACCGCCTGTACGCCTTCGGTGCTACGGGCTTCCCGTTCACCAAGACGGCCCTTTTGCTCGATAGCCACAGCGAGGGCGTCTATGATGCGGCGATCGCTATGTACAAGTCAGCCTGCGCGTACTGCAAGTGGGAGGACCAGGGCATTGTCACCATCAGCGGTATGACCGAGCGCGACAGCATGGCCTCCTCGCCCAAGTTGGAAGAGGTGCGAGAGCTCGCTCGCAAGCTCGCCTAAGGGCAAGAAGAACGCATGGCAATCGGTGTTGGTGGAAAATGCTTGCTATCCTTACCAAGAGGAATGCTGATTGCCATGCGTTGATGCTTCCGCGGACAATTCCGGCGTGCTAAAACGCCTTCTCGTTCAAGAATTCCCTGAACGCGGGAATGTCAAAGCCAACGAGACCACGCCCGCGCTCTCCAATGACGCCGTCCTCCAGGAGGCGGCGTTTGTATTGGCTTGCGTAGTTGCTGGCGACGCCCATGCGTTTGGCTATCTCCGAGACCCTGCTGGGGCCAGAATCGGGCAGCATCGCGAGCAAAAACTCAATGTCTTTATCAGAAAGCTCCCGATAGGTCGTTTCGAGAATTCGATCGCGCAGCTCCATGCGGGCAAGCAGAGAACCCTGCTGTACATCAGGTGCACTGATTTTGGGCGAGTTCTCCGAAACATCCCATGTGCGATATCCGACGAGCTGCATCATATAGGGAAATCCGTCGACGGCCTTCACGGCATCCTCGAGCGCTTCTGGCGTGATTGAGCGGCCTCCGGCCTCAACGGTTTTGCGGAATGCGTTTGCAATTTCAACGTCAGTGATTCGTCCCAACTGATGATATTGGGAACGCCTGAGGAACGAGACGGAATCGTTACGCAGCAACGCCGATACCTTGTAGGGCAGTCCTGCCATGAGTAGGGCAACTTTTTTACCTTCGCGTACAAAGTGCTGGTAAACAGAGGCAAATTGAAGCATTTCTTCGAGATCGACGGTGACTTCATCGATGGTGATGAGAAGTCCGATGTCATGTTTTTCGAGTTGCTTAAAGATGCCATTCATACGCGTGCGCCAGTTGCCCTGAGCCTCTTGAGCATATGTCCAATCGATGCCCACTGCGCCAATTTGAACACCGTTTATGCGCGCGTGAGGCTGTGAGAGGTAGCTATCTGCGGCTTCTTTGGTTCGCTCGATAATATCTTCGAGCATGCCTGGCATGGCGGAGACATTTGCTGCGATCCAGCCGTGTTCAAGCGCCGTTTCTGAAAGGAGCGAGAGAAGCGCCGTCTTGCCCGTTCCCCTTGCGCCAGTAAAAATGGTCGACAGGTTGGGATCTCCCGGGCCGTTGATAAAGCCACGGTTGATGTCACGCAGGATATGCTCGCGACCCGCTAGAAAGGGAGGGACGCTTCCGAACGTCGGGGTAAAGGGGTTCTTGCTGTACTCCATGGTAGCTCCTTTGCAAGTTTTGCTAATTTTTGCAAGTTTTGCTAATTTTTGCAAGTTTTGCTAATTTTTGCAAGTTTTGCTAACGACTGACCAAAGGGCATCGAAGCAGTGGCGCTGACATTTTTTACGCAGAAAAAATAAGCAGAAATCAATTTATCTGCGTTAAAAAATAGTTGAGAAGAAAACCAACGGGGCCCGGAGCTCAGCATTTACTGCGCTCCGGGCCCCGTTGGTTTGTGGCTTGGACCAGTTCGACTGCCGTCGTCCTAGTCAAACAGGCTTGGCATGTCATTTTCTTTCATAAGGGCACCGGCGGAGGGGAGGCTCTGCGCGGTGAACTTCTCGGCCGAGACGCCGGCGCCAAGGATCTCTTCGGTTGTGCCGACGGTGGTGACCGAGCGGCCCTTCTTGGCCGTAAAGGCCTGGACACCCTGCGTGTTGGTAGTCGTCTTGGTCTTGAGCAGCGACGTGTTGATGTTCATCAGGCGGTAGTCGCTCGAGACCAGCGCGATGTCGCGGTCCTCCTTGAGCACCTGCGCATACAGCAGCTTGCTGCCGCCGTAGATGGCGTTCTTAAGGCGCTTGCGGTTGGTCTTGGTGACGTATCCAGAAAGCGCGACGCGCACCACGCGGCCGTTCTCAAAGACGAACAGCACGTCGGCCTTGTAGTCCTCGGGGTCGATGACCCAGATGACGCTCTCGTCGGGTTCCATCTCAAGATCGGTGGGCAGGTACGAGCCCAGCTGGGCCGACTTGGTGTCCTCAAACGCCGCAACCTTGCACTTGTACACCTGGCTCTTGTTGGTAAAGACCAGCAATTCGTGGGTGTTGGAGGACGGAAACTCGATAAAGGGTTTGTCGCCGTCCTTGTACTTGAGCGTGGTGGCCTTCTTAAGCACGCGGTCGGTCATCTTCTTAAGGTAGCCATCGCGCGAGAGCATGATGGTAACCGGATATTCCTCGACCTCGGGCTCCAGGCTCACCTCAATGACCTCGTGGGGCTCAATCCTGCCCGTGCGGCGCGGCATCACGTACTTCTTGTTGACTGCGGCCAGCTCGTCGCTGATGACCTTCTTGATGTTCTCCTCGCTGGAGAGGATCTCCTCAAGCTCGGCAATCTCGCCCTCAAGCTTGGCGATGTCCTTGGTGCGGTTGAGGATGTACTCCTCGTTGATGTTGCGGAGCTTAAGCTCGGCAACAAACTCGGCCTGGGTCTCGTCGATGTCGAAACCCTTCATAAGGTTGGGCACGACCTCGGCTTCGAGCTTGGTGCCGCGGATGATGGCGATGGCCTTGTCGATGTCGAGCAAGATCGCCTCGAGGCCGTGCAGCAGGTGCAGGCGCTCGGACTTTTTGCCCAGGTCAAAGTTAATGCGGCGACGCGTGGACTCAATACGCCACTTGACCCACTCGTGCAGGATCTGACGCACACCCATAACGCGAGGGTAACCATCGACCAGCACGTTGAAGTTGCACGAGAACGAATCCTGCAGTGTGGTCGAGCGATAGAGCTTGGCCATGAGCTTGTCGGGGTCGACGCCGCGCTTAAGGTCGATGGCGATGCGCAGGCCCGAGAGGTCGGTCTCATCGCGGATGTCAGCGATCTCCTTGACCTTGCCCTCTTTGGAGAGCTTGACGATGCGCTCGATGATGACATCGGTCTTGGTGGTGTAGGGGATCTCGTAGACCTCGATAATGCGCTCTTCGGGAATCCAGCGCCAACGGGAGCGAATCTGGAAGCTGCCCAGGCCGGTCTCGATAATCTTTTCCATCTCCTCGCGGCGGTAGATAATCTCGCCGCCGGTCGAGAAGTCGGGCATGGGCATGTACTCGAGCAGGTCGCAGTCGGGATCCTGCAGGTAGTGCATGGTGGCGGTGCAGACCTCGTTGAGGTTGAAACCGCAGATGTCAGATGCCATGGCGACACCGATGCCCTTGTTGGCCGAGACGAGGATGTTCGGGAACGTGGTGGGCAGCAGGCGTGGCTCCTTCATGGCGCCGTCGTAGCTGTCGACGAAGTCGACCGGGTCCTTGTCGATGTCCTTGAAGATCTCGGCGCTGATGGGGGAGAGCTTGGCTTCGGTGTAACGCGAAGCGGCGTAGCTCAAGTCGCCCGAATAATACTTGCCAAAGTTGCCCTTCGACTCAACGAACGGTGCGAGCAACGCCTCGTTGCCGGTTGCCAGACGCACCATAGTCTCGTAGATCGCGGCATCGCCGTGCGGGTTGAGCTTCATGGTCTGGCCCACGATGTTGGCGCTCTTCTGGCGCTCGCCCTTGAGCAGACCCATCTTGTACATGGTGTAGAGCAGCTTGCGGTGCGAGGGCTTAAAGCCGTCAATCTCGGGGAACGCACGCGAGACGTTGACGCTCATGGCGTAGGGCATGTAGTTGACCTCGAGCGTCTGCGTGATCGGCTGGTCGGTGACCTCGGAGTGCAGGCCGATGACGTTCTCGGCGTTGACCTGCTTTTTCTTGGGCTGGTTCTTCGTCTTCTTCTTTGCCACGATTTCCTCTTGAACTTCTTATGGGCCGTCGTTATCGATTTGCTGCTATTGCAGGTCCAGCTGGTCCAGATATTCCTTGCCGTGCTCGGAGATATGGCGCTTGCGGCCTGTCTCGTCGTTGCCCAGCAAAAGGTTGAACATGGTTTCCATCTTGGTGACGTCCTCGGGCTCCACCTTGATCAGGCGACGCGTCTCGGGGTTCATGGTGGTAAGCCACATCATGTCTGGATCGTTTTCACCAAGACCCTTGGAGCGGTTGATCGAGCACTTCTGGTCGCCAATCTCCTTGAGGATGCCGTTCTTCTCGAGCTCGGTGTAGGCAAAGTAGGTCTTCTCTTTGCAGTTGATCTCGTAGAGCGGCGACTCGGCGATATACACGTAACCCTCGTCGATAAGCGTGGGCACCAGACGGTAGAGCATGGTGAGCACGAGCGTGCGGATGTGATAACCGTCGACGTCGGCATCCGTACAGATGATGACCTTGTTCCAGTTGAGGTTGTCCAGGTCAAAGGCACCGAGGTTCTTGATGCGCTTGTCTTTGATCTCCACGCCGCAGCCCAGCACGCGCATGAGGTCCATGATGATGTCGGACTTAAAGATACGCGGATAATCCTCCTTCAGGCAGTTGAGGATCTTGCCGCGGACGGGCATAACGCCCTGGAACTCGGCATCGCGCGACGTACGGATGGCGCCTGCTGCCGAGTCGCCCTCTACGATGTAGATCTCGCGACGGTTCTTATCTTTGGAGCGGCAGTCGATGAACTTCTGCACGCGGTTGGCCATGTCGGTCTTCTGCTGCAGGTTGGTTTTGATGCTCTGGCGCGTCTTCTCGGCATTCTCGCGCGAGCGCTTGTTGATGAGTACCTGCTCCATGATCTTGTTGGCGGCGTCCTTGTTCTCGATCAAGTAGGTCGAGAGGCGCTCTTTAAAGAAGGCCGTCATAGCCTGCTGGATAAAGCGGTTGTTGATGGCCTTCTTAGTCTGGTTTTCATAGGACGTCTGGGTGGAGAAGCAGTTGGTCACCAGCACCAGACAGTCCTGGACATCCTGCCACTTAATGCCGCTCTCGTTTTTGTTGTACTTGCCCTGTTGCTTAATGTAAGCATCGATGGCACTGGTCAGAGCGCTGCGGGCGGCCTTCTCGGGCGAACCGCCGTTCTCGAGCCACGATGAGTTGTGGTAGTACTCCTGCATCATGAAGGTGCGCGAGAAGCACATGCACGCGGTAATCTTCACGTTGTAGTCGGGCAGGTCCTCGCGATCGCGACCGCGACGGTCGGCCTCGATAAAGAAGGGCTCGGTGAGGTAGTCGGTACCGACCTTCTCGAGCACGTAGTCCTCGATGCCCTTTGGATAGCAAAAATCCTCTTCGGAAAACTCGCCATCGTCGCCCTCGATACGCAGGCGGAAGGTCACGTTGTCGTTGACCACGGCCTGGCGGCGCATGGTCTCGCGATACCAGTCGTGGGGGATGCTGATGGAGGTAAAGACCTCAAGATCGGGACGCCACTTAATGGTGGTGCCGGTGCGATCCTCGTCGCTGGGCTCAATCTCGAGTGCCTTCTTTTTGGCACCGACGACCTTGCCCTTCTTAAAGTGCAGGGAGTACTTGTTGCCGTCGCGCCAAACCGTGACGTCCATGTACTCGGATGCGTACTGGGTCGCGCACGAGCCCAAGCCGTTGGTACCGAGCGAGAAGTCGTAGTCGCCGCCCTGGTTGTTGTTATACTTGCCGCCGGCGTAGAGCTCGCAAAAGACGAGCTCCCAGTTAAAGCGCTTCTCGGAAGGGTTCCAGTCGAGCGGGCAGCCACGGCCGTTGTCCTCTACCTGAATGGAACCATCGCGAAAGGCGGTAAGGGTGATGAGCTTGCCGTAGCCCTGGCGCGCCTCGTCAACGGCGTTGGACAGGATCTCGAAGGCAGCGTGTGCACAGCCATCGAGTCCGTCCGAGCCAAAGATAACGGCAGGGCGCAGGCGTACGCGCTCCTCGTCCTTGAGCTGGCGGATACTGTCGTTACCATAGTTTGCGGTGTTTTTTGCCATACTCGCTCTCTCGGTGCTCCCTTGCTGCGTTTAAGTCATATAGATAGTCAAGGTAGCATAGCCCAGCCCACAGACGATTCCAACCAACACGAAATCCATCGAACAATCGTTCGGAGTTCGATGGAGATTCGTTTACTCGGACAAAACCGAGTCGGCTCTGTCCGAGTAAGTTTGAAGACGGCCGAATGTGTCTTGCTGCGTTTGCGGTTGGATACGCTGTCGAAGACATGTCGTGCGGATTGTTGGCGAAAAGACGCCGTGCCAAGCTCGAGGCAGAACTCGACTCCCCTGATGATATCTAATGCGAAATGGGCTGGCTCTGGGTATTCAGAACCAGCCCATTTGATGTTCGATGAGCCGAGTTGGCGCCTCTCACAAAAGTAACTAGGAGCTAGCGAGGCTTATCAGAATTGACCTCATCGGCAGTGTCGGTTTCGAGCGCCGTGCGGCGGGCGCTGTAGGCGACAAGGCCGGCGCCAGCTGCGGCGAGTGCTGCAGCGGCTGCCATGAGGGGAGCGTTGA
>OBWW01001237.1_pt1 | contig 12322 bp, 10 predicted proteins | sample 1538091 | NCBI WGS metagenome assembly OBWW01 (sample SAMEA2580125, study PRJEB22360) | human gut metagenome | biome: human gut; feature: human-associated habitat; material: faeces | place: Denmark | collected 2008/2010 | reverse complement strand
AAATGTTTCAGTGACCTCTTTATTAATTTCAAATATCATTTACTTCCTGCTGTTCTCAGGATTAGCAGTAACAATGATTTATTTAGTTAAGCGTGAATTAAACAAAGGACCAGGACTGGATCAAATGAATCAGGAGACTGACTCAACTGATCCTTTCGATAAGGGGGCGTTCAGTCATGAGTAGTTTACAATTATTGTGGTTTTTATTGATCGGCGTCCTGTTTTCTGGCTTTTTCTTTTTAGAAGGGTTTGATTTTGGTGTCGGTATGTCGGTTCAAACCTTGGCCCATGATGAACACGAAAAGGACCAGATCGTAGAAACAATTGGACCGGTGTGGGATGGCAATGAAGTCTGGCTGTTGACAGCTGGCGGTGCGATGTTTGCCTCATTTCCGTATTGGTATGCGTCACTGTTTAGTGGGTACTATTTAATTTTGTTTATCATTCTATTTGGCTTAATTATACGCGGCGTTTCCTTTGAATTCCGCAGTCACATGCCGAAGGAACACAAACAATTATGGAATTGGACATTGACTATCGGTAGCTTTCTTGTGCCATTTTTCTTTGGTATTTTATTTATTAGTATGATTCAAGGAATGCCATTGGATGCGAATCACAACATGACAGCGACCTTTACTGATTACATCAATTTGTATTCTCTTGTCGGCGGTGTGGCCTTAACGTTATTGTGTTATTTGCATGGCTTGAACTATATTGCGCTGCGTACGGAAGGCCCTGTTCGCTACCGCGCAAAAAACTATGCGCAGCTGCTGTACGGCGTTCTTTATTTTGGCTTAGTCGCATTTGCGATTTTGATGTATTTCAAAACGGATTTCTTTCAAAATAATTTTGCGGTGACATTGATTTTATTAGCGGTGATCGTGCTGCTGACAATTATCGCAAATGTATCTGTCTTTAGAAATAAAGAGATGCTGGCGTTTATCACTAGCGGGTTAACCTTGATTGCGCTAGTCGCTTTATTATTCAGTGGCTTGTTCCCGCGAGTCTTGATCAGCTCTATTCCAGGAAATGACTTGTTAATCGAACATGCTTCTTCAAGTCCGTATACGCTGAAGGTCATGTCTTATATTTCACTGACTATTTTACCCTTTGTACTAGGCTACACTGCCTGGACATATTATATTTTCCGCAAACGGATCAAACATCCTCATGAGATCGGAGTACAATCAAATTATTAGCAGTTTTATTTGAATTAACTTTACTAGGAAATAGGAGTTCAATCATGATCGACAAGAAGTTATTACAACTTCCCGGTATCAAAAAAATTCTGATGTTGCTTGCAGGATCTGCTATCCTGCAAGCAATCTTTATAATCGGACAAGCGTACGGGTTGTCTAGGACAATCACGCATTTATGGGACGGGGAAGAATTAAACAAACAACTACAGTGGATACTGTTGTTTTTCATATCCTTTGCGTTGCGTCATTTGATGACCTATTTGCGGGAGCATGTATTAGAAGAATATGCTTATCAGCAGGCTAAAGATTTACGTGGTCAATTGTTGCGAAAAATCTTTCGCTTAGGTCCGCAGGTGGTGCAAAAACAAGGAACTGGAAGCGTGGTTACGACTGCACTAGATGGGATTGATCAGGTGGAGGAGTATTTGCATCTGATTTTACCAAAAATGCTGAATATGATGATTATCCCTTGGATTCTATTAGTAGCAATTTTTCTATTGGATTGGGAATCTGGTGTGGTATTACTGCTTGTGTTTCCGCTGATTATTATTTTCATGATCATCTTAGGATACGCGGCTCAAAGTAAGGCCGACAAGCAATACAAGGTATTTCAAGTGCTATCGAACCACTTTATCGATTCTTTACGAGGAATTGATACGTTGAAATTCTTTGGCATCAGCAAGCAATACAGCAAGAGTATTTTTACGACCAGTGAACGTTTTCGCAAAGCGACAATGAGCACACTAAAAATCGCGATTCTTTCGACGTTTGCGCTAGATTTCTTTACCATGCTATCTGTTGCCGTAGTAGCTGTTTTATTGGGGCTGCGTTTAATCAATGAGGGGATTTTCTTATTTCCGGCATTGACGGTGCTGATTCTTGCTCCTGAGTATTTTCTGCCCATTCGTGATTTTTCCAGTGATTATCACGCGACTTTGGATGGGAAAAATGCGATGGACGATGTTAATCAGATTTTAGAACTGCCAGAGACGCAGGATGCGCAGCTTAAGCTACCAACCTGGTCAGCTGATAGTCAGTTGAGTGTGAAGATGCAGTACAATTACGCAGAAAAGCTTGGTGCAGAAGTTGATTTCAAGGTACGGGGTTATCAAAAAATCGGAATTATCGGCATGAGCGGCTCTGGAAAATCAACATTGATCAACTTGCTGAGCGGTTTTTTACGTCCTGATGCTAGTCAGATTCGTTTTAATGATCAAGCGTTAACCGCTTTTGACCAGCCTCAATGGCAGGAGCAATTGATTTATATTCCGCAAAATCCATATATCTTCCAGCGATCAGTACGGGAAAATATCGCTTTTTATCATCCGCAGGCCAGCGATGAAGAGATTTTAAAGGCAATCGAAGTGACTGGTTTGACGGATTTAGTGAATGACCTGCCAGATGGTTTGGATACGAAACTAGGCGAGGGAGCACGCACACTGAGTGGTGGACAGGCTCAGAGAATCGCGTTAGCTCGTGCCTTTTTGGATCAAGAACGAAAGATAGTATTGTTCGATGAACCAACAGCGCATTTGGATATCGAAACGGAAGTCGAATTAAAGGAACGAATGTTGCCGCTGATGGAAACTCATTTAGTCTTTTTCGCGACACATCGGCTTCATTGGCTAACCGAAATGGATTATCTGCTGGTAATGGATCACGGAAAACTCGTTGAACAGGGAACCTTGAAAGAGCTGCAAAAAAGAAAGGGTGCCTTTACAAAATTAAGTCAGGCGTTGCGAGGTGAAGAGACATGAAGCAAATCGGATTATTCGACGTCCTAAAAACCGATGAATGGGTCAAGCCCTTTTTCAAGCAATATAAGAAATCTTTGATTCTAGCTTTGACATTAGGCTTTATCACTTTTTTCTGTGCGGGGGCCTTGATGTTCAATTCAGGCTATCTGATTAGTCGGGCAGCATCGTTGCCGGAAAATATTCTGATGATTTATATTCCTATCGTGTTAACACGAGCTTTTGGAATCGGTCGACCTGTCTTTCGATATGTGGAACGGCTAGTCAGCCATAACTGGGTCTTGAAGATGACCTCGAATTTACGCGTAAAGCTTTATGATTCGTTAGAGCAGGATGCGATTTTCTTTAAACAGAACCATCGCACTGGAGACATTCTCGGACTGCTTTCTGAAGATATCAACCATATTCAAAATTTGTATTTAAGGACGATTTTTCCAACGATTATCGCGTGGCTGCTCTATGTTTTTGTAATTATTGGGATCGGCTATTTCTCTTTCTTCTTTGCTTTAGCGATGCTGCTCCTTTTAGGGATCGTCGTATTTCTACTGCCTCTATGGTCAGTCATCATCAATGGTGCTCGTCAAGAACAGCAGAAGCAGATGAAGAATGAATTATACAGTGATCTGACTGATAATGTGTTGGGCGTGTCGGATTGGATTTTTAGTCAACGTGGACAGGATTATGTGAACCATCATGAAAAATCCGAAGAGGCATTACGAGAGGTCAATTGCAAACTTCAAAGCTTCCAACGTAAGCGTAATTTTATTTTACAGCTGATGTTTGGCGTGATTACGATCGCTCTGCTCGTGTGGACCAGTCGTCAATTCCCTGGGAATCATGGAGGAGCGGCAAATTGGATCGCAGCTTTTGTATTATCAGTTTTTCCGTTGATTGATGCCTTTGCGCCATTGCCAGCAGCGGCTCAAGAAACGAATAGCTACAAAGATTCAATCAAAAACTTGAATGATCTTCCTACGATTCAGAAGCGTCATGAAGCAACTCCAAAAATTTCAGGCGCTTTGACATTGAAAATTGACAATGTTCACTATCATTATCCTGAAGGTAAGAAAAGTGTTTTATCAGGAATTGATCTAACGCTGCGACCTGGCGAAAAAATCGCAATCTTGGGACGGAGTGGTTCCGGCAAAAGTACATTAGCGAATCTGATTCGTGGCGATCTGCGAGCCACTGAAGGGACAATTACGCTAAATGGAGAAGAAACCTACAAATTTGGTGACGACATCAGCAATTATCTAGGTGTTATCCATCAAACACCGTATCTTTTCCATACAACAATCGCGAATAACCTGCGGATTGGAAATGAGGCAGCAACAGATGAAGCTCTTTGGCAAGTATTAGCTCGAGTAGAATTGAAGGAATTAGTGGAGAATTTGCCAGAAGGCTTACTGACAATGGTGGATGAAGCAGGTTTACGTTTCTCTGGCGGCGAACGCCAACGTTTAGCATTGGCGCGCATCTTATTACAAGAAGTTCCGATCATATTATTGGACGAACCAACTGTTGGTCTCGATCCGGTAACCGAGCAGGCATTAATCAATACCTTTTTCAATGAGCTGCAGGATAAAACAGTTATTTGGATCACCCACCATTTGCAGGGTATTGAAGCGATGGATCAAGTTATTTTCATCGAAGATGGTCATTTAACGATGCAGGGAAGTCCGAGTGAATTAGAACAATCCAATGCTCATTATCGGAAACTAAAGCAAATCGATCAGGGAATTATTTAAAACTACAACTTCCTCAGGTAATTCTGAGGAAGTTTTTTGCTTGTCGGGCGAGTCGCAGTTTTGTAAAGTGAGTGAATGTAAAAAATTTGGAACTTCTTATAGACTCCCACGTTACGTGCTAGTCTATAATGATAGTAAGGACAGAGGTATGGGAGGAAGTTATAATGGCAAGACAAACACGACTTGATTCAGGTAGGAAATGACATGTACGAGAAAATGATTATGCTACTAGATTCAATTCCAAAGGAAGAATTGAACCGTACTTTTACTTTTGATACAAAAAATGAAAAACAGGCGCATTGGGAACGTGATAAAAATCTTCGTGATGTATTGATCCACCTATATGAGTGGCACCAATTATTGTTAAAATGGGTGCGAGCGAATCAGGCAGGAGAGAGTAAGCAATTCTTAAAGGAAGGCTATAATTGGAAATCTTATGGGGAAATGAACCTTGAATTTTGGGAAAAACACCAAACAACCAGCTATGAAACAGCACTTGAGCTATTAATAGAAAGCCATAAACAAGTGATGGAGCTTGCCAATGATTTTTCAAATGGAGAGTTGTTTTCAAAGGGAATCTTTCCGTGGGTTGGTGGCAGTACACTAGGAAGTTATTTCGTTTCTGCCACATCGAGTCATTATAATTGGGCGATGAAGAAAATCAGAAAGTTCAAAAAATCATTATAAATTATGAACAGCTTAGCATCCCAGTATGTTAAGCTGTTTTTTAGATAATACGATTAGAACTTAATCATTGATAACTTTTGGAAGAAGGACTGACTTTATCCTTTTCTGGTACAATTAAGAAAACGGGTTGGAGGCACGACATGAAAAAAAGGAAAATTATTTTAGCTGCTAGTGTTCTCGGTACTGCCGCAGTTATCGTTAAAAAGAAATTGATTAATGAAACCGTCACTAAGCAATTGATTCCTCGGCATTGGGATGAAGCAGAAATCAATGAACGATTGCGGGATTTCACCCGATTTTTAGCTGACGGAAATGAGGAGAAGATTGCTTCATTTGTTTTAGGCAAGTCGATAAAACCATTCAATTTATTGAAGAAGCAAGAATTAACCTTTTTAACGGCACATTTTTTGAGTATGTACAAAGTAAAAGGAAACAGCAGCAATAATTTACGCGGGTTAGTCTCTTATCGTGTGGCAACACCGAAAAAGGAATATACTTATCTGATCAAAGTAGCGCGACTTGGTGTTGAAAAACTAGATTGGTATATTCAAAAAGTAGTAGAGCAAGATCACGGCATTAACTATCCGAATCAATATTTACTTCAGCTGACCTCTCCACGCCCTAATGAAGAGCTTTGTCTGATTGAAACTGATGAAGGAACCATTACGATGAGAGTCTTTCCGCAGGATGCGCCAAAAGCGGTTAAGAATTGGCGTGGGCTGGCTAAGCAAGGATTCTATGATGGGACACCCTTTGCTCGGGTAATCAAGGATTTTGTGATCCAAGGCGGAGCATTAGATGGTTCTGGAGACGAAGCAACATCGATTTATGGCGGTTATTTCGAAGACGAGGTGGATGAAGGGCTGTATCATTTTGACGGAGCCGTTTGTCTGGGGAATCATGGACCCAATACCAACGGGAATCAGTTCTATATCGTGGAACGAAATCATATCGACAACGACCAGTTATACCGTATGAATCTCCCTCACAAAGTGCGCTCTCACTACGAAGCGGTGGGAGGAATTCCAGAGCTAGATGGACGCTACACAGTCTTTGGACAGGTTATTGAGGGGATGTCTGTGGTACGCGAGATTGCTAGTCAAGAAACAGACGATAATGATGCGCCGTTAAATCCGATCAAGATTCAAAGAATTACGTTTAAGCGAATACGAAAGATCAAATAAAGTCGTTTGGCAATTTTTAACACTAAGATTTTGAATAAGCAAACAGAACCAGTGATGGCAACTAAATTGTCCTCGCTGGTTCTGTTTGTGTGATTGTTTTAAAGTTATTTTATCCAAATCGAAATGAAGAGTACAGCTAGAAAAGTAAACAAAAAAAGTTAAGGAAGGCTTAATTCCGGCTTCTTAACTGTCTTTATAATACCACATTTTTGACTCTTTTTCAAGATTGTCTTTTTTGCTAGTCTGTGTTATTAGGACTATGAAAGGGGTGAACAAATGAATGTCAAATTTTGATGTTTCGTTATTTAACCAATTCCTATCAGAGCAAAAGGAAGAACCGCGAACAACGATCAATCAAGTGCTTCAAGTCAATCACAAAAGCTTTCAATTATCGGTGGCGGATTTTAGGGAAATCGCTGAGGAACGCAAACAGCATTTTAAGAATTATCACTTACTTGATTTCAGTTGGGAGAATTCTCAGACGGTCGCACATTTCTTAGCAAAGGAGCCATTTTCATACAAAAGTGATTACTTAGAGCATTTCTCTATTTGTCAGGAACTCTTTTATTATTTGCGGGCCTACCATTCTGGATCAATAACAGATCAAGAAATACTTGAAGAGATCGAACGCCGCTATCAAAAATATCAAGGAGATGTAGAAGCACTTCAAGGTTCATTTGAAGACTTTCCGGAATTGGAGGAAGAGGAATGAGGAACGAACTTTTAGATCCAGCTTTTTATCCATTTTTCATGAAGAAATTGCAGGAACGGTTAAGCGGTTCAAGCGTTATGCCAATTGATCAAGCAGAAAGAATCCAACAGTCCCTTGAGTTTGTTCTAAAAAATGGTGGAGAGGGAACTTTGCCGGAGCGCTTCGAACAAGGAAAGCAGCAATTGAAGCAACGCATAGAGAAATTACAACAGCTCTATGAGAAAATCCTTATAAGTTATCAAAGCTTTGGAATTGATTCTCTTGAGGAAAGCTTACGAGAAATTGGCAGTTTTTTTACAGATTATGATATTGATTACGGAGCAGCTGAGGTCGATCAGGCCTTTCTTGATTACCAACTTGCTGAAGCTGTTCCGGCTAACTTTGTCGGTCTTGATTTTTATGAGCGCTACCTACAAAATTTAGCAGCGGAAGTATTCTTTATTGCAAATATTCCAGAGAATCAAATTTACGAACTGTTAGAGACATATCAGGAGAAGTTAGGATTTGATTATCGCAAAGATGTGAACAATCTGTTTGAGATTGTCTTCAGGCAGGTTATAGGTAAATTGTTAATTGGAAAAAAGGAAAATGACCGTTTACTGCTAAATCCATTCGAAGCACAATATGCTCTGAATCAGCTTCAAGAAAAAAATCATCATCAAGAACTGAATCAATTGTTTGAATTGAATGAATATTATTATCGCATTTTTGAACAATTAAGAGGAATTAGTCAACGCTTAGAAGAGCCTGAGAAGGCATTTGACTTCTTTCTCACCATTACTCCTAAGAAGAAGGAGCTAGAATTGACTCCCACCATGACATCTAGTCGTTTCAATCAATTGCTAGAAGCCTACTCTGCAGCTGATCAGCAGGAAAAAATACGTCTAATTTCGAAGAATATTTCTGCTCCAGCAGATTTTGAAGAACTTCTAGATTTCACTTCAGAAAAGTCCGAATTTTACGAAAAACTTTTAAAAGAGCTAGATAAAAATTTTATAAAGGCTTTAATTTTATATGAAATGAAAAAGAATAGCTTCGAGAAATTCCATCAAATCATTTATACATCAAGGGGTACAGCGATTTTAAATCTTTTAAAAGATTATTTAAAAACTTATACAAAAGAAGAACGTTTAGCGCTTTTTGCTTCTATAAAAGACTATCAAATAACCCATTATGACTTTTCATAAATCAAGAAGGAAGCTTTTAGGTCATTCTGCAAAATAAGCTCGACCAGTTTTGTTTTCAGAAAAGAAAGTTATGAAACAACTATTTAAAAAGGGAGTACCGCACGATCTTTTCGGAGTATAAATAATACTATTCGTTATTTCACGAGCACCATTACAGTGATAGGGCTGTTTTTCCGTTAATTTGTAAGCAAATAGCAGAGAGCTTTTTGCTTAGGAGGAAACAGAAATGAGTACCTATTTTAAATTTATTATTATCGCTGCACTTTTTCTAACAAACGGCGCAGCATCTGTATTGGGTGAATCAGAAAATGGTTCATCCGCCACAAGGGATCAAGAAATTGTAGAACAGTCTACCAGTCAGGAAGAAACTAAATCAGCGTCTTCAACAACTAAAGACAGTGGAGACTCAATTGAATCAAATGAGGATGGCAACCAGATAACTACTCAAAGCAGTAGTGTGAATCCAGCAGCTACGGCCAACTCTGGAGCGTCCAACACAGACGCACATTCTGCAGAATCAGAAGCTGAGACAGCAAAAACAAATACTCGACCCTCACCAACAGTGAATGAAGCTGAGCCTAATAACAGTTCAGCACCGGAGTCCACCGCACCAAACATGGCAGTGCCGCAATCAACAACAATGCAGGCGGATCAATTGGAGATTGCTGGGCAATTGATAACTTATTTGAATGCGGGACAGGGAAACGGACAAGCCATAATTGATGCCAATCCCAATCTAGTCGCAACCTGGGGCGGTGCTTCTGTTCAGTCAGGAGACGATGGCGCGAATACACATTTTATTGGACATAATCCTGGCATTTTCAATGTGCTGTTCTCAGTAGGCGTCGGGGAAACGATCAGTGTCTCAGATGGAGCGAATAATGTATCGACATACACTGTTTCTCAAATCGTTACGGTGGATGATTCTGGAATGGCGGAGGACGGAACAGATTATTGGGAGCAAATCACAAGCTCTGGTGGCGGAGAGCGCATCAGCTTGCAGACGTGTATTAATGATGATTACAATTTAATCGTCTTTGCCAACAAATAAAAAATCGTCACCCTCTAAAGATTCGTCAATAGGAGGTGGCGATTTTTTTATTTGTTCATCAATTGCTGAGAGAAATACAGCTCTTTGGCGGTTTTCGTTTTAATATTGCCGAGAGCTTTCAAATGTTTGCGCGCTTCGCTTTTTTGATGGGCAACAATAAAGTTCAAAAGATTTTCTCGGTCAGAAGCGGAGAAGAAATTGTTAACAATCAAAACATTGTCATTTTCATATCCTTTAATTGGATTATTGCTTAAAACGATATCGTAGGTGGAAAAATCCTCAAAATCGTCTGCTCCAACCGAAATGACCGGCTCATTAAATGTATCAACGATGGTCCAATTACTATAATTAGCCACTAAGAAATCTCGCAGCATTTCTGCATGTTTCCGTCCCAAGTCACTCACTACATGAATAGTTACCTTTCGTCTCAGTTTTTCTAAATGGATTGGCAACTGTGACCATTCTTTCATCATCAAGAAAAAGATATTGTTGATCCGGATATCCGTCCATAATTCAGGTGATTTTTTTTCAATATCCTGTAGATGTATCTTCACAAGTGTCGAGAAGATTGGATAGACTAGTTGGACCTCACGAGCAAATTTTTTATATTTGTCATACAACATAATTTGACGGTAAGGATAGAAATTATATTCTACATACCAGGACATCATTTGCTGCATAATTTTCCGTTTATCCTCTTGATTCAATGGAAAATCGATTCCCTCTGACACGTTTTTTAAAAACGTATCAATTTTACTGTTGATCCGAACAATTTGCTCTGGATTGTCCCAATTGTAAAATTCATGGAAAACGGTTCGACTGACTTCTTTGTACCATTTTGGGGGCAGGGTGAAATCCTTATCCGCCAATAAATGTTCGGCAAAGGGCCGGCTGAAATCTAAAACCTTGTCAATCGTATCATCTTCTTCAGCATAAACATTCTCAGGTAAATAAAAGCCTTGCTGCATTCGATTTAAGGTCACCATAAATAAATAAGCCGCCTCCTGAATCTCTCGATCATCTAGAGAAACGTCAAAATCGGTGGAGGTGCGCATAATAAAACAAGTGGTTTCTTCATGATCCAAGGTAAAAGGCCATTGATTGGCACCATAGGCTTCAGAAAAATATTGCTGATAAAAGAAGCGAACCCAGCGTTCATCAGGTCCAACAATTCGAAAAGGGGAGCGTTCGAGCTGAAGTCCGCGTCGCTTCAAAAAATCCTCTAAAGCGTTGACCATCCGATAAAAGGAAGCCTCACTCATAAACAATTCGTTGATCCAATAATCCGCATCCTGATTTGATTCATACAGCATTTTTTCAACAAATTGAAATTCGTTTGATTCACTATATATCATCCGTAGACATTCCCCATCTTATTAGAGGTTATATTGTTCAGGCGCACTCCTTGAAATTTCGAGTATTCAATATAGATGTAATCCCCCCAAAATTCATTGATATAATCAATATCTGATAATAATGTTTTCGCTGAACAATCAATTTTGCGTGCCGCCTCTTTGACGTCACACCAAGAAGGTAGCTGATCCAAAAATTCAACGAATTGAATTCGGCGGTATGTAGAGGAGTTAAGTAACTGTTTCATATTGACTCCTTTCAAAAAAAATTATTTATAATTATAAGTTTACCGATTTTCTTAAAAAAAAGCGAGTATTTTCAAACTAATTGTTATGGTATGATTAAAAAAAACGAAGGAGTCAGATAATCGTGATCAAATTAGAAAAAATTAGTCCTCCAAAATTGGACGAAAATATTCAACCAGTACAACTTACTGATGAAACGATGGCGACGCGTAAGGCTGAGCTTTTGAAAAAAATGCAAGAGGAAAATTACGACGCAGTTGTGATCTATGCCGATTTAGAACATGGCGGCAATTTTGAGTATTTCACCGGTTTTGTACCGCGTTTTGAGGAAGCTTTACTAGTGGTTCATCAAAGTGGAGAAGCCTATTTGGTATTAGGAAATGAGAACCTCAATAAAGTTCCCTTTGCTCGAATCAAGGCGAATGCTGTTCACATGCCGCATTTTTCATTACCAAACCAACCTATGGAAACGAAATTGACGGTGCCCGAGATTTTAAAGCAGACGAAGCTTGAACACGCGGATAGAATTGGTCTAATTGGCTGGAAGAACTTTACCAGTCAGCAAGAGGACAATGCCGTGATTTATGACCTTCCATACTTTTTAGTCGAGGGACTTAAACAAGCTGTACCAACCGCGGCCTTTAATAATGCGACCTACCTATTGATTGGCGAAAACGGCTTACGCACTACCAACAACGCCAATGAAATCGCCCATTATGAATTTGGTGCTATGAACGCTGGAAACTGTATCTTAAGTGCGATGGATCAGTTGGAAATTGGAAAAAGCGAGATGGATATTGGTGCCTATTTAAATGACCTTGGACAAAGACCTAGTGTTGTAACCATCATGGCAACTGGGGCTCGTTTTGAAAAAGCCAATCTTTATCCGACAGCTAAGAAAATCCAGCTAGGTGATCGGATTTCTATGACAACTGGCTATAAAGGCGGCCTGCAAAGCCGCGGCGGATATGCCGTTCACTCAAGTGTCGAATTGCCTGAAGGAGAAAAGGATTATTTGGATCGTATCGCAAAACCTTATTTCAATGCCGTTAAGACCTGGCTTGAGACAATCGCCACAGACCTCGAGGGTGCTGTATTATATGATAAAATTGAAGAAGTTTTACCAAAAGCTCAATATGGCTGGCATTTGAATCCGGGACATCTTTGTGCCGATGAAGAATGGTTGGCATCACCTGTCTATC
>OBWW01001229.1_pt1 | contig 12386 bp, 13 predicted proteins | sample 1538091 | NCBI WGS metagenome assembly OBWW01 (sample SAMEA2580125, study PRJEB22360) | human gut metagenome | biome: human gut; feature: human-associated habitat; material: faeces | place: Denmark | collected 2008/2010 | reverse complement strand
GGCGCATTTCATTAAAGGTCGCCCCGTGGGCCAGCGGTGTCTCCAAGTCAGTGGAGGTCGAGCCATAGATGGTCCCGAGCTGGTAGGCAACAATGCTGTTGAGGAAGAATTCCAGCCGCTCCTGGTGGCGGTGCATGGTCTTGGCGCTTAGCCCGTCTGGGTTGGCCGTAACGAAGGCATCAATTAACAGCTGGTTTAATTCACCAATCCGCGCCACGTTTTTTTCGTAATCCGTTTCGGGAATTTTACTGCGGTGGTCCTCAATGTAGCGGAGCTGGTTGGTCGCGTTTTGCAAGCGGCGGTCCGCACCCGCCGGCTGGGCGGCTGGCGTTGTGCTCTCTTGCCATGCCGGCAAATCGGTAAAGATCACCGTCTTGGTCAGGGAATTATCTTCAGTGACCGCACGCTTTAACTGCTGCGCCAGGCTCGCCAGTGTTTGCCGGTCCCGACTGCCAACCAGCGGCTTGTTATCCCGGATTGCCTGGGTTAGGTTGCCGACCACCCCGCGGTTGATCGTCCGGTTAATTTCCCATGGTCCCGCCTGCCTCAGGTACTGGCGAATCTGCTGGTTCGTCAACCCCAAGCGGTGGAGCTGGTTGCTTAGCTGCTCCTCAAAGAGCTCCTGCAGGCGCGGGTAGTCATGCGCATAAACGTTTGGCAGGACCACCAGCAGGTCCGCAGCATCATTAATGAAGGCAACCTGCCGGTGGTGCTGGACGGAAAAGTAGGTCACGTGCCAGGAATACAGCGGGTTGGCAAGGGCCGCGGCCTTAGCTGCCGCCGGATCCTTGACCGGTGGGTAATTGCGAAAGACCGACTGGGCCTTAGCGGTGACGTTAATATACATAAAGTGATGTTCCCCCTCATTTAATCGTACTGGTACCGTTTTCGTTTATACCAGAATAAAGCATTGGGCCGCTTTCGGCAAGCCGACGCTGGTGTCCATTTTCCCTAAAGCCCCACCAGGTACTGCCCGTCTTGGAGCAGGAATTCCTTAAATAGCGGGAAGGCAAACTTAACCTGGCCGAAACCAGCCGTGGTGATGATCTGACTATCGATTAACCGCCGCCGGTACACCCCAATGTAGCCAGGCTTTTTATCCAATACCCTACCCAGGTAGGTCGTAGAAACCGGATAGTCTGGCGCCTTCGCCATCGCAATGACAAACTGCTGGTCGACCGTCGACAGCTCTTCCAGCATCTTGCTATACGCGTTGCGGCTTAACTGCGCCTGGTATTCAGGCAGCACCTCATCAACCGTCTGCTCGGTAATGTGTTCGGCTGGTGCCCGCCAGAGCAGGAAGCCCAGCAGCTGAAAGGCATAGGCATAACCATCGGCCAGCAACGCAGCCCGCCGGACAGTTGCGGGCGCAATCTGCGGGTCCCGCTTGCTAAGCTCCCGCTGGTACTGGGCACGGATGTCAAAGTAATTTAACGGCAACAGGTCCACGCGGCCGCTCCGCAGGAGGAAGGTCAAAACATGGTTGTTTTGCAGCTCCTGAACATTCTTGGGGAGTCCGGTCATGATAATGCTGATCGGCAGGCCCTGACTAATCATTACCTGGTAAACCGATGCCAGCTCCACCATCCCCGGTGTATCCTGCGCCTCGTCAATCATTACCAACACGTGCTGGCCCTCCCGTTTGAGGATTTGCAGCATTTGCATCAATAAATACTGGTAGTTCGACGTCTGCCCGTTGCTGAGGTCAAATTTGACCCCAACTCCAGCAATATTAATATCGACACCAGCAATTCCGTTAAACAGCTTTTGCACCTTGCTCGTCGCCTGCTGGTAAAGCAGTTCCGTCAGCCGGCTCACCATGTTGTCACCAATGATGAGGTGAATTGCTAGCCAGTGCGGATCCTCCGCTAGACGATTACCAACCGCGTTCATAAAAACCGTTTTGCCGACCCCTCGCACCCCGTAAACCAGGGTGGTCCGGTAAGGAGTATTCATTGCTTTAATGTCACCAACGAGGGTTTCTAAGGTCTGCTCACGGTCCAATAGTACCGTTGGCTGCATCCCAAAACTCGGGTTAAAAGGATTGTTCATTCGGCCCGCCTCCGTTTTATATCCGTTTATATTTACCATTTCATTTTATATCTGTTTATATCTTCCCGCAAGTTTTATATCTCTTTAGATCTTCATTGAATAAAAAACGCCAGCAGATTGTTCCCGTCGTGTATCTTGACCTTTTTCCCGCTGCTTGGCATGATTATTCCGGGAGGTGAATAATGATGAAAATTGCCGTTAGCAGTGACAACCACCTGGACGTCAACCGGGTGCCCGTTGACACTGCCCTGGATTTACAGGCTGACTGGCTACGCCGACGGTCGGTTGACTACTACCTCTTTGCGGGGGACCTCTTCAACGACTACCTTAAGACCCGCGACTACTTTGCCCGCTTGCAAGCCCGGGTGCCGCAAACCAAAATCTACTACATCCTGGGCAACCACGACCTGCTCAACCACGTGACTGCCGACCAGGCTGAACACACCGCTGATCCACGCTACCTGCACAACCGCGCCGTGGACCTGCCCGGCAGCGACTGGCGCCTGATTGGCAACAACGGCTGGTATGACTACTCCTTCTCTTCTTATTACCAGCAGCCGGCCGCCGTGGAGGCCTGGAAGAAGGTCTACTGGCTCGACGGCTCGATCGACCAGCACGAAACCGACCAGGCACGAATGGACCGGGTCCTCCAGCAAACCAGGGTCCTGCTCGACCAAGCCCAGCGCGACCACAAGCGGGGCCTCTTTCTCACCCACTTCGTCCCCTGCCAGCACCTGCTTGCACCGAAGCCGGTGGGAATCAACAAGACGGCCCGGATGGAACGCTTCTACCAGATGATTAACGCCATGCTCGGCAGCAACCGCCTGGGCCGGCTTCTGGAAAGCTACCCCAACGTCAAAACGGTCTTCTACGGGCACGTCCACGGGGTTCATCCCCCGCTGACCCGCAACGGCCTGACCTACTTTAACCAGGCGGTCGGGGTCCATAAGAAGCGCCATGACGAGTGGCAGGCCCCCACCTTCGCCGCCCAGTGGAAACGAACGGTCCGGGTGATCGAGCTTTAGGACATTTTGCGACCCGGGATGTTTTCGACTATTATATATTTAGCAATTATCTGACGCAGGGGGAGTTTTGATGGATCTTAAAAACGCAATTCATGAATGCTGGAGCAAAATCGACGAGGGGCACGTGGCAACCTATATTCCCGCCCTCGCTAACGTCAACCCGTACCAGCTGGGGGTCTGCCTCTTTGACGTCACCACCGACCGCAAGGAACAGGCCGGAGCGTCCCAAGTCCGTTTCGCCATTGAAAGCGTGTCGAAGGTGATCGCACTGCTCTACGCGATTGACCAGCTGGGCCTGGAAGCGGTCAGCTCCCAAGTTGGGACCCGGCAGACCGGCTTCCCCTTTGACACCATCCTGAACATGGAAATCATGGGAGAAAGCCGCCCGCTTAACCCCTTTGTCAATAGCGGGGCGATCCTGATCTCCTCACTGATTGAAGGGCGGGACGGCCAGTCGCCATTCGAGCGGATTCTGGCCTTTAGCCGGGAAATCTGCAACGACCCGGGGATTACGCTGGACCATGAAATTTACCGTTCGGAGCTGGCCACCGGGGACCGTAACCGGTCGCTAGCCTACTACCTTAAGGCCCGGGGAAGCCTCAACAACGACGTCACGACCAGCCTCGACACCTACTTCCGCCAGTGCTCGATGATGGTCACCTGCGAAAGCCTCGCTAACCTGGGGGCCGTGCTGGCAAACGACGGGGTAGCCCCGTGGAATGGTGAACGGCTTATTTCAAGCCAGGCCGCAACCTATACCAAGTCGGTAATGATGACCACCGGTCTGTACACCGAATCGGGGACTTACTCGGTCCAAATCGGCGTGCCAACGAAGAGCGGTGTCGGTGGCGGCCTCGTTGCTGCGGCCCCGAGCCACTGTGGGATCGGCATTTTCAGCCCGGCCCTCAACCCGGTCGGCAACAGTGTCGCCGGCTTGGCCCTGCTGGAAATGATTAGCAGGGAACTGAAACTGGATATTTTTAAGTATTAAGAATAACTGAAAAGCCATTGGCAAACGGTTCGTACCGCCACCAATGGCTTTTTCTAGTTGCGATTAAATTAGGAATCTACCACAATTCTTTTCCCACGGCTCCCATAGACTGCCATCCCTTTAAATCTGTGGGCATCTGATATTTACCATGCCAATTCTCGAACAGCTCTTCAATGGTTGCCGGGACCTTCTCAGTTGGTTTTGCCATTATAATGCCTCCTGCCTATTTTTTCCGAATAAACAAACAGGCGACCGCGGCAACCAAGGCACTGATAACCAGGCCGAGGAAGGCCGCTGAGTAGGAACCGGCAAACTGGACGAGCCAGCCGATCAGCAGCGGCCCGATGAAGCCGCCCAGCTGGCCGCCAAAGTTGACAATCCCGATCGACGAGCCATAGGTCTGCTCGCTCAAGATCTGGGCGGTAAAGCTGAAAATCCCGGTAAAGGCCAGGGACTTCACAAAGTAAATCAGCACGTCAAAAATGACCACCGCGACCAGCGACGAGGACTTAAACAGGCCGAACATGAAGGCCAGGGTCAAAAAGGACGCAATGCTGATCATCCAGCGCTCCCGCCCCTTGAACCAGTGGACCATCACGAAGCCGGAAATCAGGGCGGCAATTCCGCCTGAAATCACCGGCAGCGGCACCAGCCAGGTCAGGTTCTTGAGGTTAATCCCCCGCGCCTGCAGGAAGTAGACCGGCATCCAGGTCTCCAGCCCCTTGGTGATGATGTTCAGCGCCAAGCCGATGACCACGAACACCCAGACCCGCGAGTCGATGTTGCGCCACTCGATCTTCGGCCGCTGGGCTCCGCTCGTCGCCGCCTGTTTGATCGGCCGTTCCACCAGGTAGTAGGCGACCAGCACAACCAGGCCGATCACGCCAAGCCAAACGAAGGCGTTTCGCCAGCCGGCACTGGCGATAATCGGCACGATCAGCAGGGGTGCCACTGCCGCCCCGGCGTAATTCGATGAAATCAAGGCCGAAGTGGCCTGCGACTTTTCACTCTTATCATAATTCTCAGAAATCCGCTTCAACGCGGCCGAAGGGTACGGCCCCTCCGCAATTCCAAATAGGAAACGAATGGCAATCAGGGCGACCAGCGACCAGGCCCAGCCAGTTACCATCGTCAATAGCGACCAGGCCAGCAGTGAAATGATAATCAGTCGTTTACTGCCAAAACGGTCGGTCAAGTAGCCGCCCGGAATCTGCATCAGCGTGTAGCCGAGGAAGAAGGCGCTGGCCGTGGTCCCTAGCGCGGCCGCCCCCACGTGAAAGTCCTTGCCGATGTAGGCCAGCGAAATGTTCATGACGGTCCGGTCGGCAAACAGCAACATGTAACCAAGGTACAGCAGCGCAAACGTCCCCCAGCGCTTGGCAACTGCGTGTTTATCTACGTTATTCAATTTGTAATCTCCACCTCATTGTAACTGGTATTTTCCAGTTCCCCATTATACACGGACTAACCGCGGCCGCAAGCTGACTAGGAGCGGTTCAGCCCCCACCGCCCTACTTAATATGGCTGCTCGTGAAGTGCTCAAAGTGGTCAGCAAACTCAGTTGGGATAAAGGGCTGCTGGTAGATGTACTTGAATAACGCTTGGTACTGTGCGTAAAGCTTCTGTTCCGCCTGGTTCGGCGCCGGTACGTAGTAGTGTTTGCCCACCAGGTCCTTTGGAAGGTACTCCTGCCGGGCAATCTTGTGCGGCAGGTCAAACATGTTCTGCATTACCCCCGCGCCCCGCAACTTGGCCGCTCCCTGGTAGTGGGAGTCCTGCAAATACTTCGGCATCGGGTGGTTGGTCGGGTGCTCGGCGTCCTTGGCCGCCTGGTAGTAAGCCTGCATGGCCGAATCAGACCGGGGTGCCACCGCCAGCAGGATGGTTGCCATCGCTACATGGGTCGAGGCCCGGGGCAGGCCGATTTCCAGGGCGGTATTCGCCAGGGTAATTACCTGGGTCGCCCGGGCCGGGTCCGCTAAGCCCACGTCCAGGGCCGCGGAGTCCTTGAGCCGCCGCACTACCGACTCCAGGTCCCCGGATTTCAGGATGACTGCCAGGTAGTAGAGGGCCGCGTCGGCATCAGAACCTTCGATCGAATCCTGAAAGGCTGACAGGTAATCGTAGTGCTTAGTTGCGTCCTTATCAAAGGCAAAGTGCTGGTTGCGGGCAAAGTCCTCGATCTCCTTCATTGTCAGTTCCTTCGGGTGCATCGCGTGCAGGGTGTCTAGGATATTCAGCGAAACCCGGACATCCCCGTTGCCGCTGTTGGCAATCGCGTGGGCCTGCTCTGCCGTCAGCGTGAAGCCCAGGTGTTCTGTGGCGGCCCGGACCAGCACCGGTTCAATTTCCTTGGCGCTGATCGGGTAAAACTCAAAGATTTGGCTGCGGGAACGAATGGCCGGCTGGATTGCCATGATCGGGTTTTCGGTTGTCGTCCCAACTAAGAGGATGTGCCCATTCTCCAGGTAGGGAAGCAGGTAGTCCTGGAGGGGCTTGGTCAGCCGGTGAATTTCATCGAGCAGGAGGACGAAACTCTCGTCCGGGTGGGCGTCAACGAGCTTTTGCAGCTGGCTTTTGTTTTGAATCGACGCGTTAAATTTTTCAAAGGGCAACTGGAGGGTCTGCGACATCACGTAGGCCAGGGTCGTCTTCCCCGAGCCCGGCGGTCCCCACAATAGCAGGCTGACCGACAGGTGTTCCGTAATAATCTGGTACAGTGGCCGTCCCGGGGCCAGCAGGTGCTCCTGACCGACCATCTGCTCTAGCGTTGTCGGCCGCATTAAGTCGGCCAATGGTTGCTTAAATGCCATCTTAACCTCCCCTTCCGATTCCGCAAAGCTTTATACTTACTAATAATAAGATAAGTTGCAGGCAATTGCCACTGATAACCCCCTGGTAATCCCCGTTATTTCATCGTTTCCCGTGTCAGCAGGTAGTGGCGGATGTTGCGAATGCACTTGTTAAACTCGACCCACTCGGCAAAAGTCATGTCGACATTCATCACCTGGTAGCGGTCGGGCGGCGTAATAATTGCCAACGTTTGCCCGCGATGAAGCAGGTGGTACCCGTCGCCCTCTTGTAACAACTGAAACTTCCGGCCCGCAAGCCATGCTGTTAACTCTTGATACGTTTCTGGATTCATTTTCTCACCTCCTCTTTATAATACAGCATCGCAATCCGCACACAAGCAAAGGAGGACAAAAGAAGGTGGTTGACGAAATCGCACGTTGATTTCATCAACCACCCTTATTATGGCTTTCTTATCTATTATCCGGGGCATTAACCGCGTTTCTTATTCAAGCCCGCCAGGCCAAACATTCCCAGCAGACTAGCGGCACCCAGGCCCGCCAGTGCGAGGCTGTCGTTACTACCAGTCTGTGGCAAGCGCTTAGCGGATGCGGCTACCTGGCCGTCCGCGTTCACAGCAACAGTGCTCCCGTTCCGTACCGCTTGACCATTAACAACCATCCAGCCAGCTAATACGTTGCCGTTGGCGTCAACTACCTGACCGTTGACAACCTTGGCGCCGGCTGGTAATTGGCCATTAGTCTGATTACCAGTTGTTGGCTGATTCTCATTATTGTGGTCATCAGTTGGCGTCTCGATGGAAACCACTGGTTGTTCAAGCGTACTGTCTTTATCGCCAATCGTGTAAGTAACACCATCCATGGCTAGCTTGTAGCCAGCAGGAACCTTAATTTGGTCGGTACTGATGACATCGCCCGGTTTGCCGGTGAAGGTTTGGCTACCAACTTCTTTGTTAATTTCCCTACCATCAGCTGCATAGCCAATAGTTTCAAAGTAGTGGACCGTCAAAGTATGGTTGGCTTCTGTCGGCGTCGTTGGATCAGTCGATGGCGTCTGCTTAGCAGCAACTACTAAGACACCCGGCACGTTGAAGGCCTTGGACTTGGTCCCATCTGGGAAGTCCAAGATAACCTCTTCATCATAAGTTCCAGCTGTTTGAGCATCTTTTTGAACCTTAGCAGGGTCTGCCCATTCCACCTTGGTACCTTCTGGGTAGACACCATTCGTTTGTGCCAGGACCATGAACATCGCGGCAGAGGCAGTACCGTTATCGGTATTCTTAATGTAGGCACCGGCGGCCAGCGTTGGGGCCGGAATGGTGGTGTCACCAGCAGTAACGTTAACCTTGACCACCAGACTCGGGTCGAGGTTCGTGTACTTTTCGTTGTCCGGCTGCGCTTGCGGCTTTTGGAGCTCTGCTAGCTGTTGATTATCCTGGGCTAGTTTGGCCTGGGCAGCCGCAAGCGTCTGGTTAGTCTTTTCGATGGCGCCCTTCAAGCCGGTAACCTGGCCCTGCAGGTCCGTTACCCGGCCCTTCGCATCACTGACCCGCTGAGCCGTCTTGGCGCTGGCACTGGCCTTCACCGCCACTAAGGATTGTTCAGCAGCCGCCAACTCTGCCTGGGCCTGGGTAAGCTGGTCATCAGCACCATTCTTGGACCGCTGAGCGTTCGTGACGTCGGTGTTCGCCTGATCCAGCTTGTCCTGAGCCGCCTTAATTGCGGCGGTATTGTCCTGCTTAGTCTCCTTGATGACCGTCTTGTCAAACGGGTGGGCCGGGGTACCTACCAGCTCATCGACATCATCGTAGGTCGGGATAAAGTGAATCATCATCCCGTTCGTGGCGTCCCCACTGACCGACATTCCCAGGTAGGACTGCGTCGCTGGGTCGCTTTCATTATTCAGGTCCGTGTCATTCAATAAACCGAGCAGCGTCCGCGCGTGACCCCAGTCCGGCGTATCGTGGAAGATCATGTCATCAATGGCACTAAAGATGGCAGCCTTCAAGTCGTCCATGTTATTAATACTGGTATCAAGACCTTCAACCGCTTCCCGGAAGGCACGGGCATTGGCAACTTCTACTTTGTTTAAGCCCGGGTAGTCGTGCCCGCTGTAAACCTTGTCCGCATTATACTGGTCGGCCACCGCTTGCGCTAAGTCAACGGAACCCTGGCTGACAACGAACGGCTGGGCACCGATTTTTTCCCGCAGGGGGTTGAGCAGGTCGATAACGAACTGGCTGATTTCAATCCTTTGCTGGTTCGTCAGGTGGGCGGGATCAACCGCTTCCTGCTTGTCCTGCGCGCTATGAACGTACTTAAACTTCATGTAGTTTTGACCGGCCATGTTGTCCCACGCATCGCGGACATCCATATTGCCATCAGCCAGGGCGTCCTGGAGCTTGTGGTAGTTTTCCCGGGTGTAGCCATCAGGCAGCTGGAAGCCAGTTTGCTGGGTGCCGCCGCTCTGTGCCCGGCTCAGTTCATCACTAGCCTGCTGTTGCCGGGTTTGTGCGTCTGATAAGGCCGCAGCTGCCTGCTTAGCACCGTCCTGCGCCGTGGAAACCTTCTGCTAGGCCTTGTTAACGGCAGTCGTGGCGGCCTGAACGTCAGGGTCGTTTTGGGTTGCCTGATCCTGTTCAGCAAGGGCCTTTTGGTAGTCCGCCTGGGCAGTATCCAGCTGCTTTTGGGTGTCCGTCAGTTTCCCCTGCTGGGTTGCCAGCTGGGACTGGGCGTCATTAATCGTGGCCTGCTGCTGTTTGGCGTCGGACTGCAAGGCAGCGATTTGACTGTCCTTGTCACTTGCCTGCTGTCCGACCGGTTGACTGGTCGTATCCGCGTGGGCCGTCGTAGTAGTCATCGTAGCACCAGCAGCAACTGCCAGTACCGTTGCCGTCAGCCATAGCTTACCAGACTTGTACAGTTTCTTGTGTTCTTTCATTATTTTTCAATCCCCCAATATCAGATAGTGTCTTATTAACACCGCTTATTGTACAAGGAACTAAAAATCGATGATGCAGTCAACGGTCATATTTATCATTGAACGGATTTTTATAAAAAAGCGGCCGGAGCCAGGCTCTAGCCGATCTCTTACCACTGAATCGAAGAGTAGTTGTTCAAAATTTCCATTAGTTTGCGCATTTTGAGCCGCGAAACCGGCACTGTCAGTTCACTCGCGGCGAAACTCACCTCATGCTTTTTCACGTTCAGACTGCGGATATTGGCAACGTTGACCAGGTAGCTCCGGTGAACCCGGAAGAGCTCGTCAGCCTGTTCCTCCAGCTCACGCAGCGACATATTAATCGGAATCCGCTGGTTGTTAGTGGTATACATGAACGAAGCATGGGTATTATCCGGATTGCTCTGGAAGCAGAGGATGTCATTTACATAGACCTTCATGATTTCATAGTGGCTCCGCAGGGCAATTGTCCGCCCCCGGTGCGGCATTTCTAGTTTTTTCAAGACCTTCGTTAAGTCCCGGGCCAGACAAGCCGCGACCTTTTCAGGGTTTTTCACGATAAAATCGAGTGCTTCGACTTGGTACCGATAAGTTGTCGGCAGTAATTCGTCGTGGACCGTCAGGAAAATAATTGATGCAGCCAAATCATACTGACGGATCTTTTGGCTAAATTTCAGCCCGGCCTGATCATCACCACCGATTTCAAGATCTAAAATATAAACGTTGCGCAACGAAGGCTCCGGCAATGACTGGCTAATTTGTGCCAATGTTGAAAACAGGTGAATATTTAACTGGATTTTCAGCTGCTGCCCAACCTGACGAACGTAGTTATCAATCTGCGATAATTCAACCGGATTATCTTCTAAAATATAGACGTCTAACAATTCGTCGTTACCTCCTCCCACAAATAAGTCAATTAACCATAATAATATCAGACTATTCCTGCTTTAATCGGGGTTCGGATTTAACTTCTTATTTTTTTACAGCTCAATGAACTAAAACGTCAGTTGAATGCATTGTGCTGACGCTCAATGCAGTTTAAATTGACCACGGCAACCAGGACCCTAGGCAAGCAGCGGCCTGAAGTATTATCACTTAATAGACGAATTATAGTCATCTGTATGACTGTGAAGAAAAGACGACCAGCAGCTTAATTATCTCTTGGACTGCTTAACTATCCCTTTAGATCATCGGCAAACCACCCTCCCCAGTCGTAAAGCTGGTATAGTTAAACCATCGACAGAACACCGGCAAGACAGAAAGGAGTGAGACCGATGGCAGCATGGCAAAAATGGTGGGTCACCCTGCTATTCTTAATCCCGGCGCTAATCGCCGGCAGCGGGATCCTGCTATGGTACTTTCAAAGTGAAGCGGCGGCCCGGCTCGCCATAAACTGGCTGGCAACACCGGGAGGCCAGCTCACACTGGTAGTTTTCGCCATCTACCTCATCATCTTAGCAGTGGGGACAATCGCTACAGCCATTTTTCGACCAACTACGGTCAAGCAACTGACCATTGTTCGCGATGGTGCCTACCAGGTTAACATCGACCGGGGAGCAGTAGAGAAAAGTCTCCGCCTCTCACTGGCACCGTATGACCTATACAATGCCGCGGCGAGGGTTAAAATGCACCGGCGCCACCGGCAAGCTGACGTCACCATCACGGCGATGCTTTCCCAACGCAGTGACGCCCGGCACTTGCGGGCAAGTCTCCACCACACCATCGCTAACGACTTAAAGCAGCAGTTCAACATTGACCTGCGCAAGCTGCGGGTCAAGCTCACGCCATACGACCACCAGCAAAAGGTCGCCATTGTCTAGGAGGTGCATGATGAAACTCACGGGAATTTTCGCGGTGGCTGGTTTAATTATCAGTGTCAGCTGGGTCGCCTGGGGTTTTCTCCCAATGTTGGCAATCCTGCTCACCACCTTGTTTTTGGCCGCAATTGGCTACGCATTAGACATTCTAGGATACTCGCTCAACCACTTTACACGCAAACTACTGGACAAGTGCGGTAACTAACCGCGCCACAAGGAGGAACTACCATGCCTAACACTAACCAAAGTACGACCCCCACTGTTGACCAACAACTGACTTTCGACGATCAGGTGCTTGAGAAAATCGCGGGAATTACCGCTAGTCGCGTCGACGGCATTATCTCGCTGGACGGCAACGTGTTCAGCGAATTCGCCGATAAGGTAACGGCTGGCACGGATATTACCAAGGGAATCAAGGTTGACGCCGGCGAAAAGCAGGTCGCAATCAAAATGGACGCCACGATTGAATACGGCAAGGCGGCTCCCGAGATTTTCAAAACTACCTGCAAGGAGATTGCCAAGGCAGTCGAGCAGATGACTGGACTGCAATTGGTTAAGTTTGAGCTCCACATCAATGACGTCAAGACTAAGGCTGAGCTGAAGGACTCCCAGAAAGCCGGCAAGGTCGCTTAAATAATCAGCAGTATAACCCAAAATCCCGCCCGGAAGCAGCCCATTGAAGTGCAACAAAAAAGTTAGACAAAATTGATTATTTAAGCTACCAAGGTATGA
>OBWW01001228.1_pt1 | contig 12388 bp, 7 predicted proteins | sample 1538091 | NCBI WGS metagenome assembly OBWW01 (sample SAMEA2580125, study PRJEB22360) | human gut metagenome | biome: human gut; feature: human-associated habitat; material: faeces | place: Denmark | collected 2008/2010 | reverse complement strand
CGTTCCATGATGCCTGCCAGGGCCTCCTCGTCCACAGGCTTTAACAGGTACTCGCAGACCCTGGCCTCGATGGCACGCCTGGCATACTCAAAATCCGCGTAGCTGGTCAGGAGAATGCTCTTAAACCTAACCTGCTCCGAGGCTTTCTTTATCATCTCTATGCCGTCCATAAAGGGCATGCAGATATCCGTTATGACCACATCCGGCCTGTGCTCCAGAATCTTCTCATATCCGTCCTGGCCGTCGGCAGCCTCTGCCACTACCACGCAGTCCATGGACAGCCAGTCCGTGGTATAGACCAGCCCCTTTCGTATCATCTCTTCATCTTCCGCAATCAACACACGCAACATCCGTCTGATTCCTCTCCTTTCACCGGCAGGGTCACCACCAGGGTGGTGCCGTGTCCCTCCGCGCTTCTGATCTCCACCCCGTAGGGGCGACCGTACAGGATGTCAATTCTTCTGTGAATGTTATACAGTCCCGAATGCCTTCTGGGATTTTCCTTCTGCTCCAGCAGGGCTGTCAGCTCGCTTAGGGTTCCCTGAGGGATTCCCACCCCGTCGTCACGGCATATCATGATCAGCTTTCCCTCATGGATATAGGCTTTCAGCTCCACAGTCAGGTTGAGCTGCTTTCCAAACCCGTATTTCACCGCATTCTCTATCATGGGCTGGAGCACCAGCTTGGGAATCCGCAGGTCCATGGCTTCCGGCTCCATGTCAATCCTGCACCGGAAACGTTCCCCGAACCTGCGTTTTAATATGGTCAGATAGGATTCCAGGTGCTCCAAGTCCTCCTTTAGCGTCACCTCTGCCTTGCTGCCGTCCAGACTGTAGCGCAGAAGGTTTGACAGACTGAAGACCATCCGCTCCGCTGTTGCCGGCTCCAGCTTGCACATGTACCGGATGTTCTCCAGGGTATTGTACAGGAAATGGGGATTGAACTGGGATTCCAGCTGCTTGTTCTGGGCCATGGACACCAGCTCCGCCATCTTTTTGTTGTTCTCCATCTGGATTCTCAGGCTCTGTATGGTCTCGTTATAGGCGTCGGCAATGATTTTGAACTCATTGTCGCTCTGTATCCGTATAACGCCTTCCAGATCCCCGTCCCTGGCATTCTCCATCACATCCAGGATTTTATAGAAATCCTCTGTCTTTTTCTCCGTCACCTTCCTGGAGTTGAGAAGCATCCACAGGGTCATGAGCACCAGGGCCGTGATGACCAGGCCGCTGCCCAGGCCCAGGGAAATGACGATGTTCTGGATATCGGAGATGGAATACACGGTAAACCCGCCCCTGGGAACCTGCTGCCTGGATACCAGGTACATCTGTTTCTCATGGTTTAAATACCGGCCCGACTCCCTGAGGACCTTTATGACCTGGTTGCTGCTGTTTAAGAAGCTGTAATTACTGCTGACATAAGCCCAGCCAAAGGGATCGGCGATAATGGTCTGTATATCCGGCTTGTCCACAAGGGCCTTAAACTGGCTGCTGGGAATGGAACACAGGATATATCCCAGTTTCCGGTTCCCGTCCATCACGCTCCGGCAATCGTACTGTCGCCGCTCTTCCATCCTTCTGCCAGCCTGAGAGCCGTCTTATGGGGCTCCCGGTCCATATCGTCAAATATCCCCCAGGACACATCCTCCGGCACATCCAGGAACTGGGGGAGGTCACTCCGGCTGGACAGAAGAATGTTCCTGCTGCTGTCCATGACAAACAAATCCCCCTCCAGTCCCAGACTGTTAGTGATGCCGTAAAATATCCCAAACAGCTCAGCCTTCCCGTCCGGATCGCGGATGTTGTCAAAGCAGCCGGGCTGCGAAGCCATTTCCTCCACGCCCCCCTCATAGCGGGCCAGCACATTGTCCAGCAATCCTGCCACATACCGGTTGTGCTCAATATTGCCGCTCCTTTTCCCGTGAAGCAGCACGGTCATGAAAAGCATGCCGCATACCATGGTAAATATGACCGCCGGGACAATGGCGTAGGCGATAAACATGCGCTCCAGCTCGTGGCGGAAATACCGTTCCTTCTTCACTGGCTTCCCACCTCCCCGGACATGCCCCCATCCTCCTCAAGCACTCTGCTGTAAATAGAGGCAAAATGCTCCAGCCACATCCCTTTTCTGGAATTCACCTCGTCCTCCCTGCTGTATATGATGTGGATGTCCTCCTTATCCGGCAGATAGGAAGGTTCCTCCACATCCATTCTCACAGAACGGCGGTCCAGCCTCATGGAGATAACGGTCTGTGCATCCCTGCCCGTGACAAAGTCCACAAACTCCCTGGCCTCCTTCATATGGCGGCTGCCCTTTACGATACAGACGCTGTCCGGCGTGGAGATAACCCCCTCCTTCATATACACCAGCTTTACCGGTCCCCTGTCCGCCACATAGTGGGCGGCCGCCTCCTCAAAGGTCAGGCCCACGGCGTATTTTCCCTGGGCCACCCCCTGATACACCTCCCCGGAACCGCCTAACAGAATGCCGTCCAGGTTCCGGCAGAAGTCCTCCACGTAATCCCAGCCCTGCTCCGGCTCCCCGTCCCCCATCGCATAGAGCATATTGATAAGATGCTCATAGGCCGAGGACGACGTGGCAGGATCGCACATGGCGATTCTGCCTTTCAGCTCCGGCTGTAACAAATCCTCATAGCCCTCCACCTTCACATCCCCAATCAGGTTTGTATTTACCATGATTACACTGGGAATATCCGTGAACCGGCTCATATTGCCTTCCCTGTTCTTAAACTCATCCCGCACCATATCCTCATTGCAGCTTATGTACGCCTCAAACAGCTCCCTCTTGGGACTGGTGGTGGACAGGGAACCTCCCCAGAATATATCGCAGGGAGGATCGCTCCCCTCCTCCGCCATCTTAAGCAGCTCCCCTGTGCCTCCGGTCTGGACATAGACCCGTATTCCGGTCCGCCCCTCAAATTCCGCCACAATGGGGTTGATGAACTCAAGGGGATGGGGGCAGTAAATCACCAGCTCCTCATCCCCTGCATGGTCCCTGCCAGCCCCATGCTCCGTGCCTGCCCCAGAGTCCGTGCCAGCCCCATGCTCCGTGCTTGCTGCACGATCCGCACCTGCCCTATGGCCCGCAGCCGCAGAAGTCCCGCTGCCTGCGCAGCCGGCCAGGCAGAGGGACATTCCTATCACTGCAATATATATGCTCCAACTCTTTTTCATACGCATCCGATTCCTCATACTGCCTATTGTACCAATGCGTCTACAGGATGTAAACCCCCTTGGGATCGAAATCCAGGTATGCCTTCTCCCCTACCTCGTATATCCTGCGGTTTACAGGATTGTAATCCGTAATCTGAATCTCCATGTTCCCCACCATGACCTGATAATACTGATAGGATCCCATAAAGGTGGACAGGGTGACAGTGCCTTCCAAAAGCCCCTGCTCCGCCAGGGTGGCTCCCTCAGGCCGGATAACCAGCACCGCGTCATCCCCCGGCCCTGCCTTTGCGAAATTGTTCACCGTAAGCTCCTGACCCACCACGTCGATGACCGCTTTCTCACCACTTGCGGACCTGACCCTGGCCTCCAGGAAATTAGCTTCCCCGATAAAGTCCGCCACGAACCTGGAGTTGGGATGGTAGTAAATCTCTCTTGGGGTCCCAATCTGCTCCACCTTTCCCTTGCTCATGATAATGATTTTATCGGAAATACTCATGGCCTCGGACTGGTCATGGGTCACGTAGATGGCCGTAATGCCTACCTTCTGCTGGATTTTGCGGATTTCCGTCCTCATGGTGACCCTCAGCTTGGCGTCCAGATTGCTTAATGGTTCGTCAAAGAGCAGTACGCTGGGCTCAATGACAAGGGCTCTGGCCAGGGCCACACGCTGCTGCTGGCCGCCGGAAAGCTGGTTGGTCATACGTGACTCCATGCCCTCCATCTCCACCAGCTTAAGGATGTTCATGACTCTCTCATGAATCTCCTCCTTGGGGAGCTTGCGTATCTTAAGGCCATAGGCCACATTGTCAAATACATTGTAATGGGGCAGAAGGGCATAGCTCTGGAACACCATGGCCGTATCCCTCTTATTGGGTGTCAGGGCATTGATAGCCTCATCCCCCAGGTAGATATCCCCCTCATCCGGGCTCTCAAATCCCGCAATCATGCGCAGGGTAGTGGTCTTGCCGCACCCGGAAGGCCCCAGGAGTGTCACGAAGCTTCCGGGCTCGATATCCAGGGTGGTATCCTGCACCGCATAGAATTCCTTTCCTGTCTTTGGATCTGTATATATTTTGGAAATGTGTTCCAGGCGAACACCCTTTTTCTGTTTCTCCATATCAACTTTCCTCCTTGCTATGAGCACTTGGCGTCTGTCTTTTAGACGCTTACGTGCGATGCATGCCACTGGCGCTTTGCGGGCGTCCTTTGACCGCTTAGCGCAGCGTCCCGCTATGAGCGCTTAATTCTCCTGCTTTATCTTCCTGCTGACTCCGAAGAACTTCATCAGTGTATTCATGATAAGCACCGCGCCGTAGGTTATGATAATCAGAACGGTTGCATAGGCGCATGCCACGCCGTAATTTCCCTTCTCGGCCTGCTCATTGATCTGGCAGGTGATGAGCAGGAAATCAGGCGTTACCAGAAGAATGATGGCGGAAATTGCCGTGATGCTCCGCACAAAGGCAGTCACCAGCCCGCTGAAAAAGGAATCCTTAATCAGGGGAAGGGTTACGGTCATAAACACCTTGGCAGAGTTAGCGCCCATATCGTAGGCTGATTCCTCGATGGACTTGTCTATCTGGCGCAGGGCTGAGATACCGCTCCTGGTGCCGGTGGGAAGGCTTCGCACAATGAATACGATAATCAGGATCAGGCCGGTGCCGTAAAGGCCGCTCATGACGCCGGTCCTGAACAGACCGTTGGCATAACCCCTGATATATCCGATACCCAGCACAGTGCCGGGAACCGCCATGGCCAGCATGGATACAAATTCGATGAACCCTTTGGCCTTAAACCGTTTCTTTACCACCAGGTAAGAGATGACCATGGACAGGAAAGCTGTCAGGGGAGCCGCAATCAGGGACAGGACAAAGGAGTCCTTAAAAGCCTTAAGTCCGCTGGTCTTAAACATATATTGGAACCATTTAAGGCTCAGGCTGTAATCCCTGCCCCAGAGGGTAAACAGCGCGCCAAAGGGCACCATAATGTACATCAGCATGACAAAGGCTGACACGGCGCCGCAGAAAAAGGTCAGGGGAACCGTAACGCTCTTATCCTCTATGAGCATCCTCATACGGGAAGCTTTTCCCGTAAGGGTGGCTGCGGTTTTCTTCTCAAGGTAATACTTCTGGATCAGGAACAGGACCACGGTCAGGGATAAAAGCACCACGGACATGGCAGCGGCTCCGGTGGAGTCATAGGCCCCTGTTACCTGCAGGTAAATGGTGGTAGCCAGTGTGTCGTAGGAACCTCCAATCAGCATGGGGTTGGCAAAATCCGCCACGGACTCGATAAAGGTTACCAGGAATGCATTGCCCAGTCCGGGAAGGAGAAGCGGGAATGTGACGCTGGTAAACACCTTCCACCGGGAGGCTCCCATGTCCCTGGTTGCCTCCTCCAGGGAGGGGTCGATATTCTTAAGGAGTCCCTTAAGCATCAGATAGCATACAGGGAAAAAGGTCAGTGTCTGCACAATGGCAATTCCCTTAAGCCCATATACATTGGAATCATAGATTCCCAAAAGGGAGCGGGTGATGATGCCGCTTCGTCCGAACAGCATAATCATGGACAGAGACAGCACAAAAGGAGGAGAAACAACGGGAAGCATGGAAACCATGGCAAACAGCTTCTCAAGCACCTTTGTCTTAAGCTTTACATACACCTCCACATAGGCAAACAGCAGGCCGATGGCTGTGGATGCGATTCCCGTAATCATGCCTAACACCAGGGTGTTTTTGAAAGCCTTCTGGAACCGCTCCAGGCTCAGCACCCTCCCGAATACCTCCAGGGTAATCTTACCTTCCGAATAAAAGCTGTCTACCAGCAGCATCAGAAGGGGGTACAGGATAAACAATGCCAGGAATACCAGCAGTACCACAATCATACTCACCAGTATGGGGTCTGAAAAAAATTTCTTGCGCTCCAGCTCAGCGCTCTGTTTTCTGGCCACAATGAGGCCCCCTTTCCCGAGGAATTCTTTCCTCTTGATTTCTTTCCTCTCTGTTTCTTATGATCCCTTTTGCCGAACCAGGACCATAATGTAACAAATGCTGCGTAATGAATGATGTCAACCATTACGCAGCACCCGTTTGCAGGCTTACACTACATTACGTTTCCAAGTGCCGGACACCGGCAGAAGCTCTGCCTATTCTGTCAAGAAACGGCTGGAGTCCGCGCTGTCGGAGGAGCTTCCAAGAGCTGCGAAGAAGTCCTCTACATACTTGGCACTGTTTTCCTTTGCATCCTCAAAATCATAGTCAATGGTATTGTTCATATCCAGACCAAATTTTGTAGCTTCCTCAGGCTGGGTGGCATTGCTTAATACCAGGAACTGATAGGAGCCATTCTCCTTGGCGTGGTCCACACAGTCAGGAGACAGGGCGTATTCAATCCACAGCTTGGCTGCGTTTGGATGTGCGCATCCGTTGAAGATGGCGGTAGCGCCCACCTCAAAGGAGGTGCCGTCCTCAGGAACGATTAACTGGATATTGTCATAGCCCTGAAGAATCTGGTAAATGCCGTCATGAAGGAAACCGATTCCGATTACGCACTCGCCCGGGCCTACCATCTTGGATGGGCCGGAACCGGACTTGGTATACTGGGAAATGTTCTTGTCCAGGGCCTTGAAATATTCCATGGCCTCATCGTGTCCCTTCATCTGAACCATGGTGTTGATGAGCAGTTTTGCCGTGCCGGCCGTGTTGGGGTTGGACAGCATGATAAGTCCCTTGTACTCTTCCTTGGTAAGGTCATCCCATGTCTTGGGAGCTTCCAGGCCCAGACGGTCCAGTTCTTCCGTATTGACCATGAAGCCCAGGATTCCCTTATAGATACCATACCAGCAGTTGGTCGGATCCTTGTACTGGTCACCGATCAGGTTCTTGGCATTGATGGCATTGTACTCCATCAGAAGACCGTCAGCCACTGCCTCGTTATAGGGGTCTGTAGTTCCGCCAAACCATACGTCGGCAGACGGCTTGCCTGCTTCCTCGGATATCTTGGTATAAACCTCTGATGTGGAAAGTCTCTGGTATTTCGTCTTGATTCCGTACAGCTTCTCAAAATTCTGGCAGGCAGCAGACAGATATTCCTCCTCGCAGGAGCCGTATACCGTCAGTTCGCCTTCCGCCTTGGCTGCCTCGATGAGGGCGTCCATGTCCCCGCCCGCAGCCTCAGCTGCTGTGGTTTCTGCCGCGTCCTCCTTGCTCTCTTCCTTTGCAGCCTCCGAAGCTGCTGCAGTGGTGGTCTCAGGCGCGGCCGTGGTTTCCGCCGGCTTGCTGCCGCCTCCGCAGGCAGTAAGGCTTAAAGCCATGGAGCATGCCAACAAAAGTGCCAGTTTTTTCTTCATAATAATACCCTCCTTCTCATTTCTGATGATTTCATCATAGCAGAAAAGAAGGAGGGTAAAAACCGCTTTTTAAGTAATTTTGTCGTAATTTCTGAACATGCCTTCTGTTTTTTTATCTAATATCCACAACCTTATCCGTTTACAGACATGCATCCAGCATTCTCAGCAGTTCCTCCACACGAATGGGCTTGGACAGGTGTCCGTTCATGCCGCTGTCCAGGGACTTCCTGCTGTCCTGATCAAAGGCATTGGCTGTCATGGCGATAATGGGAATGGTTCTGGAATCCGGCCGCTCCATGGTGCGGATACGTCTGGTAGCCTCGATTCCGTCCATCACAGGCATGCGTATATCCATGAGCACCGCGTTATAATATCCCGGTTCATGATTTCCGAAGGCATCCAGGGCAGCCTGCCCATTTTCCGCTGTCTCCACCAGAAAGCCCTCCATCTCCAGAAGCGACTGTGCAATCTCCTGGTTTAACAGGTTATCCTCCACAACCAGCAAACGCTTGCCATGGAAATCATGGTGCTCCGGCTCTCTGCTGCGGGGCCTCTGCCCGTCCAGCTTTCCAATGGGCAGAGTCAGGGTAAAATAGAACTCCGATCCCTCTCCCAGGACGCTTCGTACTCCCAGCGTGCCTCCCATCATCTGGACCAGGCGGCTGGAAATAGCAAGCCCCAGCCCGGTTCCCCCGTATTTGACAGAAGTGTTTTTCTCCGCCTGCTCAAAGGCATTGAAAATGCTGTCCATAGCTTCTGAAGCAATGCCGATTCCCGTGTCCTTTACGGAAAATGTGAGACGCTGGCCTCCGGAGCTTCCTTCCTCCGGTGTGATGGAAAATATCACGTCCCCTCCCTCTCCTGTAAACTTGACGGCATTTCCGATAATATTAATCAGCACCTGTTCCAGCCGCAGGCGGTCCGTCACAAGAGCCAGTCCCTGACAGCATCTGTTTTCCACAATAAACCGCAGCCCCTTCTGCTCTGCCTGGGGCCGCATCATGCCCTCCAGGGATCTGACGAAATCCTCCATGTCCATGGGCTGTACATTCAACTCCATCTTTCCGCTTTCAATACGGGACATGTCCAGGATATCATTGATAAGGCTGATGAGATACTGGTTGGATGTCTCTAATTTATCCAGGCATTCCAGCACCCGGTCCCTGTCATCCGCCACATTTCTGGCTATGGAGGTCATGCCCACTATGGCGTTAAGCGGCGTGCGTATCTCATGGCTCATCCGCGACAGGAAATCCGTCTTGGCCTGGCTTACGGCATCCGCCCTGGCTTTCATCACAAAGGACGGAATGATTTTGCTCAGCTCCTCCAAAAGCTTCCTCTGCTCGTCGTTCCAGCTGTATCCGTCCGTCTTCACCTCAAAGCTCAGAATGCCGGCAAACATGCCCTGGTTCCATATGGCTGCCTGGAGACAGCTCATGGACGACTCATCATAGACAGCGTGTCTGTTCAGGCCTGACGGGTCAAATTGACCGGGCCACTGCTCATACTGCTCCCTTGTAATGTAAAAGGTCTTATGCATCATCAGGTCTGTCTTATCCCTGGCCCACTGGTAGCTGAAGCGGCAGGTCAGATAATCACGGTCCACATCCAGAAGTGACACCCGGTCCAGGCCGAACGTCTTGCCCAGCCTGGCAAAGAGCAGCTGCACCGCGTCGTTTAAATTTCTTGCCTTTCCCAAAAGGTCCAGGGCAAAGGAGACCAGGTCCTCCCTCTGCTCGGTCAGGCCCTGCTCTATGGTATTGAGCTGGTGTTTCTCCGTATAAAGGTCCGTCAGCATCTCCCCCAGCTCGTTGGAGGGGTCCAGATAACAGGCCGCATTGCCCTGACAGTTTTCCTTCACATATTTAAGAGTGCTCTCCGCACACCGGTACAGGCCGCTGTACTCGTCCACCACCTCGGTGGCGCACATGCCGATGCTGACCGATATGCTGATGTCCTTGTCCGACTGAAGCAACAGCTCCCGGACCCTGGCCGCGACGCGGGGACCTGTCACCGTTGCCCCGGCCTTTCCCCTGCCCTTTAACACCAGCATGAACTCGTCGCCACCCATACGCACCCTTATATCATCCGGCTCCGTCTCAGCCCGCAGGATATCGGCCACCTCCTGGAGAACGGCATTGGCAAAGGCAACGCCTTCCTCCTGGTTGATGCGGGTAAAGTTATCCATGTCCAGAAGCATGAGGGCGCAGCGCTCTCCCAGGGGTTTTTGGGCCATATACTCCTGGGCTATCCTGGTCCCGGCCTCCCTGTTCCACAGTCCGGTCAGTAAATCCTTGGATTTGGCCTCCTCCAAAGCCAAAGCCATGGTCTGTTCCTTTGTAATGTCCTCTATGATTCCCAGAACGGTTCCGTTCTGTCCGTTTTCTCCGTATTCCACCGCGGACATGGTCACCCGGCACCAGGAATCCTTGACAGTCAGAAACTGGGCGGAGGCAGTTCGTTTTCCGCTGTGGATGTCCTCGTACATCCGGATAAAATCCCTGCGGCCTCCAGGGACCACCATCTCCTGTGCAAAGCTGTCCGGCATATTCACATACCGGCTGCCGCACTGGTACCGGGCGCTGGTCCTGTCCGGAATGACGCAGGTCCGCCGGTCCGGGTAATAGTAAAACTCGCACAGGGATGTGTGCTCCAGAGCCATATTCAGTATGGCGCTGTTTGCCTCGGCCAGCTCCTTAAGCTGCTGGTTCTGGTGTTCGGTGCGCTTGCGGATATCAATGTCCAGAAATACGCTCTGGGCAATCAGCTCCCCGTCCCCGTCCTCTACCATCTCCAGTTTTCCCAGTATCCAACAGGACGTTCCGTCTTTCTGGCGGACACGGTACTGGAAATTCATGCTGTCGCCTGCCTTTTCCAGATTGTCCAGCTGGTCCAGCTTCATCTGGTAATCCGCTTCGGCAATCAGCTCCTTCCATTGCCAGACTCCGTGGGACCAGAACTCCTCCGGCTCATATCCCAGAATCCGTATGCTCTCCCGGTTGGCATTCTTAAACACCACACGTTCCCGGTCCAGCGGCTTCCACTGCATGATGCCGCACAGAACCGACTGGAACAGCTGGTCGTACCGGCCGGCCTGGCGTTCCTTTTCCCGGTTCTCCTGTTTCAGCCGCTCCTCGGCCTCCGCCTCGGCGGAAATATCCCGGACCACGCTCAGGCAGATATCTCTTCCATCCTCTGCCTGGGCAAAATTCCCGGTCTCATATACATGGATATACCGGCCGTTCTTTTTCCGGATGCGGTAGCGCACCCCATAATCCCGGACTTTGCCAAAGGCGTCCCGGACCACCCCGTACACCCTTTCCCGGTCCTGGGGATGGATGCAGTTACCCACCATGCCCTGACTGTCCTGGCTGAACTCTTCATATGTATATCCCAGACAGTCCAGCATCCTGTCATTGACATAGTACAGCGGAAAGCCCGGTTCAAAGTAGGTGCCCAGCATACCTCCTGGGATAGTCTTCCCCAGCAGCTCCAGGGCGCTTCTGCCCATGCGGCGGGCATACTCCTCACTTACGGATTCCGCAAAGGAAAGGGGAAAGAATTCACCCTCCTCCTGAAAATCAGCGGGTACGGACGCGTGGATGGAAGACACTTTAAAACCTTCCGCTGTGCGGACACAGGTGGATGTAACGCGCACGCCCATGGCAAAGTTCTCGCCGTCGGGAAGTATGCGCACCACAGTAAGCCTGCCCTGCATGACGGCGCAGTCAGGGGTGAGGCTGTTCTCCCTTATATCCTCCCATATAAGCCGGTAGGCGTCCGGGTCCAGTGAAAACTCCTGTTCCAGTGCTTCAAGTACCTGTTCCTTTCCGCAGGAATACTCACCCTTGCCAGTGCCAATCCACTGTACATCATCCATCAGCCAGTCAAGCGTGGCTTCCACATTCCGGTTTACCATGTATTCCTTAAAAAAGGCCCTGGTGGTATTCTCCGCATCCCGCGGTTGTTTCCCCATCTTCCTAGTCCTCCCCTTAGACTGCAGCAGGCAGCCGTTTGCGTGTATTGTTTCAATATATAAAAACATTCTAACACATTCCTGTTAAAATAAAAAGGAGAATACCATTCCCCTTTTTAATACTGTCTTTTTAATACCACCCGCTTTTACCCCCTCTTCCTTTTCACTGTCACGTAAAAGCAGTTCATTCCGTCCTTATACTCCACTCCAATCCTGGCCCTGTGGCTTCTGGCTGTCTCTGCCGCTATGGCCAGTCCCAGGCCATAACCACTTGTGCTGCTTCTGGCGCTGTCGTCCCTGTAAAACCTTCTGAAAATCAATGTGCGCTTATCCTCAGGTATGGGTTCTCCCTGGCTGCACACCCACAGCCTGGCCCTGCTGCGGCCTGTCTTCTCCAGCCTTATCTGCGCCCGTCCCCTGGGTACGCAGTATTTAACCGCGTTGTCCATCAGGGCCTTAATCAGCTGCCCCATCCGGCAGGGGTTTCCCATCATCAGCACATCATCTTCTATGTCATATTCCAGAACCTTTTCCTCCTGGTAAAACACAGGTTCAAAGGTCAGAATCTTTTCCATAACCAGCTCGCTTAAGCTGAACCGGGTAAATTCACCCTTTCCCGGTACATAGGAATCGTTCCTGGCCAGAAGCAGGAGACTTTCCACCAGGGCGCGCATTTCCCTGCACTCCTGGTTTACATGCTCCATCCACTTGTCCGCCTCTGCCGATATGCCTGCATACCGCTCCTGCAAAAGCTCTGCATTGGCCGTAATCACGGTCAGCGGCGTTTTTAGCTCATGGGAAGCATCCGCCACGAACTGCTTCTGCATGCGGACAGACTCCTCCACCGGCTTTACGGCCCACCGGGAAAAG
>OBWW01001208.1_pt1 | contig 12613 bp, 12 predicted proteins | sample 1538091 | NCBI WGS metagenome assembly OBWW01 (sample SAMEA2580125, study PRJEB22360) | human gut metagenome | biome: human gut; feature: human-associated habitat; material: faeces | place: Denmark | collected 2008/2010 | reverse complement strand
ACACGCCGAAAGTAGTTGGGGGATCGCTCCCTGCGAGGATAGGACGTTGCCACGCAATTAGAAGTGGCTGGAATTGATTTCCAGCCACTTTTTTTGTTTTAAAAATAAGTCACCATGTGGTACCGATTATTCCAGAGGACGGCTGGCAAACGTCAGGAGTGCAGAAAATGACTGGTAGCTCAAACGCTAAGTTAGTAGTCTTGGTAGGGAAAATCACCTTTCAAGTCGGTTGTCCTACCGCCAATTATGACAGACATGACTTGATTTTGTGCTTAGATGGTAGTAAAAAATTAGTATTATGCAAACCTAGATTAAGGGGAATGGTAATTATGCAGGCAATTTTCTTCGATCTCGACGGAACCTTAACGGAATCGGGACCTGGAATTATCAAAGCGGTTCAATATGCTCTTAATAAGATGGGCTTTCCAGAAGCTGACCCGCAAAAACTCCGGTTCTTTATTGGCCCGCCATTACTTGACTCAATGCTGCGCTTTCGGCCTTTTAGCCAGGAAGAAGCGGAGAAGGCGGTTGAGCTTTACCATGCTTACTATTGTAAGGAGGGAATCTTTGACAACCGTGTTTATCCTGGGATCCGCCAAATGTTAAAAGACTTACGAACAAGCAATGCTAAGCTGGCTGTTGCTTCTTCAAAACCGGAAATCCTGGTTCGACAAATTTTGGACCACTTTGGTTTATCACAGTATTTCGACGAGGTGGTGGGTGCTAGTATGGACGGGCAGCGCAGCAAAAAAAGCCGCCGTTATCGAAGAGGCCTTACGGCGGTTGCAATTAGTGGACCTCCGTAACCAAGTATTGATGGTCGGTGATACGGCAAGCGACGTTAACGGTGCGAAGGCCACCCACCTCGACTGCTGGGGCGTTAGTTATGGCTATGGTACTGTTGAGGAATTGCGGACTGCTGGCGCTGCTAAAATTTTGGCGACCGTTCCGGCACTGGAAAAGCAGTTAATTACTTTGCAAAGTGAATGGGGCGAAACTGGTGAAAAGAAATCCTTCTAATTTTCGTTATGCCTGGACCGCGAGTCTGCCGGTCCTTTTTGGCTACGTCACGTTGGGCTTTGCTTACGGGTTATATATGCACAACCTTGGTTTTTCATTTTGGTACCCTCTCCTGATGGCGATGACAATCTACGGTGGCTCGGTTGAATTTTTTATCGCTAACTTACTCCTGCAGCAGTTTAACCCGCTCAATGTGTTATTGATAACGGCGGTGCTGGGATTTCGGCAGTTTTTCTATGGGGTCGCGATGTTAAGCAAGTATCCGCAACATGGCTGGCGAAAGTGGCTCCTGATTTTCGGCTTGAGTGATGAAACTTTTGTCTTGAACTACTATACCAAGATTCCGGCCGGCTACGACTCCACCGTGGTGCGCACGTGGATCTCGGTACTGGACTACTTTTACTGGGCGTTCGGTGCCCTTTGTGGCGGCTGCCTGGGCGGAGTGCTGAACCTACAAGTCAAGGGCCTTGATTTTGTGATGACGGCATTGTTCCTGGTACTGGCCGTGGAGCAGTTTTTAAAAGAAAAGAATCACTGGAGTTCACTCAGCGGCCTAATAATTACCATTGGCTGCCTACTGGTCTTCGGTAAGTCGTACTTTATGATTGCCACTTTGCTGCTGCTCGTGCTTGAATACTACTGGTTTAGCTACCGGAAAGGAGGCAGTGCTTGATGAGTGTTATTCAACAGCTTGTCACGATTGCCCTTGCGGCGGTGACTAACTTTATCACCCGCTGGTTGCCATTCCAGTTATTTACTCACAGCAAGGATGACCGCCAGGAGCCGGCGCCCTTTATTAAAGGATTAGGGGCGTTCCTGCCGCCGGCGATCATGACCATGCTGGTCGTTTACTGCTACCGAAATTTAAATTTTGTACACCTGAACCAAAGTTTGCCTGAATTATTGGCTGGGCTGGTCACCGTGGGGGTTCACTTGTGGCAACGGAAGATGTTCCTTTCACTTACCCTGGGGACGCTCTGTTACATTTTACTGGTTAATTTTGTCTTTTAATGTAAAACAAGCGTCGTTAATGGGGATAAATCCCTGCCAACTATTGAACGAATGCCCAGCAAGCGTTAAAATAAACCTGCTTTAATAACGTTATTATTCTGGGAGGAATATTTTATGAAGATTAATAATAAGAAACGGCTGGCAGCGGTCTTCATGACCGCCGTCTTAGCCGGTCCGGTACTGGCATCTTCAGTGGCAATGGCCGACAACGCAACTGGGTCCCCAGCAGAACAGGCCGACATTACCAACTGGATTGCCAATACGCCGCAACAGGTTTCTAACAACATGGTAATGCAGCACATTGACATGAACAACCTGAACGGAACGCGTTACATTATCCAGTGGGGAGACACTCTGTCCAGTATTTCCGCCGCAACGGGCATTTCTGTTGCCAAACTTTGCTATGACAACAATATTCAAAATGCCAACCTGATTTACGCGGGTGACGTTTTGATCCTTAATCGTAATGGGGATGTTCCAGCGGGTTACAATCCCAACGTTAATCCGAATGCGGTTGCCCAAACGCGGGTAACCATCAACAATGGGCCAAAGACTGTTAACATTTATGCACCAAAGTCAGTTAAAAAGATTTACAACGAGCAAGTTGACAATTTAAAGACTGATGACCATTCCAACAATTCTGAGAACAATGCATTTGCGGCACCGGCTGATGCTAAGAATAGCACTTCTGATAATCAGCAAAGTCAGCAAAGCACCGATTCGACAAGCGACAGTGAGTCTGACAGCCAAGAATCAAGCAGCACTAGTGCCAAAACCAAGACGAGAAACGCGGCAGCTACTAACCATGGCAAGCACCGCTCTTCATCAGTATCTGCATCCGCTATTGTTAGCGGCCTAGAAAGCGCTGCGGGCGACTCCAAGCTGTCCTTTGAAGAAGGCGACGGCGGTGAGGACGCTGAACAGGTTGATGTTGATTCCGCTGTAATCCTGAAAGCTGCTAAGAAGGGTGACTACGCGAAGGTCCTTTCCGAAATTAAGGACGCCCTTGGTGACAAGGCTAAGGATGGCACGATCGTCTACATTGAAAAGGATGGTAACGAGATTAACGTTTACGCTGTAGAAAGTGATAATAGCAGCAGTAAAGACAGTAATAAAGACGATGAAGATAGTGACAGTCAAAGCAACGACAACGATGATGATAGCAACAGCCAAGCTACCAACGACAATCAAGAGACTGACACGACCGATGATGACGACTAGTAGGGGATAAACAATGCAGAAGAAAACTAAAGTTATTATTTCGGTAATTGTTGCTATTGTAGTCGTCTTGGGCGGCTTCTACCTTTACGCTAGTCACTCAGTAGCCCGTCACGTGCCGGGCCACGTTTACGAATACACCTCGATTTCTGGAAACCAGAAGGCCTACATGACTTTTGCCAAGAGCGGCGATGAAGTTGTCGTAACCCCAAGCAGGGACAAAGCACTCAAGGCTAATGATAGTGATAGTGCTTTCCAGAGTGTCTACCAGGATGAGGCTGACCAAGGCAAGTGGAATTACGAAGCTAAGGGCAGCAAGCTGACCTTATCCAAGACGCAGGATAATAAGGTTTCACTCTGGCAATATAACCACGTCCTGGCTTTCGGTAAAAAGATTCACTCGAGCAGCTTCAGCTACCAGATTGCGAATGCTGGTCAAGGGGTCGACCGGAAGGCAACCAACTTTGAGCAAATTCGTTAACTAAATACGCACCTACTCTTTATATACGGGAGTGGGTGCGTATTTCACTTTTTATTTGGCAATTCGTTGTAATTCTTTGGCAGCCAGCGGGAAGGTGGTGAAACCGTCACTACTGAGGAAGTGGCCACCGGTAGCCTGGCCGATGAACTTGGCATTGAGGGTGCGGGCCACCTGGGCGCTCCCCGTGAACGGGGCAATCGGATCGTCTTGGGCGGCGATTACCGTTGCTTGGCTGACTTTGGGAGTGACCTGGTCGTATTGAAGCGGTGGGGTAACAAACCTGTCTAGTTGTGGGTAGGTTGGCAGCGGCTGGTCAAAGGCGCCGACTAACAGGAGCCGGGCATCATTTATCCGGTGACGTTCGATAAAACGTAAGGCACTGATGCATCCCAGACTGTGGGCCACTAATACTACGCCATCTTCGGCTGGGACCTGCTGGTCAATGGCTTGTGCCCATTCAATGGGCGAAGGATTAAAGGGTTCCGGGAGCCAAATCCGGTCAAGCTTGATTGCCGGGGCGACAGCCTCTTCTAGCCAGGGGAACCAGTCGTCGTCCCGTGTCGAAGTACCGTGAATTAAGTATGCTTTAGTCATTAGTCATCCTCCTTACTAAAAAACGCCTGACCGTTGTAGCCAGACGCATTTTTTATGGACCATGCGAGATTCGAACTCGCGACCTCCTGCATGCGAAGCAGACATTCTCCCAACTGAACTAATGGCCCATTCCATGTTCATTATACCAGTAGTTTTAAAAATTGCCAGCGCTTGCCGGTCGGTGGTAAAGGCTGAAAGGAACAAATAGCTTACAAATGTGCTATACTAAACCTAGTGATTAACCGAGTGGAAATTTTCCCTCAAAATAATTGCTCCCCGATTGGAAACGAAATTGGGGAGCTTTTGTTTTTCCCTCAGTAAAAAGGAGGATGGTTAATTATTCATAGTCCAGCAAGCGAACGATTAAGGAAAATAGCGTTGGTTGTAACCTTAGGTGGTTTGCTCTTTGGTGTCGACACGGGGGTGATTAACGGGGCCTTGCCATACATGGCCGCACCCCAACAGCTAAAACTAACGTCAGCGGAAGAGGGCCTGGTCACCTCAGTAATTACCCTAGGGGCGGCCATCGGGGCCCTAACGGCGGGAAAATTAGCGGACCGTGACGGCCGGAAACGAATTTTGTGTTACCTAGCGGTGCTCTTCTTCTTTGGGACCCTGTTCTGCGCGACCGCACCAAATGCCTGGTGGCTGATTAGTTTCCGCTTTATCCTTGGCCTGGCCGTGGGTGGGGCGTCGGTCATTGTGCCAACTTACCTCGCCGAAGTGGCGACCGCTGGTTTGCGGGGCCGGCTGGTGACCCAAAATGAGCTGATGATTACGGGCGGCCAACTGCTTGCCTTTACGGTTAACGCCATTCTGGGCACCTGCTTCCCCGGGGTCACAAGTATCTGGCGGGAAATGCTTGCTTTTGGGATGCTCCCGGCATTCCTCCTCTTCTGTGGCACCTGGTTTGTTCCTGAATCGCCGCGCTGGCTGATTATGAAACGGCGGCCCCAAGCAGCCGTTGCTATTCTTGATCGAATCAGGCCCAATCACCAGCAGAGCCTGGCAGAGGTTCAGAGTGTAACGGCAATTCTCAGGCGGCACCGGAATACGAAGGCCGCGGGTTTGCGGGATCTTAGCCACCCCTGGGTGCGCCACCTGGTATTGCTCGGCGCTGGTCTAGGAATAATTCAACAGTTTGTCGGCATTAACATTATGATGTATTACGGCACCAGCATCCTGATGAAAGTCGGTTTTGGCCACCAGGCCGCCCTAATCGCCAATATTGGGAACGGTCTAACTTCCTTTATCGCGACCGCGGTTGGGATGCGACTGATGTATACGGTTGCCCGGCGGCGGATGCTGTTAGTGGGAATTGCGGGGACCGGCTGCTCACTGCTGGTCATCACCCTTGGCATCCTTTTTCTGGGCCGGTCACGGGTCCTTCCCCTGGTGGTGATTGGTTCTACTATGACCTTCCTGGCCTTTTTCCAGTCCTGCGTCTCGCCGACGACCTGGGTGTTGCTGTCAGAAATATTCCCCCAGCAGCTCCGGGGACTCGGGATGGGGATTGCCACCTTTTGTCTCTGGATGGCAAACTTCCTGGTTGGTTTTAGTTTTCCACTGATGATGGCGCACTGGGGCGGTGGAGGAACCTTTGCCTTCTTCATTGCTTTCAATGCCGTCGCCTGGGTATTCTCATGGAGCTTTGTTCCAGAAACCCAGGGGAAGAGCCTGGAGCAAATCCAGTTTGAGCTGCGGGCACAGCTGCAAGCAGGCCACCATCACCGTCACCACCACCGGGGAAACGGCCTACAAGTGACGAATTAACATTAGTTGGCCGGACGCAAGCCTCCCGTCAGGAGTGGTTCGGCCAGGTTAACGCGGAACCACTGGGTCAAGGGACCCATAAAGAGCGCGGTAATTACCGTCCCAATCCCGAGGGTCACATCAAAGGCCAAGCCGACCAGGACGCAAATACTATCGGTGATGATGCGGCAATACTTAAAGGGGAGCAATTGATACTTATAAGCGGCAATCAGGGCGAGGGCGTCATACGCTGACACTCCCAAGTCAGCGGTAAAGTACAGAGCCGCGGCCAGGCAGGTAAAGACGATTGCGGCGAGCATTAAGCACCCCCGCACCATGAGACCGGGATGGGGGATCACCGTGTCAAGGAGGCCATGCATGAAATCAGCCATTACGCCGGTCAGTAGCAGGTTGAAAATAGTTGCGATCCCGATGTAGTGCCGCCGGAGGATTAAAACAACCGCCAGGAGACTGCCCGTTAGGATGAGGTAAAAAGTTGAATAGGTTGAGCTAAACAAGTTGGCAATTCCCGTGACGAAGCAGGTAAAGGGGTCCACTCCCAGGTTGGCTTTTTGCAGCATTCCGACACAAAAGCCGCAGAGGATGACGCCGCAAAGGGCCATGGTGACGCGCCGAGTTTGGTACATATCAATTACCTCCCATGTAGATGAATCCGCTTCCAAAAAAATCACACATATTGTAACGCGGCGGGAAGTAAAACACTAGCAGTAAATTAGGTAAAACTACTAGGTTAAATAGGTAAAATAGCTTTAACTACGGGTAATAAAAAAGGCAAAATTGAGAGTGGAACAGAACTAGCTTAACTAGTTCGTCGTCCCACCTCCGCAAGGATGGCTAGGTTGGTCAAATGCTGATTTATCAGCGTTTGAACTGCCAGCCATCTACTGCGCTGTTGCATTTTTAACTTTAAAACAGTAAAGAGACTGAGTTAATTCCCAGCCTCTTTGTCTTTCACAAAGCGGTTCGCTTGATAGTTAAGGCCCCCGCTTACTTTATTATTTTAACCGGGGGAGGTGAAGGAGGCGGGCAACCTGGCGAAAGGGTACCGCCTGCAAGATAGTAGTGAATAGGATCAGCAGGGAACCTGAAACCGCAGCCCAGGTAAGCTGGGTACCGAGCAGGCCCACCGCTAAAATCGTCGCGACCAGGGGTTCGAATGCGCTGAGAATTCCCGTCGCGGCGGGGGAAATGTAGCGGATACTCTGTAAAAAGAGGGTGTAGGAGAACATTGTCCCCCCGATAACGATGTAGGCAACGAGTAGCCAGTCTAGGAGATTTAGTCGTGGCGCGGGAATAATGACCAGGGCCGGTGAAAGAAGGAGGCCGCTGATCAGCATGGCCAGCCCGCAGACGATTAAGGCGTCAAAGCGCTGGAGAAGGGGCCGGGGCAGCAGAGTGTAGAGCGCAGCCGCGGCGGCACACCAAATCCCCCAGAAGAGGGCCACGGGGGTCAGACTGAGCTGGTCGAGACGACCGCCAGTTGCCAGAAAAAAGGTACCGAGGAGGGCAATGGCGATGCTAAAACAGTCGATTCGCCGGGGCCACTGGTGCTTCGCCAGGGCCAGCCACAGGATAATAAAGACCGGCTGGAGGTACTGGATGACGGTGGCGGTCGGGGCGTTGCTGTACTTAATGGCTAAGAAGTACGATAGTTGTGAATTCGCCATCCCCAAAATGGCGAACAGAAACAGCAGGCGGCGGTTAGCCTTGTTGGCAACTAATTGCCGGCTCTCCCCGGGAAACTTAATGGCGCTCCAAAGGGTTAGCAGGACTCCTGCCGCCAGCAAACGCAGGGCCACCAGCCAGGTGTTGGAAATATTCGTGGTTGAAAAGAGGTATTGGGCCGCGGCACCGGAAATTCCCCACAGTGAGGCTCCCCCAGCCGCGAGCAGGATACCCTTGCTTTGCTTTTTCATCTGATCCTCCTTAAAAATAACATTGCAACTAATATAACATGGATATTTAGGGGCTTGCACCCCTGATGGTGAGACGGTGTTTTCTTTAAGCAGGGCGGGCCTTGAAGTATAATTAAGAAAGAATTTGTTACCCCAAAGTTGATTTTATTAAGGAGAAGAAAATGCAAACGGTCAAAATTGGCAACACGAACTGGCAGACGTCGAACATTGCACTGGGGATCATGCGGATGGGGACCTTATCCGTACCACAATCAGTGGCGGCCCTCCAGGCGGCCCACGAGGCTGGAATTAACCTGATTGATTCCGCTGATATTTACGGCAACGATCCTGAACTCGGGCGGGGGTCGTCAGAAATTCACTTTGGGCAGGCACTCAAGCAGAGCGGCCTCTCCAGGGATGATTTCTATATTCAATCGAAGGGCGGCCTATATGCCAACGCCGCCAACCAGATTACCCGCTATGACTCGTCGAAGGAGCACCTGATTGCCGCGGTCGATGGTATCTTGCGCCGGACCGGGATCGACTACCTGGATTCGTTCTTGATTCACCGGCCGGACCCGCTAATGGAGCCGGAAGAAATTGCCGCCGCGTTTGATGAACTGCAGGCGAGTGGCAAGGTCCGTCATTTCGGAGTTTCCAACTTCAACCCCCAGCAGCTGGAATTGCTGCAATCGGCGGTCAGCCAGCGTCTATTAGTGGACCAGCTGCAATTTGGCCTCGGCCACACGGGGATGGTTGATTTTGGCCTCCACACCAACATGACCGATAAGGGCTCGGTCGACCATGACGGTGGCCTGCTCGAATATTGCCGCCTCCACCAGCTGACGATTCAGACCTGGTCGCCGTTCCAATACGGCACCTTTGCGGGAACCTTCATCGGCAATCCGCAGTTCCCTGAACTAAATCGTGAGCTGGCAAAACTGGCGGAGAAGTACCAGGTCAGCAAAAACGCGATTGCGGTGGCCTGGATCCTCCGTCACCCGGCCCACATGCAGGTCCTGATCGGCACCATGACCCCGGCCCATATTCTGGACAGCGCCGCCGGCAGTGACGTCACCCTGACCAAGCAGGAGTGGTACGACCTGTACCTAGCGACCGGAAATGAGTTGCCCTAGTGATGATGGATTCAAAGTTTAACTACTACCAGTTCTATACCGCCCTGAGCAACTGGCTGAACCGCTATCCACGCTTGATTACCATCCTGCGCTGGACCAACCGAGTGGTGGTGGTGACGATGTACGTGGCCTACCTGTTAATCCTCGCTGATGTTTGCTGGCGGTTCCGGTCAGTTCCGCTGGTCGGCCTGCGAACGGTAGCACCGCTAGTGTTAATCCCGGGCTTCGGTTTTTTCCTGGTGAGTTTTTTCCGCCACCGCCTCAATGCCCCCCGGCCCTACGATGAGTGGGCGATTGACCCCTTGATTAGCCGGGAGAAGCACGGGGATTCGCTGCCGAGCCGGCACGCCTTTTCCGCGACAGTAATTAGCCTGGTGGCTTGGCGGGTGGCCTGGCCACTCGGGGTGGTCCTCTTAGTGTTGACCGTAATTTTAGGTTTGGTGCGGATAATCGGGGGTGTCCACTATCCCCGGGATATTATCGCGGGGGTGCTTTGCGGAGTGATCTGTGGGGCGTGCCTGTGGCTATGTTAGTGAAAGGAAGACGGTATGGATAAGAAGACGGTAATGCAAGAGGCCATTCTCAATGGTTTATACAGCCAGGACTATCCGGGGCATAACCTTCTGACGCCCCAGCTGGTGACTAACCAGGCGGACGGCACGATTTGGCAGACCCTTCAAGACGAATTGCAGCACTGCCAGCACTTTACCTGGGCGGTTGCCTTTATCACCACCGATATGTTGGTGCCGCTAAAGGCGCTCTTGGCCGATTTAGCAGACCGGGGAGTCAGTGGCACCCTGCTGACCGGTGACTACTTAGGCTTTAATTCACCGCGGGCCTTTGCTGAGCTAATGAAAGTTCCGAACCTCAACGTCAAAATCGTGGACCAACAGGGTTTTCATGCCAAGGGTTACGTATTTGACCATGGTGATTATCAGACGGCCGTAATCGGCAGTGCTAACTTTACCCGGGCAGCCCTGCTTCAGAATACGGAATGGGCACTGCGGGTCAGTTCCCGCCAGGATGCCAGTTTGACTAGACAGCTCAGCGCCCGCTTGGCTGACTTGGTCAGGACCAGCCACCCCCTGACGGCGGACTGGCTGGCGGAGTATAAAGCTGCTTGGCGGCCACTCCCCACCGTCAGGCAAGCGCCACGGACTGCGGCTGCCCCAATCACCCCTAACCAAATGCAACGTCCTGCTCTCCTGGCGTTACAGCAGCTGCGTGCTTCCGGTGCGCACCGGGGCTTAGTCGTGTCGGCGACCGGGACGGGGAAGACCTACCTGGGAGCATTCGCGGTCAAGGACTCTCATCCCCGCCGCTTCCTGTACGTGGTTCACCGGGAACAGATTGCTAAGAAATCCTTGGCAAGTTTTCGCCGGGTCATCGGCGGGCCTGCCAGTGACTACGGCTTGTTGACCGGTAACCGGCACGACTGGGATGCCAAGTACCTCTTTGCGACCGTTCAAACCCTGGCCCAGCCCGGAACATTGGCGAAGCTGGCACCGGAGACGTTTGACTATATCTTAGTTGACGAAGCACACCGCGCCGCAGCGCCAAGTTACCAGCGGCTGTTTGACCACTTTCAACCACAGTTTTGGCTGGGAATGACGGCGACGCCAGAACGGATGGACAAGCAGGACGTCTACGCCCTGTTTGACTACCACCTGGCCTACGAAGTCCGTTTGAAGGCCGCCCTGGACGCAGGGATGCTGGCGCCCTTTCACTACGTCGGCGTGCAGGACTATGAGCAGGATGGTGAGCTTATCACAGAAACAACGGGCCTGCGCTACCTGGTGAGCGACCAGCGGGTAAAGTACGTTTTGGAGCAGATGGACTACTACGGCTACTGTGGTGACCAGCCACGAGGGTTAATCTTCTGCTCCCGGCAGGAGGAGGCCCGGGAGCTGGCTAGCAAATTTAGCGCGGCGGGACACCCAGCAGTCGCGCTGACGAATGAAGACTCCCCCCGTCGCCGGCAGCAGGCGGTGGAGCAGCTGGAGGCAGGAAAGCTGGAATATATCGTGACGGTTGACCTCTTTAACGAGGGGGTTGATATTCCATCCTTAAACCAGGTCATCATGCTCCGGAACACCCAGTCGGCGGTGGTATTTACCCAGCAACTGGGGCGGGGCCTGCGGAAATTTCCCGGGAAGGACTACGTGACCATCCTGGACTTTATTGGCAACTACCAGAATAACTTTCTGATTCCCCTGGCCTTGAACCAGGATACCAGCCGGCAGGTTGACCGGGCTCGCCAGGAGGTGCAGCTGCCGCCGACCATCGGGGTGTCAACGATTAGTTTCCGGCGGGTGGCGGCTGAACGGATCTTGCAGTCGTTGGCCGCCGTCAAACTGGACTCGCTGCGGGAACTGCGGACAGCCTACCAGGACCTCCACCAGCGTCTGGGACGGTCACCCCTCCTGCTGGACTTTTACCGCTATGGCGAGGTGTCACCGCTAGTTTTCGCCGAGAACGGGCGGCTAGCTAACTACGGGCAGTTCCTGGCGAAGATGGGAGAACCGGTTCAGCTATCCGACCACGAAAACGCGGTCCTCTCCTTCGTCACTAAGGAACTGGTTAACGGCAAGCGGCCCCATGAGCTGGTCCTCCTCAAACTATTGCTGGCAAGTGCTGGGCACCGGTGCAGTCAGGAAGAACTAATTGCGGCTTTACGGAACCGGGGAGCCTATGTTAGCCCGGCCGTGCTCCAGTCAGTTGATGATATTTTGTCCCTGAGCTTCTTTGCGGTCAAGGCGGGTAAGCAAACTCGTCGTGACCAGTATGGCGGGGCCCCGTTGGTCGTCCATGACGGTCTGGTAGATTACCAGCTTGCTCCAGAACTGGTGGCAGCACTGAAAGCAAACCCGCAATTCAGCACGTTGCTGACGGACGCGGTGGACACCGGCTTGGCGTTGAGCAGGGACTATGATGCCAGTCACCAGTTTACCCTGTATCAACAGTACGATCGTAAGGACGTCTGCCGGCTTTTGAACTGGCCGTTGGACGTCAGCGCGCCCATGTACGGCTACCGGGTGGGCGACCAGGAGTGCCCGATTTTCATCACTTACCGCAAGGAGGACGGCCAGCGCCGCAACGCGATTTACGATAACCAATTGGAGAACGGGCGGTCACTTCGCTGGTACACTCGAAGTCCCCGTCACCGGTCCTCGCCGGAAGTGCAGCGACTGCTGGCAACGAACAAGGATGGTCGTCCACGGGTTCAAATCCACCTCTTTGTCAAGCGCAGCGATGCGGTGGGCAAGCAGTTTTACTACCTGGGCCCAGCGACTATTCAGCCGGGGTCAGTTCAGGAAGAACGGCTGGGGGCCAAACAAAAGGCCGCCGTTGGAATGAACCTGGAACTCGTGCGACCCCTGTCGGTTCGGCTGCGGCGGCTGTTATTTGAAGAAAATTAACAAGCAGGCAATGAAGTGAACCCTGTAAGTTGGACACTTTAATTTAGGCAACTTTTTCTAAGGCAA
>OBWW01001202.1_pt1 | contig 12700 bp, 9 predicted proteins | sample 1538091 | NCBI WGS metagenome assembly OBWW01 (sample SAMEA2580125, study PRJEB22360) | human gut metagenome | biome: human gut; feature: human-associated habitat; material: faeces | place: Denmark | collected 2008/2010 | reverse complement strand
AGTGGATACCAATGGTGTGTCCCTCTGCCGCGATTCTTTTTGCAACATCGGGGTGTTTCCTGACATTTTCTCCCACCACGAAGAAGGTAGCTCTTATATTCCTGGCTTTCAGCACATCCAGCACCGCACTGGTATTTTCAGCAGAAGGACCGTCGTCAAAGGTGAGATACATGGTTTTGGGATTAAAATACAGATCAATGCCTTTGGCAATGCCCCCTGCCAGTTTTTCCTGGTACTGCGGGTCTGTCAGCCGTTCTCTTTCACGGGGATTAGACAGAAACCCCGTCTCGATCAGACATGATGGAACAAAGGTCTGTCCGGTGACTGTAAATTCTGCATCCCCTCTCAGTTCGCGGGCCTCTGCCCCTGTACTTCTGACTGCTTCCTTGTGGACCAGCGCGGCTAAACGCCCGCTGTCCGAAGCCCCGTCCTTTCCGGAATACCAGGTCTCTATTCCCCTTGCCGCCGCGTCCTCCCATGTATTTTGATGAATGCTGACATAAGCGCCGGCCCGGACCTTGTGTGCTGCCTCCACCCGTTCTTCCTTTGAACGGTATGCGTCGTCCTCCCGCACCATCACAACAGTATATCCCATATCCTCCAGTTTCACCTTCAGCCGCTCCGCAATGGCCAGGTTGATGTCCTTCTCCATTACGCCTTCCTGGCTGGCGCCTTCATCCTCACCGCCATGGCCTGCATCCACCGCAATAACAGGGGGACCTGTATATAAAGAATTCTGACTGCCAAAAGAAAGGAGGGATTCCCCCTGGCCTTTTATGGAACTTTGCAGGACACATGTGTCTTCCAATATACGGGACAGGATTTCTGTCCCTCCCCGTCCTGTAAATTGCCGCTCTATCCTTTCCCGCTCTGTTATTTCCTGCTTTATCTGTCCCTGCTCTGTTATTTCCTGCTTTATCCGTCCCTGCTCTGTTCCTGCCATTCCCAATTCCCGTTTCTCCGGTATGACCATGGCCATCACTGCCATGGTCATGCATACGCCTGCGGCCAATTCTGCGGCGGCCAGAAAAAATGCCCTTCTCCTGGCCCTGCGCCTGGCCTGCCTTCTGCGCTCTGTCTGTCTGCCATAATCATACGGTTTTATCTCTATTCTGTCCATGACGCCTGTCCTTTTCATATAAAAAGCTCTTGTGTACTGCAATCAGCATACACAAGAGCGGCATCAAATTATCATCATTTTTGCATCAAAGTTGCATCATCTGGAAATTTTCAGGAACAATTCATTGATTCCTTCATAAAAACCAACTGTTACTATGGTTTCTTCCTCCTCCCCTTGGCTGATAACATATTTTTCAAAGTAAGGGGTTGCTTCCATTAACGGATTCTGGTCCCCGAAGGCCGCCGGCTTCTCTAACCCCATATAGGAACTCCACGTACCCACAATCTGCTCCGGATCCATGTCATCCCACAGCCTGGACGACCTGGCATAGAATTCATAAATCCTTCCGTTATCTCCATCTATATAGGCTTCCATGAGACGGTTTTCCTTGTCCGTATTTTTCTGGCTGTTTATAAGGCTCAGTTTCCAGACCGCCACATTATTCCTGGGCTCCAGCACATCAATGGCTGAATAGAGGACAGCGTCATACTCATCCTTTTCCACTGGCCGAACGGATTCAGGCAGGATTCCCAGTGTTTTCAGTTCCTCCAGCCCCCGGTTGCATGTCTCATAAATCTGGGAGTCCGTGATTTCCTGGCCGGAAGGCCCTCTGTGATTCATCACAAATGCATAAGCCCCCTCCAGACTCTCATATTCCGCCTGGCTGCCGTTTGCCGCCGTCAACGCCTGCCCTGTTTCAGATATCAGAGCCTGTCCTGTTTCGGGAAAGGTCTGGCTGCTCAGGCTTTCTGACAATATGTGGAGCTTTTCAGCGGCGCTTAATGTATAGCGGTATCCCTCCCCCTCCGTATCCGCTGTCATGGCATGTATCTCCCCCAACATGGTCCTGTCCCTGTATCTGGTCAGCATCTCAGGACCGCAGATGGACAGGGCCATAATCAGCCCCGCAAACAACAGGAATAACAGGTTTGCTGCCATTCTTCTCATAACTGGTCCTCCTTCCAGAGGGGCAGGGTGAAGCTCATGGTGGTTCCCTTCCCCAGCTCGCTCCTTATGTTCAGGCGGCTTTTGTGAAGCTCCAGTATTTCCGCGCACAGAGCCAGTCCCAGCCCTGCCCCGTTGCGGCTTCTGGACCTGGACTTGTCAACCATGTAAAATGCCTTGGTAATCTTGTGGAGTTCCTCCTTCGGTATGCCCACTCCGTGATCCTTTACTTCAAAACAGTATCCGTCCTTCATCAGATGGCCGTAGACCTCAATGAGGCCGTCCGCCTCGGAAGCTTTGAACGCATTGTCCAGCAGGTTCATGAGAACAGACTTAATCAGATTGGCCTCCGCCCTCACCATGCCGTCATCATAGTTAAAATATATTTTCATGCTTTTGTTGATCACGTACATGTCATACAGGTACAGAAACAGGGATTCGGCCGACACCATGGTAAATTCCACCTCTCCCCTCCTGGTGACCATGATGTCTAACAGGCGGAAGGACATGGCCTCCAGGCGTTTCCCTTCCGTGTAAATATAGTTGGCGGACATAAACTGTTTTTCCTCATCCAGCCTGCGGGAGCGCAGGGCATCCGCATAACCGATAATGGAGGTCAGCGGCGTCTTAAGCTCATGGGCAAATGCAGCCACAAAGTCCTCCCTGGCCTGAATCTCATCTTCCAGCTGATTGATGTTATCCTCCAGGGCATTGGCCATCTGGTTAAAATCCGTTGTGAGCTGTCCCAGTTCGTCGCTGCTGACTTTCCTGGCCCTGTGGTGATAATCCCCGGAGGCCATGCGCTTGGTGGCCCTGGTCAGCAGACGGATGGGCCTGGTCAGAAAGGACGCAATGAGATACATAACAGCCGTACCGCAAAGCAGCATGGCCACAGTCACCCTGCGGTAGACAGAGAAACCCAGGGACCTGTCCCGAAACACCTCTGACACGTCCTTCATGGTCTCCAGATACAGCACCCGGTCCAGGGCATTGACAGCCGTACCTGTCTGTATGTAGTATGCTCCATCCTGTTCTATGACTCTGTATGTCCTGGTATCCTGGCCTGTCCGGTCCAAAAGCCCGTCTCCCCCGCCGAATCCGGTGCTGGCATAGAGCACATTTTTCTGCTCATCACAAATACGCAGCAGGCGGCCGGAGCTCCTGCCTCCCGGCTCCAGATTGGATGCTATCTGACTCACCGTGGTATCCTGGAGCACATCATACTTGGCCGGCACATTGAGGGCAGCTGTCTCAAATGCAAAACGGAGAATGCTGCTCTCATCCATGGCCTGGTTTACTTCCCGGTCCATGGAGGTCTGAAACACGTAATTGACAAAATAATATCCGCTGAACCCAAAACCCAGGGCCATGACAATCATGGTCCACAGCAGGAGTTTGAACGAAAATTTCATTGAACTACCTCTAGGCGGTATCCCACCTTGTAGACTGCCACCAGACTATTTTCCCATCCCAGTTTTCTTCTCAGCCGCTGCACATGCAGGTCCAGGGTGCGGCTGTCCCCGGAGTACTCCCCTTCCCACACCTTTTCATACAGGGTCTCCCTGAAAAGAGCCACATTTTTATTTTGTATGAAGAGTACCAGAAGGCCGAATTCCTTGTTGGTCAGTTCCACATTCCTGCCTGCCCTGGTAACCCTGCGGGCCTCCACATCCACGGTCACGTCGCCGGCTGTCAGCAGACGCTCCGTCTTATTGTATCTGCGGAGAACAGCCTCCACTCTGGCCACCAGTTCCACCACGTCAAAGGGTTTCACCAGATAGTCGTCCGCGCCCAGGCGCAGTCCCTTTACCCTGTCCTTTACCTCATGTCTGGCAGTTATAAAAATCACCGGTATATCCATGGGGCGGATGTAGCTCATGATATCGTAGCCATCCACTCCCGGCAGCATGATATCAAGCAGTATCAGGTCAAAAAACTGGTTCTCTATGAGCCGGAGGGCCTCCGCCCCGTCCTGGACAGACGTACAATGGTAACCGCTGGCCGACAGGTTTAAATCAATCAAATCACAAATTGGTTTTTCATCATCTACTATCAGTACTTTTATCATGGTTCTGTCCTCCACCCCCAATATGCGCGGGCCCTGTCCGTCAAGCCTGACAGGGTATCGCCTTCCTCTAATATAAGTGTTTGTTTCATGTCCGTATCTTCAAAAAATCCGCCGGTCCGCTGATAGTAAATGGCGTAGCTTCCCTCCACGACCGTCCCGCCGTCACTTCCCTCATAGCTGTAATCCGCCAGTATGACAATGTCTTTGAGTCCGTCCCCGTCTATATCCTGGCAGGTAACGCCCTTTAACGCATAGAGATGTTCATATTCTCCCATGGGCTGGAAGCTCCAGACAATATAGCCCTGTTCATTTACCAGGTACAGCATGAATACCGTGTACTCCGCCATCCGGTAGGTGCCCGGGACAACCAAAAGGCGGCCGAACTTCTCAAACCGGATAGAACGGCTCTGCTCCGAAATGACCGTCATCCCGTGGGACAAAAGCTCATCCTGGGCAGTGGCCGTATACAGAAACTCGGTAGAGTATCCGTCCCGGACAAACGATGTGATGAAACGGATGCTCTTATTCATGCCAAAACGGTTCATCTTTTCGGAGAGTCTGTAATCCCTGTAAAAACCATCATTTTTCTGAAACAGCACATCCCCCACCTTGTAGGGCTTTCCCTGTTTACCGGCGCCCTCATTGGCACAGGCGGTTATGAGCACGATATCCTGCCATCCGTCCCCGTCCATATCCTGAAAGGACACGGCGGCCACCCGGCTGTCGGGCTGCCTGAGCTGACCTCTTATCCGGTTATTGGTCTCCAGCTGGTCTGTCTTATACGCCATGGTCCCGTCCGCCCTGGCAAAAAACAGCACCAGCCGGTTGGACTCCCTGTCAAAGGCCGGTATAAAGGACACCTCCCCCTCTCCCTTCATGGTCATGGGGAATATCTGGCTGTCCACCGCCTTAAACCCTTCCCTTTCAATATCCCCGGTCTGACCGACCGCGTTAAGGCGCTGCCTGTATTCACTGTATGAACGGGAAACAGCCTGGGAATCCGGAGCACCGTTGGATGCCCCAGGAAAGCCCAGGCATAAGACAGCTGTTGTGATCAGAAACAGGATGGTCCGGAACGAAAAGGCAGAATATGTTTGATTCATCAATGGCATGCACCAGCTTTTCTTAATGTACTATTCCGATTATATCAAATAAAGATGGGAATTCAAACATATTCATGGCCTGTGCCAAACAAAATATTTGAGGGGATGCCGCCGGTACTCAAAAGCTGCCCGAAAAAAGAAACTTAAGGATTGTTCACCGCGGGACGATTACACACCCCTATATACAGCGGCGCTCCCATATATCCGGTGACCGCATATAAAAAGGGCCTGTCCAGGTTCATCTGCAAAACTGGCTCACCTGAATACAATCCAGCAAATCCGGCTTCTCCGTTCTCTGAAAATGGACCCACACCGTTTTCATTGACGCTGAATACGGTGGATTGGATCACGCCGGAAAGTGAAAGGCCTTCGCCTGTAATACCTGTAAAATCAGCCCGGCTGACATCAAATGCACCGGTCAGCCCCAGACCGGCCAGCGAAGGACCCAGGTCCGCCGTGGTGGCGGTCTGGAATTTAGGAATCTTCCAGTAAATTCCGCCGTAGGATTCAAGCTCATCAATCCTGCCAAACATTTCCCTGGTATACTGTTCTGAGGAGAGCAGTTCCCGGATTGTCACTCCCTGGTCAGGCAGAACAACTATCATGGACGCGTTATCCGTAAGGGAGAGTGATGCGCGCAGGAATCCCTGGCCCCGGTAATAAGTGCCGTTCCAATGTCCTGTCATATACTGACAGGTTATATCCTGTCCATCGGCAGAATGGAACACATCTGTTATATTGTCCTCAGTCCTGAAACCTCCTGTCCACTGGGCCTGGTAATTCACTGCATTCACAAGTTTCATGCTTTCACCGGAAGCGGTTGCCACGTCCATGGAAATAGCCTGATCCGTCTGCCAGCCAATCCACTGTCTGATAATGGCCGGCAGGTCCGGATTTCCAAAGTCCACCCGGAAAACAGACGCATAGTACTCGTTTTCCGATGTTCTCTTAAATGAGTCGTTCAGCGGGGCCCCTTCCTTCAGCCACATGGAATTTACCAGCTTCAATTTTGTCTTTTCATTGTTCCTGAATATCTGCCGGTACAGACGTCCGCAGGAAGCCGCCAGGCCGGCCGGAGGCTGTGCCGTGTGCAAAGCCTGGGCCGGTTCCGGAGACCCGTCAGGTGTCTGACTGCCGATTCCCATAAGCGCCAGCATCTGGGCCCTGGTGTTTCCCTCTGCGCCCTCGGATGCCTGGGCCAGGGCATAGTACAGGCTCACCGGCGAAAAATTCATATTTTCCCGGCTGTCCCTCAAAAGCGGCAGGAACACCCTATAGGAAAACCGGGATATTCCATCTGTAAACTCCGGATTCACCGTGTTGTTCTGGGCTATAGCGCGCATGCTGCCTGAATCATTGTACGGTATGGGATCCGGGTCCCTGGAACCGGATTCACATTGATAACCTTCTCCTGATACACCGTTAAAAGGCGCGGCAAAGGCCGCAGGACTTCCTGCGGCCAGTACGGATATGGCCGTGGCCAGAACGCCTGCGGCGGCAATGGATATTATATTGCGTTTCATGATTCATTCCCCCTGTAATGACTGAAAAACCAAAACCATTTGCTTCTGATTTTATTTTACCAGAATATCATCAGGAAGATGTTTCTATTTTCTTAATTAATGCGGTCGTTATCTGTTACCAAAGGGAGAATTCCTTATCTCCCACCACAGGGTCCGCGGTTCCCTTCTTCTTGTCTATCTCATATGTATTGATCCGGTGGAACACATCCGGCTTATCCTCATATCCAACTGAAACCTGGACCATTTGATTGTTCTCATAATCCACCTTAAACTGCAGAGGTTCTTCTTCGTCCTGGTACATTCCCATCTCCAGAAGCTTATTTTCCAGAAGGCGGCAGGCTGCCTCCGATGTCATGGACGGCTTCTCAATCCATACGCCTGTCTCTGTATCCAGGCAATACCAGATTCCGTCAATCCGGTTCCAGCCTTTTAGGAGCTCCTGATTTTCTTCGTAGACCCACTGTCCGCTCTCCTCCTGTATCCATTCCCCTGCCCAGGCCGGAAATGTACAGCCCAGTATGGATACCATGACCGCAACCCCAGCCAATCTGTGTCTTATTTTCATCCGATCCCGCCTCCTGTTCCAGCGCAAGTCTTTAAAATATTTTTAACCATACACCAGTATACCTCATAAACATTAACTTTATATAAACTGGTCCGGGATTCCTTAACTGTCGCAACACCTCTTTCTTTTGTCCTGCTTCCTTAACCCGCTTCCTCAAAATTCCCTGTATACAGCTGATAGTATTTTCCCTTCCTTCCAATCAGCTCCTCATGGGACCCCCGCTCGATGATTCTTCCCTGTTCCATGACCATAATACAGTCTGCATTGCGGATAGTAGACAGTCTGTGGGCAATGACGAAGGTGGTCCTCCCATTCATCAGGGCATCCATGCCGGCCTGCACCAGGGATTCCGTCCTGGTATCTATGGATGAGGTGGCCTCGTCGAGAATCAGTACAGGCGGGTCTGCCACGGCTGCCCTGGCTATGGCTAAAAGCTGCCTCTGTCCCTGGCTCAGACTGCCTCCATCCCCTGTAAGGACGGTTTCATAGCCATGGGGGAGACGGTTTATGAAGCTGTCTGCGTTGGCCAGTTTTGCTGCATTGACGCATTCCTCATCTGTAGCGTCCAGCTTTCCGTATCGGATATTGTCCATGACAGTACCTGTAAAGAGGTGGGTGTCCTGGAGCACGATGCCCAGGGAGCGGCGGAGGGCCGGTTTCTTAATTTTATTGATATTGATTCCGTCATATCGGATTTTTCCGTCCTGTATGTCATAGAAGCGGTTAATCAGGTTGGTGATGGTGGTCTTGCCCGCCCCGGTAGATCCTACAAATGCAATTTTCTGACCGGGTTCGGCAAACAGCTTGATGTCATGGAGTACCATCTTGGATGGGTCATAGCCGAAATCCACTCCGTCAAAAACAATGCCGCCTTCCATTTTCTTATAGGTAACAGTCCCCTCTGCCTTATGGGGGTGTTTCCAGGCCCAGACACCGGTGCGCTCTTTTGTCTCTTCCAGTGTGCCGTCCTTCCGTTCCCGGACATTCACAAATTCCACATACCCATTGTCCTCCTCCTGCTTCTGGTCCAGAAGCTCAAATACCCTTCCGGCGCCTGCCGCTGCCATGACCACAGAGTTCATCTGCTGGCTGATTTGGGTAATCGGCTGGGAGAAATTTTTATTGAGTCCCACGAAGGCAATGATGGTGCCGATTGTAATTCCACCTATGCCGTTTAATGCCAGGATTCCTCCTGCCACTGCGCACAGGACATAACTCAGATTGCCGATATTGGCATTGACCGGCATAAGGAGGTTGGCGTACCGGTTAGCCTTATCAGCATTGTCCCGAAGCCTTTCATTCAGCACCTCAAACTCCTTTTTGGCCTGTTCCTCATGACAAAATACCTTTACCACCTTCTGTCCGTCCATCATTTCCTCTATATATCCGTCCACCTCTCCCAGGGAGTTCTGCTGTTTTCCAAAATGGGAGGCAGATTTGCCTGAAAGACATTTTGTGGCAAACAGCATGACACAGGCCATAGCAAAGGTAAGTATGGACAGAGGTATATTTAAAATCAGCATGGAAACAGCGGTTGCCGCCAGTGTGACCGCAGAATTGGCTACCTGGGGAACACTCTGGCTCATGAGCTGCCGCAGGGTATCCACATCATTGGTATATACTGACATGATATCGCCATGGGCGTGGGTATCAAAATATCTGATGGGCAGAGATTCCATCCTGGTAAACAGTTCCACCCTCAGCCGCTTCATGGTGCCCTGGCTTACTGTGACCATGATTCTGTTATACGCATAGGCCGCCAGAATGCCTATTAGGTAAAGGACTGCCATCCTGCACAGCGCCCCTGCCAGGGGAGAAAAATCCGGCGCTGTATTCCCCGTTGACGCCTGTTGGGCCAACGGCCGGATATAGTCATCCACCAGGGATTGTATGAACACCATCCCCTTCAGGGTAGCCCCGGCGGACACTATGATACAGGCCAGCACCGCGGTCACCGCAAGTTTATAATTGGCTGCCATATACCAGATGACGCGGCCCAGGACCCTGAGGGCTTCCTTTGTCTCCCTGGCCTGCTCCTGTCTGCCGGTTTGTTCTTTCCGGCTGCTCTGCGCCTGTCCGCTGTTCTGTTTTTTCAGGCTGCTCTGTCTGTCTTCCATCATGCCACACTCTCCTTTCCTGCGTTTTCTGCCTGAACCTGGTCAAAGTCCCCTCCGCCCCTGCTCTGTGACTCGTATATTTCACGGTATATCTCATTGGACCTCACCAGCTGGTCATGGGTTCCATATCCGTTTATACGCCCGTCCTCTATCACCAGTATGTGGTCCGCATGCTGCACACTGGATATGCGCTGGGCAATGATGATTTTGGTGGTTCCCGGTATTGCCGCCCCAAAGGCTTCCCTGATTCTGGCATCTGTCGCCGTATCCACCGCGCTGGTGGAATCGTCCAGTATCAGGATCCTGGGGTTCTTTAACAGCGCCCTGGCAATACACAGCCTCTGCTTCTGACCGCCTGACACATTGGTTCCTCCCCGCTCCAGGAAGGTATGGTATCCGTGGGGTAGACGCTCTATGAATTCGTCGGCACAGGCCGCCCGGCAGGCTTCCCGGCATTCTTCTTCCGTGGCATCCTGATTTCCCCACCGCAGATTCTCCAGAATCGTACCGGAAAACAGTACATTTTTCTGCAGAACCACTGCCACGGAGTCCCTGAGCGTTTCCAAATCATATTCCCGCACATCCCTGCCTCCCACACATACGCTGCCGCTGTCCGCGTCATAGAGGCGGCTGATTAGATTTACCAGGCTGGACTTGCCGCTTCCCGTGCCTCCTATGATGCCCACAGTTTCACCGGACCGGATATGCAGCTCAATATCGGACAGCGCCTGCCCACCTCTGCCTTTGTCCATTCCCTTATCCGTTCCCCCAGCGTCCTCCTTACCCTTCCCATAGGAAAAACATACACAGTTAAAATCAACGCTTCCGTCTGCCACATCCATGACAGGCAGTTCCGGGTTGCGGATATCCGGCTCTTCCTTAAATACCTCCTCAATTCTCCTTATGCTGGCAGCACTCATGGCAATCATGACAAATATCATGGACAGCATCATAAGAGACATCATGATTGACATGATATAGCTGAACAGGGAGGTCAGCTCGCCGCTGCTCATAGTTCCAATGACGATAAACCTGGCTCCAAACCAGGATACGGCCAGTATACAGCCGTAAACCACCAGCATCATGGCTGGATTGTTAAATGCCAGGGTGCCTTCTGCCTTTACGAACAGGCGGCAGAGGTTTTCTGCTGCACTGGTGAATTTCTGGTTCTCATAATCCTCCCGCACATAGGCCTTCACCACCCGGATGCCGGAAACATTTTCCTGGACCCCTGCATTCAGGTCGTCATATTTTGTGAAAACAACGTTGAATATCTTCCTGGCCGCCATCATGATGATTCCCAGTATACATGCCAAAAACAGAATGGCTCCCAGGAAAATCATGCTGAGCCGGGGGCTAATCATGAAGGACATGACCATGCTGCATACCAGCATGAGGGGCGCCCTGACAGCTACCCGGATGCACATTTGATATGCGTTCTGGATATTGGTTACATCCGTGGTCATACGGGTCACCAGACCTGCCGTGCTGAACTTATCAATGTTTGAAAAGGAAAAGTCCTGCACCTTGTCATAGACTCCCTTTCTCAGATTACAGGCCAGACCGGAGGATGCGCTGGCCGCGTACTTTCCTGCCATAGCCCCGGATATCAGGCTGATAAAAGCCATGACAATCATGACTCCTCCATAGGTATATACCTTTCTCATATTCCCTTCCTGGATTCCCTCATCAATAATCAGCGCTGTGATAAAGGGAAGCATGACCTCCATAATTACCTCCAGGGCGGTAAAGAGAGGGGTCAGAATGGAATCTTTTTTATATTGCTTAAGCTGTGCTAAAATCGTTCTCATATTCTGTCTCCTTATATAGTGTCTCCTTATTTTTTAGGTATTGCAACTGACTGTGCCATTAGCCGGTAACGGTTCTGAACACGCACAAAATAGTTAACTAGCTAATAATTAGCTCCCTATATTTATACCTCATATCCTGTTGAATGTGAAATTCAAATATGTTATAATCTATAAAAATATTTTATTATTTACTATTAGTATTGTTTTTAGAGTCAATTGAACAAAAGAAGATTAACAAAGATTGAAAAGAAACAGCAACAGAAATTCAAAGAAAATTCAGGAGGCGATTCCTATGAATACAGTGCAGTTAGAATGTTTTCTGGCCGTGGCGGAATATCTGAATTTTTCCAAGGCAGCTGATTTTTTAAAAATTACCCAGCCGGCTGTAAGCCATCAGATTACATCCCTGGAGGACGAGCTGGGGACCAGGCTCTTTGTGCGTACCAGTAAAAATGTAAACCTGACTGAAGCCGGGCTCATGTTCATGGAGGATGCATCCAGCATCCTGAAGATTGCCTGCGGCGCTAAAAAACGGCTGGGCATAGGAAGCAATGACGTTCTGTTTCTCACCGTGGGGTGCCATAACCAGTCAGAGTTAGATCTTCTTCCCCCTGTCATACGCAGGCTGGCAGATCGTTTCCCCACCCTCCACCCCACTGTGAAACTGATTCCGTTTAAGTCCATGGCCAATCTTCTGGATGAAGAGCGCATCCACGTCATGTTCGGCTTCCAGCAGGATGAGCAGAAGAAACCCATTGGCTTATTCCATGAGCTGGCCCGGATACCGCTGGCCTGCGTGTGCAGTGCCGGACATCCCTACGCCGGGCGCACCTGCCTGAATGTGGATGAGCTGGAGGGGCCCATAGTCCTGGGTGAGCCCCACAGGCTGCCTGCCACCGTACTCCAGTCTCAAATCCGTGCTTCCTCCTCCTGCCATCCTTCGGAGCTTTTCTTTGTGGATACCTATGAAAGCATACTGGCTCTGGTAAGGGCAGGCCTTGGATACAGCCTTCTCCCCTTCTATCCGGGCAGTGATAAGAAAGGGCTCTGTTATATCCCGGTAACGGGAATACCTCCCCTTGCTTTTGGCTTGTATCATAAAGGAGTAAAGGGAAATACCATACTAAAAGAATTCATCCGGCTATTGGATGAGGAGGTGGCTGCCGGTGAATTCCGGGCATGACAACCCTGCATGTTTTTCAGCAGGACTCTGCATGTTCCCCCTGAAAAACCGCAGAAGCCTCATCCTTTACTGTACTCCACGGTCTGTCCCTTCATGGTGGACTTTGCCTCGTACAGGGCAATGTCCGCACATCTTACCAGTTCCTCAAATGTACAGAGTTCACCTCCATACCAGGCAATGCCTGACGAGATATGAATCTCCAGCTGTACTCCGTCAGGCAGCACGGCCGGATGGTTATCCAGGATATCGTAGAAATCCTTTAATT
>OBWW01001182.1_pt1 | contig 12930 bp, 10 predicted proteins | sample 1538091 | NCBI WGS metagenome assembly OBWW01 (sample SAMEA2580125, study PRJEB22360) | human gut metagenome | biome: human gut; feature: human-associated habitat; material: faeces | place: Denmark | collected 2008/2010 | reverse complement strand
CTTGACGGCCAGTTCAATATTCGCAAGGGCATGTTCATGGCTCGCAAGGTGCTTCCCGACGTGCGGGGGCTCGGCTTGCCCGCCGCTACGGAATGGCTTGATCCGATTACCCCGCAGTATATTTGCGATCTGATCAGCTGGGGCGCTATTGGCGCGCGTAATACGGAAAGCCAGGTGCACCGCGAGCTGGCGTCCGGCATGTCCATGCCGATCGGTTTCAAGAACGCTACGGATGGTTCCATCAAGCCGGCGGCCGATTCGTGTTTCGCGGCCGCTTTCGAGCATCATTTCCTCTCCATCAATCTGGATGGTCGTGTGATTTCCGCGGAGACCAAGGGCAATCCCGACTGCCATCTGGTGCTGCGTGGTTCCTCGCATGGTCCGAACTGCGATGCCGCTTCCGTGGCCCAAGCGTTGGCGGATCTCAAGGCTTCCAAGGCTTCCGGACCAAGCGAGCATGGTCTGATCATCGATGCCGCGCACGGCAACTGCGGCAAGAACGAGGTGCGCGAGGCCGAAGTGGTCGAAGAAATCGCCGCACGCGTCGCGGCCGGCGAACAGGGCATTCTCGGCATCATGATGGAAAGCTTCCTCAAGGCGGGCAATCAGAAGCCCGCGCCGCTCGACCAGCTGGAATACGGCAAGTCGATCACCGACGCATGCGTGCCGTGGGATCGTACCGAGCAGCTGCTGCACACGCTTGCCGACGCGGTCGACGCGCGTCGCAAGCTTGGCTGATGTTTCTGCACCATCGTTGCTATCCTTGGGAAAGGAAGCGACAAGGAGAGCGAGATCATGCAGCAGCAGCTGAACACGCCTGAGGATTTACGTGCCATTAGGCAGGCCATGGATGAGGGCAAGAATCCGCTGGTGGAGACCGACGTGCCGCGCTGGGAGGACCAGGTGGGCATCAGCCGCATCGTGAACCGCCGCGTGCTGGAATTCGAAGTGTTGCCCACGCCGGCGCAGGTGTTGGGCGACCTGCCGTTGAGCGAGCAGGCGCAGGAGATCGTCGCCTATTCGCGTGATGAGATTCGTGCCTGCCTGTACGGTCAGGACGATCGCCTGCTGGTGGTTGTCGGTCCGTGTTCCGTTCACGATCCGAAGGCCGCGCTCGATTACGCGCGTCGCCTGTCCGCGTTGAAAGGCGAGTTGGATGGCGAGCTGCTGATCGTCATGCGCGTGTATTTCGAGAAGCCGCGCACCACGGTCGGTTGGAAGGGTCTGATCAACGATCCGGATATCGACGGCAGCTGCAATATCAGGAAGGGCTTGCTGTTGGCCCGCCGCACGCTGCTTGGCGTGCTTGACGAGGGTTTGGCGGCGGCCACGGAGTTTTTGGAGCCGACCAGTCCGCAGTATATTTCCGACGCGATTAGCTGGGGTGCGATCGGCGCGCGCAATACGGAAAGCCAGGTGCACCGGCAGTTGGCGTCCGGCCTGTCCATGCCGATCGGCTTCAAGAACGCCACGGACGGTTCCATCAAGGCTCCGGCCGATTCCTGCTTCGCTTCCGCACAACAGCACACGTTCTTCGGCATCGACCATCTCGGCCGCGCCGCCGTGGTCAAAACGCTCGGCAATCCCGACTGCCATGTGGTGTTGCGTGGTTCCTCGCACGGCCCGAATTACGATGCCGCTTCGGTGGCCAAGGCCATGGACACCATCCGCGCCGAAATGCCGGCCGATTCCGCTGCGGCACATGGGCTGATCGTCGACTGCTCGCATGGCAACTCCGGCAAGGACGAGCATCGTCAGGCGCAGGTGGTGCGTGACATCGCGGGCCGTATCGCCAAAGGCGAGCAGGGCATCACCGGCATCATGATGGAAAGCTTCATCGAAGGCGGCAACCAGAAGGCCGCGCCGCTCGACCAGCTCGTCTACGGCAAGTCCATCACCGACAAATGTCTGAGCTGGAACACCACGGAACAGCTGCTACGCGAGCTTGCCCATGCGGTGGCCGTGCGCCGCTGGAAGTGACCGATTCGATTCACTATCCGCGCGATTGCAGAAAATTCGGGAAACGCGAATCGCAATCGCGTAAAACAACACTCAAGACAGCACGTAAGACAGGGAGGGTGCAATGACCGCAATCGCCATCATCGGCGCCATGGATGAGGAAGTCGCCAATATCGCAACGGCACTGAGCAACGTCACCGTCACCGAGGAAGCCGGCGTCAAGGTGACGCGCGGCACCCTCGAAACCAACAAGGGCACCGCCGTCAACGTCGCCGCGACCGTCGGCGGCATGGGCACCGTCAACATCGCCGCCACCACGCAGCATCTGATCGACGCTGACCAGCCGGACGCCGTGATCTTCTCCGGCATCGCGGGCAATCTCAACACGAATCTGCACATCAACGACGTGGTGCTCGGCGGCACCCTGCGCTATCTCGACACTGACATGCGATTGGTGGGACAGTTCAAGCCCGGCACCGCCGACCGGCCCATCGAGGAATACCATAGCGACGACCGTCTGCTCGAACTGGCCGACCAGGCGCTGAACGACTTGAACATTCACCATATCGTCGGCATCATCGCCACCGGCAACTATTTCGTCGATGATCCGCAGAAGGTCGAGCAGGTGATCCGTGAGACCGGCGCGGACGCGGTGGAAATGGAAGGCGCCGCCGTCGCGCATGTCGCCGCCCGCAACGACGTTCCCGCATTGGTGATTCGCGCGCTGAGCGACAACGCGGACACCGACTACGAGGATTTCAAAACGTTCGACATTTCCGAATACGCGGACACCGCCGCGAAACTGACGGTGAACATCGCCAAACGCATGTAGCGTTCATGTGGCGTTGCGAAACGCCTAACGTTGCGAAAAGCCGTTTCCACATCCCGTTTCCACATCCCGTTTGCCGCATGACCCGTCATCATGCATCGTCATATCGGCAAACGGGACGTCTCATATTCCGATATGCTGCGTTTCGGAAGATGAACGGCAGGAAAACTTCCGGTGGCGTGAGAGAATTGCATACGCGAAAGCCTCTCCGAAGCCGCTAGTCTTAAGGAAGAACTGAGGATTATCGGAAGGTGAACGCATGACGTTGGAGCAGATGCTGGCAACGCCGTCGGTGGTTGCGGCATTGGTGGTCGTGGCCGTGGTCGTGTTCGTCGTGGCGTTCCTGCTTGGCCGCAGACGAGGCTTCCAGGATGTGCAGGACGGCGTCGACCCCAATGATCCGAGCCTGTTCGGAGCTGCGAAGAACGTGTCCCTGTTCGGCCCCCGCGTTCCCGTGCAGTCCACGGAACGCCAGCTGGTGGCCGTCATGCCCGAAGCTTTGGTGGTCGTAGACTCGCTGGCCACGGTCCAATACGCATCCCCGGCCGCGCGGCGCTTCGGCATCATCCACGACCAGGCGATGGCGCTCGCGGAAATCCGCGACATCGTGAAACTGGTCTCCACAGACAGCGTGGTGCGCGAACGCGAACTGACCATCCCCCTGCACGGCCGCACTCGAACGGGCGTGGTGAACACGAACGGCAAAGGCGTCGAAGCCGGCAAGCCGCTGCCCGAAGACACGCTCTACCTGCACGTGCGCGTCGGACAGATTGCCGACAACCTATTTGCGATTTTCATTTCCGACATGAGCGAGCAACGCCGTTTCGAAATCATGCGGCGCGATTTCGTCACCAACGTCTCGCACGAACTGAAAACCCCGGCAGGCGCGATTTCTCTGCTCGCCGAAACGATCGGCGACGCGGCCGACGATCCGGACGCGGTGAAATACTTCTCCGGCCGAATCTCCAAGGAATCCGAACGATTGACGGAACTGGTCCACCGTCTGATCGACCTGCAGAAAGCGCAAAGCGCGGCAGCGATGCTCAACGCGGAACGGCTGTCCGTGCTGTCCGTGGCACGCGAGGCGCTCGCCGAAAACCAGGTCAAGGCCGAATCGAAGCACATCAGCCTGGTCCTGTCCGTGAACGGCCGGCAGGTGCTGGTGCATGCGAACGCCGAGGAACTGGCCAAGGAAGCCGAACAGAACCTGGACGTGTTCGTGGTCGCTGACCATGAGACCATCAAAACTGCGGTGAAGAACCTGGTGGAGAACGCCATCAACTATTCGCCGGAACATACCACGGTGGCCGTCGGCATCGGCATCGAATCCGGCAAGGTGGCGATTCGCGTCGTGGACCAGGGTATCGGCATCCCCGCGGCGTCGCTCAGCAGAATTTTCGAGCGATTCTACCGCGTCGATCCGGCGCGCTCCCGTGAAACCGGCGGCACCGGCCTGGGATTGGCCATCACCAAGCATTGCGTCGAGGATTGCGGCGGCACCATCTCCGTATGGTCGCGCGAGGGGGAGGGATCCACCTTCACCATCACGATGCCGCAGGCTTCGGGCGCTGCGGAACCCGACCATCCGGCGGATTCGGCGAATGATAACACCCGTGAAAAGAAACAGTCCGACCACTCCACCACAACAGAGAATGAGGAGAACCACTGATGACGCGAATTCTGATCGTCGAGGACGAAGAGTCGTACCGTGAGCCGCTGGTCTACCAGCTCACCCGTGAAGGGTACGACGTGTCCGCCGCGGCCACCGGTGAAGAAGGATTGGAACTGTTCACCAAGGGTGGTATCGATCTGGTGCTGCTCGATCTGATGCTGCCCGGTCTTGACGGCACCGCGCTGTGCCGTCGGATCCGCGAGCAAAGCCGTGTGCCGATCATCATGCTGACCGCGAAAAGCGCGGAAATCGACAAGGTCGTCGGCCTTGAAATCGGCGCGGACGACTACATCACCAAACCGTATTCCTTCCGTGAGCTGCTGGCACGCATCCGCGCGGTGCTGCGCCGCAACCAGATGGTCGCCGAATCCGGAGAAGCCGCCGACGACGATATTCCGCTCGTATGCGGCGACATTTCCATGAGAATCGGCCAGCATGAGGTGACGGTCCGCGGCGAGAACGTGTTCTTCCCGCTGAAGGAATTCGAACTGCTGGAATACCTCATGCAGAACAAGGGCCGCGTGATGACCCGCCACCAGCTGATCGACCGCATCTGGGGCTCCGACTATGTCGGCGACACCAAGACGCTGGACGTGCATGTCAAGCGCGTGCGCGCCAAAATCGAGGAGGACCCGGGCCATCCCAAGTATCTGACCACCGTGCGCGGCCTCGGATACAAGATCGATACGCCAAGCGAATGATGATGAAAGGCTTGGTATAGCGCGCATTCGCATCGTGCTTGCAAAGAACGGTGAACGGAAGGAACGTCGAACGGCGAAGGTGTCGTAGACTGTTCATCTTCCGTTCACCGTTTTTGGTTTGGGGCGAGTGAAACGCCCAATAGGCTGGAGATTGTCATGAAGAACGATGGCGACAACAGAAAATCGAAAAATCAGAAACACACGCCATCTGAACGTTGACAGAGGGAAAAGAATAATGCGTAACTCCATTCTCGTACGCTCCATCGCCGCTGTGTCCGGCATTGTGATGCTGGCTTCCGTCGCGGCTTGCGGTGACAACACCACCGCTTCCACCGATTCTTCGGCCAAGTCCGATACCAAGACCGAAACCGTTTCCGGCAACTTCTCCGGCGCTGGCGCTTCTTCCCAGCAGGCCGCCGTCGAAGCTTGGATCGCCGGCTTCCAGGGCACCAACCCGGACGCCAAGGTCGCTTACAACCCGTCCGGTTCCGGCGCTGGCGTGTCCACCTTCCTGACCGGTGCAACCGCATGGGCCGGCTCCGACGCTGCTCTCGCCGATAACGAGGTCGAGCAGTCCAAGAGCGTGTGCGCTTCCGGCACCGCCTTCGACATCCCGGTCTACATTTCCCCGATCGCCGTCGTCTTCAACCTGCAGGGCGTGTCCGGCAAGGGCAAGACCCTGAACATGGACGCCGAGACCATCGCCAAGATCTTCGACGGCAAGATCACCAAGTGGAACGATGACGCCATCAAGAAGCAGAACCCGAAGGTCGATCTGCCTGACCTCGACATCACCGTGGTGCACCGTTCCGACAAGTCCGGCACCACCAAGAACTTCCTGAGCTACGTCAAGGACGCCGCTGGCGACGCATGGAGCTACGACCTCGGCGAGAACTGGCCGAACGAGGTCGGCCAGGGCGCCAAGGGCACTTCCGGCGTGATCTCCACCGTGCAGCAGGCTGACGGCACCATCGGTTACGCCGATGCCTCCCAGGCCGGCGATCTGGGCACCGTGGCCGTGAAGGTCGGCGACGATTACGTCCCGTTCTCCGCTGAAGCCGCCGCCAAGGTCGTGGACGCCTCCCCGCTCGACGATTCCGCCAAGGGTGACAACCGCGTGGTCGTCAAGCTCGACCACAACACCACCGAGAAGGGCGCCTACCCGATCGTGCTGGTCTCCTACGACGTCGCCTGCCCGGCATACAAGGACGCCAACACCGCCAAGTTCGTCAAGTCCTGGCTCACCTACGTGACCAGCGACGAAGGCCAGCAGACCGCCGCTTCCGCAGCCGGCTCCGCTCCGATGTCCAACACCCTGCGTCAGAAGGTCGTCAAGTCCATCGACGCCATCAAAACCAAGTGAGCCCATCACAGTGGGGCGATCGCTTTCGGTGATCGGTGACTGACCGTAGGTTTCAGGCCGCAGCCGCGTAAAAAACGGCTGCGGCCTGAAACGATACCTACGGACGATACGCAAAACCAGAAAAATCGAAAGCAATCGCAAGCAAACCAAAAGGAGAACCCGTGAGTTCGCAAAGCAAAACGGCACAGCAGCCGGTGAGCGGCAAGAACGCGGATAAGGTGTTCAAGGGCGTGGCCTACGCCTGCGGCATCCTGATCCTCGTCGTGCTCGCCGCGGTCGCGCTGTTCCTGCTGTTCCGCGCGTGGCCGTTGATCGGCGGTGACCAGAAGGCCAACAGCGCGACCATCAGCAACTTCACCGGCGGCAAGGCTTCCAGCTTCTGGGGCTACGTCGGACCGCTGCTGTTCGGTACCGTGCTGATTTCCGCCCTGGCACTGCTGATTTCCTTCTTCGTGTCGGTCGGCATCGCACTGTTCATCTCGCATTACGCGCCGAAGAAGCTCGCCACCGCCCTGAGCTATGTGGTCGATCTGCTCGCCGCCATCCCGTCCGTTATCTACGGTCTGTGGGGCGGTCTGGTGCTGGTGCCCGCCATCTACCCGTTCTGGAATTGGGTGGCCAAATACCTTGGCTGGATTCCGATTTTCGCCGGTCCCGCCGCCAATCCCTCCCGTACCGTGGCCACCGTGTCCGTGGTGCTGGCCGTCATGATCCTGCCGATCATCACCTCCATGTCCCGCGACATCTTCCTGCAGACCCCTCGCCTTCAGGAAGAGGCGGCTCTGGCCCTCGGCGCCACGAAGTGGGAAATGGTCAAGCTCGCGGTCCTGCCGTTCGGCAAGTCCGGCGTCGTGTCCGCCTCCATGCTCGGCCTCGGTCGTGCGCTCGGCGAGACGATGGCCGTGCTCATGATCCTGTCCCCGGGCCTCAACTACTCCGTCAAGCTGCTGCAGGCCTCGCAGAACCAGACCATCGCCGCGAACATCGCCGCGCAGTATCCGGAAGCCAACGATCTGGGTGTTTCCGTGCTGATCGGCACCGGCCTGGTCCTGTTCCTGATTACCTTCGTGGTGAACTTCATCGCTCGTAAGCTCACCGAGAAAGCGAGTGTGTGATGACCGCCGCAAATAACGACGCTTCGCCGATGGACGGCGCTCCCGTCATCGACTTCGACAAGTTCAAGCCGACCCGTTCCTTCACCTCAGCGCGCAAGCGCAAGGACTTCGCCATGAAGGCGCTCATCTCGTGCGCGTTCATCGTGGCGTTGATCCCGCTGTTCTCGGTGCTGCTCACCACCATCATCAACGGCGTCAAGAGGCTGAACCTCAACTTCCTGAGTTACAACATGACCGGCGTGGTCGGCGGCAACCCGACCCCGTCCGGCGGCTACGGCGGCATCCTGCACGCCATCATCGGCACGCTGGAAATCACCTTCGGCGCCATGCTCATCTCCATCCCGATCGGCCTGATGTGCGCCGTGTACCTGGTGGAATATTCCAACCGTGGCAAGCTGGCACAGGTCATCACCCTGCTGGTCGACGTGATGAGCGGCATCCCGTCCATCGTCGCAGGCCTGTTCGCCTTCTCGATGTTCACGATTCTGATCGGCCCCGGCACCATCAACGGTTTCGAAGGCTCCGTCGCACTTTCCCTGCTGATGCTGCCGACCGTGGTCAAGTCGTCCGAGGAAATGCTCAAGATCGTGCCGCACGATTTGCGCGAGGCCTCGTACGCCCTGGGCGTCACGAAGCAGCGCACGATCACGAAGATCGTGCTGCGCACCGCCCTGCCGGGCATCGTTTCGGGTGCGATTCTCGCCGTCGCCCGCGTGATCGGTGAAACCGCTCCGTTGCTGATGACCGCAGGCTACATCGCCTCCACGAACGTCAACCTCTTCTCCGGCCAGATGACCACGCTTCCGGTGTACGTCTACCAGGAGTATTCCAAGCTCAACGCGAACTGCCCGGCCAACGCTTCCGCGGCCTGCGTCACCACCATCCCGATGGAACGCGCCTGGGCCGCAGCCCTCGTGCTGATTCTCATCGTGCTGATCCTCAACCTCATCGGCCGTCTCGTGGCGAAGATCTTCGCCGTCAAGTCGGAACGCTGAGCGCGGTCGAATAGTCGAAAACATAAGAACAATAAGGAAAACAAATGGGACAACGTATTGATGTCAACCATCTGAACATCTTCTACGGCGACTTCCTGGCCGTGGAAGACGTGAACATCAACATCGAAGCCAACAAGGTCACCGCGTTCATCGGACCTTCCGGCTGTGGCAAGTCCACCGTGCTGCGCACCCTCGATCGCATGCACGAGATCATTCCGGGCGCCCACTGCGAAGGCGAGGTGCTGCTGGAAGGCAAGAACCTGTACGACAAGGATGTGGATCCGGTCGCCGTCCGTCGTGACGTCGGCATGGTGTTCCAGCGTCCGAACCCGTTCCCGACCATGTCCATCCGCGAGAACGTGCTGGCCGGTGTGAAGCTCAACAACCGCAAGATCTCCAAGTCCGACGCGGATGATCTGGTCGAGTGGGCCCTGCGTGGCGCCAACCTGTGGAACGAGGTCAAGGATCGTCTGGACAATCCGGGCATCGGCCTGTCCGGCGGCCAGCAGCAGCGTCTGTGCATCGCGCGCGCCGTGGCCGTGCACCCGCAGGTGCTGCTCATGGACGAACCGTGCTCCGCCCTCGACCCGATCTCCACCCTGGCCGTGGAGGATCTGATCAACGAGCTGAAGAACGAGTACACCATCGTGATCGTGACGCACAACATGCAGCAGGCCGCTCGTATCGCCGACTACACCGCCTTCTTCAACCTGAAGGCCGTCGGCCAGCCGGGTCACCTCGAGTACTTCACCGACACCACCACGATGTTCAACAACCCCCAGAACGAAGAAGCCGAACGCTACGTCTCCGGACGTTTTGGCTGATCGATAAGGCCGATTCGCCAAAACGTAGTGCCAGCCCGGTGGGTTGGTGCGAGTCAGCTTCAGCTGGCCAGTTAATAGCGCTTCGCTGTGCGAGACTCTGTAATTGTACGTTTTGGCTGATCGGCAGCTCCTTTTCCCCGCAAACCGACGTTGAGATTGCTCTCGGCGTCGGTTTGTTGTTTTTCTTGTGGAAGCGACACGCGCTGTTGAGAATCATTCTCAGTTACGGTTATGATGGATTCACCGAAGCATGAAGCATATGAAAATGGAGGAACCATCGTGAACCGTTATGCAAGAATTGCGATTGCCGTACTCGCTTCCGTCGGCCTTCTCACTTCCGCGTCTGCCTGCGGAACGTCGCAGAACGGTGCCGGTTCCGCGCATGGCGCGATTTCCGTCGTCTCCTCCATCAACCAATGGGGCACCCTCGCCGAGCAGCTCGGCGGAAGCGGCGTGCAGGTGACCAGCATCATCAACTCCACCAACGTGGACGCGCACGACTATGAGCCGACCACGTCCGACATCGCCAAACTGCAGAAGGCACGAATCGTCATCGTCAACGGCGCCGGGTACGACTCATGGGCCGTCAAAGCCGCGCAATCCGCCAAATCGCAAGTCATCAACGCGGCGGAGATCGGTGGCGTCAAGAATGGCGGCAACCCGCACGTCTGGTTCTCGGCGGCGGTGCGCAAAGCGGTCGCACAGGCCATCACCAGGGCATACGAGGGCACAAGGCCCGACGGCAAGGCCGATTTCGACAAGCTGAACCAGCAATGGCGTTCCAAGGAAGACGAGGTCGCCCGAAAAATCACGGAGACCAAACGCAAGGCGGATGGCGAAGCCTATGCCGCCACGGAATCGGTCGCCGAATATCTGGCCGGGGACCTGGGCCTCAAAGACGCGACGCCGACCGGCTACATGCGTGCCACGGCCAACGAAAGCGAGCCAACGCCGACCGACATCAAACAGTTCACCGACATGCTGGAGGCCGGCAAGGTCGGCCTGCTGGTGGTCAACATTCAGGAGGAGACCGAGCTGACCGGCAAGATCGTCACCGCCGCCAAATCGTCCAATATTCCGATCGTGGAGCTGACCGAGCAGATGCCGGAGCAGTACGATTCCCTGACGGACTGGATGGCCGCGCTCGTCGACGCGTTCTCCCAAGCCATCTGATGCGGACCGATAAAAAAGACGCGAAAGTCGATAAAAAAAGGGCGATTCCACTGAAGGAACCGCCCATTTCCGTATGAAAAGGACTGTTACAGCACTGCGGTGATGATGAAGTCCAGAATGAACAGCACGGCCACGACCCAGATCACCGGATGCACATCCTTGGCCTGCTTCTTGCAGGTCTTGACGATGCAGTAGGTGATGAAGCCGCCGGCGATGCCGTAGGAGATGGAGTAGCTGAACGCCATGAACACGGACGCGAAGAACGCCGGAATGGCTTCGGAGATGTCGCCCCACTCGATTTCCTTCAAGGAGGAAGCCATCATGCAGCCGACCACGACCAGCACGCCTGCGGTCGCGGCGGACGGCACGGCGGAGATGACCGGGGAGAGGAAGGCGGACAGCGCGAAGCAGATCGCCACGACCACGGAGGTCAGGCCGGTGCGGCCGCCGGCGGCGATACCCGCGGAGGACTCCACGTAGGTGGTGGTGTTCGAGGTGCCGCAGATGGCGCCGATGGAGGTGGCGATGGAGTCGGCGAACAGGGCCTTGTCCATCTTGGAGGAGAAGCCGGAACCGTTCTCAAGAGCCTTCTCGTCCTCGGCGGAGAAGATGCCGGTACGACGGCCGGTGCCGATGAAGGTGCCGATGGTGTCGAAGGTGTCGGACATGGAGAACGCGAAGATGGTCAGCAGGATGATCGGCAGCTTCGACACGTCGGAGAACAGCGCCGGGAAGCCATCCTTGGTGAAGATCACGCCGAAGGTCTGCGGCAGCTGGGCGAAGGTGTCGGCGATGGACACGGAGTTGGCCATGGTGGTCTGGCCCATCGGAATGCCGACGACCGCGGTGACGGCGATGGCGATCAGCATGCCGCCGCGTACCTTGAGCACGGTGAGCACGATGGCCAGCACCAGGCCGATGATGAACAGCCAGATGGTCGGATTGTTCATGACGGCAAGGCCCGGGGTGGCCTGCACGGTGTCGCCGCTCTTGGCCGCGGACTTGGTGGTGAAGGTGAAGAAACCGACGTTGAGGAAGCCGACGTAGGCCACGAACAGGCCGATGCCGCCGCCGATGGCGTTCTGCAGCACTTCCGGAATGGCCTGGATGATCATCTTACGGATCTTGGTGACGGTGATGATGATGTTGATCAAACCGCACAGGAACACCATGCACAGGGTTTCCTGCCACTTGAAGCCGAGGCCGAAGCACACGGTGTAGGTGAAGAACGCGTTGAGGCCCATGCCGGCGGCCTGCGCGTACGGAACATTGGCGAACAGGCCCATCACGAGCGTGCCGATGATGGCCGCGATGATGGTGGCGAGGAACACGCCGCCCCACGGCATACCGGTCGAAGACAGGATCTGCGGGTTGACGATGATGATGTAGGACATGGCGAAGAACGTGGTCAGGCCGGCCATGATCTCCGTGGAGACGGTGGTGCCGTTCTCCTTGAGATGGAAGAATTTCTCCATTTTCTCTTTTCTCATCTTTCTTGGGTTGGTAGGCGCGTGCCATATGGTGGCGTGCGCCGGCGAGAATCGCGACTCGCCTGGGACATGCGTCCCTGAACAAAGCAAACGTAGCACCTATGTAAGTCATGGAAATTTCGTGCGATTGGTAAGGGGTTGCTTTTGCGGCGGCGCGACACGCCGGTCTGGATTAGTCCAAACGGGTCAGTAAATTACCCATTTGTAAACCACAGACCGTTGGTTGGAGCGTGCAAGCGCTCACGAAGTTTGGTTCGCCAAGCCAGCGCAGGTTGAAGAACATACGCCCACCAAGGGCTTTCCGCTTAGCGGTCGAATGTTGCTCTGCCTGCGTGCAGGGCTTTTTTTATTGCCCTGCGAGGTGTTCCGAATCTCACAGTCAACGGTTGACTAAGGAAGGAACGCCATGAAGAGGCCCGAAAAGGAAGCGGTGGTCGCTCAGCTTACGGACAAGTTCCGTAACGCCGACGCTATCTACCTGACCGAGTACCGCGGGCTTACCGTTCCGCAGATCTCTGAACTGCGCGAAAAGCTAGGCCGCGATACTTCCTACACTGTGGCAAAGAACACGCTCGTTCGCATTGCAGCCAAGGAAGCTGGCATCGAAGGTCTTGATGAACTTCTCGCCGGCCCGACCGCTGTGACCTTCGTGAAGGGTGACTTCATCGAAGCTGCGAAGACCCTGCGTGACTTCGCCAAGACCAACAAGGCACTGATCATCAAGGGCGGCTTCGCTGATGGCACCGTCTACGATGCTGAAGGCGCCAAGAAGCTGGCAGACCTCAAGTCTCGCCCGCAGCTGCTCGCCG
>OBWW01001179.1_pt1 | contig 12936 bp, 18 predicted proteins | sample 1538091 | NCBI WGS metagenome assembly OBWW01 (sample SAMEA2580125, study PRJEB22360) | human gut metagenome | biome: human gut; feature: human-associated habitat; material: faeces | place: Denmark | collected 2008/2010 | reverse complement strand
CAAAGTCAAACAGCACAAACTCCGTTCCCATAGGCGCTCCGTCTACTGTGCGAACAGCCTGCGGGCATTGGTCTGTATGTACGCAATCTCATCCCTGGAAAGGTCGCAGAAATCGCTGTTTTCCATGGAGCAGTTGGAATCCTGGACATACATCATCTTAGTATCCTTCTGGGTGATGGAATAGAACCAGCACTCTGCCGGCACATTATACACCTTCCCCTGCTCAGTTCAATCTTAAACCCGTCATCCGCCTTCGCTGCGGTAATCAGAATCGCCTTTCCCGCTGCCAGAATAAACTGTTCATCCGTAGAATGATGGATTTCCAGGTGGGCAATACCGTCAATGTCATTGTCCGGCTTCCAGTTCTTGATACTGACAAGCCACTTTTCATTTTTATAAACACACAGGATACCTTCACCATTATTTTCATACACATCCGGTCTCATTATCATTTCCTCCTAAATTATGAGCACTTAGCGCAGTGGCTGGTTATGAGCACTTAGCGCCTGTTCTCCAGACTCTTACGTGCGATACATGTCACTGGCACCTGGCTCCTATATTTCAGTCCTCCCAAGAACAGGCACGCCGTAGCCAAATGCCCCTTCTTTGGCGCACATTTTAGCCGCAAATGCAGCTCCCCTCTCCATTGCTTCCACCAGTCTTTCCTTCATGCGCTCCTCTGTACCCTCCACCACAGCACCTGTCTGCGAGGTTTCTAACAAAGAGCACAGGAAGGCTGCAAAGTAAGAATCACCTGCACCCATGGTATCGATCACATCGTCCGCATGGACAGCGGGCGCATACAAAAAGCTGTCATCATACAGTACATAGGAGCCCTCCTCCCCAATGGTGCCAAGGACCACCTTAACTCCATAGGACTGTACCTTCTTCATCTCCGTTTCCCGCTCCTGCCTGGTCAAATGGGCGCAGGAAAGAATGGCCACCGTGACATACGGGCACACCTTCTCCAGATACGCGTCTGTCCATCTGGTGGAAAAATCATAGGCAATGGCAACTCCGGTTTCTTTAAGACTCTTTAAATCATCTTCGATGTAAGAATTCAAATTAGTATAAATCAGATTAAATTGGCTGATATACGCAAAATCCTCCTCTGTAAAATCATAGCCATACTCCCTGGCGACTCCTCCCTTATTGGAGCCCAGAAATACCCGGTCATTTCCTTTCAGTGTCACCAGGGCAAATCCGTTCTCACCCTCATGGCAGCGGCTATGGCTGTCGTCAATCCCTATCTGCTTCAGTGTATCCCGGACACATTCAGCCACCTGGTCACTGCCGTATTTTCCAAGGTAAGCGGTATAAGCCCCGTTGAGTTTGGCGTACACACATGTATTGACACACTGGCCCCCCGGGTACATCCTGCCTCTGGAAAGGTATTTATCACAGACATTATCTCCCACCGCAATTATTTTGTAATCCTTCATTTCATTTCCCGCTTTCTTTTATTTATATGGATTGAACTGCCGGATGATTTCCGTGGCCCGCTTCTTTCCCCTGTCCATACATTGGGATATGGATTCCCCCAGGCTTACGCCATAGGTAAATGCTGCGATATAGGAATCCCCGGCTCCCACCGTGTTCACCACAGGCACCTTCTCTGCTTCCTTTTCATAGAACCGGTCCCCGTCATAGGCAAGGCTGCCGTGTTCTCCTAACATGGCAATCACAGTACCGGTGCCCTTTTTTCTCACTTTTACCATGAAGTCCCTGATATAGCTGTCGTCCCGGTCATAAGAGAAAAATGCGTAGTCAAGATAGGGCAATATCAGGTCATTGCCCTCCTGCTCCAGCCGTTTGGAAAAATCATACACCCAAATCTGCCCGGGCTGCTTTAACTCCTTAATATAGCGGTCAATCCTGGACCAGCGCTCAGCGTATACAATATCAAAGGATTTCACAAATTCCAGGTCCTCTCCTGAAAGTTCAATCTCCTCCATGGCATTCCCTTCAAAGTGAAGATGCTTCTTATCCCCATCCACAATATCCATGGTGGCCATTCCGGTGGGGCGGTCCGCGCGTTTCAGAACGCGAAGGGCTATTCCCCTCTCCTTCAGGCGTTCTTCCAGAGCCATGGCAAATACGTCATTGCCAAGAATGGTCATCTCCGTCACATCACCGCCCAAATCCCGGTAATTAAACGCAAAATCAATGCTGTTTCCGGTGAGGTAATACCGGTCCAGCTTATAGTACACATCAATGCAGTTATCTGCCATTGCAATTGCCCGCTTCATGTTCTATTCCTTCCTTTCCCCCACAGCGTATATCATATAATGGCGCATTTTGATTCCGTCGTATTCGCAGAAATAAATGTCCGCTGCATGGCCCAGCTTCAGCTCTCCCCGCACAATGGGAAATACACAGTGATTTCCTGTCAGCAGGGACTTCAGATGACCCGGTGTGTTTCCTCCGATGGTCCCATATGTGGGCAGGTAATGGTTATGATGGTACGGATAGTCCTCCGGGGCAATGCGGCTTAAGCATTCCATAATGTCTTTTTCCACACAGTCCAGGCTTTCATTGACCGTGATGCCTGTGGTGGTATGCTCCGTGATCACATAGACCAGCCCGTTCTCAATCCCGCTTTCTTCCACAAACGCTCTGACCTCAGGGGTAATCTTAATCATCTCAAATTCCCGGTCCGCGCAGACAGCTGCTTCCTTTAGTTTGAACTCCATCTATCTATTCCTCCAATCCCCAAAGGGTATGCCCGGCATTTTTATGCATGTCCCAAAAACCTGAGGGCATTTTTATAATATATGTTCTCAAGGGTTTCGGAAGAGAACCCCAGACTGTCCAGTCCCCGCTTGCACCGGACAGGCCGGATTCTGGGCGAACCGGAGCCAAACATGATTTTACGGGAAATATTATGCTCCACCCACAGCTCCCCCATATCTTCCTTAAATACCTTATGGTATATCTGGTAAGGGCCGTCAAAATTCATCAGCGCCGTGCTTGTATAACAATTTTCATATTTCAGAAGAAGGGCGGCTGTCTCCTGGACCCAGGGCCATCCCACATGGGTCAGGCAGATATTGATATCCGGATATCTGCAGCATATCTCCTCAAAATCAGCTGGTCTGGAAAACCTTGAAAATGCCTGCTGTTCCAGGCTAAGTCCTGAGTGAAAGATAATCGGCCTGCCAAATTCCCTGCATATGTCATACAGAGGCGTCAATCTCTCATCATAGGGATACATGTGAAGCCTGGCCGTATTGACATACAACCCCTTCAGTCCCAGCTCTCCAAATGCACGTCTGAGTTCATCCGCCCCATCCTTACTTCCCGGATCCGCCGCCGCAAACCCGATAAAAAAATCAGAATCACAGGCTGCCAGCTGCGCTATCTCATCATTGGATATGGCTGGTTCCCCTGTTTTAGATGAATTGTCATCCGGCAGCATGAAAATCTTCTGTATATCGGACAGGGCATACTGCTTCTTCAGCAAATCCATGTCCGAAGGTCCCATCAGATGATAATTCATCTCATCGCACCGTTTTCTGAATCTGTCCCTGTCCTGGCAGATTGGTCCAAAAAGCGCGGGGCGTATATGCGTATCTATTACCATGTCTGTTGCCTCCCTGTCTATCGCATTTCCAGCACAAAGAAACTGCTCCGGCTATTCCTTATCCATATGCATCCTGTGCATCAGTTCCCTGTTATTCAAATACAAATCCCTGTATATGGGATAGTTTCTCTGATAAAATTCATGGTTTTCCCTGTCCGGTCCAATAATTCTTCCCTCTGGAAGTTTCTCCTTAAGCTGGTGAAAATCCTTTAAACATCCCGCTCCCAGGGCAGCCAGCATGGCATCCCCATAGGAGGAACATTGGAATGTTTCCGGTATATGAAGGGGCATTCCGGTCATATCGCAGATAATCTGCATCCAGACATCATTTTTCGTACCTCCGCCGGCTGTTATCAGGGTATGCGGCGGAAGCCCCATTTCCCTAAACAGCATCAGATGCTGTAACGTGGAATATCCCACAGCTTCCAGCGCCGCCCGGTTGATATGTTTCCTCGTATGACTTCCCTTCAGCCCAAATATCATGCCTGTGGCCAGCGGGTCCTGTATGGGACTGCGCTCCCCGTATATGTAAGGCAGAATCATCAGGCCCTCTGAGCCGGGCTGAATTTCACCGGCTTCCCCTGCCATGACTGCATATGCATTTTTCCCGCCCTTACGTTCCATTTCCAGCTCTTCCCCATAAAAGGTATCCCGTACCCACCGGGTCAGTGTACCGGCTGCGTTGGTGCCGTCCCCCAGGCAGAACGTGCCTGGTATGGTAAATACCTTGCCGCCTTTAACAGAACCGTTTCCTCCGGAGGATATATAGTCCTGCACCATACGATCCACGCAGTAGTAATAAAACATGGATGAACCATACTGGAAAAATGCGGTTCCCGGTTCTGTCAGCCCCACGCTGATTGCCTCCGATGTGGAATCCCCGGTACCGCAGATAACCGGTGTTCCCTCTGCCAGTCCTGTCTGAGCCGCAGCCTCCCTGGTGACACGGCCTGCCACATCCGTGGAATATGCACAGGCCGCAATCTGGTCCGGCCTGCAGTAAAGTCCGCATTCCTCCTCATTGACCGTTCCGTCCGCCCGGTAAAGAGGCCGGAAGGAACCCTTGGCCAAAAACTGGTCTATCACATACCTGCCTGTCAGCTTTGCCGTGATAAAAGAACTTCCTGTGAGAAATTTATAGGTCCTTCTGTATACCTCCGGCTCATTGTTCTTAATCCACAGTATCTTCGTGGCCGTGTCGCCGGAACAGATGGGATGCCCAAACAGCCTTCGGACATCCCTGCCGTAATGCCTGGTGAGCCACTGTATTTCCTTGTCAGCTGTGCGCGCTCAACATTTTTGGCAAAAATTCTCAACATTTTTGGCAAAATATTTTGGGAAAATAGGAGCCTGAAATAGTTCTCTTCAAGCCCCCATTTTTGTCACTTATTTTAAGAATTCTGCTTTAAGAATTTCCTTCTCGCTATCCGTCAATTTTGCATAGGAGTTAATTATCTCTTCCGCACTTCCCTCTCCATTTTGAAGTCTTACTTTTATCGAATTAACAAATATTACTTTCTTCCATGTTTCCATAAAGTCAACCTCCCATTATTTGAGCAAGTGCTACCGACATGGCATCAATCAACTGCCCGTTATTATCTACCTTGCATTCCAAATCACTTTTTTTTAACAACCTTATTGTAATAAGATTATCAATTATGGCTGGCGCTGCCGTTACTTCTTCTGAAACGGTATGGCCTTCTTCATCTACAATAGCTGACTGGCCCTCTATAGCTTCTTTAACAATATAATCATTCTGAATGTTATATGTATCCAACTTAGAATAATTCATGTACTGATTTTCGAGGATTTCCTGGTCTGACATTAACGTAAATGTAGAAAGCTCACTCTCTGTCTTGAAAAGTTTCAACAGGTCAATTTCCTGAACCTGTGATTCTAAAATTTGTATCTCTAATGCTGGAACAGTTGGATATCTTACCACATTAAAAACCGGTATGGATATCCCTGTTGTAGTAACTAATTTTGACATTACTTTCTTTCTCCTTCTTTTGAATCATCTATCCCGTTATTGTTACAATCTGATGGCCCGCCCACACCACTCTGATGTTTACCCGGATGCGGCACATTTACCGGGGCATCATGCAGATACGGAGTAGGTTGTTTTTTTTCAAAATCTGGTCCCTTTTTTGTTTCTTTTGACATAATATCGTCCTCCTTGAATAAATATAAAAATTTTTAAAGTTTTTGAGTACCATAATTTGATATGTTATACTGCGCAATACTAAGAGCGTGTATGCTGCGAACGGGCAATATATATACAATTACGTAACGGCGCACTACACATACCAAAATAATGTCGTTGGTATCATCCCCATATGCGTTAAGGAAGGGAGTGCTATCACCGTGGATAATGTACAGGCGTGTCTAACAGGCTCCAGTGCATATTATGATGTCACTAAAAATGTAATATCGTTTGAACGTCAAAATGATTATTGTATCGGAATTGCATTGGAATTAAGCAACGCATATGCCAACACTGCGTTGAGAGTCACATTTACCATCAGTCCTTAAGTCTGCTTGATTAAAACGACTTTAGCGGATATGTTGATGGTTTGCGGAGAACCGCTATAATTTTGAAATGCCACCCGGACAGAACCATTTGTCAACTGGTGAATGCCAATTATGTATGCCTGGGAATTCCCGCCCGTACAATTTATAGTTGCTGAGATTGGAATGTATCCGTCCTGTTTTGTAAATGGAATATCAGCAAACCAGCTTTGCCCGGCAGATGCCGTTATGGTGACTGACGGTGTATCAACATAAATAATCTTAGTATTGAGCACACTAACATTCTCTTTCAGCTCGTTTGTTATCGCCGTGATTTTAGGTCCCACATCCGCTGCCAGGACCTGCTGCGCGTTGACGCTGTCCAACACATGGCACAACATGCTTTTTTCTATCATCTTGTTTGCCAGCCGCTCCAAGAATGCATCATTGTTAATCAGTTTCTCGAATAGGGCATTGTATACATTTGCGTGGACCGGGTCTGAGGTTTCCAGCTTCCTCAACTCCCGGATGAGCGCCGCCTGGTCTTCATCTATCTCAAAATTCGCCATCTTCTCTGCCTCCTAAAAGATATCATCAAACGCAAAGGTCATCTCTTCGTCATCATCCTTGTTCTTGTCCGAACAGGTGCGTATCATCACCAGGTCACCCTCCGCATCACACAACGCCATCTCATTGATGGCCGTGTTGGCCAGCTCCTCCCTGGATAAGGTACAGATATACCGGAAGTTGGTGTCCGTCACCTGCTCGATGCTGCTCAGGTCTTTCCGTAACAGCTCGTTTTTCAAGGTGTTGTCATTCTCTGACGGCGTACCATCCGCACCGTTCCCAAATGCCATCTGTGTGACTGCCGGCAATGCCTTGATGCCCGCCCTAGCCTTCAGTATCTTGTTCTTACTCAACTTGGTTATCGTGGTTGTACTTGCCATCAGATTTCCTCCTCTATGACTTGTGCATCCATATGTTTGGCTCCATCATTGTACGTGCTCCCATCATGGATTCTCCAGTGATGCCAGGTTGTACATGTCAGCCTTCCCTTCTCCCTCTCCTCCATCCGGCTGCGTATGCGCAGATAGGGCAGGTGGTTTCCAATCACATTGTCATGATGGATGCTTCCATCGTTGTTGTGCTCCCCGTTCAGGATGTTATTGTTGTACCAGCGTACCTCCGCCCGTATCAGGATGTTATGAGGGCGGATGCATTCTTCCAGTCTTGCATCCTGAATCCGGTACAGGAAACGGTAACGATCCAGTCCGCTTACCTTCTTTACCCGCCGCACCTCCCGGCGGATGATATCATGGCCGATGTCAAAGGAGTCATCTATATCCCGGGACAGGATGACATAAAATTCCGCCCAGTGCTCCCGGCTGCCCTCCAGTTCATACGCCGGCACCATCTCCACATCGGTAAATCCCAGGGACCGCACCGCCTGGAGCGTGCCCACCTCCGTCCCGCCAAGCCGGCAGGTGTCTGCATACATCATCAGCCGTACCCGGAAGTTTTCCCAGGTCTCGCCCTCGTAGCGCGTCAGTTTCCGGTCCAGGCCATGCTCCGGAAGCATCCGTGGACTGGCTGTCCTTACCATGCCTTCCTCCCGTGCCCGCCGGAGCATGGTCTTGTTTTCATCGAACAGCCGCCCGGTCACTTTGAAATAGATATACCACTGGTTCCTGGCCTTCCTTGCCTGTTTGAAGGGCGTGGACAGCAGATAATACATATATTCCCCGAATGTCTCCAGCATGGCGTCCCTCCTATGTGTTCCTTACCTTGACCGTGATACTCCCCAGCATGACCACATTCCCGGCCGTCAGCTCCACGTCCACTGCGGGGGCCGTGAATACGGTCTTACGGTAGTCCGGTATGCTCTGGCGGAGCACATACCGGATGTCATCCTGTAAGAATAAGTTGAAGTCCGTCCGGTTGGAAAGAGACATGGCCCCTGCTATCAGGGACCGGGCCGTTTCCTCCACATCCGTCACCCCTGCCCCCTGTTTGAGGTACAGGGTGATGTCCACATCCTGATAGGTGATGGTTCCGGACTTTGCCAGGTAGTCCTCGTAATTATCCTTCAGCTGGTCCGCCGCCGCCTGGGCCTTGCGCACCAGCTCCTCGCTGGCTTCCCCCGCCGTCCCCACCACAATCACATCCACCGTTCCCTGCCCCCTTGGATGCTGGTCATCAATGTAGGCGCACATCACACCCGGGATGGCCTCCACGGCTGCCTTCAGCTTGGCCGATGTGGTATTGGTGGACAGTTCCTCCCAGCTGGACAGGGTCCGGCTGCGTAAGCCGGCTTCGCTCTCTTCATCTGCCCCCTCGGAATATATCCATCCCTGCCGGTTCGTGACCTGCGACACGCCCTCCATATATAACATGCTTACCCTTATCTGGTCCTCACTCACATTGTAGCGCGCTCCGGCCGCTTCCGCCTCCACCAGCACGCTGCCCTCCGCCTGGCCCGCCTGTATCACTGTATCCTCTAACGCGTAGTAGACCAGCTCATCCCCATTGATGTCCGGGGCCGTCTTAAACATGTGCCCCTTCGTTATGATCAGGGCCTGCCCGTAATCAGACCGGATAAGTGTCACATATCCCTGGGTCCGGGTCGCCGCCTTTCGAAACTTGGAAAAGTCCGCGGCCTTCAGTTCCAGCCACCTGCCTTCCGCATGCCTCAGGAACTGATTATTCAGGATGGTCCGCGCCAGCCGGAGCAGCTCGATGTGTATCTGCACGCAGATACGTGTCAGCCAGTAAAAGACGCCGCCACTGCCCCACTTGGTGATGGTAAACCCTTCCGCCGCCAGCTCCTCCTTCAGCTCCTGCATCTTTGCATCGGCATCCGGTACCGGTATGATTTCATCCAGAATGCTTTCATCAATCAACGAGTTTCACCTCCGCCCCGTCCAGTTCCAGATTCATCTGGTAGGACACATCCTCATTTGCAATCTTAAATCCCACATGGATGTTCACTATGTCATCCTCCATCCGGGACACGCCAACCTCAATGCTGTGCGGGTTGATTTCCTCCCGTTTCTTTAACTTTTCCGTGACCCGGTTCTTTATCTGCAGCTCCTCCAGTTCGCCTATCTCCCGGTGGCAGAAATCCAACAGCGACCATCCGTAATCGGAATCAAAAAAACATTCCCCCTCCATGGTCAGGGCCTCCAGGCGGATGTCCTGCAGGAAACAGTCCAGGCCGCCCGCCAGTGCTTCCTCTCCCGATGCCAGGGGGACCGGCTGCCCGGCATCGTCTAACATCAGGTCCGTTGCCGTCAGTATCATAAGCATCTCCCCAGGATGTACGGCCGGCACTGCCCATATAAAAGCCCGACTGCCACTACATCCCCTTTCTTCAGGACCTGCTCCGTCCTTATATAAGGAATCGCGGGAAAGGCTTCATCCGTCTCCCCGTTTTCCTTCAGCAACCGCAGCGTCACATACGATGCCCCATCCTTCACGGTCCCTTCCATCACCTTTGCCTGGCACAGGGCCGGATGGCGTATATGCGGATAGTCTGTCCCTATGGTCTCATTCACCGTCAGTTTGACAAATTCGTCAAGAAAACCGGCCATTTTGAATCCCCTTCCTTCCAACTAAAATGATACATACATCCTCACGCTTCCCGTTTCATCCGCCTTCACCCGGACCGAGGTCACAAGGGCCTCCCCGTCAAACTTCCGGTGTCTTATCCGGATACGCTCTCCCTGGTGAATCCACGGGACCCCGATGGTCTTGATTTCGTTACCGCCGTTCCATTGGTTGAAGGAAAGGATGTTCTTCCCTTCCTCCAGTACATAGATAAGCGTCTGCTCTTCCCCGGTCCCCCAGAAAAACCGGCCGGACCGGAAATAAAAGGATGCCTCCAGGCCCCAGACCCGGCCCACCTCCTGGATAAGCTCCGCCACATTCATGCGCGGGACCGGGACCACATCCTTTTTGGAGTACATGGTATCGGACAGGCGGTAATCCGCAATCCCGGCCCTTCCAAGGCCGAACCGGATGATATCCTGCGGACAGCAGTCCAGGAAGGTCTCCTTTACGTAGGTCCGTTTCAGGAACAGTGTATCGTCCAGTATCCGGTAAGGCCCCAATGCCTGGCCGTCCTCCATGTATCCGGTTAAGAGCGTGTCATATTCCCCATCATAGCCCAGTTCCACCTGAGCCGGGGCCATGGATGCAAGGTCCAAGAGCCCGGCATAACCGGGGTCATATTCCAAGGTGGCCCAGCTGCACTGCTCCCTCCGGCTGGAATGACATTCCACACGGATTCCCTGCGTGAATACCTGGTCCCCAACGGTTATCCGGAACCGTGGTGTAATCAGTTTCCGTTCTGCCATGCTGCCTCCTATGTATCCCGGGCCGGGCTCTCCGATGTCTTATCCTTAATCCTGGGGGCCTGACCTCTCTGTGTGTTCAGATATTCCTGGTAGTCGCTACTGATTCCCTGGGCTTGTGACATCCCTGCCTTGCTGCCGGAGGATGAGGTTTTACTGCTCCCCGCCGCCTGGGTCTGCACGGTAACCGGCAGGTACTCCCAAAATTCCAGTGCTGCCTCCCCATAACTGTTCTCTGTCTTCTTGGACAGGTCGATTCCTTTAAAATACACCCTGCTCAGACCGCAGGCCGCGGCCTGGCTGTTCACCACCGGCAGCGGTATGGCGGTCGTCTGCCCTGGCGGCTTAAACAGTAGCTGGATGGTCTGCACCATACTCTCAACACTTTCCCCGGCACTGGGTTCCAGCAGTAGGTCCACATTCATCTTCAGTGGTTCGTACCCATTAGGCTGGTAACCCAGGGTCACGTTGTTGTCATCCGTCACCGCGTCAATCACGGCGGCCCCGGTTATCTCCAGCTTCTTTACGAGGCCCGGGACGGCCACCCCCGCCACCAGCATGGATGTATCCTTTATGTACAGCATTCTTCCTTCCTCCCAGCCGCTTTCTATGCAGGCGTGACCGATACGTTCCCGTTGGTCTTTTCCTTGATGTCGTCAATCAGCTTGAATAAGAGCGGCAGGTCCTTCAGCCGTTCCAGGGACACATGCAGCTCCAGGCGTTGGATGACGGTCCCGCCTCCCTGCTGCCTCTGGCTCCATATGTTTCCCTGGCCGGACGGTTTCCTTTCTTCCTTCCCTCCGGTCAACAGCCTGGCAAAAGCCGCGCCTCCTTCCTGGTTTTCATCCCTCAGTGCCTGGAATGCGTCCCTCGCCGTATCCGCCGGCAGGGAAGCCGTCTGGCTCATGCCGGTATGGATGGTCTCAAACACACGCCGGCCGGACAGGGTAAGCTGGGACAGGGGTCCCTCCTTCGCATCGGAAAAGGGCAGCATCTGCCGGATTCTGGACAGAGCCCCCTTCACCGCCTCCACCGGCTTGTTCACGGCGGAACGGATTCCTTCGGTAAAGGTCTCCATTATCTTGACACCAGACTGTTTGAACAGACCTACAGCCCCATCCACCACACCACGGACCTTTGCCAGGCCCTGGCTCCACAGCTCCTTAATGCCGTTCAGCTTTCCTCCCGTCAATGTATTCAGGAAATCAAAACCTGCCGTATAGTAGCCCTTGACACCTTCTACAGCAGCCGCTGCAATCCCACGTATACCTCCGCCATTCTGCTCATAGGCATTTTTCATGTTATCCAGCTTCTGTTTGACAGTCCCGACAGCAGCTCCCATCACGTTGCCCATTACATTCCGGACCGCCTCCATTCGGCTTCTGACAGCCCCGCGGACCCGGTTAAACACATTGGATACCGTGGAGACAATCGCGCCGCCAATGTTGAAGAAGAAGTCCTTCATGGCCTGCAGGCCCGCCCGTACTTTCTCCACACAGGCATTCCAGACGTTCTGGATGAAGGCGGATACCTTATCCCAGTTCTTCCAGAGCAGGATAAGCCCGGCCGTCAGGGCCGCAATTCCGATGACAATCCAGGTCACCGGATTGGCTAACAGGGCCGTTGTGAAGCCCCACACACTGGATATCAGGCCCGGAAGGGCCGCAGCTGCCGAAGCAATCCCCTGCCGGACCATGTTGAGCAGGCCGGCCCCCATGGCCTTGATTCCATCCGCGGCGTACATCCCGTAAATCCGCAGGGTCTCAAAGCCGCTTTTTAAGCCGCCCACCATGCCAATGGTCCGTGTTATCGCCGTCCCGAAGATGCCGATGATAGAGGTCACACTCCCCGTCACGGTCAGGAACATGCCGAGGAACAGGACCGCATTTAGGATGCCGGTTGCAAGCCCCTGGTTCTCCGCAATCCATTCGGACGCCTTCCCCACGGCCTGCCCCGCCTTCCCAATCCAGTCATTCACAGTGGGCAGCAGATTCACCCCAAGCTCCTCCGTCACGTTGTGTAACTGCTGCTTTAACACCGTGTACTTCTGGGATTCCGTTGCGTTGATAGCCGTTGCCATCTCCTGGGCAGCGCTGCTTCCTCCGCCCAGCGCATCATACATATCCAGGATGCCCGTCTGCAGCTCTCCTGTCTTCCCGTACAGGAGGTCGATAACGGCCACCGCCTCGTCCGAGCCAAAGGCCTCTTTTATCTGTTTCTTCTCCACCGCGTCGATGGTATCGCCGTACTTACCTTTCAGGATTCCCAGGATTTCCGGCAAGCTCCGCAGTTGGTTGTTGGCATCCAGGAAGTTGAGTCCCAGCTTCTCACCCGCCCCGGTGGCGGCATTTAATAACGCCTTATATTTGGTGGCTGCCTCGCTGCCCGACATGGTGGCCTGCAGCATGCCCAGCACGGACAGCTGCTCCTCCAACGGCACATTGGCCGATGTGGCGGGCCCTCCCCGGGCGCTGATGGCCGAGCGCCTATGAC
>OBWW01001166.1_pt1 | contig 13096 bp, 13 predicted proteins | sample 1538091 | NCBI WGS metagenome assembly OBWW01 (sample SAMEA2580125, study PRJEB22360) | human gut metagenome | biome: human gut; feature: human-associated habitat; material: faeces | place: Denmark | collected 2008/2010 | reverse complement strand
GTGAAAGTCCTTTGTTTTCGGTCAAAAAAAGAAGGGACTAAGCCAGAATGCCTTGATTTTCAAGGTCTTTCTGATTTAGTCCTATTATCGCACAATAATCCTTGACTACCACACAATTTGCTGCGCCGGATCGCACATCGTCCATGACTGCATGAAAGCCCGGACGGTCAAAGGTCACACCGGAAATACCGTCATCTTTGCGGATCTCGTGCAGCCGGAGCTCCGGCCTCCCATGGACAAAATCGGTCAGCATAGTGATCTGGTTGCTAATGGTTTCGCTCTGTTCCTTGTCGCCGTCCTCGCGGGATGCGCGCACATAGATATCTACATCCCAGATCTGTCCATGTGATGCAGTTGATGATGCAAAAAAAGCACTCATAAAGGTTTCCTCCCAATGGACCATCCAATTCGCAGAAACCTTTATGCGTGCTGTATTTTCTGATCCGCTCCAGACACATTATAACACCGCCTCGCGGCGTCCAGCTTAAATTTCAGGTTTCGGCAACAGACAGATCCAAAAAGCTGTACCTCAAGGCGGAGCTGGCTAGATCATAGTAGAGAAGATCGTCTTCAGCTGTTCCTCCAGGGTCGTTCCTTCCTCAAACCCCACCTTCACCACGATCTTTCCGCATTTGTAGCAATAGGGATTTTTAACCTGTCGGATAAAAGATGCGATCCGCTCCTCCTTCGGAAGGGAAGGGTCGATTTGGATATCCTTCAAATCGACCAGATCATCAGGGGATACTGTTTGGACATCCACAGCCTCCAAAGCAGCAAGGTCAATTTGTTGGAGCGCATCCAATTCATATTCACTCAATCTCGGCACAACCTTTCTGTTCGCTTGTGTCTTATAGCTATTCAGAGGCAGCCTGTCCATATTACTTTTTATATCCAACAGCACTATCCCCTCAGGGTGCAGAGGGTATCAAATATCTGTCAAAATGAAGATTGCAGATCCTAAGCGTCAAATGAGGGGCCGTCCAGCCCCTGGAAAGGCTGGGCGGTCCCTCATTTGATGCTTATGCAGGGAAAGCCTGTTCCTAATATGGAAAACAGGAGTGGCTCGCTCACACCGCGCCACTCCGTTTAAACCTTCGTATCATCCTGCCCAAGGTGCCTTTTGTCCTGTCCGTACACTTGCTCCCCGATTCAAATACTCTCTTCCCATCCGTATATCAATTGTTCTTGATCTAGAATCTGCTCGTAGGCTTTCGCAAATAGGAAATCCATATTGGCATAAATAGACCGCATGGTCTCTTTATACAGCTTCCGCAGACACCTGGGATTTCCTTTTCCTTCTGGTATTTTAGCCTCCAGACACATTCTTCGGATACTGTCGGAGATCTGTGTCCTCCGCATCGGTTTTTTCTGTCTGGTCAGGAACAGGGGGCCTGTTGTGATCCCGCTCCGCTTTGCATAGGACAAGAGCTCCTGACACAGGCACTTTGGGAGACGGATGATCTCTCTCCCGCCGCCTCTGTTTATCACCAGTTTTCCCTCTTCTGCGGCCTCCACTGTCAGCTTGGATGCCTGCTGCACCGGAAGATCAACATTAGCAAATACCTTTATCAAAAAATAGACCCGCTCGTTCTTCAACGCCTTTGCCGTCTGCAGCATACGCAAATATTCGTTGCGCGTCAGCTCCGGCAGCACCTCGTCCGCATCCACCATCAGGGTCTTGATCTGAAATTCCCTGTGCCCCAGGAAATCCGCCAGGGTATTTCCCACAGAGAGGAATCGGTTTACCGTGCGGACCGCATACGATTCCTTTTGAAGGTTCTCGCTCCATTGCCTCAGTGTATCCCGGTCCATCACTTTCTCTTCCGGCAGCCACTGATACAGCATCTCCACAGCCTGTCTGTAGCTTTTAATGGAGCCCTGATCCATTCCCTTATTTTTCATGTATGCCTCGAAGCTGTCAATGAGCTCTGGTGTCAGTTTGACTGCATCATTTTGCGGCATCAAAGTGCCTTCCGCCATATTCCCCGGATATTGTATCTGATGATCCATATCGTCCCACCCAGTTTTTCCTCTTTTATAAATGCCTGTCCGACAGCCTGCACTTTCTTCTGCCGAAAAATAATTTCCCAGGCAGTCTGAACATCGACCGCCTTGAACAGTGCCCGCCGTCCCCTGCGTCAGTGCCAAAACTGACCAGCATCTTTTCTATCACGCTGTCCATGCATCGAAATTCTTCGCGATCAAATTTTACTGATGTTCTGCGGACCCACTGCGGAAAAAGGGCATCAGCCCAACGCATCACTTTTCTCCTGAACTTCTATCCCGCTTTCAGGCAGTCCTTCCGCCCCCTTATGTCAGCGCTGAGACTGCATCCTCCCCGCGGTCAAGCCGGTACAATCCGCTCCCATCCTCTGATACCAGGTAGGTATCCAGGATCTGGTGATCCTCTCTTCCGTAAGCATTGATGCAGTAGCAGGGCATCCCGTCCACCATCACGATCCCCTCCTCCGGGAACAACAGATAGGAACTCATATCACTGCCGCTCAGTCCCAGCCTCTCCGGAGGCATCTCTTCCAGAAAGTGCACCGCCTCCTCAACTGTAAGGGACTCTGCCTCCTCTTCCGCCCCTTCCAGCAGAACAGGCGTGATAGAACAGGACTGTGTCTGCCATCTGATCTCCAGGGCAAAGATTCCGTCCCCTTCTGCACACTTTGTTCCTACCGTCACCTCCCCCCTCTCCGCCTGAAAGTCAGGCTCCTCCTTTGGGGCGTCTCTGCTGCCCAGAATGGAGCAGTCATAATTGTCCTCCAACATCTGCACATATTCTGCCGCGACCTGGTTTCCGGACTCGAGCCCAGAGTATTCATAGGTCGGCTGTCCCTGGGCCTCATCTGTGTCCTGGTCCCCGCCGGCCTGTGTATTCTCCTGCACCGAACAGGTCATTTCGCTGCCCAGGGCCACCAGCTTGGTCAACGCGGGCAGTGCATCTGATCCGATCCCATAATTGTCGGGCGGCTCGGCTCCTCCGCCGCATCCCGTCAGGGTCAGGCACAGCGTCAGTACGCCTCCCGCCAGATTTCTCCAGCTTCCTTGTTCCATCCGATCACTCATATTGGATCTCCACTCTATCCCCATCATTCAGCCGCTGCTGAAAGGTGCAGTCCGCACCGTTCACTGTAAGCCGCACCGGCCGCTCTGCATGTTTGAAGTCGATTCCGGACCGCTCCAGCAGGTCCATCAAATAGTAGGGCGTACCATCCGCCTTCCCTGGAAGGGGGAGCGGTCTGCCATTAAGTTCGATCTGTATTGGCGCCCCAGCTGTCTTCTCCTTCTCCGGCCCCTTTTCAGATACCTGCACGGTTTCCAGGCTGTCGCCCGTGCTGAGAGGAGTGTCCGGCGCCAGCAGTTTTCCCTGGCACGCCAGTCCTCCCACTCCCAGCTGTCGGCTCAGCTGACCCGCGTTCAGTTCCTGATCCTTTCCCGCCTTGGCCGGCTCGAACTGGATCACATCTCCCGCATGGACTATCTGGGAGGGCTTTGCCTCCACTCCATTGATCGCAAGCCTCGCCGGGAGGGCAGGTTCTCCATAAAAAACAGTCCGTTTCCCATCCAGGTAGAGCATCAGGCTCTTTCCGCTCCGGCCCAGCAGGTCGCTGTGGGTAAAGCCATTCATCATCAGAAGCTCCAGCACTGTCACCCTCCCGCTCCGGAACAACTTTGCCGGCTTCCCGTTGAGCACGACCCGATAGCTGTCGCTGATCAGTCCCAATCCTGCTGAGACCGCGATGCCCAAAGGTGTGGTATATTCCGGATCGTCCAGGTCCTGGATATCGGAGCAGGCGCTGTTCTGGAAGTACCGTCCGGCCACAGCTACCCGTTTTCGGTCCATCTGCAGCGCATCTGCTACCCGTCCGCTCAGTCCTGCCAGTTTGCTGCCCCCGCCAGCCAGAAACAGCGCGGAAGGCGGTCTCTCATTCAATTCCAGGACCCGGCGGGCGTCCTCATCGGCCAGCCGCTGGACCTCCGGCTCTATCATAGAAAAAATTTCCTCGTCCGAACAGCTCTGCTCCACACCTACCACGTCTTCAAAGGAAATGGGTGCCCCCTTCCCCAGCTGCATCTTGATCCGCTCCGCAGTGTGGTAGTCCACAAGGCACGCCCGCATCAGCGCCTCTGTGATCTCATCCCCGGCCACCGTAGCCATTGTGTAGCCCACAACGCCTCCATCCCGGCACAGAGCGATATCCGTGGTCCCGGCTCCAATATCCACCAGCGCCAGATTCAGCAGGCGGATGTCCTCCGGGATGGCTGCGTTCAGGGCCGCAATCGGCTCCAGGGTCAGGCTCGCCACCTCGAGTCCCGCCTCCACCATCACTGCGTACAGGCTGTCCACCACTTCGCTGGGCAGAAAGGTAGCCACCACGGCCGCCTCCAGCACCTGCCCTGTGTGTCCTTCCAAGCTGGTCATGGGGTAATGGTCAAGCCGAAGCTGTGTAACAGTGTACCCCACCAGAAACATCCTCTGCTCCTGCTCCTTATCCTGAAGGGTGCGTTCCGCCGCTGCCACCGCCTCCAGCTCCAGTTGGCTGATCCGCTCTCCCTTCACGATCTCCGGAGCGGAGAGCTCCAGACAGTACTCTCCCCGCTCCGTTCTCAGGGCTCGGCCGGCCGCAGCCACACAAGCCCGCTCCAGCTTTCTCCCGCTTCGCTCCTCCAGGCTCTTCGTCACCTCGGAGACTACCTTTGCCACCTGCCGGATATCTTCGATCTGTCCATCCAGCATGGTACGTCTCTCATGCGGCCGCCTCTCCACTTCGAGGACCCGCATTTTATCCTGCTCCTGCCGGGCCAACAGCCCGATCACGCTTCTGGTCCCAATGTCCAGTGCATAGATCAGATCCTGTTCCTGGTCCGAGTGTCTGCTGGTCTCTTCCATGGAATTACCCCCTTACGAAAGCGGGAAGGCTATCTTAAAATTTCTTTTAAGACAACCTCCCCACCCCGCCTGCTTATCTATCTGCCAGATATTCTTTTTCAGGTCCTGGCTGTGCCCCTTTTTTCTTTTCGCACAGCTCCCGGCACTCAGTATTTGCTGAACCGGTTCTCTCCCTGGGACAGCTCCAGCCCACCGACCGGAATGGCGGGCTCACACTGGCCGACAGCGGGCTCCTCAGTTCTGGCACTTCCTTCCTTCAGCCGGAAGCGCTGGATCATCTGCTTCATGACGACCGCCTGGGAGGAGAGCTCCTCACTCGCGGCTGCAGACTCCTCGCTGGTGGCGGAGTTGGTCTGGACCACAGCAGAGATCTGATCCACGCCCGTGGTCAGCTGAGCGATCGACTCGGACTGGGCAATGGAATTCTCCGCCAGCTGATCCAGATAGTCAATGGCAGCACCGGAATATTCCACAGTCTCCTCCATGCTCTTTACCACATCTTCCACCAGAGCGTTGCTCCGCTCCACATGAGCAATGGCATTTTCGATCTGCTTCTTTGTCTGCTTGGCCGCCTGGTCCGACTTGGAAGCCAGATTCCGCACCTCATCCGCCACTACGGCAAAGCCCTTTCCGGCAGAGCCGGCCCGTGCGGCTTCCACCGCCGCATTCAGCGCCAGAATATTGGTCTGGAAGGCAATGTTTTCAATGGTCTCAATGATCTTTCCAATGTCTGTCTGGCTCTTCAGCACGTCGCTCATGGCCTGGCGCATCTCCTGCATCTTCTGATTGCAGGCCTGGGTCTTTTCGCCGGACTGGTCCGCCTTTTCCTTGGCAACTCTGGCAGTCTCCGCATTCTCCTGTGCTTTCTGGTCCAGATCAGAAATGGTAGCGGAGAGCTCCTGGACTGCGCTGGCCTGCTCGGTAGCGCCCTGCGCCAGCGCCTGGGCCCCATTGGACACCTGTTCGGAACCGGCAGACACCTGCTCCGCACTGACACCGATCTGAGACAGGGTATCGCTCAGGTTTCCATTGATGACCCTGACAGACTTGAGAACGGACTGGAGTACGCCAACATACATGTCCACGTTTTTGGAATGTACGTCAAAATTCCCGTTGGCCATCTCTTCCAACAGATAGCACTCATCCGCAATGACTTCTTTTAAAACATGCTGGCTGGTACGCAGGGCCTCACACATATCGCCCAATTCGTTCTTGCTTTTGAATGTGACCGGGATATCCATGTTGCCCTCGCTAAAGCCCACCAGGGCGTTGCGGACCTCCTCTGTGGGGCCGGTCACATTCCGGATCAGCGCAAACGCCAGGACCAGAACACCGATGGTAGCAGCCACCATAGCGGCAATAATCGCAAAGAAAGTTCCCTTCACGCTGTTCTCGATTCTGGTCCGCTCCTCGGCCATGCTCTTTTCCAAAAAAGTATCCAGTTCAGTGGCCGCATCCCCCATCTCTGTCTGAAGCGGGGTATCCTCATTGTAAATGATCTCTTTTGCCTGCTCCAGATAGAGCTCATTCCCGGTGCTGCGATACTGCTGGTAAAGGCCCATGACCTTTTCCGCAACCGCTCTCCACTCGCTGTTAATGCTGTCATACTTTTCCAGCAGCGACTGGTCCTCGATCTGACTGGGCCATGTCTCATACAGGCTTTTGGTATAGGTCTGCATCGCCTCCAGAGCCGCTTCCGCCTGCGCGATCAGGCTTTCGTTGGCACTGCTTTCGGGGACCAGAAGCGCATCACGGTAGTTCCGGCCCGCCGTAATGGCATTGACCCGCGCATTCAGGATGGCCATATTGGTCTCCACATCTTCATTCATAAGCATCTCATACTGGCCCCTTTGATTGTTCATCATCATGAGGGAGGCAATAATGAGCGCTACAGAAATCACAATAGTGATCCCATATCCCAGGATCAGACTTTTTTTGACCTTCATATTTTTCAGCATGGCAACTACTTCCTTTATCTATTTTATATTTATCTCGATCAGTTCTGCGATACTCTGCTCTTTCTACATCACATCTCCATACCTTCCATTTCTCACATCTCCAAAGATCCTCCCGTCCACCAGAGTGATCACACGCTTTCGCATGAGATTTACAAAGTTTTTGGCGTGCGTGGCCATGATTACCGTTGTACCCAGGCGGTTAAGCTCTCCGATCAAGTGAAACAGATCCCATATAGTGTCCTCGTCCAGACTTGCGGTAAGTTCGTCCAGCACCAGCACGGATGGGCTGTTGATGATGGCCCGGGCCAGCTCCACCCGGCGGCACTCTCCCAGTGATAGTTCCACCGGATACCGTTTCTCCACATCCTTCAGTCCGACCATACACAGCGCCTTCCGAATGCGCTCTTCCATCGGCACCTTTCTCCGCCCCCGCCCTATCATGGATGCCATGGCCAGATTCTCTTCAATGGTCCGCTTTCTCATCAGCTGGGAGATCTGCGGCACATAGCCGATGCAGCCCGCCTTTCTGGGATGCCCGAATCTGCGCTGCTGCCCTATGGGCACATTGTCCAGATAAACCGCTCCGGCAGTGGGAGTGATCTCCCCCGCGATCAGGTTCAGCAGAGTGCTTTTCCCTGCGCCGCTGCTGCCGGTAACAAAGACAAATTCCTGCTGTTCAATGGTAAGGTCGATCTCTCTCACCGCGGGAACCGCTTTCTTTTCCTGCTGATAATATTTACTCACCTGTTCCAAGCGGATCTGTGGCATACTACGCTCCTTTTCGCCCCTTTTTCTCTATACATCAGGGCCCGGATTTGCTATAATCAAATAAAGAGGAGTGGTTTTTTTGTCCCGTCGATCAAAGTCTCATTTCAGGCGCAGGCTGGTCCTCTGGGGCCTGCTGGCCCTGTTGTGCATCGGTCTGACCGAGCTGGCGGTCTGCGCCTATGCCGACCCAGCCCTCTTTCAGAGGATCACAGCCCCTGCCTCCCGGCTCTTTCAAACCGTCCGCACCGCCGGTGCCGGACTTTTGGACCAGCTCACACCGGAAGAGGCCCCTGTCAGCCAGCTTGCCGGTGATCCTGCCATTTCGGAGGCACCGCCGATGGAGGACGCCAACATTACAGAGTTCGCCGTCCGGGCCGATAGGGAGATCCTGACCGGCGGCACAGTGGCGCTGACTTATTACAATCAGGGTGAGGAGCCTTGGGCGAGCCGGCCTTTTGGACCAGATCCGATCTCCGGCTATGGGTGCGGTCCCACCGCCCTGTCTATGCTGGTCTCCTCTCTGACCGATCAGGACATCGACCCGGAGGAAATGGCAGCGTGGGCCTATGAGCACGGCTACTGTGCGCCCGGAAGCGGCTCTTATCTCTCCATCGTAGAGGGGGTCTCCCAGGCATATGGGCTCAGTGCTGAGTCCGTCCCGGACCTCTCCCCTGGCGAACTGCGTCAGGATCTCTCCTCCGGGCACATCTTTGTAGCTCTGATGGGGAGCGGCCACTTTACCAGCTCCGGGCACTTTATTCTCCTGCGCGGGGTCACGCTGGATGGGAAAATCCTGGTGGCTGATCCAAACAGCCGGGAGCGCAGCCTGGCCGCGTGGGACCCGGAAGTGATCCTTGCGGAGCTATCCCAAAGCCGCTCTTCCGGTGCGCCGCTCTGGCGCTTCTCCACCCTAAAATGACATCAAGCTCCCTCTGCCGGCAAGATGCCGGCAGAGGGCTTTTTTCCACCAAACAGCGGCCTGACTCAGCTTTGGTAAAAAGACTCTCTCCCCGCCAGCCGCCTGCTCAGAGCCTTGTCCGCCTGAAGCGTCCGCTCTAACAGCGCGCGGTTCCGTTCCACCTGGAGGGACAGGGCCTCTCCCTCCACTCCCGCCGGTTTTTTCCCGGACAGGATCTGGCGCAGCAGATCGCCCTCTTCCTTGGGCAGTCCGCCACATTGCTTTTTCAGCAGTTCCTTCTGATCTCTAAGCTGGTTGATCTGCTCCTGACGCATGCTCAAAAACAGCCGCACCGATACCTGATCCTGGCGGTCTACCGCATCCAGCAGCTCCCGGGTGATATCCTGCACCTCGGACAGGGCCCGATACATTGCCCGTTCTGCCGCCAAGGCTGCGTCAAGCTCCTGTTTGCTCAGCATCTTCTGTCTCTCCTTCAGCGGTCCGTCTGACTTTTATCCGCCTGTCGGAAGCTGTCCCTCAGTTCCGCCGCCATTCCTTTGACCCGGGAAAGCTCCTTCTGGTTCCTTCCATTTTTGACCCGGCTGAGCTCATAACAGAAATATTCATACAGGCGGTCCAGGTTCTGGCTGATCGGATACTGGCGGTCCAGCGTGTCATCCAAGTACCGGATGATCTTTACACTTCTGTCTACTGCCGCTTCAAAAGCAGGATAATGCTCCCGCTCCAGTTCGAGCTCTGCCTGGGTCAGCCGCTTCACCAGCTCGTCAAAGAGCAGGAGCAGGAGCTCTCCCTGGGTCATGGTGCTTAACGAGTCCTCCCGGTAGCGTTGGTATCCTCTCATATCCATAGGTGTTGGAATCCTTTCTCTCCTATCCGGCTCAATAGCCTCCCATTAAACCGGAAAGTGTGGAGCTCTGGGAGTTCATCTGCTGGATCAGGACCTCCAACTGAGTGAACTTGTTGGTATAATAGTCCACTTTGTTGGACATCTTATCCTGCCATTTTTCGATCTGTTCATCGATCTCTTTCATCTGATTCAAAAGTGTATTGTCCAGTGCCGCTGTGGGAGAGTACTGCGATCCCGCCTTTTCGATCAGGATGCCCTTTACATCTCCAGTCGTGGCAGCATAGCGGTCCGTCACCTTCTGAATCATCGTCATGAGACCATCTGTGGCCGCTCCGTTGTCCTTGCTCTTGGTGAAGGCATCCCGCACCTGGTCCGGGTTGGTCTCCAGAGCCTCCCGCAGCGCAGTCTCATCCAGGCTGATGGTGGTCAGTCCGTCCTCATAGCTGGTCTTGATCCCGATGGAGCGCAGGAAGGAGCCATCTGCACCGCCTGGCGCAACAGCGCTGCGCAGTGCGTTATACAGAGAGGACAGGTCCCGGTCCATAAAGAGGATCCCGGTCTTGGCCTTTTCCTCATAGGCCTTGATCTCACTCTCCGTCATCCCCTCTTTGTCCTTGTCGGTCAGGGGCTTGTACTTGGAGCCGTCGGACTGTTCCAGCGGCATGTCAGAGTACGCCTTCTTCACCTCGGAGACAATGGCGTTGTAATCTTCCACCATGGATTTGATCGCATCCACAATGGTGTCCGCATTCGTCTTGCTGGTAAAGGTAACGCCCTCACCGTCTGTTTTGAAGAGGTCCTCCGGCTTTTTATTCTTCAGCTCCTCGCTGGTAATGGGGTCCTTTCCCACACCATCTGCGGCATTAAACGTTCCGCTGAAGGTGATATTCATTCCATCCGCCTCAAAGGTGTTGGAACTGCGTGTGAATGTCATGGTCTCACCGTTGATGGTGGCCTGGAATATGGCGTCCTGTCCTTTCACATACCCGGGAGCATTCTCATTTGTTACGCCGCCGAACAGGGCGGCCGCCAGATCCGTTGCGTTTCCCTGTCCATCCACAGTCCCATATTCGATCTTACCGCCCTCGCCCGTCTCTTTGGCTGTAAAGACGAACTGGTTGGTGAGTTTGGAATAGCTGACGTTGACCCCGGCCTCTGTATTGCTGTTGATGCCGTTGATCACAGTTTCCAGCGCGGTGTCCTTGGTATAGGTCCCAATCTCCACCCCGTTGATTTTCATGGAATAGAGCTTGTTTCCCTCGCTGTCGATCCGGTTGCCAGCCTGATCCACCAGATTTCCCGCTGTGTCATAATATTTCCCATCCTTTTCGATGGAAGGCTTGCTTCCATCCTCCAGTCCCTCGCCTCTCAGGGCAGTCAGACCCTTCATATCCTCTCCCAGCAGATCACCCAGCGTCCGGCTGGTATCCAGATATGAGGTCAGGCCATTCTCCCCCAGGCCCAGCAGCTCGTTGACCGAGGAATTGACGGACAGGGTGTTTCCATTGGCCACCTGGAACGTGAGGGCGTTGTTCGCATCTGTCGTTCCTACGGTGATCTTTCCGGCGCCAAAGGCGTCCGCAATGGACTTATTCAGAGCATCTACAAAGTTCTGTAAATAGTCGCCTACCTCCTCTACCTCGCCCACTTTGATCTGCTTGGTCTGCCCGTTAAGGGTGATGGTAATGGGCTTGTCCCGGAGATACTCTGTTGTGGATACGCGTTCGGTCACGGCTTTGTCAGTATCCAGCCGGATGCTGCTTGATTTGCCGCTGATGGTATCCTCCAGCTCCATCACCATGTCCTTGAAGTCCCCGGAAGCTCCGCTGATATAGATGCTGTTCCCGGCACCGGATTTGTCGCTGAACCCGATCCCATGAGGTCCCACTTCTACCCCGATCACCTCAGAGGCAGAGACCACATTTCCACTGGAAGTGGTGATTTTCTGGTCGGCCAGCTTTTTCTCTACCGCTTCCTTAAACTTATCCAAGTCCAGCTTTCCGTCTTTTCCGGAAAAATCCTCCAGCTCCCCGAAGTCCAGGGTGATGTTCTGATTTCCATAAGTCAGCGTGAGCGATCCGCTCATGGTGCTGACCTGCATCTCCTTCCCCAGATCGATCTCCTCACCCGCTACGGTGATCTGACCTTTCTCCGCATGCGCGCCCAGAGAGTTGTTGACCGTATAGCGGGCGGCGGTGGCAAGCTGGGCCACCGCATTGAGCACCACATTGCTGCTGGTCTTTCCAGAGGCAGTCACCAGATTGGAAAACGTCCCATTGGGGGTGGTCACCACCGCATTGTTGAAAAAGCTGGAACTGAGCAGGTTTGTGCTGGAGGTATAAGAGGCATATTTCCGTGCGAATTCCACCAGTTTGTTGGAAATGCTCTGGTACGCCTGCTGCTGCCACTGGAGCACCGTGCGGTTCTGCTCCAGTCCCGAAATTTTCTGCTGGTAGCCCTGGACCATTCCCTCGATCATGGATTCCGTGTCCAGTCCGCTGGCCAGTCCGGAGATGATGTTGGAATTTCTGTTTCCATAAATGCTTCCGCTGGAGGTGCTGCCAGTCAAGCTTCCGATCGATGCCATGTTTCCTTCACTCCTTTGACACGGCTGTCCCCCCAGGACAGCACTGTAATAGATTGACAATCCAGTTTATTTTGAGTAAAATCAATTTGCACATCGTTTTTACTCCTTACTACCTCGCTTTTTATATCGTCCGGAATCGTCAAAAATTAAGAGCTGATACCGCATTTTCTTGCGGCGCCCTTATGCCAGACTGCGCACAGGCTTTTCCGGAACTGACGAAAGGAGAAGTAAAGGGGTATGTCACCAACTATTATCTCGATCACCAATCAGAAAGGCGGCGTCGGAAAGACAACAACTGCCTGCGCCCTTCTGTCCTCCCTGCATAACCGCGGGGCCAAGGTCCTGGGCGTGGATCTGGACCCGCAGGGGAGTCTGAGCTTCAGCCTCGGTCTTGATATTGAGCACTGCGTCACGATCTACGATGTATTCCGCGGGACCGCTTCCCCTGAACAGGCCGTCTCCCCTACAGATACCTGCGATCTTCTTCCAGCCAATATTCTTCTCTCCGCAGCCGAACTGGAATTTCAGAAGCCGGGGCGGGAATTTCTGCTGAAAACCGCCCTGTCAAAGCTCCAGGACCGATATGATTTCATCATCATCGACACTCCTCCCGCCCTTAATATTCTGACCGTCAACGCCTATGTCGCCACTGACGGCCTGATCATTCCCATGGCGCCGGAGGTACTCAGCCTGCTGGGCGTCTCCCAGATCAAAGAGACCATTGACAGTGTGCGGGAGTATTATAATTCCCGCCTGCGGGTCATGGGCATTCTGCTCACTCGTTTTAATCCCCGGCTGAATCTCAATCGGGAAATGCTGGAGCTCTCCCAGCAGATGGCGGAACAGCTGGATACCAGAGTATTCCAGACTAAGATCCGTAACAGCGTCTCGGTGGCGGCGGCCCCGGCTCACGGGATCAGCATCGTAGATTACTCTCCCCACTCCAAGCCCTCCCAGGATTATGAGTGTCTGTGTGATGAGCTGGCCGGCGCCGCCTTTCCCCGCAGGACCCATCAGGATGGGCCCGGGAGGGATGTGTGATGGCGGGCAAAAACAGCCGAAGCAGCAAAACGGCCCATGTGCTGAATCTTCTTTCCGGCGGCACGCCGGAGGTAAAGCC
>OBWW01001163.1_pt1 | contig 13110 bp, 10 predicted proteins | sample 1538091 | NCBI WGS metagenome assembly OBWW01 (sample SAMEA2580125, study PRJEB22360) | human gut metagenome | biome: human gut; feature: human-associated habitat; material: faeces | place: Denmark | collected 2008/2010 | reverse complement strand
CGCGTACTTGCCGGCGCCGGGGGGCGGCCCGGGGGGGCGGAGCCGGCGGGCCGATGCACCGAAAGCGGCGGTTCGCCGCGTGAGGCAGGGGCCGTATGAGCATGAACGCTCATACGGCCCCTGCCTGATTTCCGACGCTTTGCGCAGGCGGAGAACATCGGTGCACGAGTCGTGCTTGAGTCTGTGCGCGGTGAGATGATTAGACCGGTGGTTGCCTCGCCGTGGTTTGGAAGCATCCCGACTTCCCGGCTCGCGGATTGGGAGCCATGTGAATTGTCGAGGAAAGGACGACCATGAACGCTGAGGGGAAGAAGAAGGCCAAGGGCGGCAAAGGGGGAGTGCAGCTGTTCCAGCCGATGACGTTGCGCGGCGTTACCATGCGCAACCGCATCTGGCTGCCGCCGATGGACACGTATTCGGCGGTGGCGCAGGACGGCAAGCCCACGCCGTTCCATTACCAGCATTATGTGTCCCGCGCGATGGGCGGATTCGGCATGATCATCGCCGAGGCCACCGCGGTGACGGCCGACGGGCGTATCTCGCCGCGCGATGTGGGACTGTGGAACGACGATCAGGTCGCCGCCTGGCATTGGATCGTCGACGGCATCAAGCAGGCCGGCGCGGTGGCGGCCGTGCAGCTCAACCATGCCGGACGCAAGGGGTCGACCGGCTGCTTCGGCGTCGGTTTCGAGGGGAAGAGTGTGCCCGAGGATGCCGGCGGATGGCGTACGGTCGCGCCGAGCCCGATCGCGTACCGTGGGCTCACCGATCCGCGCGCGTTGAGCGTCGAGGAGATTCACGGTCTGGTTTCGGCGTTCCGGGATGCCGCGCAGCGTGCGGTGTGGGCCGGTTTCGAGGCGATTGAGATTCATGCGGCGCATGGGTATCTGATCTCGCAGTTCCTTGACCCGCTGTGCAACGAGCGCGCGGACGAGTACGGCGGCGATATCCACGGCCGCATGCGGTTCCTGCTGGAGGTCGCCGATGCGATTCGCGAGGTGATTCCCGACACGGTGCCGCTGCTGGTGCGCATTTCGGCCACGGACTGGGCCGCGGGCGGCTGGGATCTCGATCAGACGGTCGATACCGCGTGCGTGCTGAAGCAGCACGGCGTGGACCTGATGGATGTGTCCACCGGCGGCATCATCGCCGACGTGAGCATTCCGGTCAAGGCCAACTACCAGGTGCCGTTCTCCGATCAGGTGCGCGAACGCGCCGCAATACCGACCACCGCCGTCGGCCTGATCACCAAGCCGAAGCAGGCGGAGAAGATTCTGCGTGCGGGGCAGGCCGATGCGGTCGAGATCGGCCGTGCCGCGCTGCGTGACCCGTACTGGCCGCTGCGCGCCGCCGCCAAGCTCGGCGTGCCCGTCTCCAAGGCACCCTACCAGCCGCAGTACATCCGCGGCGCCTTCCCTGAGGACTGAGCGGCAGATAAACGTAGACCACCTCCAGTCATGCTACGCATGACTGGAGGTGGTCTATGGCTGCGTCGATCAGGCGTCGATGCCGACGGCGTCGCTGATGTGTTCGAAGCCGTCGCGCTTGAGGAGCGCCGCGAGGCCGCGCTTGAGTACGGTGATCTGCTGCGGTCCGCGGTACATCAGTGCGCTGATGAACATGACCAGGCTGGCGCCGTTGCGAATCTTGCGATATGCCTGCTGCGGGGTGAACACGCCGCCGATGCCGGCGATGGCGAAACGCTCGCCGTATTCACGGTAGACCTGCGCGATGCGCTCCTCGCTGGCCACCGTGCACGGGCCGCCGGACAGGCCGCCCTCCCACTGCTGCGGAATCTCCAGGCCGGTGCGGTCCTTCTGGAGGTTGGCGATGCTCAGCCCCTGCACGTTGTGCTCGGCAAGCACGTCGAGCAGGTCCTTGAACTCGGGCCACGTCTTGTTGAGCGGCATCTTGACCAGCGTCGGCTGCGGGCGTTCGATCTTGTCGAGCTCGGTGAACAGGCGGTCGAGCGCGTCCGGGTCGGCGGTGAACGGCTCGCCGGCATGGGTGTTCGGACATGACACGTTGACCTCGACCATGGCGCTGCGTCCGGCCGCGCGGCGCATGGAGATGCAGTAGTCCTCGATGCCTTCGTCCAGGTCGCCGCACTTGTCGTCGTTGGTGCGTGCGATGGAGACGGACACCTGCATCGTCTTCGCGTTCGTCCACGCCTGCTCCGCGCGGTCGATCACCTTGTCGGACCCGTCGTTGGCAAGGCCCACGTGCACCATCATCGAATCGTATTCCGGAAGACGGTGGAACCACGGCTTCGGGTTGCCGGCGCTGGCGCGGGAGGTCGTGGAGCCGACCGTCTCGAAGCCGAAGCCGACGTTGTCCATGAGCACAGGCATGTCGCAGTTCTTGTCGAGGCCGGCGGACAGGCCGAACGGGTTGGCGAAGTCGACGCCCATCACTGTGGTCTCCAGCACGGGGTCGGTGTAGTCGAGCATCTCGCGAAGCAGCCACATGAGCGGCGGGATGCGTTTGGTGACGTTGCAGAACTCGATCATCTGGTCGTGCGCCACATCGGGGGTGTGGTTGAAGACGAAATTGGGTTTGATGATGTTCTTGTAACCGAAAGTGAACAGGTCGGTGGTTGCTTTGTTCACCGCGTCGTGCCAGAAGTTTTCCGAAACATAAGCCATGCCCTCCATTGTGTCACGCACGCGAAAAAACGGCAACGATGCGGTTGCGCGGGTGCGGTCGGATCCGGCGGGTGGGGGAGAGTGCGGTAAAAGTGATGTTTTGTTCGTTTTTATGGAAGTGATGTGCGCAACACGCATGTCAAACATTACGAAACGCACATATTGGTTTGGTTTATGCGCGAACATGTGCGATAATGTTCACATGATATCCTCACAACGTCAACATCTGATACTGAGCCGTCTGCGTACGCGCGGCGCAGTGCGCATCACGGCGTTGTCTAAGGAGCTCGGCGTTTCCGCGATGACCATTCGACGTGACATCGCCGATCTCTCTGACAAAGGTCTGCTGAAACGCGTGCATGGCGGTGCCGTCAGCACCAGCGCATTGCTCAGCGAGCCGCTGTTCTCTGTAAAGTCACAGATGGACATTGGTCTCAAGGACGCCATCGCACGTGAAGCGGTGCAATATGTGGCCCCCGGCGATGTGATCGCCATAGGAGGCGGCACCACGGCCTACGTGTTCGCGCAGCATCTGCTGGAAAGCCAGCAGGCGTCGGGCATCACCATCCTCACCAACTCGATTCCGGTCGCCGAGCTCGTGCAGGCGTTGGAATCCAAGGATGTGGAGGTGATCGTAACGGGCGGTGTCACCACGCGGTCGAACTCGCTGGTCGGGCCGATCGCCGACAAGGTTATCGCGTCGCTGCGCGTCAACACCGTGTTTCTCGGCACCCATTCCGTGTCGATTCCCCGTGGCTTCCTCATGCCGAACTCGCTGGAGGCGGCCACCGACATGGCGATGATGGGCATCGCCGACCGTACGGTCATCCTGACCGACCACACCAAGTGGAGCTGTACATCACTATCGTTGTTCGCCCGGTTCGACCAGGTGGACACGGTCATCACCGACGATGGCCTCGACCACGAGTCCATCGCCAAGACAAGGGATTTGGTAAAGGAACTCGTTCTGGCGCACCAGAGCGAACACACCGAAGAAAGTGAGTGACACCATGGCAGAAATCACCAACTACACCCCGGGAGAGTATGCGAAGGAGCATATCCGCATCACGCCGACCACGCTGGCCGACGGACGCGACTTCTTCTATCTCGACGACGATCCGGAATACGTCTCCGGCGCCAAGACCCGCGAGCTCAAGGACCCGCGCCCGCTGGACTACCGCTTCGCCCCGCACCTGGACGCCGACGGCAACGAAGTGCCGTACGCCGCCCCGCAGATGCGCCGCGACCCGCTGACCGGCGACTGGATCCCGATGGCCACCGCCCGCATGAACCGCCCGATCACCGCCGGCCCCGGCGCCACCGCCAAGGGCAACCCGCTGGCCGCGCGCAAGCCCGGCGACCCGTACCAGGACGGCGAGGTGCCGGACACCGACTACAACGTCGTCGTGTTCGAGAACCGTTTCCCGTCGATGGTGCGTGTGCCCGGTGTCTCCGAAGACGTCACCTACGTCGACGGCAACCCGCTGTGGGAGAAGAAGCTCGCCGCCGGCCGCTGCGAGGTCATCTGCTTCGACCCGAACGAGGACGGCCTGCCGGCCGACCTGCCGGTGTCCCGCCTGCGCACGGTTGTTGAGGCATGGGCCTTCCGTACCGCCGAGATCTCCAAGATGGAAGGCATCGAGCAGATCTTCCCGTTCGAGAACCACGGTGCCGAGATTGGCGTCTCCCTCGCCCACCCGCACGGACAGGTCTACTGCTACCCGTTCATCGCCCCGAAGATGGAGAAGGAACTCCAGCACACCGAGGCCTACCACGAGAAGACCGGTGGCAACCTGCTTAAGGACATCATGAATGCCGAGCTCGAGGCTGGCGAGCGCATTGTGATGCGTAACCACTCTTGGGTTGCTTACGTGCCGGCCGCCGCCCGCTGGCCTCTTGAGATCCACGTGGCTCCGGTTCGCGACGTGCTCACCTTGGACGAGCTCAACGACGAAGAGCGTTGGGACCTTGCCTCCATGTACTCGCACCTCCTGAAGCGCGGCAACGCGTTCTTCGACAAGGGCGACGGCAAGGGCATGGACCTGCCGTACATCGCCGCCTGGCATCAGGCCCCGATCCACGACGCGCGTCGCGAGAACTACCGCCTGAACCTGCAGTTCTTCTCGTTCCGCCGCGCCGCCAACAAGATCAAGTACCTCGCCGGCTCCGAGTCCGGCATGGCCGCCTGGATCTCCGACACCACCCCGGAGCTCATCGCCAAGCGCTTCCATGAGCTTGGACAGATCGACATCTCCGACTGACAACGTTCTATGGGGGAGTCTGGCCGAACCGGGCTCCCCCTAGCAATATCCACTGCATATATAGCCATCACACAGAAGAAAGAACACCAATGACTGCTGTTGAATTCATTGAGCCGTTGTCCCGCGAGGATGGTGTCTCACGGGCGACGAAGCTGTTCGTCGATATGTATGCCACCGCGCCCGAGGGCGTGTGGGCCGCTCCCGGCCGCGTGAACCTGATCGGCGAGCACACCGACTACAACGCGGGCCTGTGCCTGCCGATCGCGCTGCCGCACCGCACGTTCATCGCGCTCAAGCCGCGCGAGGACACCAAGGTCCGCGTCGTCTCCGACGTGGCGCCCGACAAGGTCGCCGAGGCCGACCTCGACGGCCTCAAAGCCCGTGGCGTGGACGGCTGGTCCGCCTACCCGACCGGCGTGGCCTGGGCCCTTCGCGAGGCCGGTTTCTCGCAGGTCAAGGGCTTCGACGCCGCGTTCGTGTCCTGCGTGCCGCTGGGATCGGGCCTGAGCTCGTCCGCCGCCATGACCTGCTCGACCGCGCTGGCCCTGGACGACGTGTATGGTCTCGGCTACGGTTCCTCCGACGCGGGCCGCGTGACGCTGATCAACGCCGCGATCAAGTCCGAGAACGACATGGCCGGCGCCTCCACCGGCGGCCTCGACCAGAACGCCTCGATGCGCTGCACCGAAGGCCACGCGCTGCTGCTCGACTGCCGTCCGGAGCTCACCCCGCTGGAGAACGTCTCCCAGCAGGCCTTCGACCTCGACAAGTACGGTCTGGAGCTTCTGGTGGTCGACACCCAGGCGCCGCACCAGCTCAACGACGGCCAGTACGCCCAGCGTCGCGCCACCTGCGAGGAGGCCGCCCGCATTCTCGGTGTCGCCAATCTGCGCGTCGCCGCCGATGGCATCTCCAAGGCCGACGACCAGTTCCAGGCGCTCAAGGAGACGCTGGATGCCCTGCCCGACGTGACGATGAAGAAGCGCGTGCGCCACGTCGTCACCGAGATCGAGCGCGTGCGCTCCTTCGTGCGTGCGTTCGCCCAGGGCGACATCGAGGCCGCCGGCCGTCTGTTCAACGCCTCTCATGATTCGCTCGCCGCGGATTACGAGGTCACCGTGCCCGAGCTGGATGTCGCGGTGGATGTGGCCCGCAAGAACGGCGCCTACGGTGCGCGCATGACCGGCGGCGGCTTCGGCGGCTCCATCATCGCGCTCGTCGACAAGGGTCGCAGCCAGGAAGTCGCGCAGAAGATCGCCGACGAGTTCGAGGCTCGTGGCTTCCATGCGCCGCGCGCCCTGCCGGCGGTTGCCGCGCCCAGCGCCAGTCGCGAGGCCTGATTATCGCAGCGAACGGTTCTCAATAAGAAACGTGCGAGGATTCCTCACAAAAGCGCACATATGAACAATCGGCGGAAGCCCGGAATTCCGGACTTCCGCCGATTGTTTTGTTCGTTTCGCGCGCGATGAGGCTCGCACCTTTCTTATTGAGAACCGTTCGCTGCGACAACCAAAAAAGAGAGCGGATTTCGCCGCTCCCTTTTTTATCTATCTCAGATCACTTCTCGCAATCCTCGTCCTTGCTTTCCTTGATCAGGAACAGGGCGATCAGGGCGAGCAAGGACATCACGGCGAGGTACCAGCCGACGGACTCGACGGCGCCGGTCGACTTGACCAGTGCGGTGGAGATGGCCGGGGCGAACGCGCCGCCGAGGATGGCGGCGAGGTTGTAGCTCAGGCCGGCACCGGAGTAACGCACGTGAGTCGGGAACAGCTCGGGCAGATAGGCGCCGCAGGGGCCGAACAGGCCGCCCATCAGCGCGAAGCCGACGCACAGGAACAGCATCACGGTCAGGACGTTGTGCTGCAGGGACTGCATGGCGAACAGACTGAACACCAGCGTAGCGAGCGTGGTGGAGATCAGCACGGTCTTGCGGCCGAGCTTGTCGGAGTAGATGCAGGTCACGAAGATGAAGATCGCGAAGAACACCACGGAAACCATCTGCATGGCTAGGTATTCGTTCTGGCTGAAGGGTGGCTTCATGACCTTGACGGCGTAGCTCAGCGACCACGTGCCCAGCACGTAGAACAGCGAGTATGTGATGCCCATGGCGAAGGTGCCGAGAAGCACTTCCTTCCAGTATGGCAGCAGCGAGCGCAGCGGGTGCTTCACCACGCGGTCCTGCTCGACTGCCTTGCGGAAGATCGGGGTCTCGGTCATGCGCAGACGCACGTACAGGCCTATGATGACGAGCACTGCGGAGCACAGGAACGGGATACGCCAGCCCCAGGCCTGCATGGCCGTGGATCCGAGCGTGGAGTCGAGCAGCAGGTTCAGGCCGTAGGCGCAGAAGAAGCCGATCGGGGCGCCGAGGTTCGGGAAGGAGCCGTACAGGGCGCGCTTGTTGGCCGGGGCGTTCTCGGTAGCGACCAGCGCGGCACCGGACCATTCGCCGGCGAGGCCCACGCCTTGGCAGGCGCGGCAGATGCACAGGATGACGATGGACAAGGCGCCCAGCTGCTCATAGCCGGGCAGCAGGCCGACGACGAACGTGGAGATACCCATCGTCATCAGGGCGACGACCAGCGTGGTCTTGCGGCCGATCTTGTCGCCGAAGTGGCCGAACAGCATGGAGCCGAACGGGCGGGCGAGGAACGAGACGGCGAACGTCAGGAACGCGTACATCGTGCCCAGCGCCGGATTGGCCTTCGACGCGGCCGGGAAGAAAATAGTGCCGAAATAGCTGGCGGCTGCGATGGAATAGCAGTAGTTGTCGTAGAACTCGATGGCGGTGCCGACCATGGAGGCGGCGATGATCTCGGGAACCGAGTCCTTCTTCGCCGCACCGGCCTTGGACACGGCCGCGGTAGCAGTAGCAGACATGAAAGTCTAACCCCTCTAATTCATTCAATCTCTGATACGAGCCGGCGCCGCGACCGATTGTGCGGTGCGTGGTCGATATGCTCGCGGGTAGCGGGGTGCGTGGGCGTCGTCGCCCGAGCTTGTGGCCCCAGCGATGCGCTCACACACCGCTGTGCTTGATGTAAAGGTGTAGTCGACTTATGAAAGCGATGGTAATACTGCTCACATTGTGGACGATTGTCCGTTTGCGCCTGGATGATCCCCGCGTGAACAATGCCGACGTCGGATTCGGCCGATGGCCTGCGGACACGCCCAAATGGACGGTTCGGCAGTATTTCACGCCCGCTCCATATACTTGACACTACTTGCAGTAATCGGTTTCGAGCGGGGGAGTCCCATGAACAAGGCAATCATCACCGTCGTCGGCCAGGACACGGTCGGCATCATCGCGCGCGTGTGCACGTACCTGTCCGATCACAAGGTCAACGTGCTGGATATCTCACAGACCATCATCGACGGCTTCTTCAACATGATGATGATCGTCGACTACTCCGGCGCGGACAACGAGTTCGGCGTGATCGTCGAGGACCTGGACAAGCTCGGCGAGCAGATCGGCGTGCGCATCCGCTGCCAGCGCGAGGAGATCTTCACGAAGATGCACCGCGTCTGAGTCTCGAAAGGAACGAATCATGCTGAATATCATGGAGGTCCGTGAGACCAACCAGATGATCGAGCAGGAGAAGCTTGACGTGCGCACCATCACGATGGGCATCTCGCTGCTTGACTGCGCGGCGGACAGCGTCGACAAGGTGTGCGACAACATCTACGACAAGATCACTACCTACGCCAAGGACCTGGTCGCCACCGGCGAGGCGATCGAGCGGGACTACGGCATCCCGATCGTCAACAAGCGCATCACCGTCACCCCGATCTCGCTGGTCGGCGCGAGCTCGTGCAAGAGCGAGGACGATTTCGTCAAGATCGCGCACGCGCTCGATCGTGCCGCCAAGAAAGTCGGCGTCGACCTGATCGGCGGCTATTCCGCACTGGTGTCGAAGTCCATGACCCCCGCCGAGGAGCTGCTGATCCGCTCGCTGCCCAAGGCGCTGAGCGAGACCGACATCGTCTGCTCGTCCGTCAATGTCGGCTCCACCAAGACCGGCATCGACATGAACGCCGTCGAACTGCTCGGCCACATCATCAAGGACATCGCCGCGCGCACCGCCGACAACGACTCCTACGGATGCGTCAAGTTCGTCGCCTTCTGCAACGTGCCCGACGACAACCCGTTCATGGCGGGCGGTTTCCACGGCGTGACCGAAGGCGATGCGGTCATCAACGTCGGCGTGTCTGGCCCCGGCGTGGTGTCTCGCGCGCTCGACGCGGCGGTCGGCCGTGATTTCGAGTTCCTGTGCGAGACAATCAAGCGCACCGCGTTCAAGATCACGCGCGTCGGCCAGCTCGTGGCGCAGGAGGCCTCGCGCCGCCTCGGCATCCCGTTCGGCATCATCGACCTGTCGTTGGCTCCGACGCCCGCGGTCGGCGATTCGGTCGGCGAAGTGCTGGAGAAGATCGGCCTGGAGCAGGTCGGCGCTCCCGGCACCACGGCGGCGTTGGCAATGCTCAACGACCAGGTCAAGAAGGGCGGCATCATGGCGTCGAGCTACGTCGGCGGTCTGTCCGGCGCGTTCATCCCCGTCTCCGAGGACAAGAACATGATCGACGCGGCGGCATCCGGCTGCCTGACGCTGGAGAAGCTGGAGGCCATGACCTGCGTGTGCTCGGTCGGCCTTGACATGATCGCCATCCCCGGCGACACCAGCGCCGCCACGATCTCCGGCATGATCGCCGACGAGGCCGCCATCGGCATGGTAAACCAGAAGACCACCGCCGTGCGCGTGATCCCCGTGGCGGGCAAGGGCGTTGGCGAGATGGCCAACTTCGGCGGTCTGATGGGCTACGCTCCGATCATGCCGGTGAACCAGACGAGCTGCGAGGCGTTCGTGACCCGCGGCGGTCGTATCCCGGCCCCGATCCACAGCTTCAAGAACTGACGGGCTGCGCGGCGCTCCTCGGTGAGCCGGTGTCGCAGCGATATCGCTGAGCTGATAGTGCCGATATCTCAAGCGGCCGTTTCCGCATGTGCGCGGGAACGGCCGCTTTCATTATTATCTCCATCCAAGCCGCCTGACGTTTTCTTCCCCTCCCCGTCACCGATTCCAGCAGTGGAGTACTGATGAATATCGGCGGGGAATTTGCTGGGCATCAGGTTACTGTGCATACACTTGCAGCGTAGGGGAATAGAGAAAAACGACGTTGAATTTATGACGTCGGCAGAAGGCGCATGACATGCATCAGACACAAGCATCATCCGATTTGGCCTCATCCGGCATAGGGCATCCGTCCCGTTCTCCGCTGCCGTGCCGTCCGTGTCGCCGTGTCGCCTGCGCCGTCTGCTGACGGGTAGTGTGGTTCCGTTGCTGGCCGTCGGTTGTGCGTACCTACTGATTCCCGCGTTCGGCCACGCGATTTGGTATGACGAGAGCTATTCGGTGGCGCTCACCTCGCACGGGTGGAGCGGCATATGGAATCTGGGCTCGCTTGACGTGCATCCGATCGGCTACTACATGCTGCTCAATCTGGTGCGGCTCGTGTTCGGCGAACATGTGGTGGCGTACCGTCTGATGTCGGCGGCGGCATCATGTGCACTGGTCGTCGCCGGATACGCGATGAGCGCTGGGACTGGGGAGCGCGCGCCGCACGGCTGTTCGCGGCGTTGGCGTGCTTCGCCCCGCCGTTCATGCGCATGGCGTTCCAGATTCGCATGTACTCATGGGCGGTGCTGGCCGTCGCGATGTGCTTCCTGTTCGCGATGCGCATCTGCATCAAGGCGCGCGGCAGTGGGCCCGTGCGCGTGAACGAGTGGATCGGATTCGCGCTGTTCTCCCTCGCCGGCGCGTACCTGCATTACTATGCGGTGCTCGTCGTGACCATCATCAATGCGATCGTGCTCGCCGTCGTATGCGCACGCGCCGTGGATCGCGCAGATGCTGTCGCAGGTGCGCAGTGTGTCGTCGGGGTATTGGATTCATTTCGAGTTCCCAATGACGTTGATCCGGCTGATCGATTATCCGCTGATGGGCGAGGGTGCGCGGAACATCTATGATCCGGCGAACGATATGCCTGCCGACTATATCGTGAAGGCCGTCGGCGGGAACGTGCACCGCAATGCCGTCATCGTCTCAGACAGTCCCCGCATACTTGGCGTGCTCGCCGCATCCGGGCGCCGGGATATTCCGCTGCGCTACGCGTTGTGGACTGAAGACGCATGGTGGGATCAGCGGGCTTTGCCGGCGTATCTGGACCGGGTTCGCGTCTGCCACAGCTGGGATATGGCCGTGCAGTCTGATACCAGGCAAGTCGTTGTGATTCGCTCGTTGCCGGCCGGCCCTGCGGGAGAGGCCAGACCGGGCAATGGCGAGGTCAAATTGGGTGGATTCATGAGAGGCCTTTCCGGCCGCAAGAGCCTGCGCAAACATCGTGTGTTCGTGCGGCCGTATGACCAAGACGTGGGCCGTGTGGGTCTTCGACGTGCGTCGGTAGATGTTGTTGTTGCGCCGTCTTGCCGACTTTGCCCTGTGCCAGGCGCGGTTCTGACATGGTCGTGGGCTCGGCTGGGGTTCGCAGATGGCCGGGTGTGATTTATGGAGCGGTCTCGTCCTCGATTGTGTGCCACACCAGGGCGAAAAGGGGTGTTTTGAGCCTAGTGTGGCACAATTTGTGCCACAGAATGAAATGTAAGCGCCTAGAATCCATGTCGTGGCAGTTGGTTGTTTCACGATATCATTGGAAAATGGCCGAAACCGTCTGTTGTAGATAATCGATGTCGAAACCACCTGTGCCACACCAGGGCAAAAATAGGTGTTTTTGCCCTGGTATGGCACGCAATCCGCGACTTGTCTCATGGATCGAGATAAGAGATATCGGATATTGATTCAAGCGGTGAGTGGAATGGTTGCGCTGTTTAAACCACGCCTCCGAGGGCTTCATGCCGACCGGGAAATGCATCGTGACGTGGAAATCGTCATGGATTGCGAGGTATAAGGGGCTACACATACGCTAACAACGCGTCACTGTGCGTGGGCAGCGTCACTGTGCGTGTGCCCACGCACAGTGACGTACCGGCAAACCCTTGATATTGCAATGTTTTTCAGGAATCGTCACTGAGTGTGCGTCCACGCACAGTGACGACTTCCACGCACAGTGACGCACTTCGTGCTCGCGCACTGCCGGCAATTGTGATTTTGCCTCGCGAGGCTCATGGTTTCCTCGCTCGTCCCTGTCGGGACTTGCTCGGCGTCGCTACTCGGAAGCCCACTGGGCTTCCTCCCTACGCTCCGTCCTGCAATTGCGGTCTCGCTGCGCGAGTCTCAATGTTTTCCTCTCTCGCGCCTGTCGGCGTTCGCTCGGCGTCGCTACTCGGAAGCCCACTGGGCTTCCTCCCTACGCTCCGCCCTTGAACCCTAGTTGGCGCCAGGCTTCGTAGATGGCGATGGAGGCGCAGTTGGTGAGGTTCAGGCTGCGCAGGCTCGGGCGCATCGGCAGCCGCACCTGTTCGGCCACGTGCGGGCCGGCCATGATGTCCATCGGGTCGGGAATGTCGCCCGGCTCCGGCCCGAACAGCAGAATGTCGGTCGGCTTGTACTCGACCTCGGTATACAGTTTCGTCGCATGCGCGGTGAACGCGATGATGCGCGAATTCGGCATCGACTCGACCAGATTGTCGAAGTTCGGATGCAACACCACGTGAGCCATGTCATGATAGTCAAGCCCGGCACGACGCAGCTTGGTATCGCGAAGATTGAACCCCAGCGGCTCCACCAGATGCAGGATGGTGCCGGTCACCGCACACAGGCGAATCGCCGACCCGGTATTGCCGGGGATGCGCGGACTGTAATAGCACAGATGCGGCGTGACCGTCTCCGTCGCGGCAGCCTTCTCGGCCGACAGCATCGCGTCCACAACGCTGATCGGATTGCCGTGCGCGTCGGTCACCAGCTCGTCGGGACCATAATTCGACTTGCGGTAGCCGTACTCGAACATCTTCTCGACCTTCGCCTCGGCCTCTTCCGCACCCTTGGTTTCGCTCATCATCCCGCCTTGTCTCTGCCGGTTGTCTTCGACCTTCGAGCTTAAAACAGCCCATACCCGTAACAGCTGCTCGAAGGAGAGACCATGAGACAATTATTCCGCCGTATCACGACCATATCCGCCACATGCGCGTTGGCCGTTTCGGCTGCAGCCGCAGTCGCGGGGGCCGCCCGACCCACCAAACGTGTTCA
>OBWW01001160.1_pt1 | contig 13149 bp, 15 predicted proteins | sample 1538091 | NCBI WGS metagenome assembly OBWW01 (sample SAMEA2580125, study PRJEB22360) | human gut metagenome | biome: human gut; feature: human-associated habitat; material: faeces | place: Denmark | collected 2008/2010 | reverse complement strand
TTTGCAAATCTATTTCTTAATTTTGTTCAAAAACGAAAATGGTCACTAAATTTTTTTCTTGGACTAAATTGATCCAGTCGGACATTATACTATTATACTATCTTCTCTACTATCAATCAATACTGATTATTGAAAACATCTACTATTATAGTGTACAAGCTTTCAATAAACCCTTATCAATATCCCCATTGCTAATCCCAGTCAGTACTCTTTTTTCGAAAAGTGTCTCCCAATCTGGCAACAAATCATTTACAAATTCATCCATATTTTTTGCGGCCTTCGGTATCAAAATTGGCCTCCTATCAATATAATGTTCGACCGATACAGCCTGAGTTGCATGCCCCAAAGCTACTGATATGGCCTTTAGCGATACGTTATTGTTATATAACAATGTAGCATGTGTCCTTCTTAGACTACGCCATTCTACATTTGGCAGGCCACATTTTGCAAGTAACTTCTTAAATGGTTCAAAAATATATGCCCGGCTCCTCGGCCTCCCATAAGAAGAACAACAAACAAAATCGAGATCCTGAAAATAGCCACTGCGCCTACGCATCGCTGCCTCATACCACTTTCTCTTCTCAAGAATAGCCGCAAAGACGCAGTCTGGTATTATAAGCTCCCGGCTGCTTGATTTTGTTTTAGGATTAATCTCCTGCCTAGTTACCTGTTTCACATCAATCTGTTCCGGAGGTTTAGTATAATCCTTCCCCAGTTGTCTTCTTATCGAAAGTACTCGCCTTGTGAAATCAATGCCGCTATACTTAATCCCGATAATCTCACTTTTACGTAAACCCATACAAACAGCAAACAAGACTTCCATAAAAATTGGAGAATCTACACTTGCAAGCAATAACCGTATTACCTGGTCAAAAGAAAGAGTACTCGATGTGTCTATATGGATTTTATTATCTGTCGCAGACGTAGGCGTTCCGCGCAATGCGACAGGCAATTTGTAATTCTTTGCAGGATTAACGGACACCAAACCCTCAACTTCTGCAAATACTAGGGCACTTCTAAGAATCACAAGATCTTGTTTTGCTACCCCTAATGACACGCTTGAAGCTATTGAAGATAATGCCTTTGTTAAATGTGACTGATTTAAATCTTGCAACCATACACTCCCAATCGTTGGCTTTATATGATTCTTTGTCTGATAATAATAGCTATCATATGTATTTGCCTTATGCTCTCTCTTAACTACATTTTCCAGCCACCAATCCATATACTCACCAAGCTTGCATCGCGGCTGATATACATACTTACCGTAATGTAACTCCGCTATTGTCTTGTCCCTTGCTTTATTAGCCTGACTTTTTGTAGAAAATCCGCCTCTCTGCTGAACAACTACCTTATCGTGTTTTTCAAAAGTCAAAAATATCCTAAATGCGTACTTTCCTTTTAACTTGAATGGTGATTTTACATCCCAATCTATAATCGAGCCATAATCATACAGCATGCTGCTCACCCTCTGAAAGAGATTCAGAGAAAAGCGTATTCATAGTCTTAGAAACCTGCTTGAGTCCCTCCATAATGCCGCAATACACTACAAACGTTGTCTCCTCAGATTTATGCCCCATAAGTGCGCTAAGATAATGTATTGATTCACCTTTCTCCACTAAAAATGTTGCAAACATATGCCTAAGATCATGCGCAGATATAACGGATAGTCCCAACTGCAAGCAAATCTTTTTCATCTTAGCAGTCAAAAAACTATATTCCCTTGGATATCCCATCTCATTGCAAGAAATATATCCAGAATCCCTATATCTATTACCGTATTTTCGTTTATCTTCCTCTATTCGCTGTATTCTGCGTCTCAAAACTGAAAAAATAACAGAAGGAAGCGTTAAAATACGAATTCCGCTTTCCGTCTTAGGCGGCTTTACAACCCAATGGCCATTACTCCTTTTCCCATCCACCCAATCATACTCCCACACTAACTGACGCTGTATAAATACAGTTTCCCGCTCAAAATCAAAATCGGAAATATGTAACCCAGCAATCTCACCTCTTCTAAGTCCTCCAAATAAGGCAAGCAATATTTCAAGGAAACAAATCTCATAATTCTTAGCCGTGTTCAAGAACAAATGAAGCTCATCCTTACTTAGTAGCTTTATATCTGGTATATCCCGCCTATATCTTTTTGAATTCTCAACAGGATTCTCTGCTAACAACCCCTGTGCTATTGCTCCGTTAAATACAGAATTGAGAACCTCCCTAACCTTCTCGGCAGCTGTATTACTACGTTTTGATGCTCTTACCAGCATATCGTTTATGATCTTTGTACTCACTGAAAGCAGCTTCATAGCACTATCCGAAATCTGCAAAATATAACTATGAACTACGTAATCGTAAATACTCTGCGTTGCATATGACACAGTCGGAAAATATACCTGATATACCCAAAATATCATAAAATCGACAAATAACACATCTTCTGGATGCTTACCATATAACTGTGTTAGCTGTGCCTGAAATGCAGCATCAGAAGCATCTCTTGCTGCGCACGCCTCCTCCTTTGAGGAGAAACCACTAACTTTACCGTATTTAACTGTAAATCCAACTAACTCACGTTTTCGATAATACCACCTTTCACCGTCAAAGTTTACTACGCTTGGCTTCATTTTACTCATTTAAACCTCCAATCACTCATCGGATTTACCTATATTACAGTCACAATTGCTCTGCCCTTCGCTACCCGAGCCACTCATCAAAAGACTTCTTTGGTATTCTGTATAGTTTTCCTATTTTAATTACCTTAAATGGCTCGCCAGTCTCATATACATTTTTTAAGAACTCATAAACTGTACTCTTGCACATCTTTAATTTAATCTGTAGATCCTCTGGAACATACACCTGTGAGTCTTCTTGGCAAAAATTTGTCTTCTTGTACATCAAATCGCCCCCAACCTATCAAAATCTTCCTCTGCACATATGCTATATAAACTATTGTCTCTTTACTTTTCTTCCGACAAAATATTCCTGTGTAATTGCGAAAACAGCAACAATTTATGTGTCTTCCTCGATTATTATCCCCCTTCGTACATCAATCTCAAGTTTAGTGTCTAAATTTACTTTAGTACCCCTACTTCTGTAGTCTAAATTGTGAAAAGGCCATATAACATTAAATCCCGTTTGGCAATATACCAAACGGGATTTATTTTTCCGGGGAAGTTTATTGTAAAAAATAGGAAAAGTTACTTGAACAAAATAAGATGCCGTGTATCTTACCTCTAATGCCACCGCGCCAGTGACATCCGTCGAATAAAAGTGCAGTGATACTTATCCGCAACTTATTTATAAACGTCTTATACCATTGGTTATTTCATAAAACAATTATTGAGGTGATTCAATGAAACAACAGCGAGAGGTAATAACGATATGCGATATTTGTGAGAAACCATACAAATCCAATCAAATCAGTCCATTTATTTGCGATGATTGCCTTAAAAAATCAAATAATTTTGCGAATGATGCATCGCTGTACTGCAGCGAGTGTATGTCTGAAATTAACAAAGGAGAGCCGTATCACCTTGATGACTCCAGGCTGGTCTACTGTGACACCTGTTTTAGCTACACAGGCAGCAGCTCGATATTACCTCACAGGCACAAAAAATTTCCATTATTCTACGGTGACAAATCCACAATGAAATTTTATGGAGTTGAACCAGAAGCAGATGGCGGCGGCAAGTCAAACCCGAAAGCAAGTAAATTATTAAAGCTTATCAACAGTAAGCAAGAACTTATCTATATCAAGTCTGATAATAGCTTATCCAAAGGCATTGAAATAGTTACGCATCCAGCAACGCTTCAATTTCATCAAAATGACATGCCGTGGGAAGAAATAACAGATTCACTTAAGAGTATGCACTACAAAAGCTACAAAACTTCCACCTGTGGGCTACATATCCATATAAATGGGTGTGTCTTTACTTTGTATATAACCTCTGATAATTCTTTCACATTATACCTCCTCTGCCACAATAATTTGTGTTAGCCCTAATAAAATGATTCCATATCTATATCCCCAACTATGGAAACAATATAAGTTTCTCCATAATTGGTAAAAAAGTACCTATCCCCATATAAAGAAACATGGCTCCCGAAATGGGTGCCATGTTTCTTAGTTTAATATTGAGCCGCTATATCTTCTGCCAAATCAAAAGCTATATCATCCAAAAACTGCCTAAGTATTTTTACATAGCTAATATTTCATTGAGGATAGTACACTTGTACTTTGATTTCTTTTAGTCCCATCTTGAATTGCAGTTCTTCGCCTCGTTAAGCAGATGATCCACTTGTATCTGTACGATCTCCTCGAGCTGCTCTACTCTATCTTTGGGAAGATTATAATTTCCAGATGTATCAAACTTGAACCCATTCAGAACTTTTAAATGTGACAACTGTTCTGATGTAGCAATTTCTTTAGCTCCAGAGATAAAATCTCTGTACAATCTTGGATACCTAGTCGTAGCATACTCAAGCATTGTGCCAGGATTCGAAGCCGGGTATCTTGGATCTACATGATAATAACATAGAAGTGACACACCATTATCATATATTGGCGCCATACCTTTTATCTCAAATGTATCTGCATCGCATATCACACCAAAATTACCAAAATGCCTGTCCTCGTTAAGAATTAACGCATCTGTTATCAGATACTCTGAAAGCTGTGCAATCATACCATTCTTTCTGCAGATATCTACCAAATCCTCAAACTCGAATCTCTTGTCAACAGCAAAAACCTCAACCGGTAGCAGCATTTCCGACTTAGTTGTAAACAGTTCACATCGTGATACCAAATGCCCCCTGTATTTTATAATATCATACCTCGCATGATTATACCCAAGTATATCCAATATTTGTGACGCATACATCTCGCTATAAACTTCTTTACCTGCGTTTGCAGCACCAGACGATCCCTGTTTATACAGATAAATCTTACCGTCCTCTTCCCTATGCCAGCACTTTGCATATGTTCCGTTTGTTCCGAACTCTGGTGATGTTGTAGAAAAATGCTGCCCGTACATTCCGCCATCGAAAGCGATCTTCTCGATCACCTCATCGAACTCATTATCAAATAGATTAACCTTGTCCCAAGTGTATTTGTCGTCTTGATTAACCCAAAGAGTATCTGTTAGTGATAACCCTTTAGAAAAGTCTATGATACCTTTAGTATCTCTAAGCCCAAGGCTTGACAACAATGTATCCATATGCTCTCTGTGCTTAGTAATACTTCTATATTCTAGCCATGTATGAAAATCTCTGATAAACCATGGCTGCAAGTACACTTTATCAATATGTTCACGCCAACCAGTAAACACATCCCTCTCCCAATGGAAGTCAATAAGCGGTACGTCTTTATTCATAAGGGTATACATCATGTCACCTCACAATGCTTTTTATTCATTATACCAAAAAAGCGCCATCTACTCAACGCCAAGTCTTTCTTTTAGCCTTGTAATCTTTTTCTCTCTAAACTGCTGTACATCTTCTGTGATGTCAAGAATAAGCTTGAGTTGATCCAACATTATTCCCACATCAGCCACTTCCTCAGCAATTGCTTGTATATTGTCTCTCCCACGCCATAGTTTGCAGATCTCTTTCTGCAATTCTGCGACCTCTTCGAGAACCATCTTCACCTGGGCTTCTTCCCCGTATGTCTTTATTGCTTGCTCAAAATATTAATTTCGTTTTTGCTATTCATAATACCACCTTGTTTCTCATTCTATAACCTCACCTATTCCAATCAATGCGTAATCATTTAAATAGATATTATGTTCGACATTGTCTTCATCAACGTATCTTACATACCCATCTCCATATTTTATAGAACCCAATCTTCCAGTAAAAGTTTGAATCACGTCACCATCACTATTGTAAATACTAACAGGCACTATACTATTACTTGCCTCGTTGTACGCATCCGACGGGTTCATGTACTTAAACCCCAGCCACATAGTTAATATCAATGATGGAAATACTATAACGCAGTTAACGACATGTCTTAACACTTTCTTTTTTTGCCAAAACTCCAATGCACAAGCCTGAATAACTAACGGTAAAATGCACAAAAAAGCTGAAATAGCTAGCCCAAACCTAATAAATATATCGTATTTCAAAGTTTAGTCACACCCCTTATATTACAACAATTTCACTTTTTCAGAAGAATATCTGATATATGTTACATAAATGAAAATGTTAATATTCCATCTGACACATAAACAAAACTCTTTATTGCGTGAAGTTTTTTTTAACTCCGTTTGTTGTTCTGTCCACCCGGCTTGCTACTCTGTAACTTCATCCCGCTTAACTGAAATATAATCAGTATAACAGATCTCATGTTCAACATTGTCTTCGTCTATGAACCCTAGATATCAGTATCCAGATTTAATAGAACTTAATCTACCACTAAACGTCTGAACTGTATCACCCTCGTTGTTATGAATACTAATAGACACTAATAGCTCTCCAAATTTCTTTCCGATATTGGTTATTCCACATGATGTGTATATCCTACAGGAATCTCCTAGTAAGTATCCGAATACTTCCGCCCAGAACTTATTACCAGAACCAGAATCTTCTGTTATTACATGCGTAATCAATAGCTCACCACCAGTTAATAAAGATATTCCAAGCTAAACGTATTTGTTGTATCTTCGAACATCATTTTAGCAAAATTCCAAGGAGGTACTTCTAAACCGTTTACTGGTTTTCTAAGATACACAATAGACTTTTTTAAATCGTACTACATCAACTGCATCTATCCAATCCTTATATTTTTCACTAAATGAAAATCTACGCAAATCTACGAAGGCACAGTAATGCCCTACTACGGCAACTTCCAATACATGCCGTCACACGGCTGCTCAATCACTTCAATGCTTTCTGCCAAACTCATGCAATACTCTCTCAATTAGCTGTATCCAACCCGCCCTTGTTGATCGCATCTTTACATGCTCATCTCATCCAGGACACTGCACCGACACAAGAACCAATATAATGACCTGAAGCACCGCCTTAATTCTTATTTAAATTTATAAAAAATTAAGATGCTGGAAAACCAGCATCTTACCCCATATGTGTAACACTTAGGCTCAAAGTACGGCGACAATATTCAGACTATACAAAAATACACTGTTACTGCACACAGTCTTACCCAACAGCGATTGGTTCCTCATGAAAAGAATCGGATAAAATAGCTGTTTTTACATAAAAAAGACTTGAAATATCAAAATGATTTAGTAAATACCACCTTAAATCCAATTTTTCAAATTTGTGACCTATAACAGCTCTCAAATAGCTATAAAGGCTGCAAAATAAGAACTTCCCGCAAATCAGGTTAAAATAGTCCTTTCCATTCACCCTTTCATAAACATCAGCCAATTCTTTTATCTTGATCTCGGCAGAGGGGTCCAGCTCTAACACAGACTTCCAATACCGCTGAAAAGTCCCATCCTCTCTTTCAAATCCAGTAGTATCATCTATGAATAAGTAAGGCGACCATGAACAAGTTTGTATATGTGGATAGTACTTTTGAATAAAACAATAGCATAAAAATAATTTTTTTGATTGGTTCACAATCTTTTTTCTCCAATCTAAAAAATTCACTCTTGTTTTTACCTCATGATCCAAGCATTTTAATCTACTTTTTGAAAACTGTTCACAAGCGTATTCATCCAAAAAATAATTTTCTAAATTATACGCTTTTAAATATACGAAACAACTGTCTGAATCATAGATTCTGAATCTATATATCGATCAAAATCCCCATCAACGATATAATAATTTTTAACCCCTCCTGTATTGTTTCCGAACTCTCTATATAGCTTTTTCACGTTAGATTTTCCACCTAGTGAGAAAATTGCTCTGATACAAAACTTATCCTCTAAAAGTCTTTTAAATATCGATTCATATTCATATTCTGCCCCCTTATCCTCTACAAATAAATTAACATCATTAAATCCCTGATAAAATACAAATCGTGTAGCAGAAGCCTCCAACGAATATGTCAAATCATTTAATTCCAAGCACATCTCATTCTACCGTCCCCGCATACTGTTTTTCCAGTTTGAACATTTTATCTCGCCTTCTGCCGATAATTTCAGGAGCATGTGTTGCAAATATCAATTGTATATTCTTGTTCAGTTCTAAAGTTTTTTCTACAAATATCTTCTGCCAGGATAAGTGTAATGAAAGTTCCGGTTCATCAACAACAAAAATACCTGATGAATTACTTTTAACATTAAAAATCAAATTAGAGAAAAATGTAATAAGCTGCTTTTCTCCTGATGATAGATTTTGAATGCTGATCGGATTATTACTATATTTTGTAGTAAAGAAGATTCTTCCCATAGAGTCTATCTCAATTTTTTTCCCATCTGCTCCATTCTCAATAAATTCATTCATTGTATGCAAAAAAGTTTCTGTTGGCTTCCGTACTGCTGCTTTACTATACTCCATTTTTCCTGCCAAGTCCAACAGCTTTTTTATTTTTGATATTTCTTGAAATTTCATGACAAGGCCTAATTCAAATTTGTTAAAACCATCTCTTTGTAAATTTTCAAATTCTTGTATAAAATCTTCAAAAAATTTATTATAATTGTCCTCTTCAGATTTTGTTAACAGCCCTAAATCTTTTAGCATCTTTATATAAGCATTTCTTGTAACTTGTAAATTAGATATAGCATTTTGCTGATTCATAATTTCATACATCATATTTGTTATGTCGTAATCCCTATGAACTTCTAGAAGAGACTTTAAAATGCTGTTTCGAAAATTATCATTTATTTTCGAAATTGATGAACTAATTTTAGAGTAACTAGTCCAAATTAAGGACTCTATCTGTAGCATTGCAGGATCTCGCTTATTTTCCCCAAAATGCATCTCTGCGGCAAAAGGAATTCTATTGCGATAGCGCCTCATCATGTAATATTCATCATTGAAGTCATACATGGTAGCAGACCTATTTAATGGTAAATAAACATAATTGAAAGTATCTCTCAATTCTTCCAAAGCCGGATATCTGCTAAAATAGTACCTTGCAACATTCCGTACACTCCTATCTGTTTGTTGGATCTCATCACTAGAATCCTCAAGCTTTATAGTGCACAATTGGTGTTTAAATTCAATTAACAATTCTGCCTTTTTGTTTTCTATTTTGATATACTCCACATCGGTTATATTTGAACTTGATGCATAACTCAACTCAATTTGTCTGAATCGATAATCAAACAATTTATATAGTTGTCCTGTGATAATTGCTTCAGTAATATTTAAAATTGTAGTTTTACCGCATCCATTTGTACCATAAATAAAAGTCACGTCTTGATTAAAATCTACTGCGTAGTCATAGCTTTCATGTAGTCCCTTCACAACAAGTCTAATAAGCTTCACTGTCATTCCTCCCCTACTCCCTTCATTTTAACATATCTTCATTATTATTTCTATAAAGTTTAAACTAATTAATGAAATTTCTCGCAACCGACCTATACCCTATTATCAGTTGCAAGATACAGTTTCCTAAGGCTTCTTATACAACTAAGCGGTCTGTCAAAGATGACAGACCGCTTAGTTTTCAGAAAAACAAATATCATTGTGTAGGCTAGCCACGCCATCCAAAGCTACAGCTGTATCAGTTGAGTTTTAATGCTCCCCACGGTGCACCTTCTGCTGATCCGTTGTAGTAGATCTGCGAGATACCCTTGAATGCGTTCGGACCTATCGTAGTAACAGTGTCTGGTACTTTCAGCGATGATACCCCAATACCAGCAAATGCAGCTTCGCCGATTGTTTTTACCCCATCGTTTATCACAACAGATGTTAAGGCGTTACAACTCGAAAACGCGCCTGTACCGATCGTAACCACACTTGATGGAATCTCCACGCTCTCTACAATAGAGACTCCGTTGCAATAGTACTTCGGTATTTCAGTTATGCCAACCGGGAACTGAAGTTTACCATCTGCCAACCTTGCTGTATTTGTATACTGGATGAATACATCACTATAATAAGGACTGCCAAGACTGCCAAATCCCTTGATAGATCCTTCCGTATTATTTATAGTTATGATTATACTCCCTTTGTTTTCTGAAGTGTATATTGCAGTGCTAATACTCGTACCCGACTCTGCTTCCTTAATACTGTCAGGCAGATACAAAGTTTTTAACGACATATAATTTGGGAACATGTCCCTTGGAATCTTTTCAACTAATACTCCGTTTATGTATTTTGGATAAACAACATCAGTAGCTGTACCGAAAATAGACGGAGTGAAAGGAATTTCTTCCTCTTTACCCGTGTTAAAATTCAGCGGACGTGCCTCCACTACTTCACCAGTATCTCCGATACACAAAAACCACATAGTTACATCTTTATAATTAACGGTAACCGTCTGCAGCTTTAGTTTCTCTGTATCGGTAAATATGACATTGTTTACATAAACATCTACACCGGAGCCAATCGCCTCTGCCACACCAGAGATATCTCTATTCGGAGTCAGACTCTTTACGTATAGTTCCTTAATATCCCCGAGGCCAAGCCCCACGGAGATATCTTCTGACGGTAGAGCTAGTGACAGCGAAGAGCAACCCTTAAATGCATCCGTTCCAATTTCATTTATTGTTTTAGGAAGTGTAATCCTAGCCAAATTAGACTGACCACTGAACGCATTGTCATTTATCTTTAGTACCTTGAAGTCTCCGATCTGCTCTGGAACATTAATCTCGGATTTAAATTGTTTATTATCAAAAGAATCTATCTGTAATCCATCTTCATATGAGCTGAATGTGAACCCCATTGCCTGCGCGTCTTCGATGGATTGGTGCAAACCATCAGACGGGTTGCTACTCTGAATTGTTATATTTATTGTAATGTTAATCGTCACACCATCAACTGTCACCGTCGTATCAATCGTGTTATCACCTTCCTCCAGCACTGTACCATCTGGAATTGTAGGTGTAACTGTAATTTTATCCTTGCCATCAGGCGTCTGAATAGGAATATCTATCACAAGATCTCCTGTTATTAACTTGTCACCTTCCCCCTTATTTGGTATCTCAGGAACAGTTACCGTTCCGCCATCATCAAGCTCAAGTTCATATACCATTACATCGAAGGAAGTTGTATCTCCTGTACTCAGCTCCGCTGTTATTGTCGCAGCACCCTTACTAACAGCCTTCACATTCCAAACTTCCTCACCAGGATTGCCCAAGCTCCTTTTCTGTTTTGATTTTTCAACCGTCACTGAAGGAGAATTGCTCTCAACACTCACAATCCTAACGTCAGCAAGTGTTGAATCGTAACTTATCATGCTCAATCAACCATTTTCTAATTAAAAGGGCAATATTATTAAACGCTTCAAGTTTACATTCTTCAAAGCTTTTCCTCAACCGAGGCAGCTTCAGTTCGTTATCTTTTTTACATGGTTCTTTGATTACCGGATTTTTACCAATCACAATCAGAAGTACATCGGAAAAAACTTCAAGAGTTGTAATACCTGATGCAGTCTCCTTAGAGAATAACCCTTTGTATTCCTCGTCGCTTTCCAAGTTCTTGAAATGCTGCGTTATCATCCGTACATCGTCTGAATCTTTCCCAATGCAGAACACCAGTGTTCCATATGCGCCGATATTTCCAACTGCGAAATTTGCACTCTCCACCTTTGTATTATTAAAATAGACGGTGTAGTCCTCGTACTCAAGTTTGTCATTCGTCCCACATACAATTTGAGCATGATCTTTCACTACTTCCATATCATCTGCAGTTTGTTCTTGTACCTTATAATCTGGCGTTACTATGAAATACTTATAGAACATTTTATATCCCTCCAAATTCTAATAAATTAAATAAGAACTGAATATCTGTACTCAAACCATGCAGCTCACCGCCTTTCACTACTATAATCAGTGAAAGGACTATGTATCCACATAAAAAACGATATAAAATAAAATATGGATGCAACCATTCATTCATATTTTACCATTAAATAGTGATTAATTCGCTATAAGGCAGCTCTTTAATCCAATCGCAGTAAGAATAACTGTCCGCCTCTGGTTGTAAGAAGATGGGAGAAGCTGTATCATCTGCCACCATATATCCTTCTTACAGGAGATAGCATGATCAAACTTCCGCTTATCTTCATCTGCCATTGCATCCCACCTTAAATACCACGATCTGCATTCATTCAGTTGGTTGATGGTCTCAGAAAGTGTTATCCGTCAGAATTACATATACAGTTTTTCTGCTGCCTGCTTATACGCTGCCTCTACGGCATCCAGATGCTCTCTGATTGCTCTGAGTGTGTTGTTCACAATAATCCTAACCTCATCCATACTCTTGCGACCGCACATACAAGTAGAAGATACTCCGCCAACATTAAGCCGTTCAGCCTTACGAATAAACTTGATGATATTCACACTGAGGCTGGTAATATCCATAGTGGTATAATTACTCTTTCCACCACAGATAACATCTAGTCTACAAGAGAGTTTACTTCCTGCCTTGAACAGCTCAGCCAGGGTCATATAAGCCGTGCCGAGATACTCAAGCTCTTCCTCGATGCTAATCTTCCCCTGCCTACGCTTACTAGCTTCCCGATACTTCTCCATAGAGTTCATTGCTTTCTGCAAGCCCTCAATATCCTGAGCTATATAATCTACAAGCCTATCCATATTACGCTCAATTGAACTGAGCTGCAGGAATGAATCAACGGTTTCCGATTCCTCTGGCATTCCCTTCGTAGGCCTTCTGTCAATCATGTTCTCGATAAGCTCAGCTACGTACTTGAGTTGGCCAGCCTGCTTTTTAATATTTTCCATGTTATTAGCGTAAGAAATCATATTTTACCCCCAAATTATATGGGCCTGGAACTAACCAGCCCCAAGCCCACAGCCTCATTCACAATATTTAGGCTTAGAGCCAATCCAAGCCCTAAGCCTATGAGTGCGTTCATTACATTATCTCTAATGTGTTATGGAATCCAATGAAGGCGCTAAAAGAATTCCTAAGATTTGATTGTGACAAATGACACCCTTGTCGCTCGTACCGCCAAGCCAGGTGATTTTGGAAACCTAATTCCATGTTTCAACATATCTTCTGCTATCCGCCTATAATAAAGATATACACAAAATGTAACTATTGTAT